>PVMK01137827.1_pt1 | contig 112241 bp, 108 predicted proteins | sample 1853481 | NCBI WGS metagenome assembly PVMK01 (sample SAMN08533507, study PRJNA380276) | Marine sediment metagenome, whole genome shotgun sequencing project.
ACACGAAGTAGCGGTCGATCATCTGCTGCCGCTCCTGCATCTTGCGCTCGAAGATCTCTCGAAGGTCGCCCGGGTCACGGATGATGTACGGCGTGAGGATGAGCAGCAGGTTCGTCTTGCGCTTGGTCTTGCTGGTCTTGCGGAAGAGGGCGCCCAAGATTGGGATGTCGCCAAGGACCGGAACCTTGTCTTCTGAGTTCTGAATCGCGTCACGCATCAGGCCACCGATGACGATTGTTTGCTGGTCGCGCACCATGACCTCCGTTCGTGCGGTGCGGCGGTTGATTGAAACGACGCCCAAAGTACCCGAGGTTGCGCCCTGTTCGGAGATCTCCTCTTCGATCTCGAGCCGGATTTCGTTGTTTGCGTTGATGTGCGGCGTGACCCGAATGGTGGTGCCCACATCCTGACGGGCGACGGTGCCGAACCCACCAGCCAGGCCGGCTAGGTTGCCGAGATCCTGTCCGCCGGCAGCGGCTAGGCCCAATGCGGCCCCACCCCCGAACGTGCCAGGTGCAACGCCGTTGGTCTGCAGCGGGATGTTTTCACCGACGCTAATCTCGGCTTCCGTGTTGTCCAGCGCGAGGATGTGCGGCGTCGAGAGCACGTCAGCATCACCGGAAGACGCCAGCGCGGTCACCACGACGCCGAAGCCGGGAACCGAGAATCCGACCAGCTGCTGTGAGTTTTCAATCGTCGGCCCTCGAATACCGAGCGCCAAGCCAGTGAGGTCGTTCTGAGTGATATCGATGGAAGAGGGAGCGTTGAACCCGAACAGGGAGAGCGAGCCGTCGGTCGGGAAGTCACCCGCGCCTCCGTGGAACGCGAAGCCGAGATCCGAGGATCGCTCGATACCGAGCTCCATGACGACTGCCTCGATGAATACCTGTTTCCGCGGTGCGTCGAGATTTTCGATCACACGCTTTAGCGCTGTGTAATCGTGAAGCGATGAGGTGATGACGAGCGCGTTCGAGGGTTCGTATGCCGTGATGGCGATGGCGCCTTCGAAGAGCGACCCGGTCACGGCCGGCGTAGTGGCGGCGCGCTGAGCCGGGGTCCGGGCCCCCGGCCTGGCAGCGGGGCGTGGGCCCGAAGCGCCGACGAGCGCTGTCAGAGCGCTTGCGATGTCCGTGGCGGCACCGTGCTGCACGTAGTGCACGTGGATGCGCCCCTCGCCTTCGAGGGCCACGTCGAGCTGACGAATCATCTCCAGGATGCGCAGGTAGGAGCGCTCCGTCGAGATGATGATTAGCGAGTTCGTGCGCTCGTCCGCGATGATGTTGCGGATGGCGGACTCCGCGGCGACGGAACCGACCAACACCGGTTGGCTGGCTTTGGCCTTCTTGCCCGGCGTTGGTCGTTTTGCGCCAGCTCCGCGCGTTCCGGGTGCGGGGTCCGCGGGGAAGATCTCCAACAAGCGTGCGGCCAGCTCCGAAGCGTTCGCGAAGTGAATCGGCTCGATCCATATTTGCGTGCCGCTTCGCGGGAGGTCGATGGCCGCAACCAGACGAAGCATCCTTCGGATCTGAGCGCCGGTGTCCGTGATGATCAGCATGTTCGTTGGGCCGTACGACGTGATATTGCCCGACGCGGACTTGAACCGTCCGAGAAGGGTGGTGACGTCCTCGGCCGACACGTTATCCAGGTGATGGATGCGCGTCATGTAGCGGTCGGAAGAAGGTGTCGTGCTGCCGTCCTCGTAGATCGGGACCGTTCGCCGCTCGATGTTCGTGGACTCGACGATTTTTAGGTATCGGCCCGCGGGCACGACCGTGAACCCGTTCACTTCGAGGACGGACAAGAACGCCTGGTACGCTTCTGCGACGGTCACCTTGGTTGGCGCAAACACCGTTGCTTTCATCGCGCGAAGCTTCGTTGGCAGGATGAACCGGCGCCCGGTCATGTTCGAGATCAGACGAACCAAGTCGGGGAGCGCCGCATCCTCGAGGTTGAACGTCACCCGGGTGCGCGGGGACATCGGCTTGAATTCCACGCCGGTCTCGAACTGCGGCAGCTCGTTTTCGAGCTCCTCGGGTTCTTCTGCGGGGGCCTCGGCCTTCGGGTCTGCTTTGGACGTCGGCCGAAGAGGCACGGGCGAGCTAGGAAGCCGCAGGGGTGGGCTTTCCGGTTTGGCTTCGTCCTGTTGGGCTGTCGCCTCGTGTCCCGTGCTCAGCAACAGAGAGCCGACGACCAAGCAAATGATCTTTATTCTAGAAGTCACGATTCATTCCCCGCCTGCGTTTCCTAGGTGGCGTCTCATTCAATGTTGTACTCGATGGTCATTTCGTTGTTCTGCCGCTTGATCGCGAGTGTCAGCTTGTTGGCGGTCCTCAAGACCGAATACGCTTGGAGTGCGGTGTCTGGGCTCGTCATGTCGAAACCGTTGATCGTCCGCAGCATATCGCCGTTGCGAACTCCGAGACGACCGAGCAAGCTGGTTCGGCGAATGCCGTAGAGCTTGACCCCGACGACACGCCCATTCTCGTCGTGCGGAATGACGCGCGCGGTTTTCATCAGGCTGCCCTGATTCGCCAGCGCTTTGTCGACCAAGCTTCGTTGGATGTTGAACTTGGTGTCGCTGAGCTTTTCAATGCCGTCGTCGAGCTCTTCATCGGTGAGTCCCGCGTTGCGCCCTCGTGCCGCCTTGTTCGCAGGGGTGGCCTTCTTGGCTGGCGTTGCCGGCCGCTTGGCGGCTCCCTCTTCCTCTTCGAACATCAGCAGTTGGCATGCGCCGCCCGACCCGCTCACGATGACGCTCGCGGAGTGCACCGCCAACACACGTGAGCCGTCGACGCTCGAGCCTTCGCGGTAGAGCATTGTCTTCCCATCGCTCGACCCCGCGATCGCCGCGAAGGACCATTCAGGATAACCTGGGCTCATCACCGAACCGACGAGGCGCAACTTGCCTGTGCAGCTCGGGGCAGGCTGGTTGGGATCCCATTCTTCCCACGGTTCACCATCGGGGCCCACCGCTGCCTCGGGGAAGCGGCTCCGCCGTCAGGTCGCCCCGCGCCGAGTCGAAAATGTTTCTCCGCAGGATGATGGCGGCGTCCCGTTTGCGCTCGAACGCGGCGGTGTTCGTTGGAGCAGGCCTGCTCGGTGGCAGCTGCGCACTGAGGTCCGACGCGAGCAACTCCGACGCCAGAACGCCGGTTGTCCCCTGCGCCAGGAACAAAGCGCACAGAGCCAGCGTTGCGAGGCTAATCGCAGTCGAGACCCGTCTTTCGCGCGGAGTTGCCACCGCTGGTTACTAGAGCAACCCCCGTGCCGAATCGGAGCGACAAAAACCGTAGTAATTTCAGGTCTGCGGGATGAATTCAGCCGTGCGTGCGTGGACAACGTGACGGGGTTGATCCCCCCCCAATTGACAAAATGACACCCGGGGGGGCACCGCCGTTCAGGCAGCCTCGTCGCCCTTTTCGGTGCCCAGCTTCCGATAGATCGTACGCGCTGAAATTCCAAGGAGTTGCGCGGCGAGCTGTTTGTCGCCCGAAGTGTGTCGCAAGGTGCCCTGAATCACCCGTCGCTCGACTTCGCTCAATGGGGTCCCAACCGGGAAGCTGAAGGCGTCGACCTGGGGTTCGGCGCGCGCAACGGGGTCGGGCAGGTCGGCGAGCTTGATGACGCCACTCTTGTTTAGAACGACCGCCCGTTCGATCACGTTTTGAAGTTCTCGCACATTGCCCGGCCAATCGTATGCGACGAGTTGTTGAATCGTATCGCGTTCGGCGGCCAGAGGCGCCTTCTTGTTCTTGGCGCAGTATTTCTCGACGAAGTGCTCAGCCAGCAGGGGAATGTCTTCGCGTCGCGCGCGCAGAGGCGGGCTAGTCAGCGCGATCACGTTGAGCCTGTAGTAGAGATCTTCGCGGAACTCTCCGCTCTCTACTGCCGCGTGAAGGTCGCGATTCGTGGCGGCGATTAGCCGGAAGTCCGCCCTCTTGGTTTGGCCGCCGACGGGCTGATACTCGCCGTCTTGAAGAACTCGCAGCAGCTTGACCTGCACCGCCCCCGATAGCTCGCCGATTTCATCCAGGAACAACGTCCCGCCTTCAGCCTCCGAGATGCGTCCTCCGCGTCGCGCGATGGCACCTGTAAACGCCCCTTTTTCATGACCGAAAAGCTCCGACTCGACGATCGTTTCGGGGAGGGCGGAGAGGTTGACGCCGACGAACTTGTTTCTGCCGCTTCGTTCATGAATGAAGCGCGCGAGCAGCTCCTTACCGGTTCCGCTCTCCCCCAGGATCAGTACGTTGGCGGACGAAGGGGCCGCCTGTGTCGCGATCTCGAGCGCGCTTCGAAGCGACGCCGCTGAGCCAATGATGCTTCGGTCGCTGAGTTGTGATAGCTGCTGCCGCAGGTCTTTGTTCTCGACCACGAGTTGGTGACGCTCCGCTGCTTTGCGAACCGTCTTGACCATCTGCAGCCGCTTCAGGGGCTTCTCGACGAAATCGTAGGCTCCCGCCCGCATGGCTTCGACGGCCTTTTCTACGGTGCCAAAGGCGGTCATCAGTACGACCTCGGCGTCCGGCACGATCGTCTTGAGCGCTTTGACGAGCTCGATGCCGTTCATGCCCGGCATCATCAGGTCACTGACCACGACGTGCACCGGTTGATGCCGGCATACGTCGAGTGCATTTCGCCCGCTCGTTGCGGTGAGCACGGAGAAGCCTTCGCGCTCGAAGATCCTTCGAAGGGAGTCGATGTTGGGCGCCTCGTCGTCGACGACGAGAACCGAGATTTCGTTTGAATCGGTCATGCGGGACTCTCTGGCAAACTGTGTTGACACTATGTCACGAGATGACAAGTCGTCGAAACTTTGTGACGTGGCATAACTAGCTGTAATCACTGATTTTAGCTCTTGAACAACCGCAAGGGAGCGGGCGCAACGCTGCAGAGCGATGCAATCCGCGGGCCAGATCGCGTTCCGGGGCACGACGGAGCGCGACGCACCCCTCCATACGGAACGTCGTGCCAGCCACTGTGTTGTGCGGCTGAGTCACCGGAGGACGGCTCGCGACGGGCGTGCTCGCGAATGGGAGCCCCGTCGCCCGGCACCTCGAGTCGACATACGCGGAGGCGCCGACCCATTCACTGTGCTGCCCATCCCGAGCCGTCCTCCTGTGTAGAAGTCTACATACGCCCACGCACGTCACCGTGGATGTGCGCATACGGTGGCGCGCGTTCACGTACATGGTTTCGTGTGGAGGGGTGCGGCGGAGCGTGATGTGGGGTTTCGGCGGCGTATGAGTGACAAGTGGCCATGCGACCAACCCGCTGCCACTTGGCGCGAGTATCGAGGGGCGGCTTGCGTGGCCCCCGTCCTCCAGTTTTTCCGGCCACCTTTGCAAGCCGCCCCGTCCGCTGAAACCCCGCGTCGCGCTCTGCCGCGCCCCGTGCGCCCGTCCGCAGGGTCCCCACTCCGCGCTCTGCCGCGCCCCGTGTGTGTGCTTAGTCGGCGTAGGGGATCGCTTCGCAGGGTTCGTGTGCTCCCTGCCATTTCATCAAGGTGGTTTCGGGTTTGCCGTTGTCGTCGTAGGTGATGACGGCGTAGGTCAAGCCGCTGTCTTGGCCGAGGTGTTCGAGGTCCAAGTTGATCATTCTTACCCAGGTGCCGGTGTTGACGAGGATGCGGTCGTTGGGGAGCTGGAGGAATCTTGGGCCGTGGCTGTGGCCGACGATGAGGGTGTGGGCGCCTCGAATCTTGTTGAGTGCTCGAATTGCTCGTTCGTCGTAGCCGCCGCTCGTGAGCTCGAGGACTTCTTCGCGAACCAGTCGCGGGAAATTCATGATGCGGTCGCGCCACGCTCGAATGGTGAAAATGCGATGTCGAAGGAAGTAGACCGTGGAGCGCCACAGGAACTTGAAGACGAATCCCGGGTCCAAGAACGCCGATGACCACAGAAATCGACTCAGTGGCTGGACGCGGTCGATGTGGCTTCGAATCTCTTTGAGCGGGTTCATCACCTCGAGGATCCAGAGGCTACCCCAAGGCAAGGCCAACACTTCGGTTCCGTCACGGCGGGTACGGGTGACCTGCGAGTAGTCGATGCGGTGAATGCGTTCGAACTGATGACCGTGTCGGATCTGGATGCCTTCGGGAAGGTAGTAGGTGTCGGACGAGGTCACGAAGTGCACGCGCTCTACGGCGTCGCCCGGTGCCACGTATCGAAGAAATAGCTCCTGCACGCCGGCGAACCACAGTTCGAGGTCGTGGTTGCCCGGCAGATAGGTCACGCGGTTCGTCGGCTTCTGCAGAAACTCGCGGAGCGCGAGCACGAACTTCGGGTGCCCGTCGAGGCACTGCTGCAGCTTGGCGATCGCGATGTCTTCGGTCACCTCGATCGGCCACTCGCCGGCGATCTTCACCTTCAACAGGTCGAAGATGTCCCCGTTCAGAATCAGCTCGATGCTGCCGTCGGAGCCCGCGAGCTCGTCGTAGTAGCCGAAGAGCTCGACGAGGCGATCATCGTGAATGAAATCCTCGAGCGGGTTCAGTTGTCCCCGCCGGGTTCCCGTCCCGAGATGCAGATCGCTGAGCACAAGCCGAAGCAAAGTCACCGTTCGCGGCCTCCAGGTGAGGTTACGCAAAGCGCGGTGATGGGCCAGCTTCTTACAAGCCGCTCGACTTGAGGCTCTGGTTTTGCTCTTCGGTCAGCGGAAGATGCAGCCCGCACTCCCGTGTTTTGCCGAGGATGCGACCGTCCCGCGGATCCATGTCGGCGGTCGTGGGAATAGTAGAATGGTGGTCACCAATCGAGCGGTACCCCTGCTGGACCATCGGATGGTACGGGAGGTCGTGGCGCTCCATGTAGGCGGTCATCTCGTCGTCGGTCCAGTGCAGGATGGGGTGGATTTTGACGCGGCCGTCTTGCCGGTCGATGCGGCGCAGTCCCGCGCGATGCTCGGTTTGCTCGGAGCGCAGGCCCGCCATCCAGCCCTCCGCGCCGAGATCATGAAGCGCTCGCTGCATCGGCTCGACCTTGTTGATTTGGAGGTAGCGGTTCACCCCCTCTTCTCCTTGCTCCCAGAGTTTGCCGTACAGCGCTTCCTGGCGAGCTGGAGACATGCGCGCGGCATAGAAATGGACGTCGAGCTCCAAGCGCTTGATCAAGTCTTCCGCGAATTGATAGGTTTCAGGGAAGAGGTAGCCCGTATCGACGCAGATGATGGGGGTACGGGGCGCGACCTTGTGCACGAGATGCAGCATCACGGCGGACGTCGCGCCAAAACTGGTGGATGCGATCAGCTTGTCGCCGAACCGCTGCGAGGCCCATTCGATGAGCACTTCAGGGGTCGAGGTTCCGAGGGCTCGATTCTGTTGATCGAGATCGGTATCGGCTGGGGCGACGCGGACAGCTTCCATGGTGACTCGGAGTAACTTGACAAGTCTGGTGCGGGTTTGCAACGCGTCCAGCTCAGGAAAGCTACTCTAAACCCAGAAAGCCTAAAAATACAGCATATTTCATCGTTCGCCGCGCTGTTAATTCTTGATTATAAAGATCAAGAATCAGTACAGGGAGACGAATTCCTCTGCGGAGGTGGGGTGAATCCCGATGGTGGCGTCGAAGTGCGCCTTCGTCGCTCCTGCTTTCATGGCGATCGCCAGCCCTTGGATGATCTCGGCGGCTCCGTGGCCGGCCATGTGACAGCCGACCACTCGATCGTTCGCCGCATCGACTACCAGCTTCACAATGGTGTGTTCGTTTCGGTCGCTCAGCGCCAGCTTCAAGGGCGTGAACACCGACTTGTAGACCCGCACGTCTTGGCATCGGTGCCACGCCTCGGCTTCGGTGAGACCCACCGTGGCGAGCTCAGGCTGACAGAAGACAGCGGTCGGGATGGTCATGTAGTCGATGCGGTGGTCGTCCTCGCCGTAGAAGTGGTGAGCGAAATGCATGCCCTCGGCGATAGCCACGGGGGTGAGCTGAATGTGATCGGTGACATCACCGACGGCGTGAATGGACGGGACGGAGCTCGTGAAATTGTCGTCCACGACGATTCCCCGGCGGCGACCGAGCTCAACACCGACGTCTTCGAGCCCCAGCCCTTCGACGTTGGGCTCACGCCCGATCGCGAACATGGGAAGATCGGTAGCGATGACCTCGCCGTTGCTCAAGCGAGCCTCGAACGCGGTGTCGGTTTTGCGAAGTTCTTCCACGCGGGTTTCGAGGAGGATGTGCATCCCCTTGGCTTCGAGCTCGTCGTGAAGGTGGCAAGCGAGGTCGCGATCGAATCCGCGCAGGATTTCGTCTCCCCGGTGAACGAGCGTGACGTTCACGCCGAGCGCACACAGGACCGAACCAAGCTCGAGCGCGATGTATCCGGCCCCAACCACCAGCATTCGCCTAGGCAACTCATCGAGGGTGAACGCCGCGTTCGATGTGAGGGCGTGTTCGCTTCCGGGGATGTCCGGCGCGACGGCTGTGCCGCCGGTCGCGATTAGGATCCTCTCGGCCGTGCGCCTGGTCCCGTCCATCTCGACCGCATGCGCGTCGACGAGCCGCGCCCGACCTTTCAACAGATCCACTCCTGCGCCCTCGAGCAGAGCTTCGTAGATTCCATTGAGGCGCTCGATTTCACGGTCCTTGTTGGCGCGAAGGGTGGCCCAGTCGAACGACGATTCGGTCGACCAGCCGTAGCCCCTCGCGTCCTCGAGGTCATATGAAAAGTGAGAGCCATAGACGAAGAGCTTCTTCGGAATACAACCCACGTTGACGCAGGTGCCTCCCAGGCGATCCATCTCGGCGATTGCGACCCGTGCGCCGAGCTCACTGGCCACCCGTGCTGCCCTCACGCCACCGGAGCCCGCGCCAACGACGAAGAGGTCGTAGTCGTATTCAGCCATTCTTGCTCACCTCGAAATTCCCGCGCACAGGTATGGCCGAGTGACGTGGCTGTTACCAGCTCGAAAATTCCCGCAGCGCCGCCACCGCCGAAAGCTCGGTGCATCCGCCCTGCAGCAACGTCATCGCGCCCTCCTCGGTGACTCCGACGTAGAGCTCGCGCGATTCGTCCGGCACGAGGGGAACGAGCCTTTCGTTCACTCCCGCCTTGGCCAGGAGTGAGTTGAGGGCACGCACTAGCGCCCGTACCGCCACGGTTCCGTGTTCAGCATCCTCGTCGTCTTCGTCGGTGATGGCGCTGAAGTGCTCGCCGGCGCGCAGCACCAGCGGCCCTTCGTCGGTGCCGATGCGTTGGAGCCTCATTGACGCGATTTCCGGGTTGAGGTTCGCAAGAGAAGATACCAACTGATGGGCATTCACGCAGAAGTAGTCGTTGTGCATGAAGAAGCGGTCGGTGCTGCGGCGACGGGCCGCGACCGACGCGTCGTCGTTGCCGCGATAGTACAGCCCGAGGATGTCCAGCCGGCGAGAGTCGACCCGGGACTCTTCGAGGTTCGCGACGATTGCGGATAATTGCGTCGTGTCGAGCTCGCACGCGAGCCCCGCGGCGTTGAGGATTCGCACGAAATCCTCATCACGCTTCGAGTAAGTTGCGCTCTCTTGGCGAGGATGCAGATCCTCGGCCGGCGGCTCGACCGACTCTTTCAGCGACGCTGTCATGACCCCCCTGCAATTTCAGTGTTCAACAAATGAAGAAAAAAATCCAGTAGTGCCAAACCGCACAGTTGTTCACCGGGATCGCTTACGATTCCGGCAACTAACGGATCGTGCGGTGACCGTGGATGCCGACGAGCCGCGTGGTGTCTACCCGCAACGAGAGAAGCAGCGTGAACAAACGTCGTGATGTCTCTAGATCGAAACCAACGTCGCGGAGTTCGCGCTTCAGCACTCGCCCGCCACGATCGTGGGTGACTTTCTTTGCCATGTCCAGCGCTTCCATTTGATTGACGCCGTCCGCGTCGGCGATCTGGCGAACGATGTCGATGTACTCGGTGATGTGTTCGGAGAGAAGTTCGTGCGGGATGATGATGGTGACGAGCTCGCTGTCATCCTCATCGCGGAAGTCCAACAGGAATTGCTGCTCGGTCATGCTTACGTGGAGCGTTGCGACGTCCTCGGCCTGGCTTCCGGCCTTGGATAGAAGCTCCCGAACGTTCGCATCCCACTCGACGTGTTGAGCTTCGGAGCCGTGGGCCAACGTGCGCTCGCCGATGACCACCGCGTGGAGGGGCATGCGGCGACCATATCAGAGTCGACTGGGTCTGCATCTGTTGCCGGATGACTGCTATGGTCCGCCGGTGGCACCGGACTTGAGCGAGCGCAGGGAGCAGGTCGTCTATCGGTGGGACCTCGACAAGACCTATCTCCGCACGGAGTTCGACACCCTACGCGACTTGGTGCGCACCGCTTTCGAACCGGCTTCGCGCAAGCGCGCGTATCCTGGTGCGGGCACGTTGCTGAGAGAGATCCGGGCCACCGACCCGGCGGCCATATTCATTTTGTCCGGGAGCCCCGAGCAGATGCGGAGCGTCCTAGAAGCCAAGCTCAGGCTCGACGGCATCCGCTGGGACGGATTCACGCTCAAGCCCAGCCTGCGGAACCTGGTTCGCGGCAGGTTTCGATTCGTGCGAGACCAGCTCAGCTACAAGCTGACCGCGCTGCTTCGGTCGCGAACCAACGTGTCGCCCGAGACGGAGGAGATCCTATTCGGGGATGACGCCGAGGGCGATGCGTTCATCTACTCGCTCTACGCTGACATCGCGGCAGGCCGAGTGAGCCAGGAGCTCCTGATGAAAATCGCCGAAGCGGCGGACGTCTATCCGGAGGACATTCCCGAGATTGTCCGCATCGCCGCGCGAGTCCCACGGCGCGATGCCGTCCGCCGTATTTTCATCCACCTCGAGCGAGGTTCCTCGACGGGCGGATTCGGCGACTTTGGGCGGCGCGTGTGCCCCTTTCACAACTACTTTCAACCTGCGTTGGTGCTGCTGGAGGATGGCGCGCTCGACGCCCAGGCGGTGCTGCGGGTCGGCGCCGATTTGGTCGTTGCCCACACGTTCAATCCGGAGGTGTTGGTCGCGAGCTTCGATGACCTGCGGAGGCGGGGCTATCTGGGCAAGGCCGTTGTCGACCGCATGGCCGATGTTTCGGAGACCATTGCGCCTTCGACGTTTGGGCAGGCGTCGGGCCCACTCCGGTCGCTCTTCAGCGCCATGGAGGCAGCGCGAGCCGACCTTCCGGAAGAGGTTCAGATCGATCCCGTGACGGAGGACTACCTTGCGCTCTTCGCGAAAGACCGGGCTCGGGCCAAAGCAGGAAAGCGACGAGCCCGATGGACCCGTGAGAGCCCCTAGACCGGTTCGCGCCTCACGCCCAACATTTCGAGTGCTTCCTCCGCCAGCTCGCCGAGGGTGGTCTTGGTCTCGTCTTCGAAGTCTTCGATGAGAACGACTCGCGAGTCGCCCACGAAGCGCTCGAGGTCCGCCAAAGCCTCGGGGTCTGCTAGTTGAGCGAGCGCTTCGATGGCCGCGGCCGCCACGTCAGGGCTCGAGTGATCGAGAAATCGACGAATCAGGGCGAGCGCGCTCGGCTCCGCGATTTCGGCGAGCACCCAGGGAAGCTCGGACATGGCGACCCCGTCGGCGTTGCGGTCGAGTGCTCGCTCGATGCCACGCGCGAGCTCGGCGTAGCGTTCATACCCCAAGTCACGCAGCGCCTCCCCGGCGGCCACTCGGACACGTGGCTCTGCGTCGTTCAAGATGGCGATCAGGGCATCGGTCATGCGGGGACCGGGAACCTGTGCGCACAGGTCGGCCAGGCGTTCGAGGCGCATGGTGCGTTCCTTGCGATCTTCCATCTGGAGAGCACTCTCGGTCTCGCGCCCGAGCAGCGCGATGAGCTCGTCCAAGCTCTTGTTACGAAGCAGCACGGACTCCGCTTCTTGTAAGACGCGGTCTGCGTCGAATATGCGCTGAAGCTCATCAGGAAGTGACATCGTTCGAATGGTCCTTTGGGGGCTGCTCCCCTTTTGAGCACAGTGGCTCGAGCTCGCGAAGCAACGATCGTACACGATCCACGGCGTCGCCGGATTCCCCATCTCGATAGCGCCGAGTTAGCTTCATGTCAGGGGAAAGTCCCCACCCGCCGCCCGGCGTGGCCACGAGCGGCATGAGTCCCGAGGGGTCGAGCGGTGTATCTTCCCGTAAGTGCAGGGTCACCCGCTTGGGCTCGGCCTCGCAACCGAGCGCGCGCAGGTCGCGGAGCAAGGGCTTGAGGGACATCACCCGTACGAAGTCACGGGCCTGCGGCGGAGGCGCACCGAAACGTTCCTCCATCTCGGTCGCGAGGTCATCGACGGCCTGCTCGTCCACCGCTGTAGCGAATCGACGATACAACGACAGGCGTAGTCCGATGTCGTCGATGTACTCCTCGGGGAGGTAGTGCTCGATCTCGATCGACAACTCCGGGTCGACTTCTTGCTGGACGTGGTCGCCCTTGAGCTCTGCCACTGCATCACTCAGCATTTGCACGAACATGTCGAACCCGACCAGCGACGCGTTCCCGCTTTGCTCCGACCCGAGGAGGTTGCCGGCACCACGAAGCTCCATATCGAGCGTTGCCACACGGAAGCCCGCACCCAGGCCCGAAAAACGTTCGAGCGCCTCCATGCGAACCCGGGACTCCTCGGACATCTGGTTAGGTGGCGGTGTGATGAGGTAGCAATAGGCGCGCTGGTCCGAGCGTCCGACGCGTCCCCGCAACTGATAGAGCTGCGCGAGCCCGAGGGCATCCGCTCGATCAACTAGAATCGTGTTGGCGCGTGGGATATCGAGGCCACTCTCCACGATCGCCGTCGAGCACAAGACGTCGTAAGCGCCCTCGACGAAGTCGGTCATCGTTTTATCGAGAAGTGCAGGCTTCATTTGGCCGTGTGCCACCGCGAGCCGCGCGTTCGGCAGCAGGTCCTGGAGACGTTGGGCGCGCTCGTACAGGCCCTCGATGCGATTGTACACGAAGAACACCTGCCCTCCGCGACTCAGCTCCCGTTCGATGGCTTCTTTGATCAAGTGGTCGTCCCAACGGCAGACGAACGTCCGCACGGCGCGCCGGTCTTGGGGCGCCGTCGTGATCAGCGACAGGTTCCGCATGCCGCCTACCGCGAGTTGCAGGGTGCGCGGAATCGGTGTCGCGGTGAGCGTGATCACGTCGACGTTGGTCCGGAGTTTCTTGATGCGCTCTTTGTGGGTGACGCCAAACCGTTGCTCCTCGTCGACCACCAAGAGCCCCAGGTTCGCGAAGTGGACGTCCTTCGAGAGTAGTCGATGCGTGCCGATGACGACGTCTACGGTGCCGTCCTTGAGGGCCTTCAGCACCTGGATCTGCTTGGCGCGTGGGACGAATCGCGACAGCACTTCGACGCGGAGCGGGTAGCCGTCCAGGCGCGCGGAAAACGTGCGGTAGTGCTGCTGCGCAAGTACCGTCGTTGGACACAGGATCCCGACTTGCCGGCCGCTCATCGCGACTCGAAACGCAGCGCGGAGAGCGATTTCGGTCTTCCCGAAGCCCACGTCTCCACAGATCAGGCGATCCGTGGGCTGCGGTTCATCGAGATCGCCCATCACGTCCTCGATGGCCTTCTCCTGATCAGGGGTTTCCTCGAACGGAAACGTTGCCTCGAACTCGGCATACGCCGGTCCGGCAGGTTCGATCGGCTCACGGTGCGCGGCGGACCGCTCCGCGTAGAGCTTGAGAAGCTCCTCGGCCATCTGTTGAACCGCCTTACGGACGCGTCCCTTCTTCGTCGTGAACGTCGTCCCGCCCAGTCGATCGAGCCTGGGCTGATGCCCCTCGCCACCTTTGAATTTTTGGATGACCCCGAGGCGCGTCACCGGGAGAAACAACTTGTCTCCGCCCGCGTACTCGACGACCATGCCCTCGACGGCTTGCGCCGTTCGGCCGTGACGCCGGTCCATCGAGGTGAGGCTCAGTGCTTTGTGCTTCAGGCCCAGGTACTTGCCGACGCCATGGTCCGCGTGCACAACGAAGTCGCCAGAGCTCAGCTCGCGCAAGTCTTCGAGGAAGCGCTGTTGTTGTCGACGCGTCTGCCGTTTGCCGCGTCGCTGTCGCACGCGAGACCCGAAGATCTCCTCTTCGGTGACGTAGGCGACGCCTTCGCTCCACAGCACGAACCCATCCCGCAGTTCACCCAAGCGCACGTCGTCCAAGGCGCGTGCGGCCACACCATAGCTGCGGAGTAGGTCGACCAGCCGGTCGGCTTGGTGTTGAGTCCTGCCGACCAGTGAAACTTGCAACCCTTGGTCGGTCCACTCTTGGAGCTGATCGGCGAGCGGTTGTAGGCCTCGATCTCCGTGGGCCTTGTGTGCACGGAGCTCTGAGACGAGCGCGTGCTGGTCGGATGCGTCTACGCGGAGCAGACCGTCCGCTGGTGGACCGAACGCGGCTACGATTGGCCCCTCGTCTTCCCCGGGAGCGCCGTGAACGGCCAGGCGATGCGCCACCGCCACCCGGTAGGTTTGCAGGCGGTCGGCAAGTTCCCCCTCGCTCATGTAGTACGCGGACAACTCGAAGGTTGGCCGGTCTCGGCGGGCGGAGTGTTCGTCGGTCGCGCCGTGCTGCTCCTCAGCGACCGCGGCCGCGATGGCCGTCGGGTCGGCTAGCACCATGCGGGCGTCTCGCGGGATGTAGTCGAAAAGAGTCTCGAGCCGGTCGAAGTAGGCTGGGAGCAGTGCATTCGAGATCAATGCGCCGGAGCCGCGATCGAGCTCGCTGATGAGCTCTCTTGCTCGCAGGGTCGGCATGTTCATTTCGTCGCAGAGCTCGCGCACGAGGGTCTTCGCTCGGGCGATCATGGCCGGCACGTCGGGAACCTCTCGCGCTGCGCCGAGCTGCACCGAGTCGGTCTCGTCGGAGCTCTTCTGGTCGTCGGGACTGAAACGCCGAATCCTCGTCACCAGTTCGTCGTCGAGCTCGATGCGGAAGGGCAGGGCGGCGTCGGGCCCGTAGACGTCGATCAGCGCCCCGCGCGCAGAGAACGTCCCGCGATCTTCGACCAACGGCACACGGAGATACCCGAGCCCGAGCAACCGCTCCACTAAGTCGTCGCGCTCGATGTGCGTCGCGATCTCGATCGACAGCAGCCCTGCTTGGACGTGCTCCGCCGGGGGAACACGGCGCAGGAACGCGGAACCCGGCACGATGAGCACTCGCCAAGGCTGGTCCTCTGCGAGCTGCGTCAGTACCGCCATGCGTTGCATCTCGGCCCGCCGGTCCGGAACGACGTCCAATAGTGGGCTCGTGTCCGCGGCGGTGAAGAGCAACACCTCGCCGTTTTCGTCGCCGAGGAGAAAGCGAAGGTTCGACTCGTGACGATATGCTTCGTCGAGGGTTGCGGCGACGAGGACGAATTTCTGCTCGGGGTGAGCAGCAGCGGCTTGTGCGATGGTCCAATCGAGCGCACCCGTCGGGAGCGATGCGACGTCGATGCGTTCGTTCGAGCCGAGCGATTCGACTACGCTACGAATCGATGCGTTCGCGTTCTCGAGCGCCTCTTCAAGCGACATCGGGGTGCCTGCGCGACACTTGCCGGATGCGATGGGCCAGCCAGGGAGGCGTTACAACCGTGGTGGCCATCACCATGAGGACGATGGCGGCGTACACGCCCGCCTCGATGAGAGGCTCGCCCTCGAACTGAATGCCCGCGCCGACGTTGGCGAAGATCAAGCCGACCTCCCCGCGCGGTACCATTCCGATGCCGACTGTGAGCTTGTCGATGGTGTTGCCTCGAACGCCCAGGCCCGAGACGAGCTTACCCACGATCGCCACGACGGTCAGAGCGAGGGCGAGGAGCAGTGGCCCCGTCCCGATTCCGCCGAGTTCGACCATCATGCCAGTGCGCACGAAGAAGATCGGCGCCATGATGGCGACGATCGGGCCGATGATTTCGGAGAGGTCGTGTGCCGATTTGTGGCCAAACGGCCGGACGTGAACTTCATCCAGGATGAGCCCCGCGGCGAATGCACCGACGATGGGGGCTAGCCCCGCGGCGCCCGAGATCCCCGCCAGAAGCAGGCACAGACCGATGGCCACCGCCGCCAGGACGTCTGGCGTTCGGAGTTTCGATGCCAAACGAAAGACCCCCGGCATCACGTAGGCACCCAAGAGGAGTGCGCCTAAAAGGAAGCCTCCCGCGAGGCCAATGATGACCGCCAGGTCCATCGGGCCGGGAACGGCACCGAATTCGGCGATGCTAGCCACCACGGCGAGCACGATCAGGCCCAGTACGTCGTCAATGACCGCGGCGCCGAGAATGACGCGGGTTTCGGGACGGGCCATCGCATTGAGGTCTTTCAGGACCCGTGCGGTGATCCCTACACTCGTGGCGCATAGCGTCGCGCCGATGAACAGGTGCAGCGAAAAGGGAGCGTCGGGGAGCAGCGAGAGGCTGGCACCGTATCCGAGCAGCATCGGTACCACGACCCCAATGATCGCGACGAGCCCAGAAGTGGGTGCAACCGCCTTCATTTCGGTAAGCGTCGATTCGAGTCCAACCTCGAAGAGGAGGAGCACCACGCCGAGCTCTGCGAGAAACTCGACGGGGACGAGCTGAGCGGCGCCCTCGAAGGTGGGAATGCCAACCACGTACAAATTGCCGAGGACGATGCCGGCGCAGAGCTCGCCGAGCACGGACGGCTGGTTCAGACGTACCGCAATCTCACCGCCCATCTTCGCGGCGAGGAGCATCCCGGCGAGGATCAGCCAGACCTCGTAGCCCAGTCCGTGCGCATCGCCGCTTGCAAGGGCGGTGGCGGGAATCGCCGCGAACAAAGCCAGCAGCAAGGAAAAGCGTGCCGGTCGGCGGCGCATCGCGCGGGACCATAGATACGCAGGCGCGGCAGGGCAAGTGCAGCCCACAATGGGTCTTGCAAGACCTGAGGTCCTCGGGTAAATGAATGGCCATTCAGTCAGGGGATCGCAATGGAACGCAGCCTATTCTCAGAAGAACACGACATCTTTCGCGTCAACTTCCGCCAGTTCGCCGAGACCCGGGTCGTCCCGAAGCAGGCGAAATGGCGTGAGCAGGGTGTCGTGGACCGCGAGGTCTGGCTCGAGGCCGGCGAAGCGGGCTTCCTCTGTCCCTGGTTGGAAGAGGAGTACGGGGGTGCTGGGGGTGACTTTCTGCACTCGGTGATCGTCATGGAGGAGCTTTGCCGGGCCTACGAGTCGGGCTGGGCGGCGAGCCTACATTCCGACATCATCGTTCCCTACATCTACAAGTTCGGAAGCCCGGAGCAAAAGGCCAAGTGGCTGCCCGGCTGTGCGAGCGGAGAAACCATCTCTGCCCTTGCGATGACAGAGCCGGGGACCGGGTCCGATCTTGCGGCCATCGCGACGACGGCGAAGCGCGACGGCGACCACTACGTGATCAACGGCGCCAAGACGTTCATCTCCAACGGGATGTCCTGCGATCTAGTCGTGGTCGCGGCTCGCACGGAAAACTCCGACGACCCGCACCGCAGCTTGTCCCTCTTCGTCGTCGAAGCAGACCGGCCCGGTTTCATCCGGAGCCGCAGGCTCGAAAAGATGGGGATGGAAAGCCAAGACACCGCGGAGCTCGCGTTTGACGGCTGCCGGGTGCCCGCCGACAACCTGTTGGGCCAGGAGGGGGCCGGGTTCATGATGCTGATGCAGAATCTTCAACAGGAACGATTGTGCGTGGCGATCATGTCGCAGGCGAGCGCGGAGAAGGTTCTGGAAGACGCGATCGCGTACACGCAGGAACGTCAGGCGTTCGGCCGCCCGATTTCCAAGTTCCAGAACACCCAGTTTACCCTCGCGCAATGCGCTACCGAGGTCGAGGTCGGCCGCGCGTTCCTCGACAGCCTCATCGCACAGCACGTTGCGGGTAAGTACCTCGTCAAGGAATGCTCGATGGCCAAACTCTGGCAGACCGAAATGCAGGGCCGGGTGGTCGACGCGTGTCTCCAGCTATACGGCGGTTACGGCTACATGCTCGAGTACCCCATTAGCCGCGCGTACGTGGACGCGCGCGTTCAACGCATCTACGCGGGCACCAACGAGATCATGAAGGTAATCATCGCGAAGCAGATGGGGCTGTAGTCGACGGCACGATCCGTCGCGGGGTCGCCTGGCGCCGAATGGCTCCGCCTCTCCTTTGGGGTAAATTACGTCAAATGGGGGCCAACGGCGGACTTGACGGTTTCCGGGTCCAATGGTTACGTGTGGTCGGTGCCAATGGAGTCCGATCCCAAGGATGGTGGGGATCCAACCGAAGGCGACAATCCGTCGTCAGATCCCGAATCCGATGCTGGTCCGCGCGTCAGCCGGATGCGTGTTGGAGGCGAGGACATCCTGGTGCTGAGCGTTCCGCTGCCACATTTGCGTTATCCCGAAGCGACCACGACCGCTGAGCAGGAGATCATCGATGCGGTGTCGCGGGGTCTCACCGTCAAAGAGATCGCGGAGCAACGCGGCGCCTCCTTGCGAACCGTGACGACGCAACTCGGCGCGATTTTTCGCAAAGCCGGCGTCAACTCGCAGGCCGAGTTGATCTCCATGATGACCGACGACGCCGACGAGTGAACGCCCCTCGGGCCCGATGCGCCCCGTCGTGGCTGATCGCGGCTGAACTCGAACGAGCAATAAAAAAGCGACGCGGTCGGTCAGCCCGTTTCCGACCGACCGCGTCGATGCTCACCCCGAAGGTCGAGCTAGTGGCCTAGCGCACGATTTGGATCTCTGTCTGCTGAGCCCCTGTGATTGTTTAATACGTCGTCCGCGCGGGATGGTCTATACGTAATTGTTCTCGTTCCATACGTAATTGTTCACCCGTCTCGACTTAAAGTGGCCACTACGGTTCGTCTGATCAGGGGGAGCATTACGCTCGGGCGAGTGCTGTAATGAAAGCTGCGATCCCGGGCCAGGGCATCCCGGGCGGTAGGTTGATGATCGGTTGCTCCATGCCGAGCTCGCGCCGTCGTGCGATCTCGCGTCGGCAGTAGAGTGGATCGCCCGAGATGGTGAGCACCTCGATCATGTCGTCGGTCACCGCATCGGGTGCCATCTTGCGCGTTGCTTTGTTGCTGTAGAGGCGTTCGATTTCGTTGCACTCGTCTTCGTAGCCAAACCCACTGAGGAGCTGTTTGTAGTATTCGCCCATGCCGCCGATGTAGAACGAGATGATCTCACGCGCTTTGGACGAAGCGCCCTTGCCTGGGATGGGAATGACCGTCGTGAATGGTGAGGTCGCGATTTCGTTTGGATCGCGACCGGCTTTGGCGGCGCCTTCAGCGATCCAGTCGCGACCATCTGCGAGACGGTTGTAGGGCCAGAAGACCGGCATCCAGCCATCCGCCATTTCGCCGATGCTGGTGATCGATTTTTGTTTCAAAGCAGCGACGTAGATCGGGATGTGCGGACGCGTCGGCTCGAAGTCCAGCTTGAAGGGCCGATAGCGGCGAAGCTTGGTGTCTGCTTCGCTGAGCGGGCGGCTATCGAGCATCGTGCGTACGACACGGATCACGTCTCGGGTTTGCGTGAGTGGCTTCTCGAAGTCCCGACCATGCAACCCCTCGATGACGTTCTTGCTGCTCGTGCCTATTCCGAGGATGAAGCGCCCACCGCTGATCTCATCGAGCGTCGCCGCCTGCATCGCGATCAGTGCTGGCGAACGGCTGAACACATTGATGATGCCTGTCCCGATCTTGATTCGCTTGGTCTTGAGAGCGATTTCGGTCAGCAGCGAGAACACCTCGTATCCCCAGACCTCGGGCAGCCAAAACGAGTCGTATCCCAGGCGGTCGGCGAGGACCGCGGCTTTGACATAGGTCTTGCGGTCGTAGTCGCGCCAAAAGGCCAGCAGACCGGTGGATTGTTTGTTGAGCATGGGTTTGATCCTTGTACTACTCCCCCTTGAACCGGGGCTTTCTCTTTTCCATGAAGGCTCGCACGCCTTCCTCGAAGTCCTTGCTCTGATAGCAGTGCTCGATCGAGTCGTTGACGCGCCCCATGTCCCGCTCGGTCTCGAGCTTCGCTAGCTCTTGCAGGCTGATCTTGGTGCTTCGGATCGTGAGGGGGGCGTTGTCGGCGATGCTGTGGGCGAGCCGATCGACGTTTTCGTCCAGGGCATCCTTCGGGAACACTTCGTTCACCAGACCGATGTGGCGGGCTTCGTCGGCTGTCACGCGACGGGCGGTAAACAGTAGGTCGGCTGTTTCGGAGAACCCGACCGTGCGGATGAGCGTTCGGATGCCCGCGGTGTGGTAGCCGAGCCCGAGACGGGCAGGGGGGACGGCGAAGCGGGCGTCGTCTGCGGCGTAGCGAAGATCCGCGGTCAACGCGATAGCGGCCCCACCACCGATGCAGAATCCGTGAATCGACGCGATGAGGGGCTTCTCGAGCCCGTGCAAGGCCGCGAACGCCCGCGCCGTCATCGCGTCGTACTCTCGTCCGGCGTTTCCGGTGCGCGTCTGCTCGAATTCCGAGATGTCTGCGCCCGAAACGAACGCCTCGGAACCCGCGCCGCGCATGATGACGACTCGGACGCTGTCATCGTCCTGCAGCGTTCGCATTGCTTCGGGGATCGCGTCCCACATGTCGACGGTGATGGCGTTGCGACGTTGCTCGTGGTCGAACACCAGACTCGCGATGGGTCCGTCTCGCTCGATTCTAACTTCGCCGTCCATGGGAACGCAGCTTAGCAGCAACTAGAGCATTCGGTTGACGACAGCCTGGCGCCGCATCTCGTCTAGGAAGATCTTTTCCTGCCGGAGCATCGCAGCATCTAGCATCTCTCGGTAGAGTTCCTGCTTCATCTCTTCATACGAAGGGAAGCCGGCGCCGGCTTGGCGATCTTCCAGAAAGAAGATGTGAAACCCGGAGCTGCCTCTCACCGGAGCGCTGATTTCGCCGGTACTGAGCTGCAGGAGCTCTCGCTCCAATTCTTCGGGTAGGTCGCCCTGCGAGAGCCAACCGAGGTCGCCACCGCCCAGCTGCGCCGCGCGCGCATTGAAGTTCTCTGGCGTGAGCGATGCACGGAGCGTTTTCGCCTCTTGGCGCTTGGCGGCCACTTGGATCGCCGAGGCTCCTTCCGCGACCGGAACCACGATGTGCGACACTTGAAACCGGAGGTCGCTGCCTTCCCCGCGTGCGCGTTGCTCGTAGCGCGCCCGGACCTCTTCTTCGGTGACGTTGACTCGGGAGCGCACCCGCTCGTTCATCACCTTGAGACGAAGCAGCTGTCGCTTGAGGTCGCGCCGGTACTGTGCCTTGGTGAAGCCCTGTGCATCCAACGCCTGCTCGAGCTGCTCCTCGGTCATGTTGTTCTGAAGCCGGAGGTTCTCGATCGCACTATCAACGTCCGCCTCGGTGACGCGAATGCCGCTGCCGGCGGCCAGTTGGCGAAGGAGCTGCTCGTCTACCAAGACATTGAGCAGTTCCTCGTAGAGATCCTTGAGGCGGGACATGCGCTCGGTCTCTGTCGGGGCTTCCGCAACCTGCGGGAGAAACGGAACGGCGCGCTTTCGGAGGTCACTGAGAAAAATTGCTTCGTCGTTTACCGTAGCGACCACCCGTTCCACGACGTCGGCCCTGGCCGTGCTGGCCGTGCTGGCGGTGTTGGCCATCAGCACGAGGACGAACGCGACGACGGCCAAGCGAGTCATCATCGAGCTGGCGGGTATTCCGGCATGTCGACTTCGACGCTCTTCAACGCGTCGTAGTCTACCTCGACGTCGATCTGCTTTCGAAGCCGCTCGGTCAGCGCCTCCATGGCGGCGTCTTTTCTTGCGCGAGTGAGCTTGTGGCGAATCGCGCGCTTGGCTTGCTCGTACGTCCGGGTCACGCCAGCGCGCTTTCCGGTTAGCATGATGATGTGATAGCCGTCGCCTTCTTCGACGAGCTCAGAGTAGACAGCACCCACCTTGGCGAGCGAGAACGCAGCCTCGCGAATCACCGCCGGTGGCTGGCCCTTTGCGCTCGCCTCGAAGAAATGAAGATCGCCTCCATCGCTCTTGGTCTTCTCGTCTTCGGAACGCTCGCGGGCCAATTTGCGGAAGCCGGCGAGGTCGGTTTTCTTCGCACTGGCCAACAGTGCCTTGGCGGCAGCGCGGTCTTTGATGAAGATGTCGCTCGCACGAACTTGAGCCGGGCGATCGAACTCGAGCGGATTCGCATCGTAGACCGCTTTGATTTCCTCGTCGGTGATCTCCAATGCCTCGAGCGGCTCGTCGACTTCCTTCTTGATGAGCTGCTGGATCATGGCGTTGCGCCTCGCCCGTATGATCTCCGGCTTGTCCGCGTAACCGCGCCGCTTCGCTTCATATACGAGCAGCTCGAAGCGAACGAGATTGTCGAGGAACTCCTTGCGTCGCTCGGGGCTTTCGAAGCGCGCTCGGAGATAGGGCGACTTGGACGCGAGACGGTCGGCCAGATCGCCAACGGTGATCGTCCGATCTCCTACCTGCGCAAGCACCTCGTTGGCCTGCGCCTCGGTGAGCCCATGCTGCGGCCACTCATCTTCGACGGCCGGCGTTTCGTCGGCGTTCTTGGAACAACCCGCGGAGGCGACCGCGAGCACGATGATGACGGCGCGTTTCGAGAACATCGTCAGCCGGTTAGCATATACCGTACGGGCGGCAACGGGGCCAAAGATCAGGTTGACTCTCGGCCCGCGAGGACCTCTCGAACCTTGTCGGTCAGATCGTCGAGCTCGAAGGGCTTGTCGAGGAATCCGTCGGCCCCGTACAAGGGTGAGGTCATTTCGTTGAGACGCTCGCCGATCCCGGTCAACATGATGACCCCCGTGCCACCAAGCGAGTCATCCTCTCGGATCGCGCGGCATACCTCCCAGCCGCTCATGCCGGGCATCATGACGTCGAGCACGACGAGGGCGGGCTTCTCCCGCCGGGCCAGGCGAAGTGCCTCTTCGCCGTCCGACGCCTCGACGATCTCGGCAGGGAGCGAGCTCAGGTGGCGCGCAACCAGGGCCAATATCTCCAAGTCATCGTCCGCGACCAGGATTTTCGTTGCGGAGTCGGTTGTCATCGTTTCGTTGCTCCTGGGTTCAGCAGCTCGGGTCGCATCCTCGTTCTGTTGAGTTGTGTTGTCAATGGACACGGTGGTCGAGGTCGATCAGCCCGACCCCAGCGCTCAATGTCCAGCCCTCGAGCCCATTAACCACCCGCAATTTCACGAAATCCCGATCGCGGTCGACGACTTCTCCCCTATCGCCCCCCCCGCGCTTCTCCCCGCACCTGAGCCCGGGGGTCGGGCCCTTCGCGGAGGATGACGTGATCGTCGAGTGCCACGGCGCGTGGGCCATCACGAAGCACGCCCGCCTTGGCGCCGAGTCCGAGGGCACAGAACGCAAGCACGACGGCTGACGAGACCAGCAACGCGTAGAGCCACCCGCCCCGCCGCCGGCCGATCGAGGTCCACCCAATCGCTAGAAAGAAAAGCAGGTTTGCTATCAGAAGCGCAACAGCGAGGGCCTCCTCTGATACGGCGCCATAGACGGCGTCGCTGATCGAGCGGCTCCTCTGGATCGTCGCCTCGCCCTTCGTTTTCGGCCCGCTGCTCCTCTAGGGCCCTTTCGGCATCACGGAGGTTTTCGTAGGCCTTGCCGTCGCGCGGGCGCAGGGTGAGTGCTCTCTCGTAGTTGAGGATCGCCCTCGGGTAGTCGCCGGACTGTGCGAACGACGTCGCCAAGTTGAAGTAGACGTCCGGGTCGTGGACGCCTGCTTCGCTGAGCTTGCTGTAGTTGGAGATCGCAGCCGAGTAGTCGCCTCGTGAGCAGGCGATGTTCGCGGCTTCGAAGATTCCGGTCAGAGACGAAGACGAACCACCGGAAGCCTGTTCCGGCTGTTGCGCGGAAGCGCCGATGGGCGCGGCGAGGAGCACTAGGGTGACGCACCACGCGCGCATTACGTTGCCCTCGACGAGCGTTGGATCCGCTCGATGATCGTGGCAGTCCGTTGGCGACATCGCTCCATCTCATCCTTGCTCACGCCGGACGCGGCGAAGCGTGCGAAGTCGGCGCCCTCGAGCTCGTTGATCACCCGCTGCGCCAAATCGTCGTCGAAGCCTTCGGCGATGAGTCGGGTGCGGAGCGCGGCGTGGGACAGCCCCCCGATCGGTTCTTTTAGCCGGGAGCCGAGGGCGTGTGTGATCGACGCGACGATACGGTCGTAGAACGACCTCGGGATCGTTGGCCTGCAGTGCATCATTTGCACGGCGGACCAGCTGGCGCTGCACAGCTTCGGCGGTGGCGCTCCGTTCTTCACGCCGCCGCGCCGCGCCGGCTCCCAGCATGACGACGATCAACAGGACTGGCGGGAACGCTAGCAGCCAAGTGAACCAATCCCGTTCACGCAAGGGCGTCTCGCCTCGATTCAGGGCGCTGTACATCCGGATCGGGCCGAATGTCGCAGTGGAGGCCGTGGGCTCGGTGTCGCGCGGTTCGATCGCGGGTCGTGAATGTGTGGCTGCACCGATCGAAGTGAATGTGAGCGCCGTAGTACTCGCAGTTCCGTACTCATCGGCGTCAGGATCGAAGAAGTGCAACTCGATCGGCGGCACCACGTGCTCGCCCGGGGCTTCGGCGATCAAGATCCACTCCCATGAGCGCGTACCCGAGAGCTTGCCGTCTTGGAAGTGTTGTTGATCGCGGATTGCGGGTTGCAGCGTCCGGACGCCGACGATGGGCGGCAAGTCGATGCGAAGATCCTGCACGTTGCCTCGGCCCCTTGCGTCGATACGCAAAGTCACCGCGTCCCCCGTGTCGGCGGTGGTTCGGTCGAGCCATGCTTTGATGGTGTACAGTCCGACCACGGCGTTCGACGGGCCGGGTCGCGGGAGGGGTTTGACGTTGACCGCGACCGGGACTCCGACGCGTTGAACGCGTTCTGGCGCGTCGAAAAGACTCCCCCCGCCGACGTCGAACGTGACCTTCGGCGGACCCACGGTGAGATCGCCCGTGCGTTGCGGGAACGCCGCGGACCGTTGAAGGACATAAGCGCGGTAGTGCGCGCCCATCACGGGAACGGTCTGGGACTGGAGGCTGCTGATCGGGTCGTCGTACACCCAGAACCCATCCATTGAAGGCTTGCCCGGGATCACCGACTGCGGCGAGAGACGAAGACGGGTGTATAGATACACCGTGACGTTGACCTGTTGTCCGATGTAGACCTCGTCGGAGTCGACGACCGTCCGCAAGAAGGCTCGCTCGTCGTAGCGAGCGCCCGACAGGTCTGACTCCCCCGTTGCGCCGGCTATGGCCGTCGGGTCGGACCCAGCTGGCGGATCTCCCGCCCCCGGTTGAACCACGAGAGTCAGCGGTGCACTGCGGTAGACCTTCCCGTCGACCTTGGCCACCGCCGGAGCGAACTCATAGGTGCCCGCGGTGGTGGCGTGCAGGACGAAGATGTGGGCGAGGCTGGACTCCTTTTGAACGCCAGACCCAAAACCAAAGCTGAACTGGATCGGACGAACGGTTTGGTGCGAGATGATCTCCAACTCCGGGTACTTCTTGAGGTCGCTGAGCTCGAGGTCTTGGATACTCCCCCCACGTGCTCGCACGCGGACCTCTAGTCGCGCCGTGTCGCCGACATCAACCTCGGCGGGTGCCACGTGCAGGGTCACCGTCACCTCCGGCTCGGCCGCGGCCGTCGCGGCCCAGGGCAGGGCGGCCATCGCGAGAAATGCCAGCGTGAAGAGTCGAGTCACCAATCCTTCTCCGGTGGCGGCCGTCCGGCGTTCCGACGACGGGCACGCTGCAGCGGCAGATTCTCTTCGTTCTGTTCTAGGGCGTCGAGAAAGCGCTGGACGTCATCGCGTGGGATCGGCTCCTGTTGTTGCTGCTCCGGCTGGCTCTCGTTCTGGTCCTGGCTCTCGTTCTGGCCCTGGCTCTCGTTCGGGTCCTGGCTCCTCGCTCTCGTCCTGGTCCTGGCCCTCGTTCCTGGTCCTGGCTCTCGTGCTGGTCCTGGTCCCCAGGCTCGTTCTCGCCTTCGTCCTCGGACTCGTTCTCCGACTCCTGTTCTTGTTCCTGCTGTTCCTGCTTCTCTTCCTCTTCTCGGATTCGCTTCATCGCGTACTCGAGGTTCCACGCGGCGTTCCGATCACCGGGCCTCACACGAAGAGCTCGCTTTGAACGCGTCGGCCGCCTCTCGGAAATGGGCGGAGGCTTGCTCGTACTCTTCCTGTTGGGAAATCGCGTCCCCTTCTCGTGCGTACGCGACGCCGAGGTCGTAGTAGGCGTCCGCCCGCGTGTTCGGGCGATGCGGCGGGGTCGGCCGCGGCGAGGAACGCTTCCTTCGCTTGTTCGCCGAGGTCCTGCGCGAGGAGGGCGAGGCCACGGTTGAGTTGCACGGCCCGTGCCTCGCAGTTCTCGTGCCGCTTCGTCGTAGGCCTCCAGCGCCGGACCGAATTGCTCCTGGGCCATGAGTGCGTTGCCCTTCTTCGCGTTGGAGTTCTCCCCCCGAAGAGGGCTCCACGCGGACGCGCTCGCGGGCAGGATGAGGGCGGCCACGCAGCACAGGCACCATGCGAGGAGCTCTCATGCTTCCCTCCGTCGCCGGCGCACGATCCAAGCCTCGGGAAGTAGCGCCTCGAGGACGATCAAGAGGAACCTGGGCAGGAGCGCCAAGGCGAACCGGTTTTCATGCACGGTGACACGCCTCGCCTTTCGCTCAGACGCCTGGAGCTTGGCTAGCTCGGACCGAATCTCGGTCACCCCGACCGTGCCTTCCTCGGCTCTCACGTACCTCCCTCCCGTGATCGACGCGATCTCTTTGGAGGGTGTCTTCGTTCTCGGAGCTGAGCGAGGTCATGACCAAACGGCCGTCCGCATCCTTTGACGTGGCCGGTGAGTGTGCCGTCGGCAGTGTAGCTTGGAATAGGCTCTCCGCTTCCTGAGCCGATGCCCACCGCGTAGACCTTGATTCCCGCTGCTTTCAGCTCCTGCGCTGCCGCGATCGGATCGCCTTCGTGGTCCTCCCCATCGGTCAGCAGGATCACCACCTTGGAGCGACGGTCGACGCCGTCTTCATCGCCGCGGCCTTCATTGGAGCGTTCGATGAGTCGATTGGAGGCGATCAGCGCTTTGCCGATTGCCGTGCCACCCACGGGCATGTCCATGGGGCCGAGGTCGCGCAAGAACAGACCGCACCGCTGAATAGTCGACGGTCATGGGGAAAGCCATGGCGTCTCCCCGCGAACGCCACCAGACCGACGCGGTCACCGTCTAGGTCGCTCAGGAGGCGTTCGAGCTCGCCCTTGGCGCGCTTGATTCGACTCGGGTGCACGTCGCGGGCGAGCATGCTCTTGGAAAAATCGAGCGCGATCACGATGTCGATGCCGCGCTTGCGGAGCACGCGAGTGCGGCTGCCGTACTGTGGTCCCGCGAACGCAACAATCACGAGCGCCGCTCCAACGACCATCAATGTCGCTCTCGTGAAGCGCCACCATCTGGCGTGGCCCGCAATCAAAGGCTCGACCGTGGCGCGCTTGCCGAACCTTTCCGTCGCGCGTTGCCGTCTCGCGGCGTTCCACCAGAGCGCAGCGACGGCAGCGGGGACCAAGCCGAGGAGCCAGAGTGCCTGAGGGATTGGCCCAACTCACGGCCACCTCCTCAGCCACAACAGGACCAGCAGCTCGATCAATAGGAAGATCAACGCGGGACCGACGAATGCGGGAAACAGCTCGGTGTACATGCGCCCGGCATCCTCGATGTCGGTCTTCTCGAGCGCGTCGAGGATCTGATGGAAGCTTTCCTCGAGAGCGGCACGGTCACTCACCAAGAAGAACTCACCGCCCGTCTTGTCGGCCATCTGCTCGAGCAGCTCCGGATTGACGGGGTAGTTCGCGGTGCCGAAGATCGCGCGGCCGAAGAGACCGGTTCCCTGTTGAACGGGCGCGGTATCGGAGACGCCCATCAAGATGGGGTAAATCTTCACCTCCATGGCGCTCGCAAGGTCTGCGGCTTGTGACGGAGACACGTTGCCTGCGTTCGACTCTCCGTCCGTCAGGAGAATCATCACTTTGCTCTTGGCCCGCGAACGCTTGAGGCGATTGAGGCTGACACCGACTGCGTTGCCGATCGCGGTACCGCGCCCGTCGATTTGATCGAGCTGTAGACCTCGAAGCGCCGTCCGCAACGCCTCTCGGTCGGTCGTGAGAGGGAGTAGGGTGTACGCATCGCGACCAAACACGACCGCACCGATTCGATCGTTCGGGCGGCGATTGACGAAGTCGCGCACGACGGCCTTCGTCGCCTTGAAGCGCGTCGGCCGGATGTCCGCGGCTGCCATCGAGCCCGACATGTCGAGCGTGAGGATGATTTCGATGCCACTCACTTCTGCCGTGTCTCGCGCGTGAATGCTTTGAGGTCCCGCCAGCCCCACGACGAGGAGCGCCAATGCTACGGTGCGGAGCGCGCTTGGCAGGTTCTCGAGACGAATTCGCCAGCTGCTTTTGGAATCTCGCAGCGCGGCAGCCCGGCTGAATTGGAGCCGTGGCCTCGAGTGACGCTGCACCCAGACACGAGCAAACCATGCCATCGGCGCGGCGAGCAGCAGCAGGGCGGCCCAGGGGCGTTCGAAACGTAGTTGCTCATCGGTGATGAGAAGCTGATAGCGAGACTCGAGCCAACGCAGGCTGAGGACGAGCCCTACGAAAGCGGCGGCCGCCAACCAACCGGCTGCCCATGCGCGGCGCTGCACCGGACTCACGAGGGGTCTCCGTTCTGCGCAACGGCGGCGGGGCGAGTCCGATCGACCAAGGTCAGCGCTTCGTCGATCAACGTGAGCGACGCTTCATCGGCCAACGACGCCTTGGCGAACTTCACCAGATCGCACTGGCCTAGAAACCCCAGCGCGTCTTGCGGCTCGATGGCGAGTGACTTGGCCCGACGGAGCTGATCAGCGATCTCGTCGGTGGTGCTTTCGAGGCCGTGGAAGCCGAAGCGGCGACCCAGGTAGGCGCGGATCGAATCGCTGACCGCGTCCACCCACTGTTCGGTACGGCCCTCGGAGATCGCTTCCGCGCGGCCGCGCTCGAGCTCATGAAGCTCTGTCAGGGCGGTCTCCCAGGGGGGAGGGGGAGGCGGCGGCGCGGGCTCCGGCCGATCGCGTTTCTGCCACCAGCGCATGAACAGCCAGGCGAGCAATGCGCCCAGCGCGATCGCGAGCAGAATCCCGAGGGCGATGAGCAATCGATAGTCGTCCTGCTCGACGACCACCGGCTTGGTCGGTGGTTTGAGTTGCGCCTCGGGCTCATTGGCCAGCAGCGACTGAACTTCAATCGTGCTCGTGTTCGATTCGAGCTCGATGAGCTCGCCCGCGGCGCTCGTGACCCGCACGCGAATGGGCCCAAGCTCGTGAACGCCGACCTCGAAGCACAAGAGCTGAAGCTCGAACGTGAACGTCTTGAGCTTGCCGTCGGGCGAGAGCTCGACGAAGAGCTTCTTGTCCAGGATCTCGAACGGGGCGAAGGGTTGCTCGGGCACCGCCGCTTCGTCCGTCGCGGCCACGGCGACCGTCAAGATGACATCGATCGAGTCGCCGAGCGTGGTCGCGGGTGGCGCGTCGAGCGCGATCGTAGGCTCCTGCGCCAACCCGATCGCGGGCGCGAACCATGACAACACGATGATGGCAGCCGCGCGCCTCACCGATAGCCCGTGAGTCGCCGTTGCCGGAGCCGAAACATCTCCGACAGCGGCCTGACGAAGTCGCGGTCGGTGCTGACTGTGACGTGGTCGAGCTGTAGTCGGCGGAATAAGTGTTCACGTGCGGCGCGTTGGCGCTGCGCCTCGCGCGCATAGTCGGCACGCACGTCCAAATCAGAGGTGTCTACCTCGACGAGCTCCCCGGTCTCCAAGTCCTCGATGAGAGCGAGCCCCACGTCCGGCAGCTCGTCTTCCCTCGGGTCGACGATCTGGATTGGGATCAGGTCGTGCTTCGCCGACACCACCTTGAGCGGCTTTTCGTATTGGTCGGCAATGAAGTCGCTAATCAGAAAGGCCACCGTCCGGCGCTTGCCGATGCCGCCGAGGAGGTCCAACGCCACCCCCAAATCGGTCCCCTCGCCCTCGGGGTCGGCGTTGAGAATTTCGGTCACGACACGCATCACATGCGAACGACCCTTCTTCGGGGGCACGTAGCGCTCGACGCGGTCGGTGAACAGGATCAGCCCGACCCGGTCGTTGTTCTTGATCGCACTGAACGCGAGCAGCGCGGCCACTTCGGCAACGGTTTCGATCTTCGGCTTGTCGACGGAACCGAACCGTTCGCTCGCCGACAGATCGACGAGCAGCATCACGGTCATCTCGCGCTCTTCGGTGAACACCTTGACGTAGGTGTCGTTCATGCGCGCGCTGACGTTCCAATCAATGAAGCGAACGTCGTCGCCTGGCTGGTACTGGCGCACCTCGCTGAATGCCATCCCCCGGCCCTTGAACACCGAGTGGTAGCTTCCCGCCAACTGGTCGTTGGCGAGCCTCGACGTGAAGATCTCGATCTTCTTGAGTTTCTTGACCAGCTCGCGAGAGATCACGACAAGCCTCGGTTACGGAACTTCCACGGTTTCGAAGATGCGGCGGACGATCTGGTCGCTGGTGATCTCCTCGGCTTCCGCCTCGTACGAACGAATGATGCGGTGACGAAGCACGTCGGGACCGATCGCTTTGATGTCTTCCGGGGTGACGTACCCGCGATGTTTCATGAAGGCATGTGCCCGAGACGCGACGTTGAGCGCGATCGACGCGCGCGGGGACGCGCCATGGGCGATCATGTCCGTCAGGTCGCCGAGGCCAACGCGCACCGGGTCGCGCGTCGCGGTGACGATTTGGACGATGTAGTCTTTGATCTTCGGGTCGATATACACGTGCCCGATCGTCTTGCGGGCTTCGAGAAGCTTCGCGGTGGTCGTGACCTGCTGCACCCCCATGCCCGCACCTGCGTCTTGGCCGAGGAGCAAGTGGTCCGAGATTTGATCCATGATTTTCCGCTCTTCATCTTGGCTCGGGTAGTCGACGCGCACGTGGAGCATGAAGCGATCGATCTGCGCCTCGGCGAGCGGGTAGGTGCCTTCCTGCTCGATGGGGTTCTGCGTCGCCATCACCATGAAGGGTTGATCGAGCAGGTGGGTGGTGTCGCCGATGGTAACCTGCTGCTCCTGCATCGCTTCGAGCAGAGCGCTTTGCACCTTGGCCGGCGCTCGGTTGATCTCGTCGGCCAGCACGAGGTTCGCGAAGATGGGCCCCTTCTTGGCCGTGAACTCGCCACGTTGCTGATTGTAAATCACGGTGCCGATGACATCCGCTGGGAGAAGGTCGGGCGTGAACTGAATGCGCTGGAACTTCGCGGAGATCGTCTTGCAGATCGTGTTGACCGTCAGCGTCTTGGCGAGCCCGGGAACACCCTCGAGCAGAATGTGCCCGCCTGTGAGCAGCCCAATCAAGACCCGCTCGATCATCACATCCTGACCAACGACGACCTTGTGGACCTCGTGAAGGATCGTATCGATAAAAGCGCTCTCGCGCTGAACCATTTCATTGATGGCACGAACGTCGTTCGACATGAATTCTCCCTGGGGCCCAGTGGCTAGCACGCACCCATACCCCCCACCAACAACCCCCGTCCTCCCCTTATTCAGAAAAAGGAGTCAGGCCCCTTTTTGAAAGGGTTAAGTGGTACGACCGTGTGCAACCGGGGCGCGGCGAAGCGCGACGCGGGCGTTCAACGGACGGGGCGGCTTGCAAAGGTGGCCGGAGAGACTGGGAGCCTGAGGCCACGCAAGCCGCCCCTCGGAGCTCGCGCCAATCGGCGGTGGTTGCTGTCTTGCCGAGTGTCACTCACACGCCGCCGAACCCCCGCGTCGCGCTTCGCCGCGCCCCTCCGTACGTAGACGTCAGTGTCAGCGCCAGTGACCGCGGCAGTGACGGCGGCAGCGGCGGCGGCAAACACGGTGGTCGCGCGGCATCGGTTGCTCAACCAGGAGTAAAGCCTGTTATTCGAGGGTCGTGTCGTGCAATCCGCTAGGCGGCCTTCCGCGCCATCCTCAGCGGTCGACCTGGGGTGATTCGTCCACCCGCGCTGTCACTCTGCCGCCAGGGCCAACACCGGCAGCGCGAGTCCTCTGAAGAGAGGGCAGCCATCGGCGCAGAGTGCGTTTCAATACCTGTTGCTGCCTACGGCTGCACCTCAAACGCCCCCACGTCGCACATCGCGCCGCCCGGACGCGGCTCGCCACGCTGGTCCTCGTCCACCTCGCACATGTCCGCCGGAATCACGTCGATAGCGACGCTGCCCGTACCGAGCGCATGGGTCATGGTCGGGCCGCCGTTGTCCGCGAGCGGTCCGAGCGCGAGGTCTTCCGCGCTCACGTTGACTTGGTCGGTCCCGTGGTCGAAGCCGCAGGTGTCGCCTCGGGATTCGATGTTGTAGCCGTTGGAGGTGGTGGAGACGAGGTCGACTTCGCAACCGCCGTTGATCAGGCTACCGGCTATCGTCGCGCTCCCGCTGCAGCTTTTAGCGCTGAAGTTGAGGTAGAGCGCTTGGCGGCTTGCTGACACGGTGCTGTTCGTGATCGCAATGACGCCGCCGCATATGTCGATGCCTCTGTCTCCTCCCGACGTCGTACTGTTGTTCATCGTGAGCGTTCCCCCATAGCTCAGAACGCCGATGAACGAGTGCCCTGATACCGTGCTGTTTGTCAGCGCCAGCACGCCGAGCTCGTTCATGATGCCATCAGACGCGTTGTCCGACACAGTGCTGTTCAGGAGCGTCAGCGTGGCGCCAATCTGAGCGTCATATTCGCCTCGATTGTGGATAGCGGAGATGCCCGCAGCATTTCGAGATACGGTGCTATCTCTCAGCGTCAGCGTGCCCTTGTTCCGAATGCCGCTGCCTGGCTGTTCGCCACTGGGCGCATCGGCCGCACCGCCTGTCACCGTGAATCCGCGAAGCTCAGCCGTTACGCCGTTGAGCACGGAGAACACGCGGTGGTCTTCGTCGCCATCAACCGTCAGATCGCCCTCGCCGTCGAGAACAACGTCGTTGTCGATGACGATTTCTGCTTCGGTCACCGCGGTCGTCGGACCGTCGCAGCTAAACGTAAACGGCCCGCCGCCTTCGGCTATCGCAGCCCGGATACCGGCCTCAGTGCACGCAAAGACCTGACCCACGGAGGGCAGCTGAAATCCGCGAGCCTTGGCAGCGGCTACGAGCGGAGCGACCAACTGTTCGGCGACGATCAACCCACCCTGTGCAGTCGGGTGAACGTTGTCGGGAAAGAGGTCCATCCGTGTAACGAGAGGCGTGTGGAGATCGATCACATCAAGCTCGTGCTCAGCTCCCAGTCGCTCGATGATCGGAATCACCTCGTCTCGCAGAACATCGCCTTGGATGTCGAACTCATTGGCACCGAAAACCGGCACTGGTAGCAGGAGCACGATCGTGGGATTGGAGGGCAGGTTTTGCAGCTCTTCGAGCATGTCGTTGTAGTCCGACTCAAACGCGGTCGCGTCCCACACCTGAGGCTTGGTGTCGTTGGTGCCCAGCATGATCGTGGCGATGTCCGCTTCAAACGCCTTTGCCTCGCCATACTCGGGGAGGTTCCAATAGGAAAAGAACCCTCCGCGATGGCTCATCGTGGCTCCGCCATAGCCGAAGTTACCTAGCTCGAAGTCATCTCCGAGAAGCGTCTCCAGATGCTCCGGGTAGTTCACAGGGTCATCCGACGTCCCCACGCGCTCGGTGATCGAGTCCCCGATGAAGGCGACACGCACAGGCTCGGTCATGCCGCCCGTTCCACCACTAGCGGCCATGCCACCGGTCCCAGCAGAGCCACCACTACCACCATCGCCAGCGGTCTCACCGCACCCAACCACCGGCATGACGCCCAGCGCCACCACGCACATAAATCCGAATAGGTACCGCATGACAACCTCCCAGCCCGGTCATAGGTAACGTGGGGTCGCCGAACCTCGTCGCGCTATACGTAATTGTTTCCCAAGGCCCCGATTCTGCGCGCACGTCTTGCGTTCGGGGGCGTGGGGGCGCAGCGGGTGCGTCGTGTACGTCAATCGCGTTGGACGCTACGGCGGGTTGCTTAGTGCAGCAATGAATGTTGTCCGTCACTCGGACCCCAACTGCGAGTAACTCCAGTTACTCGCACTCGAGAGCCAATCCCTGTTGTCGTCCCGACATCGTACTGAGCCCCTCCGTACGTACACATCTACGGAGGAGAACGGCTCGGGATGGGCAGCACAGCGATTGGGTCGGCGCCTAGGCGTATGTGGACTGCAAGAGCCGTGGCGACGGGGCGCCCGATCGCGAGCACGCCCGTCGCGAGTCGTTCTCCGGTGGTGCGGTCTCAGCGAGCCCGGCTTGACACGGCGCAGCAGGATCGGAAGGCTGCCCCCCATGTCCGACCCCATCTCCAAGGAGCTCTTCGCCCGCGCTTCCAAAGTCATCCCGGGCGGCGTCAACTCCCCGGTTCGCGCCTTCCGGGCCGTCGGTGGCGAGCCGATCTTTATTAAGGAAGCCCACGGCCCGGTGATGGTCGGCGCGGACGGCACCGAATACGTCGACTACGTTGGCTCCTGGGGCCCGATGATCCTGGGTCACGCCCAGCCAGACGTCGTCGCGGCCATCCAGCAGGCTGCCGAAAAGGGCTCGAGCTACGGCGCGCCGACCGAGGCCGAGACCACGATGGCCGAGCGACTTCGCGACGCCGTCCCGTCCATGGAGATGTCTCGCCTGGTCTCGAGTGGCACCGAGGCCACGATGGGCGCGCTGCGAGCCGCCCGCGGTTTCACGGGGCGCGACCTCATCGTGAAGTGCATCGGTGGCTATCACGGAGGCGCCGACTACTTACTCGTCAAAGGCGGCAGCGGGCTCGCGACTCTGGGTGAGCCCGACAGCGCCGGAGTGCCCGCCGCGATCGCCGGGACGACCCTGGTCGTTCCTTATAATGATGCCTACGCCCTCGAGAAGATCTTTGCAGAGCGCGGCAAAGAGATCGCTGCCGTGATTTTCGAGCCGGTTGCCGGGAACATGGGCTGCATCCCGCCGGATCCAGTTTGGCTCGCCGCGCTCCAAGCCCAGACCCAGAATCACGGCGCTTTGCTGATCTGCGACGAGGTCATGACCGGCTTTCGGGTTGCCTGGGGTGGCGCCCAGGCCCGCTTCGACATCCGGCCCGATCTGACCTGCCTCGGCAAGATCATCGGAGGCGGGCTTCCGGTCGGTGCATATGGCGGAAAGCGCGAAATTATGGAGAAAATCGCGCCCCTTGGGCCTGTCTATCAAGCGGGCACCCTGAGCGGGAATCCGTTGGCCGTCGCCGCCGGCCTCGAGACGATCGAGCACCTCCTACGCCCCGGCGTCTATGAAGACCTCGAACACAAGGGCGATCAGGTCCAGGCCCTCCTCGAGCAGCATGCGGGAGCAGCGGGCGTGCCGATCACCGTCCAGCGAGTCGGCTCGATGCTCACCGCGTTCTTCCGCGACAAGCCGGTTCGCAACTGGGACGAGGCCGCCGATACCGATCGCGATGCGTTCGCTACATGGCACGGAGTCCTGCTCGAAAACGGTGTCTACTGGCCCTGCAGCCAGTTCGAGGCCGCGTTCGTCTCGTTGGCACACGACGCGGATTCCCTGCAGAAGACCGGCCTTGCATTCAAAGCAGCGTTCGCGGCTCTCTGAATCGCGAAAACCAACCAATTTCCCTGGTAGAAATGCTCTTCCACCAACCTTGACCCTACATGCCTCCGTGCTATACGCCGCGCGCTCTTTTGGGGCGCGGATCCTTGGAACTGTAGGGAAACGATGTGCTGGCGATGCTCCTCAACCGGGAACAGCGGGAGCAGCTCAAACAGGTGGGCAGCTTGTCGACGATTGGTCTCGAACTCGGCCTTTCGGTCGCGCTCGGCTACATCGGAGGCGAATGGTTAGACGGCAAGCTTGGCACTGAACCTTGGCTCAAATGGATTGGCCTCGGCCTTGGGCTTGCCGCGGGCGCACGAAGCCTCTACAGGGTCGTCCGCCGCGCACAGCGGATGATGGAAGACGAAGACGAATCCCCGTGATCGACCAACTCAAAACTCAAACCCCACGCTACGTTGCAGTCGCGGCGCTCGTGCTCACCGGCCTCGGCCTCGTGCTCGGCGGGGTGAGCATCGGGATCGGCGCCGCCGTCGGTGGCACCGTGGCTGCTTTGGATGCCTGGGCGATCACCTGGTTGGCTAGCCGAATCATCAGCGGTGCCGGCTTCATCGATCGTGGGTTTGCCGCGGGGCTCTTGGGCGCCAAGCTCGTCGTGCTCTTGGCGGTTTGTTGGGCGTTGCTCGCCCGTTGGGGCGTTGACCCGATCGGTTTTTCCGTGGGCCTCGGCGCGTTGGTTCTCGGCATGCTCTACAGCGGTGCCGAGCTCTCCGTTCGAGAGGCTCAGGCCGCGCGGGAAGCCGCTACGGTAGGGGAGGGGTAAGGCATGCCGCACGGCGAATCATGGTTCAGCTTCTTGCCCTTCTACGAATCTCTGCAGCACGCGATGTCGGAGGCGTTCCCGCCGAGCTATATGGAGCACAACCCGCACATCGGCGTGCAGCACGTCATCGCCTATGCCGTCGTGGTGTCCCTCCTGATCGGTGTTGGCGTTTATGTGAGCCGCCGCCTCAAGAACATCGAGGACAACATCCTCCCCGAGGGCAAAGTCACCTTCTACGGCTTCGTCGAAACGATCGTCGGGACGACCTACAAGATGTCGTCGGACCTCATGGGTGCCAAGCCCGCCAAGTACTTCCTGCCACTCATCGGCACCTGCGCGCTGGTGATTTTCTTTTCGAACGCCCTCGGCTTGATTCCAGGCTTTCTGCCGCCGACCAACAATCTCAACACCACGTTCGCGATGGCGATGGTGATCTTCGTGGTGACTCACCTGTACGGCGTGAGAGAGCACGGCTTCCTGAAGTACTTCTCGCACTTCTTCGGGCCGAAGGTGCCGTGGTGGATCGCGTGGTTCATCAACCCGTTGATGTTCGGCATCGAGATCATCAGCCACATCGTTCGCCCGGTCACGCTTGCCATTCGTCTCATGGCGAACATGACGGCCGACCACCTCGTGCTCGGCATCTTCGTCAGCCTGTTTGCGGGGATGGGACTGGTGCTTCTGCCGGTGCCCGTTGTCTTTTACCTGATGGGCTGTCTGGTCATTACCGTCCAGACTTTGGTCTTTTGTTTGCTGTCGGTGATCTACATCACCCTTGCGATTCAACACGAAGAAGAACACTAAGTTTCCCTCTCGGAAGAGAGGCTTGAGGAGGCTCCGGAAAATGAAGAAATTGGCTCTGCGACTTGTCAGCTTTGCTGCACCACTCGCTCTCACCGCGACCGCTTTCGCGCAGGACGCGCCGATGACAGACGCTGAGGCCACCGCGATTGCAGGCCGTGCGCTTGCCGCAGGTCTGGCCATCGGCATCGCAGCATTCGGCTGCGGCATGGGTCAGGGTCGCGCGGCGGCCGCAGCCCTCGAGGGCATTGCTCGTAACCCGAACGCTTCGGGCAAGATCCTCGTCCCGCTGATTCTCGGCCTGGCTCTCATCGAGTCACTCGCGATTTACGCACTGGTCATCGCATTCCAGGTGCAGCCGTAAGCTGTAGCTCGCGTCGGGGTGTGCTCGTTTGGGCGCGCCCTGGCGGGTTGCGACTTCGGGCACCATACTTGCGGTCATGACGAACGTGCAGGACGAGACTCCATCCGCGCCAACCCCTCGCAAGGGGGGGATTCCGGGTGCCGTCAAAGTCGGCTTTGTGTTTATGGTGCTCGTTGGGTCGGCGGCTTGGCTGCTTTCGGGCACCGACAATCCGTTCGTGTACTCGAAGCTAGTTCACGAGGTGATGAGCGATCCCGACTCCTTCGAGGGCCGCCATCTGCGCGTCGAAGGTGAGCTTCGGCAGGGTTCGATTCAGTTCCGCGAGGAGCCCTGCGAATGGCGTTTTGTCATCCAAAAGGAAGGCAAAGAGATGCCGGTGCGCTTCCCGCAGTGTGTCGTGCCAGACACGTTTCGTGACGGACAGGGCATTCAGGTGACCGTGCAGGGCGAGCTTGGCGACGATGGTGTGTTCCTCGCAAACCAGGTGATTCCACGCTGCCCCTCGAAGTACGAGATGCAGCAGCGCATGGAGGCCGGTGAGGAAATGCCCTACGACCCGGACGCGCCGCTTCCCGGTCAAACCTAGAGAAGCCCGCCTCGCCAGACGAGACGGGCCCTCCGCCATCGCGGGTCCGACGCGCTACTTGGCGTTGATCTGTTCGACGCGCTTGTCGTACCGCGCCTGTTCCCTCGCTGCAGCCCCATCGATATTCTTGAGCTGCTTTTCGTGCAGGGCGATCACCCGGGCGCGCCTTGCTTCGATCTCCTTCACGCGGGCGGCGTGGCGCTTCTCCTCTTGCTTGAGCAAGCGCTCCTTGCGAGCTGCCTTTGCACGTTCGGCTTTGGCTTTCTGAGCCTCGGCCGCAGTCTTCGCCTTGTTCTCGGCCTTCTCTTCGGCCTCGTCTGCCTTTTCTTTGGCTTCCGCCCCCTTCTCCTTAGCTGCGCCCTCGACTTCTTTGGGGCTGTCGGCGCTTGCTGTGAGCGTGGCTCCGGCTGAAACGCCGAAGACCAGTGCCAGAGCAATCAGTAGCGATGGAACGATTCTCATTCTTTTCCTCCTATGGGGTGTGGGCGTCGACGAAGTCGCCCCGCCCATCTTCATCAGGACAGTATGTCCCGAAAGAGGATCTGCCCAAGGGGCTTTGGAGATTCTTGACCGCGCTGACTAAACAGCCGTACAGTGCTGCGCATGAGCGCAGTGGGGCGAGTTACACGGGGCACGACGCGGCCTTTGCGGCGGGTGGATAAGCCATGGGCGCGGGCCCGGGGCGCGGCCGAGGTCCTCGAGCAATGGCGCACCGATGGCACCTGGCGGAACGTGACCTGGAGCCACCGCGTGGAGCCGCACGAGGCGAGCATCGGGGACATGCCATCCGGATTGGCGCCTGGGGTCGAGCGAGCGTTGCATCAGCGCGGTATCCGCGAACTCTACAGTCATCAGGCGCACGCGTACGAGCTCGCGTCCAGGGGCAAGCACGTGGTGGTCGCGACACCGACCGCCTCGGGAAAGAGCCTTTGCTACAACCTGCCGATCCTCCAGGCGCTCGCCTCCGATCCGAGCGCGACGGCGCTCTATCTGTTTCCGACCAAGGCGCTGTCGCGCGATCAAGAAGAAGCACTGCGCGGGCTCATGCGCGAGGCCGATCTGAGCGTTGGGGCGGTTACCTACGATGGGGACACGCCCAACGACGCACGACGGGCGGCGCGGCAGCGCGCTCGGGTTCTGCTCACCAACCCGGACATGCTGCACGCGGGCATCATGCCGCACCACACGGGGTGGGCGCGGCTCTTTTCGAATCTCAAGTACATCGTCGTCGACGAGCTGCACACGTACCGTGGCGTCTTCGGGTCACACCTTGCCAACGTCATGCGTCGCTTGGTGCGCATTGCACGTTTCTACGGGTCGTCGCCCACGTTCCTGTTCGCGTCTGCGACCATTGGCAATCCGCGCGAGCACGCGTCGCGCATCTGCGGCGAGCCGGTGGAGCTCATCGATGAGAGCGGCGCGCCGACCGGGCCCCGGCAAGTCATCGTGTACAACCCGCCCGTCATCAACGCGGAGCTCGGGATGCGGCAGAGCTACATCAAGACGGCGGTGCGGCTCACCCAGGATCTCGTGCGCGCGGGAGTTCCGACTCTGGTTTTTGGCAACTCCCGCAATGGCGTCGAGGTGATGCTCAAGTACCTGCGCGACCGGTTGGCGCGCGACCAGATCGACCCGTCCGCGATTCATGCGTATCGGGGCGGCTATCTGCCGCAGACTCGCCGTCGCATTGAAGGGGCGCTTCGTGAAGGTGAAATCCGGTGCGTCGTCGCGACGAATGCCCTCGAGCTCGGCATCGACATCGGGGCGCTCGATGCGGTCGTCTGTGCCGGGTATCCGGGGACCATGGCGGGGCTTTGGCAGCGGTTTGGGCGTGCAGGGCGTCGTCGCGATCTGTCGTTGGCCGTGCTGGTTTCGTCGAGCAATCCGGTAGACCAGTTCATGGCGCGCCACCCACGGCAGCTGATCTCTGCGCCGATCGAACACGCGCGTATCGATCCCGACAACATCGAGATTTTGATTCAGCATCTCAAGTGCGCCGCCTTCGAGCTGCCCTTCGAGCCCGACGACGTGTTTGGCGATGTCCCAGACGACGCGCTCGTCGAGGCTCTCGACTACTTGGCCGACAACGGCGTCGTGCACGCCGCCTCCACGGCGGCCGGGGCCATTTACCACTGGGCGTCGGATAGTTACCCAGCCAATGGCGTTTCGTTGCGAAGCGCGAGCTGGGATAACTTCGTCATCGTCGACCTCGACGGGGACCGCACCATCGCCGAGATGGACTGGCGCAGCACCCATACGATGCTGCACGAGCAGGCGATCTATCAGCACGAGGGCGGCCAGTATCAAGTCGAGCGGCTCGACTTCGACAATCACAAGGCGTTCGTGCGCCACGTGAAGCCCGACTACTACACCACCGCGATGACACACAGCAAGGTCACGGTCCTCGAGCAAGATCAGAGCGCCACGGTCGACCTCGGCGAGGTGCCCCTCGATGCGGGCCTCGGCGACGTGAGCGTCATCGAGAAGGTCGTGGGCTACAAGAAGATCAAGTTCCACACCCACGAGAACGTCGGCTACGGCGAGGTGCACCTTCCCGAGATGCAGAAGCATACGACCGCATTTTGGCTCACCTTCCCCGAGGATTTCGTTCAGAGCCAACCCGAGTCGCGGGCGGTCATCGTCGATGCGTTGCGCGGGCTTTCGAAGGCGATGCACGTGGTAGGCGCGGTCGGCTTGATGATCGACCCGCGCGACCTTGGCCGCACGCTCGGGAGTCGCCATGAAGACGAGGGTCCGCCGGCAAAGGGCCAGGGTCCTGGCTTCGACCCCACGATCTTCCTTTACGACACGGTGGCAGGCGGGATTGGGTTGGCGTCACGTCTCTTCGAAGAGCGCGAGGAGTTGCTGCGCCGTGCACGGCATTTGATCGAGAGCTGCGAGTGCAGCGAAGGTTGCCCCGGCTGCATCGGCCCGGATGCGTCCGGTGATGACGACCTCGAGGCTGCGCGCAAGCGATTGGTTCTTGGTTTGCTAGATGCCGTTGGCGTGAGCGTTATTCACTGAGGGTTACTGAGGACCGATGTCGATCAAACGAAGCCTAGCGCGACTCGCGCAAACGACCCCGCGGCAACTCGATGTCGCCAGTGTTCGAGGCGCGCTCCCGGGCCAGGTGCGCGAGACCGAGCATGGCGAGCTCCACTTGATCGACGAGTACCTCGAGCCTCATCATCATCACGGGCGAGCGCCCATTGCCGAAGCGCTCCACGTATCGACCGAGCGCCTCGCGCAACTCGCCCTGGACCCGTCGCTCGCAGGCATCGACCTACAGCGAGCGTTGTTCTTCGACACCGAGACGACCGGGCTTGCCGGTGGGACGGGAACGGTGCCTTTCTTGATCGGCATCGGCTGGTTCGAGGACCAATCGATGCGGATTCAGCAGCTTTTTTTGCCCGAGCTCGGCCGCGAGGCGCCGATGCTGCATTGGTTGCGTGAACGAGTGCAACAGAGCTCTTGCGTGGTTTCCTTCAATGGCAAGGCTTTCGACTGGCCGCTCTTGCGCAGCCGATTCGTGTTGAACCGTGTGCCCGCGCCGGTCTTGCCTCCGCATCTCGATCTGTTGCATTGCGCGCGTCGAGTCTTGCGGTCGCGACTGAAGTCGGTGAGGTTGGTGGAGCTCGAGCGCCAGGTGCTTGAGATGTACCGAGAGGACGACGTTTCAGGCGCGCTGATCCCACAGCTCTATTTCGACTACCTCGATGGGGGCGACGTGTCTCCCCTTGCCAAGGTGATCGAGCACAACGCGAATGACTTGATCGCGTTGGCTGCGCTCGTCGCTGAGTTGGTCAATCATTTTGACGAGGTACACCGCGGCGACGACCCGCGTGACCACCTGGCCTACGCAAAGGTTGCTGAGCGTACAGGCGATCGTGTGCGTGCGCGCTCCTTTGCGGACGCGGCTGTAGAGGGTGGCGGAGAGTCCGCATGCACGGTCGAAGCCTGCATGATCAATGCGCGGATGGCTCGCCGTGTGGGCGATGTCGACGATGAAGAACGAGCGCTGCTCGGCGCGCTTCGTGCCGCCGACGACGAAGAGCTGCGCGCGGGCGTCCAATTGGCGCTCACCAAGCACTACGAGCACCGGCGCAAGGACCTCGCGCGCGCCCTCGAGCACGCGGGCGGCACGTGCTTGGCCGAAGGAGAGGACGCGGCCGAGCGGCGGGTGGCCCGGCTGGAGCGTCGTTTGGCCCAGCAGACCTGACCTTTTTGCAGTGGCTTTAGGCGGCGCTGGCACGGGCTGGCACACCGGCATAGTCTCTAGCCTCTGAATTCACGGCGGTTTTCCGCCACGTAGGGTGGCACCAAAATTGCGTGTTGAAATAGCCAGACCCCCCTACCCGTAGAGAGAAACAATGAAGCGATTTTGGCTGGCTTGTGTAGTCCTTGGTGCCGTCGGTATGACAGTGGTCGGTTGTGGTGAGACCAGCGCCGAGGGTGCCGGCCCCGTCGAGGGATACGTTTGCGGCGTCGACGGTAAGACGTATTCGGTGGAGGACGCTGCCCGCGGAGAACGCGACGTCGAACACCGCGGCCGCTGCGACGAACCGATGCACTGCGGGTCGCCCAATGACTGCTTCGTCGGTGACGAGTGCATGCCGGCGCCGTGGGCCGCCAGCGAGGGGAACGAGAACGGCGCCGATCCGGCGATCTTTCCGTCGGAGCCGGACGCCTATTGGTGTATTCCGGGCCCGACCCGCTGCAACTGCCCTGGCGTCTTCGAACCGGCATGCGGTGGCGATGGACGCAACTACATCAACGCTTGTGAAGCGGCGTGTGCCGCCGTGGGCGTGCGGCACGAGGGGTATTGCACGGAGCCGCCCGGTGAAGGCTGCGTGCGCGCGGGGTGCAGCGACCATCTTTGCGTAGAAGAGGGCATGGACATCGCGAGCACCTGTGAGTGGCGCCCCGTCTACGAATGCTATCAGCAGGCCACCTGCGACCGTCAGCAAAATGGGCAGTGTGGCTTCACCCCGACGCACGAGCTCGTCGAATGCCTGGAGCACTTCGGCGAAGGCATGTGTCGGGTCGACCCGCGTTGGCAGGATGGCTTCGAAGCAGAGTGCGAGAGTCCGCAAGTCCCTGGCATCGTCGGTATCATTGGCGTCAAGCCACACCAGATGATGCGGCTCGGTGAGTGGTTTCCAGCAACCTTCGAGCTGCTCGAACCCGCGATTTTCGACGCTGCCTATGAGGGGGAAGGCCTGCTTTCTTGCGACGGGGAGCGCACCTCGTTCGACGGCCTCGTACCGATGACGCCGTTCGGTGACCTCGAGATCCACTGCAGAATCCTGCCCGAGACGCACCCCGGAGAGTGTGTCGACGACGGGGATTGCCCGCCGGGTCACTACTGCGATCGATACAACGTGTGGCCCCTCGATAGCGCCGACCGGGGCGGCCCGGAGCCTCCTTTGCCGCTCGGCATGTGCGTCGACATGTGCGCGCTGATCGATTGCGCGCCCGGATACGTATGCGAAGCGGGCGCGTGCGAACGATGCGGTTGCCCGGAGATCTATGCGCCTGTGTGCGGCGTCGACGGTCAAACCTATGGCAACGCGTGTGAAGCGCGATGTGCGCACGTTCAAGTGGCGCACGCAGGCGAGTGCGGCGTCGACTGCCCAGTGCAGACGCACATTCGCAACTTCCGCGGCGAGTGTGTGGCCAAGTGCTACGGACCCGAGCAGTGTGGCGACGAGCAGCACTGCAACGCGCCTGACGTCTGTCGGCAGGACCCGGCATGCCCGGAGTGCGACGTGTGCGTCGGTTGGTGCGTGCCACCCTCGGGCGACTGCCGGACCAACGGGTGTGAAGCGGGTTGGACCTGCGATTACTGCCAGACGCCGGACGGACAAGCCGAGTGGATCTGCCTCTCGCCGGAGGCCGGCGCCTGCTTACCGCCTGACGAATGCCGACCGACCGGGTGCAATGGCGAAATCTGCTCCAACCAAGACGTGGCATCTCCATGTGTCGCGTTGCCCGAGTTCGCCTGCTACCAGGAGGTCGGCGTGTGCGAGGTCCAGCCGTGGGGCCAGTGCGGCTGGACCAATACGCCGGAGCTCGACGAGTGCCTCTCGAAGTTCGACTGCCGGTCTGAAGGCTGCGACGATGGCTCGTACTGTGGGTTTTGCTGGGTCGACTGGACCTGCATTCCAGACGGCGCGGTCTGCTAGAGCAGTGCCGGCAACTGTGGCGTGCGACTGAGTCACCGGAGGACGGCTCGGGACGGGCGTGCTCGCGAATGGGAGCCCCGTCGCCCGGCACCTCAAGTCGACATACGCGGAGGCGCCGACCCATTCACTGTGCTGCCCATCCCGAGCCGACCTCCTGCGTAGAAGTCGACGTACGTCGGTGGTAGCGTCGGCGTTGGTGCGGAGTTCGCGGGTTAGCCGCCGCTGCCGGGGCTTACGTAGACGGGCGGTGTGTTGTCGGTGAGGCGGGTTTCTAGGAAGCCTTCGGGGAGGGTGACTTTTTGGCGGCCTGCGGTCTTGCCTCGGGGGACTCGCATGGCCTCGGGGGGGAAGGGCTCTGCTGGGTTTGCGGAGCGGAGGACTTCGTGGAGCTCGTCGAGGGTGGTGACACGCATGAGGCGGGAGCGGAGCTTGGCGCTGCCCCGGAAACCTTTCGTGTACCAACTGCTGTGCCGGCGGAACATGCGCATCGCCGGGGCCTCGCCGGCCCAGTTGCTCAGCAGGGTGGCGTGCTCGACCGCAATCTCGGCCACTTCACCGAAGGTCGGGGGATTCTGGGGCTCTCGTCCTTCGAAGACGTCGGCCAAATCTCGGAAGAGCCAGGGCCGCCCGAGGCAGCCTCGGCCGATGACGACGCCGTCGCACCCTGTGATCCGCATCATTCGAAGCGCGTCGTGAGCTTCCCAGATGTCGCCGTTGCCCAGCACGGGGATGGTTCGCACGCGTTGCTTCAAGTTCGCGATCGCGTCCCATTGGGCTTCTCCGTCGTAGAGCTGCGCAGCGGTGCGCGCGTGCAGAGCGACCGCCGCGCAGCCTTCGTCTTCGGCGATGCGCCCCGCGTCCTCATAGGTGAGCAAGCTGTCGTCGATGCCCATCCGAAACTTGATAGTGACGGGAATCTCACCTGCGTTCTGCACCGCCGCTCGAACGATGTCGGCCAGCAAGCGTGGCTTCGCGGGGATCGCCGATCCGCCGCCTTTGCGCGTGACTTTCGGCACCGGGCATCCGAAATTCATGTCGATGTGGTCGACGTGTCCTTCGCCCACGAGCCATTTCACCGCCTCCCCCACGTAGTGCGGGTCGACCCCATAGAGCTGGAGGCTTCGTGGCGACTCGCCCTCCCCAAACTCGGCGAGCATCAGCGTTTTGGCCCGGCCTTCGACGAGTGGTCGCGCCGTTACCATCTCGCTCACGTAGAGGCCCGCTCCAAATCGCGCGCAGATTGCGCGGAACGGCCAGTTGGTCACCCCTGCCATCGGTGCGAGAACCACCGGTGGCCAGACCGATAGAGGGCCGATGTTCACGGGAGCAAATTCATCGGGACGCGCCAATGGCACGTCGCGGTTCAGCTCGCTTTTGTACACCTGGTCCATCGACGGATTAGCCCTTTGAACAAGGGGCCTGGCCCCTTGTTGTGATCAGTTGACTACGGCTAGGTGGCGCTGGCCGGTGGTGCGCTGGAGCTTCATGCGCCAGTCGACGCCGATGAGCTCGCCGGTTTCCAATGGCAGCCAGATATTTTCGCCTTGGATCGTCTCGCTCGAGAAGATGAGGTGATTGACGTAGCCGCTTTCGGTAGGGGCTTCGCACTCGGGCGACAGGCTGGGGCATGTGTCGCGGTCTGCGCATCGGGTCTTGTAGGTGGACCAGAACAGCTCTTTGCCGCCCTCCGCCGCTACCATCGTCGTCCCATCGGTGACGATCATGGTGAGCAGCGAGGCTTCCTTTGCGGAATCGACGTCGCAGATCGCCCGCACTTGCTCCAGCGTCGACTGGAGCGCCATCGAAGTCTCTTCGACGCCGATGCGCCCCGACAGCGGGCCGTACTGCGACAGGTGCGTGAGGAACAGGAAGAACAACACCTCGCTGTCTGTGTCGCCGAGGATGTAGCGTCGGAGCATTGGTGCAATCCGTTCTGCGAGCTCCGGCCGGTGCTTGGTGAAGTCTTGAATGTCGCCGTTGTGAGCCATCACCCACTTGCCGTACTGGAACGGATGGCAGTTGAGCACCGAGAGCTCGCCGTTGGTGGCGCGCCGGACATGCGCGAGGACCGTCTCGGATGCCACGATGCCACTCACCCGGCGAAAGAGGGCGCAATCGATGGCCGTCGTCGGGCTGCGCGTGATGTGAGGGGTGCCATCGACGTAGAAGGCCACGCCCCAGCCATCGCGGTGGTCGTTGCTCTGGGTGCCGAGCGCATTGTCGGCGTCCATCAAGGACCGGTGGACCTGGCTCTGAATCACGCTGCGAAACCCAAATAAGCGGCACATAACCTCACCATTTTGACACGAACGGCGGCGCAATGCTCCCTCTGCTGTTCACGGGGCGGGGGCGGTGTTAAGGTGCGCGCCCGTGAACCAATTTCGCCGTCTTTTCATCGCGAACCGCGGCGAGGTTGCAGCCCGCATCGCGAGGACCTGCGACAAGCTCGGCATCGTGCCGGTCTTTGGGGTCTCGGAAGCTGACCGCCAGGCGCCGTATCTCCGAGGCAGGGAGTCCGTGGTTCTCGGCCCGTCGAGGTCCAGCGAGAGCTATCTGGCGAAAGAGCGCATCGTGCAGGCCGCGGTGCAGACCCGCTGCAGCGCGCTTCACCCGGGGTGGGGGTTTGTTGCCGAGAACCCCGTCTTCGCGTCGCTGTGTGAAGCGCACGGGGTGACGTTCGTCGGTCCTCCGGCTGCGGTGATGCAGAAGCTCGGGCGCAAGACTCCGGCCAAGGCTGCGATGGCTGGGGCGGGGTTGAAAGTGATCCCCGGAAGCGACGGAGTGCTTCGGGATGTCGATCAAGCGCGAGAGGTTGCGGACTCGATTGGGTTTCCGATCCTGTTGAAGGCGGAAAGCGGTGGAGGTGGCCGAGGGATGCGCGTCGTTCGAAGCGCTGCCGAGCTGAAAGACGCCTATGATTCGGCGCAGTCCGAGTCGCTTGCGTGCTTTGCGGACGGTCGCCTCTACCTCGAGAAGCTGATCGAAGGTGGGCGCCACATCGAAATCCAACTCCTTGCGGACAAGTACGGTCACGTCGTGCACCTCGGAGAGCGCGACTGCTCGGTTCAACGCCAGCACCAGAAGCTGATCGAGGAGTCCCCGGCCCTCGTGCTGAGCGATGACGAGCGGGAGCAAACGCTCGAGGCGGCTGTTCGCGCCACACGTGCCATAGGGTATGTGGGTGCGGGCACCATGGAGTTCTTGCTCGACGAGCATGGTGATCTCCGCTTCATGGAGATGAACGCGCGCCTGCAAGTCGAACATCCCGTCTCGGAGATGCGAACGGGCATCGATCTGGTGGAGGCACAGATTCGCGTCGCGGCCGGCGAGCCGCTGTGGTTTTCTCAGGGTGACGTCGACCTTCGTGGTCACGCGATCGAGTGCCGCATCAACGCGGAGGATCCGTCCAACGGGTTCGCACCGAGCCCTGGTGTGATCACCCAATGGGAAGCCACCTCGGGGGACGACCACGTTCGCGTCGACACCCATGTCGAATCTGGCTACGAGGTTCCGCCCCATTATGACAGCCTGATCTGTAAGGTGATCGCCTGGGGCAAGGACCGCGAGGCCGCCTGCGAACGCCTAACTGAAGCGTTGCAGAAGATTCGCTGCGATGGCATTTCCACGACCATTCCAATGCATCTGGCGGTCCTGAGCTCCAAAGAGTTCCGGGAGAACCGGTACGACACGCGCGCCGTGCCAGGGTGGGAGAGCTAATGGCACACGTTCCGGTAGTACCGATTGGCAAGGCGCGTGAGGTGGTCGTCGATCAGGCCACGTACGAGCGCGAGGTGGCTCGCCACGAGCCATTGGTGTCGCGGCTCGAGGAGCGTCGCGCCGAAGTTCAGGCGGGCTGGGGCGACAAATACGTCGACCGGGTGCACGAGAAAGACAAGCTCACCACGCGCGAGCGGCTCAAGCGCCTGAAGGACGACGGCTCGGACATCTTCGAGGTCGGCACCTTCGTCAACTACGGCGTCGATTTCGACGGGCTCCGCTCTCCGGCCGCTGGCGTCATCACAGCGTTTGTGATGATTGAGGGACGGTGGTGTGTCGTCATCGCGAATGACAACACCGTGGCGTCGGGTGCGTGGTGGCCCAAAACGCCCGAGAAGATCGAACGCGCCCAAGAGATCGCTCGCCGATTGCGGTTGCCGGCGCTCTACCTAGTCGATTGCAGTGGGCTTTATCTGCCAGAGCAACGGCAGAGCTTCGCGGGCGCCACGGGCGCGGGGCACATTTTCAAGATGAACAGCCTGCTATCAGCCGAGGGTGTCCCGCAGATCGCGGGTGTGTTTGGCGACTGCATCGCTGGCGGCGGGTACATGCCCATCATCAGCGACCGAGTGTACATGACGGAGCAAGCGTACATGGTCATCGCCGGTGCTGCGTTGATCAAGGGCGCCAAGAGCCAGCACATCACATCGCTCGACATCGGCGGTCCTGAGGTACACGTGCATCAGTCCGGGTGCGCCGACGAGCGCGTCCCCGACGACAAGACCCTCATCGACTGCCTACGACGCGAGGTGTCGCGGCTTCCGAGCTCCGGCGCATCGTTTTACCGAGGTGGCGTCGAGTCGATGGAGCCGGCGCACTCGCCCGGGGAGCTTCCGGGCTTGGTTCCGGTCGATCACCGGCAAGCGTACGACGCGACCGAGATTCTGGCGCGACTTTGCGACCAAAGTCTTTTTTGGGAGGTCTTGCCCTCGGTCGGCCGAGAAATGATCTGCGGGGTTGCCCGCGTCGGGCGGGCCTGTACGCCGGGTTCGTGATGAACCGGCAGGGATTGATCGACGATCCCGAAACGGGCGACGAGCAGCGGCCGGCCGGAATTCTCTATCGACAGGGCATCGCGAAGATCAGCGCGTTCAGCCGTGCCTGCAACAGCGACGGTATCCCGCTCATCTGGTTGCAAGACATCAGTGGGTTCGACATCGGCGCAGAGGCGGAACGGCACGGACTTCTCGCGTACGGCTCCAACCTGATCTACACGAACAGCACCAACGAGACGCCGATGTTCACGGTGCTCCTGCGCAAGGCGTCCGGCGCGGGCTACTACGCGATGGCCGGGCTTCCGTACGACCCGGTGGTGCAGCTCTCGACGCCCATCTCCCGCCTCAGCGTCATGGAAGGGCGCACGTTGGCGATCGCGTCCTACAACAGCAAGCTCGACGACAACTTCGAAATCGTGACCACCGACCCGAAGGAACGCGCCCAAATCGAGAAACGTATGCAGGAGGTCGAGGCTCGTATCGAGGCGGACATGGATCCCTATGTGGCGGCTCGGCAGTTGGACACCGACGAGATCGTGCGCCTCGATGAGTTGCGCGATTGGCTCAAAGTATTGGTCGAGATGAGTTACCAAGGCGTTGGCTATCGCCGGGTGAAAAATCCGCGCATCTGGAGCATGCACGACCTCGACGTGCTGGTGAACGGCGGACGCGCATGAGTCGATGCCGTGTCGCCCTGGGCGCGCGCCCGGGTGATGGAGAGAGCCGTGCCCTACTGGCGACCACCGTGGGCGTGTTCGCCCCTACGGTGAGAGAGGGCGAGCTCATGTCCGCGGGCCAGGTGGTCGGCACGATCGACGTGCTCGGCGTGCTGCACGAGCTCATCGTTCCCCCAGGCGTCGCTGGCCGCGTCACGGAGCGCCTCGGCGGTGAGCGGTCACGGGTGCCCGTGCAGTATGGGGATGCGTTGTTCGTAATCTCGACCGCTTCGACGGAAGGCATCACGGAACAAACCTCGCCGGTCCGCGATGACGCGCAGGGTGCGCTCTCGTTCGTGGCGCCGATGAGCGGCCGCTTCTACGTCCGTCCGTCTCCGGCCGAGCCTCCCTTCGTTGCCGCGGGGGACACCGTACGACGCGGCCAGACGGTCGGCCTGCTCGAGGTGATGAAAACCTTCAACCGCTTGGTCTACGAGGGCGATGCGTTGCCCGACCAAGCCGCCGTGCACGAAGTGTTGCCGAAGGACGGCGACGATGTCGTTCGGGGGGACGTGATCCTAGCGTTGCGAGCCTTGCCTGAGAAATGAAATTTTTCGAGGTGTTGCATGGGTAGAGAGTGTCCCCAGCTTGGTAGCCGCGCGCTGTTTCCGGATCTAGAAGGGACCGCGTACCTTGCCCACGCGGCGATCTCTCCGCTGTCTACTCCGGTGCGAGAACGAATTGCCGAGGTAGCGGCAGACTACGGGCGCGGCGGCATGGTGGGTTTCGCGCGCTGGGCGCCACGGCTGAGCCAGGTCCGTCAGGATCTGGCGGCCATCATCTCCGCCGATCCGGGCGAGGTCGCGTTCGTAGCCAACACGACGCAGGGGGTCATCGACATCGCGTTCGGGCTGCCATGGCGAAAGGGCGATCGGGTGGTGTTGTTCGACGGTGAGTTCCCAGCGAACGTGACGCCCTGGCAACAGGCGGCCGAGGAGTTCGGTCTCGATCTCTGTTGGTTGTCGCTCGATCCGTTTCAGCGCTCCGTGGATGAGGGGCTGACCGAGCTCGAGCGCGTGCTCGATCGAGGGGTTCGGATCGTCGCTGTCAGCGCGGTGCAGTACAAGACGGGGCTTCAAATGCCGCTCGCGGACATGGCAGCGCTCTGCCACAAGTACGGCGCGGAGATTTTCGTCGATGCGATTCAGGCGCTCGGCGCAACACCGGTCGATGTGTCATGGGGGATCGACTACCTCAGCTCGGGCAGCCACAAGCATCTGATGGGCGCCGAAGGGGCCGGCTTTCTCTACGTCGCCGAACGCTGCGCTGCGATCTTGAAGCCGCGGCTGGCAGGCTGGCTCGGACACAAGGAAGCCGCGGCGTTCTTGATGGGGGATGAGCCCCGGTTGAGCTACGACAACCCTCTCCAACTCGGCGCGCCCGCATTGGAGACCGGGACGAGCAACGTGATCGGTCTGGCTGCGTTGGGCGCATCGATCGAGCTCTTGGCCGAGCTTGGGGTGCCGGCCATTCACGCTCACGTCGATGCGTATCTGGACCAACTCGAAGAGGGCCTCATCGACCGAGGGTTCCGAAGCCATCGCGCCAAGGCGCCGGCGCTTCGTTCTACGTTGCTCAGCGTCACCGTGCCCAACGACGTTCGGTTGTCCAAGCTCGGTGCGGCGCTTCGTGGCCGCGGGGTCGTGTGCAACACGCCGGATGGTTTGATGCGGTTCGCGCCTCACTGGCCGAACGCGCTCTCCGAAGTCCCCGAGGTCTTGGCCGTCTTCGACGAGGTGCTGGCCGACCTCCGAAGTGGAGCCTAGGCACACACGATGCCTGGCCAACGCGACCGGAGCTTCTGGGTCTTCAACGCGGTGGTGTCGACCGCGGCCGTCGGTTTTCTCGGCTGGCTCCTCCTCATTCGCGAAGGGGGCGGCGTGCAGGCCGACCTGAGCTTCATGCCGGGCGTCAACGCAGCGCTCAACGCTACGTCAGCTACGCTCCTTCTGCTCGGCTTGGCCGCCATTCGAAGCGGCCGCCGGGAGGTTCACCAGCGACTGATGGTCTCGGCATTCGCAGCCTCCGCGGTTTTTCTCGTTGGCTACGTTCTTTACCACTACGCACACGGTGATACTCGGTATCAGGGAGTCGGGGCGATCCGTACCGTGTACTTCACGATCCTGATCACCCACGTCGTCCTGTCGATCGCAATGCTTCCGATGATCCTGACGACGTTCTACTTCGCGAGTCGCCAGCGCTTCTCGTCGCACAAGCGCCTTGCCAGGTGGACCTTGCCGATCTGGCTGTACGTCTCCGTCACCGGCGTCGTGATCTATTTCATGCTGCGCCCGTAGCGCGCCTTAGACGTTGCGCGGCGATGACGCCTTCGACGATCATCCACAGCAGCAGGACTAGTAGTAGCGAGGCCAAGGCGGCGAGGGGGGCGTTGCCCTCGGCGAGGAAGCCCTGGAGGTTGGTGAAGAGGGCCAAGCCCGCGACGGGCGTGACCAGCAGCATCGGGATCACCAGCGGCCACACCGGTCGCTTTCGCGCGAAGAAGTAGAGTGCCAGGGTCATGAGTGTGAGTGCGGCAAGCAGTTGATTGCTTGCGCCGAAGATCGGCCACAGTACCCAGCCTACGGCTCTCGGTTGGCCGGTGGCGGGATCCGGGGTTTCGGCGAGCGCAAGGTACATCGCCGGGACGACCGCGATGATCGTCGCGATGTAAGGGTTGGTGAGAGGCTTGATGCGGAGCACGGTGCCAAGCTCGCTGAGAATGAAGCGTTGGATGCGCGTTGCGGTGTCGAGCGAAGTCGCGGCAAAGGCGATGACCAGAACAGCCATCAAGGTCCGGGCGAGCTCTGACGACAAACCAACCGCTTCGAGAAAAGCACCGCCCCCGAGCACGAACGCGGCTGCTTTGTTGCCGCCGGCGTGCGCCCAGCTGTCGTAGTAGACCGCCCAGCTCAGATCATCGACGACGCCTTGGCCGGGGAGGGCGCACGCGCCGACCAAGCCTATGCCTGCGACTGCGGCAAGCGTCGATGCGAGCGCAAGTGAACCTTCTCCGAGCATCCCGCCGTATCCAATCAGGCGAGAGTCGGACAGCCGCGAGATCTGCTTCGACGTCGTACCTGAAGACACGAGGCCGTGGAATCCGCTGATCGCCCCGCACGCTATCGTGACGAACAAGATCGGGAAGATCGAGGGGGCTCCGGCTTCGGCGGTGCGGTAGACCGGGGCGTCGAAATTAGGGTGCGCGATCAGGACACCGAGGAACAAGAGCCCCAGCCCGACGAAGAGCTGGTGGCTGTTGATGTAGTCGCGCGGTTGGAGCAGGAGCCAGACCGGCAAGAGACTGGCTATCGCCGAGTAAATCAGCAGAAAGATGATCCAGCCGGTCGTCGCTGTATGTTGATCGACTCCCATTGCCACGAAGTCGACCGGAACCTTCGTGCCCACCCAAACGAAGAGGTAGAGCACAGCGAGCGCGATCAACGATGGCCAGAGGATCTTCACGCGACGTTTGTAGACGAGCCACCCGATCACGACGGCGACGATGATCTGAATGTTGATGGGGATGACGCTGGTCGGTTGGCTGACGAACAGTCCGGCGATCGCCATCGCGAAGACGGCGAGAACGAGCCAGATCAGGACGAGCACGAAGCACATGAACAAGATGCGTGCCCGCCCGCTGATCGTCTGGGCCGTGATGTCGGCGATCGAGCGGCCCTGCTCGCGCACGCTCGCGACCAGCGCGCCGAAGTCGTGTGCGGCGCCCATGAAGATCGTACCAAGCACGACCCAAGCGAGCGCAGGTCCCCAGCCCCAGTACGCGGCGACGCACGGCCCGATGATCGGCGCGGCTCCTGCGATCGACGTGAAGTGGTGTCCGAACAGTACGGCACGCTGCGTGGGGACGAAATCGACGCCGTCTTCGAGCTCGTGCGCTGGGGTGACGATGTCCTCTTGGTCTTGGTAGATCCGCTCGCCGAGAAATCGCGCGTAGAATCGATACGCGATGAGAAACGAGCCGAGGACCAGAGCTGCTGCCAACGCTGCCATTCGTCGCGTTGGTGGGCTTTTTTTGGATTTTGGTCAAGCACAATCCCGCTTTCCTTTGCGACGAAAAACGCTAAGGTCCCGGCATGAGTGGGACCTTTCGACCTCACGGCGTGTGGACCGCCCTGACGACGCCGTTCTCGACGGATCGTCAGGTCGACTACGAGTCGCTGCGTCGGCTCATCGAGTTTCAGGTGCAAGAAGGCGTCGACGGCGTGCTTCCCTGCGGCACGACCGGCGAGTCGCCCACCCTTTCATGGCAGGAGCACGACGCGGTCATCGATGCATCGGTGCGTGCCGTGGAGGGTCGAGCCGGTGTCCTGGCCGGGGCCGGCAGCAACAACACCGAAGAGGCGATTCGCGCGACCATCCAGGCCAAGGAAGCCGGCGCTACCGCGGTGTTGTTGGTGGACTGCTATTACAACGGCCCGTCGAGCCTCGAGCTGCGCACCGAATATTACGAGCGAATCCTCGAGAATGTGCCCGACATTCCGCTCGTGCCCTACGTGATTCCGGGGCGAAGCGGGTGCGCGCTTTCGGCAGCGGACCTCGCCATTTTGCACCTCAACGACTCCAAGCGGGTGCCTGCGGTGAAGCAAGCGACCGGTGATCTCGAGCGCATGCGTCTGGACCGTCAGCTCGCGGGGCCCGCGTTGGCCATTCTGTCGGGTGACGACGACCTGACGCTCGCGATGATGCGTGACGATGAAATCCGCTCTAGCGGTGTGGTCAGCGTGGTCTCGAACATTGTGCCAGGTGCCATTGGTTCGATGGTGCGTGCGCAAGTGGCGGGCGACACAGAGGAGACCGAGCGGCTCACCGGCGCGCTGGCTCCCTTACTCAGGATGGTGACCTGCTCCGTGACAGCCGTGCGGACTCTGCCCAACGGACAGAGCGCCGAGGTCACCGACAAGTTTAGAAACCCCGTGCCTGTGAAGACCATGATGGCCGGGCTCGGGATGCTCTCCTCCACAAGGCGCCCGCCGCTTGGGCGCATGAGCCCGGCCGCAGTGGCGCAGTGCCGTGACGCGCTGCGCGAAGTGCACACTGCCGACCCAGGCATCCTCGGCCCGATCGAGGAGGCGTTCGACGTCCGCATCGACCAGCGCCTTGGGGATGATGCGAGATGGTCAGCGCTCGCCCGTTGAGGGGACCGTGTACCGCGCGCTGATTCGCCCGCTGCTGTACCTGCTCCCCGCGGAGACGGCGCATCATTTCGCGTTTGCTTGCCTGCGATTGCTAGCGGCGATTCCAGGCGTGCTGTCGCTCCTGCGGCGCGCGTTTCACGGCGGTGATGAAGAGCTTCGTGTTCGAGCCCTCGGCATCGATTTCCCGAACCCAATTGGCTTGGCGGCGGGGTTCGACAAGGATGCCATCGGGTACGAAGCGTTGGGGGCCATGGGTTTCGGTTTCATCGAGGTGGGGACCCTGACCGGACAGCCGCAGCCGGGTAGTCCGCGGCCGCGGTTATTTCGGCTTCCCAAGGACCGCGCGTTGGTCAACCGCATGGGCTTCAACAACCACGGGTCGGCGGATGCTGTGGCGCGACTGCAGCGTCCACATCAGACGATCGTCGGGGTCAACATCGGCAAGACCAAGGTTGTTCCCGAAGACGATGCGATTGGCGATTACGTGGCCAGCGCCAAGCGGGTGGCTCCACTCGCGGACTACGTCGTCGTCAACGTGAGCTCGCCCAACACTCCGGGCCTACGAGACCTTCAGGCGACCGAAAAGCTGCGCCCGCTGCTGAGCGCAGTTCGCGAAGCACTTAATGAAGTGTCTCCGGCCCGCCGTGTACCGTTGCTGGTGAAGATAGCGCCTGATTTGGCTGACGAAGACATCGATGCCGTCGCGGACCTCTCACTCGACCTCGGCCTCGACGGAATCATCGCGACGAACACCACGATTGGACGAGACGGCCTCGCGAGCAACGCCGATGAAGTGGAGCGCTGCGGGGCCGGCGGCCTAAGCGGCCCTCCGGTGCGCGAGCGCTCGCTGGAGGTGCTGATGCGTTTGCGAGAGAAGGTCGGCGACGAGCTGGTGCTGATTTCGGTGGGCGGAATAGAAACCGCGGAGCAGGCGTGGGAGCGGATTCAAGCGGGCGCGACGTTGGTGCAGATCTACACGGCGTTCATCTATGAGGGCCCGTGGCTGCCGAGCCGGCTGGCGAAGGGCGTCGGCAAGCTTGCGGCGGCTACGCGACGCGGCGCCTGACGTCACCGCGCTCAGAATACGAGTCGCGATTTTGCGAAGTCCCACCGAACCCGGCCTGTTCTCCGATAATTCGCTTCCCTCAATCTGTCCCGCTGACTCTTGCGCCTGTGCAGCGCAACGCTGGACACGAAGTTCCATCTCCTCCCGCGTGTATCCGTCGACGGTGTGTGGCGGGCTCTGCGCAACGTCGACACCGGCAGGGGTTAGTTTCAGCTGTAGCGCCGGCCCGTCGGCTGCTCGCCCCGTGGTAGGCGCCGCGGGGTCCACGAAGGCTTCAGGGTGCCACCGCTCGAGACGTGAACTGCTGTTCGCCTCACCCGCTTGCGCGCCAGCGCTCAGAGGCGAAGCCACCAGCCCCGCGAGCACCCAGATGAATCCGGATCGGCACGGCATCAAGACCTCCCCGGTCAGGCGCGAAGCGCCACGAAGTCAGCTCAGGTACATGCATAGCTCGTGCCACCGGATTCTCTCGCGGAAGAATCTTCCCGAAGAACCTTCCCAGGTTGAGATCGCGGCGGTTGACGCTTGGTGGCAGCAGCGTACCCGCACGACCACACTCACCGTGCCCCTACGGCACACTCTGAACGCGCGATTCTTCCCAGGTTGGGATCGGCGTCCCGCTAGAGAGCGCCTGACAGAACCTTCCCGGGTTGAGATCCCGGCTGAGATCGGGGGGGTTCATGACAGCTCCAGCTCGGTTGAGAAGAGCCTTCCCAGGTTGAGATCGCGGCCGAGATCGCGGCCCGCTGCGAGGACCTGGCTTGGGAGAACCCGCTGGCGTCATGACAGTGCCAGCGTCCGCTACTCCCTAGCGTCGACTACCGCGGCGGCCACCGAGTCTGACCATACGTTTACTGTCGTCCGAAGCATGTCGAGGATGCGGTCTACGGCAAGGATCAAGGCCACTGCGCTCGTCGGTAGGCCCACCGCGTTGAGCACCACGACCATCATGACCATGCCGGCGTGGGGGATCCCGGCTGCGCCGATGCTGGCGAGTAGGGCCGTGAAGGCGATGATCGCTTGTTGGGCGATCGTGAGGTCGATGCCGTAGACCTGCGCGATGAAGAGGACTGCGACGGCTTCGTAGAGTGCGGTGCCGTCCATGTTGATGGTGGCACCGAGTGGGAGCACGAACGAGGTGACCCCTGGTTTGACGCCAGCTCCTTCGACCTCTTGCATAGTGAGGGGGAGGGTGCCGTTGCTGGAGGCGGTGCTGAATGCCGTCACCAATGCGGTGGTGAGCCTGCGCGCGTACTCGATGGGCGAGCGGCCGGTGACGACTTTCAGAATGATCGGTAGGGTCACCGTGGCGTGAATCAGGAGCGCGATGAAGACGGTGAGCACGTACCAGCCAAGCACTTGAAACGCGGCCATTCCCTTGCCGGCGGCCGCGAACAGGGTGAAGCCGAACACGCCAATCGGTGCGAACTTCACGACGAAAAGGGTCATCTGCATCATCACGTCGAACAGGCCCGAGAAGAAGCGGCGGACGATGCTTGCGTCCTTCGAGCCGTTGCGATGCTCGGCCAGGCCGATGAAGACGCCCATCAGCAGCGAGAAGAAGATGACTGGGAGCATGTCGCCTTCGGTGGCGGCCGCGAGCGGGTTCTTCGGGATCAAGCTTTCGAGCTGCTCCCACAGAACGATCCCGATGCTCCTCGGTTCCTCGGCCAGCAGTGCGCCACCGGGGGCGCCTTCTTCGAGCAAAGCGAGCTCCGCACCGTCGCCTGGGCGGATGATGTTCACTACCACGATGCCGGTTACGATCGCGAGGAAGCTCGTCGTTAGGTAGAAGCCGATCGCGCGTCCGCCGATCGAGCCCAGGGTGCGGAGGTCGCCCATACCGGTCACGCCGGTGATCAGCGACGACACGATCAATGGGACCACCAGCATCTGGAGGAGCCTGAGGAACAGATCCCCGATCTCCTTGCCGATGATGGCGACATTGCTCACGATGCCCGCGTCGACGATGCCCTGGCCGCCGGCCCAGTTGAGCGTGAGCCCTAGGGCGGCGCCTAGACCCATCGCGATCAGGATCCAATGATGGAGTTGCAGTCGTCTCACGGGCGCGCATTATGCGGACGCCCTTCTTCGATGTAAAACCAACCCATGACCGACGAGAATCCAGACAAAGGCCCGCTTTTGGAGCTGCGAGGCGCGCTTGACGCCCTCGATCACGAGCTGCTTGAGCTCCTGGCCCGCCGGATGGACATCGTGTCGGACATTGCGGCACGCAAGCGCTCGCACCGGGTTCGCATTCGTGACCTTGCCCGAGAACGACGAGTTCTAGCCGATCGCTCTGCTCGCGCCGAGGAGCTCGGCCTGCCCGGCGAGAGCATCGCGTCGCTCTGGCGGCAGCTGATGTTGATGAGCCGCGAACGCCAAGCCGCGCTCCGTGTCGAGGTGCCCCTCGATGTCGAGCAGAAGACGATCGCCATTATCGGCGGTGAAGGCGGGATGGGGCGTTCGCTGAACACCTTGTTTTCCGACCTCGGACACCACGTGCGGAGCGCCGACCTTCAAACCGAGCTTCGACCTGTCGATGCCGCGTCCATGGCAGACGTGGTCATCATCAGCGTGCCGATCCGCGAGACCCGCGAAGTGATCGAGCAACTTGGGCCGCTCGTTCGCAAGGACGCGCTCCTGATGGATGTCACGTCGATCAAGACCGATCCGATGGAGGCCATGCTGGCGTCGACCGAGGCGAGTGTCGTTGGCACCCATCCGATGTTCGGACCGGGCGTCAACACGTACCAGGGGCAGCGCGTCGTGATCTGTCCGGGTCGAGGGGATGCCTGGTTGGACTGGACGCGGCAGATGTTCACGGCGCGTGGTTTGGTAATTTCCGAGGCGACCCCCTCAAGACACGATTCGATGATGGCGATCGTGCAAGTCCTGCATCATTTCAAAACGCAGGTGCTCGGCATCGCGTTGAGCCGCACCGGCACACCGCTCGAAGAGACGCTTCGTTTCACTTCGCCAGCGTACTTGCTCGAGACGTACGTGACCGGCCGCCACTTTGCGCAGTCGCCGGACCTGTACGGTCCGATCGAAATGCTCAACCCCGATTCGAAGCGGGTGATCGAAGGGTTCGGTAGGGCCGCCGCTGACCTGGCGAAGATCCTGGCTGCAGGCGACCAGGAAGCCTTCGACCAAGTCTTCGCTGACGTTCGCGCGTTCTTCGGCGAGTTCACCGAGGAGGCCCTCGAACAAAGCGGCTTCCTCATCGATCGCCTCGTCGAGCTGAGCGCCGGCCGCTCGTCGACCTAGCGACTCGATTGACGCTCGCCGCCGCATCTGCGATGCCGTCACCATGGCGCAAGTTGCGATACACGGAGCAGCAGGTCGCATGGGGCAAAGCATTGCCTCGGTCCTGAGCGACCATCTGGAAGCGAGCCTCGTTGCCGCGATGGATCGTGAAGACTCCGAGCTGATCGGCCGTGACATGGGCGAGCTCACCGTCGGCGCGCCCTCGGGGGTGTGCATCACCTCCGATGTCGAAGAGTTCCTCAAGAACGTCGAGGTCGTCATCGACTTCAGCATCGCCTCGGCGAGCGCCAAGCTCCTTCCGCTCTGTGCGGGGCAGCACATTCCGATGGTGATTGGAACCACGGGGCTCGACCCGGAAACCCGCGCGGGCCTCGAGCGAGCCGCCGAGCGGGTGCCGATCGTGTTTGCCCCCAACTACAGCCAGGGCGTCAATGCGCTTTACTTTCTTGCGGCGCGCGCGACCGAGCTCCTGGGGCCGAGCTTTGACGCCGAGATCGTCGAGATTCATCATCGGAACAAGGTCGACGCGCCCAGTGGCACGGCAGTTCACCTCGGGGAGATCGTGGCCAGGGCGAAGGGCCTCGATCCGGGAGGCGCCGTGAGTCACGGCCGAAGCGGCCAGGTCGGCTCGAGGCCCACCGAGGAGATCGGCGTGATGGCCCTTCGGGGTGGCGACGTCGTCGGGGAACATACGCTCTACCTCGTTGGAGAGGGCGAGCGCCTCGAGCTGACCCATCGTGCCACAGACCGCTCGATTTTCGCTCGGGGGGCGGTGCGCGCGGCGCAGTGGGTCGTCGGGCCGGCCTGCGGGCCTGTACGACATGGCCGACGTGATGGGGATTCCCCGCTAGGCGCAAGTGCGAAGCCACCCCAGACGAATTCTGATACGGTAGGAGCGCGTCATGGATTGTCCCCAATGTGGAGCCGAAGTTCCGTCCGATGATGCGTTCTGCGGCAAGTGTGGTTACGCCAGGCGCGATCACGCCCCGGAACGCCTAGATCAATCTCGCATTCGCATGCACGAGGAGCGTGACCCGGCGGCACAACCGGAGCCACGACGAAGCTCGTCGCAGCAACGCGTTCGCAAGCACACTGTTCTCGGGATGCCCACCGCAGCGGGGGCACCTCCTGTCGACAGGCCCGCTCCGGCATCCACTCCTCCTCCGCCTCCTCCAACTCCACTCTCTGCGGCGCGTTCGGCGCGCACTCGCACGCCACAAAAGACGATGCTCGGCATTCAGCGCCCCGATTTTCCTCATCCAGATCCCGTGAAGTCATCCGACGAGCCGAGCGAGACCCCGCAGAGCTCCGCTCCCCCGAGCGAATCTGGCGCAGCGCCGGGACCACCGGCCGCGAGTCGTCGCGTCCGCGCCCGGGTTCGCTATGACAGCGCCAATGAACCGTTGCCGGTGACCGCGCGAAGAAGGAAGGCGCTTCGCGGCCTTGCGGTGCTCATCGTTCTCTCGGCAGCTTGGCTCGGCTACCGACTTCTGACGTTGAATGCCTAGCACGGCGCCACACAACCAGATGCGCTGCAACGAGTGTGGGAAGAGTAACCCGCCTGAGGCGAAATTCTGCGGGAAGTGCGGCACGCCGATGGTCTCCGAGGTGCTCAAGCCGGGCGACATCATCGCCGACCGGTATCGGGTGATGGCGCCGATAGGGCGTGGGGCGATGGGGATGGTCTATCGCGCCGAGCACGTGCAGATCAGCAAGGTGATGGCGATCAAGTTGCTGCACCCTGAGCTGCAGCAGAATCCCGAGAACGTCGCCCGGTTTCATCGCGAGGCGGAGTCCGCGTCGCGCCTCAATCATCCCAACACCGTTCATGTGTTCGACTTTGGGCGCACCGAGTCCGGGTCGCTCTACCTCGTGATGGAGTACGTCGACGGCGACGACTTGGCGAAAGTCCTCGACAAGGATGGACCGATGCCTTTCGGACGCGTCGCGTACTTGTGCGCCCAGGTCGCGGGATCCGTCGAAGACGCGCACGCGGCAGGCATCGTGCACCGGGACCTCAAACCCGAGAACATCGTGATTTCGGAGGGCCGCGACGGCGAGACGGCCAAGGTATTGGACTTCGGTCTCGCGAAGCTTTTCGCAGGTACCGTAGAAACACAGGTGACCAGCGCCGGTACCATCGTCGGCACCCCTTATTACATGTCGCCCGAGCAGATTCACGGACAGGATCTCGATGGGCGAAGCGACGTGTATGCGCTCGGAGCCATCATGTACGAGTGCGTCGTCGGCAAACCGCCGTTCGAGGCGCCCAACCCCGTTGGCGTCCTGTCGAAGCACTTGTCGGAGGAGCCTCTGCGGCCTTCTGCCCGTTCGCCGTTGTCAGTGCCGGCCGAAGCCGACGAGATCATCTTGCGGTGTCTCGAGAAGGACCCCGACAACCGCTATCAAACCGCCGAAGAGGTTAGGCAGGCCTTGATCGAGTATCTCACCACCGTCGGGTCGCACGACTGGCGGCTCAGTGGGGTCGGCCAAGCGTCGTTCGGCAGCGGCGAACGTCGCGTCGATGGAGTGGACTCGCTCTTCAAACCGAAACGGAGTCTTGGGTGGTTGATCTTGCTCTTCCTGTTGGTGGGCGGGGGTGTCGCCACGTGGCAGCTCGCGACGCGTGGCCCGTCGGAGAGCGAACCCAACCACACCCGGAGAGACGCCACGCCTCTTCCTGAAAACACCGAGATGCAAGCGTATCTCGGTCAGCGCGTCAGCCAAGATTCGGGGGACGTCGATCTGTTCGAGATCGAGCACCGAGGGATGCTGCGTCGCGCGGCGAATGTGGAGGTGAGCTCGATTCCCAACATGGATGTGGTGGTCGAGCTTCTGAGGTCCGGCCAGGAGGCGCCCCTGGTCGTGGCCGACTCTGGCGGCGTGGGCCAGGGCGAACGGTTGCCCAACGTTCCGCTCGAGCCTGGGAAGTACCTAATCCGCGTCCGTGAACGTAGCGTCGAAGGTGTGCTGCCGACGGAGAACGTCTCCGATGAGTACTTCGTCCGCTGGCGGCTCCTCGATGACGACGGCACGTTCGAGCACGAGCTCAACGACTCACTCGAGCTTGCGGAGCCGCTGGCGCTCGGGGTCGAGCGGCGAGGGTGGATCGGCTGGCGTGGTGACGTCGATACGTTTTGCTTGAGCGAAGACGCGGAGCGCGTCGTGGCGCAGGTGAGCGCACTCACTGGGGTCGATTTGGTTCTCCGCGTCGTCGACCAGCGGACCGATCGGAGCGGAAAGTACGACAACAAGGGCGCGGGTCGCGGCGAGACCAGCAAGACCTGGCGCAATGTGGCAGCAGCAAAGCTGTGCGTGGAGGTTTCGGCCGACGCGCGAGACGAGAGGGGCCGGGCGGCGCAGCCTGACGAGACGTATGGTGTGCGGTTCATCGCTGCCCCTGGGCGCTAGATGCGGATCTCTGACCTCGACTACGACCTGCCCGGCGAGCTGATCGCACAGGAGCCTCTGGCACGGCGGGACGCATCGCGTCTGCTGTTGCTGGACGTTGCCGCCAGCGAAGTCGAGGATCGCCTCTTCACGGAGCTTCCCGGTCTTTTGCCTCCGAGCTTGTTCGTTTTCAACGATACCCGCGTCTTTCCCGCGCGACTGCTCGGCTACAAGGCCTCGGGAGGACGCGTCGAGCTGCTCTTGTTGAAAAAGACCAAGGGCGCCGTCGACCGTTGGCTTGCGATGGGCCGTTCGTCCAAGGGGCTGCGCGCAGGGATGGAGTTGTCGTTGTGTGAAGGGCGGCTCAGGGCTCACGTCGTCTCCGCGCTAGACCACGGGCGGTTGGAGGTCGACCTCGAGACCCAAGGCGATGTCGATGCGTTGATCGAGCAGGCCGGCGAAGTTCCCCTGCCACCGTACATTCGTCGTCCGGCCCGTGACGCGGATCGGACGCGCTACCAGACGGTCTATGCGCGGCGCCCCGGCGCAGTCGCTGCGCCGACAGCGGGCCTTCACTTTACCGAAAGCACCTTGAGCGCGCTCGAGGAGGCAGGGCACCAGACGGCCTACGTGACACTGCACGTCGGACCCGGCACATTCCGACCGGTCCAGGTCGACGCCTTGGACGAGCATGAGATGCATGAAGAAGCCTACGAAGTGTCGGAGGCCACCGTCGCTGCGATCGCCTGCGCCCGCACGGACGGGCGGCCGATCGTGGCGGTCGGCACCACAGTGGTCCGCACGCTCGAATCGTCGGTTGACGCCGACGGCCATCCGGTTGCGGGCGTCGATACGACGCGACTCTTCATTCGCCCGCCACATCGATTCCACGTAGTCGACCACCTCGTGACCAACTTCCATCTTCCACGCTCGACGTTACTTGCTCTGGTGATGGCCTTCGCGGGGGTCGACCTCACGCGTCGGGCGTATCGCGAGGCTGCGGAGCGGCGATATCGGTTCTACAGCTACGGTGATGCGATGTTGATCCGCGGGAGTGCGCGATGACGCTTCCAACGCCCGGGTTTTCCTTCGAGGTTGCGGCAGTGGATGGCGACGCGCGGAGCGCTCAGCTCACTACACCTCGCGCGATCATCGAGACCCCCGCGTTCATGCCCGTCGGAACTCAGGCAACCGTCAAAGCGCTCACGCCGGATGACGTCGCTTCGACCGGTGCCCGCATCATTTTGGCCAACACCTATCACCTATGGCTTCGTCCGGGCGCCGAGTCGATAGCTTCTCACGGAGGCGTTGTCGGGTTCATGAAGTGGCCGCACGCACTGCTCACCGACAGCGGCGGCTATCAAGTCTTCTCGTTAGCCAAGCATCGAACCATCGACGACGACGGCATCACGTTCCGCTCGCACCTCGACGGCACGTTGCATCGGCTCACCCCGGAAGAGGCGATGCGCGTGCAGGCCCTGCTCGGTTCAGACATCGCGATGGTCCTCGACGAATGCCCCGCGGGCGGTGCGCCACGCGACGTGGTGCAACGCGCGATGGCTCGCACGACCGATTGGGCCGAGCGCTGCCTACAGACGGATGCGGTCGAAGGCCAAGCCCGCTTCGGTATCGTTCAGGGCGGCACCGAGCTCGACTTGCGGAGGTCACACCTGCAGACGATCGCGGCGCTCGACTTCGACGGGGTGGCGTTGGGCGGCTTCTCGGTCGGGGAGCCCACGGCGCAGATGTATGAGCTCTTGGGTCGGCTCGGCCCCATGATGCCGGCCGATCGCCCTCGTTACCTGATGGGCGTGGGCACCCCGACCGATCTACTTCGGGCGCTTTCGAGCGGCATCGATCTCTTCGATTGCGTGTTGCCAACTCGTAACGCGCGCAATGGCCAAGCCCTGACCTGGGGAGGCAGGGTCAACCTGAAGCAGGCCAGACACCGTGACGATGAAAGCGCCCTCGACGCGCGCTGCGATTGTTCGGTATGCGCGACCTACTCTCGATCCTATCTCCGCCATCTGTTCAAGGCCGAGGAGATGTTGGGCCCGCGGCTGCTCTCCCTACACAACCTGCACTTCTACGGCGCCTTGATGCGCAAAGCGCGCGAAATGATTCGTGTCGGGGAGCTTCGCCGCTGGGTCGAGGCAACCCTCGAGCAGATGCACGAGCTCGACGAAATCGGGGAAGCCGAGATCGATTGACGACATTCTGGCTGCGGGGTATGGCCCGACCTTCAGAGGTCGACCGGGCGGCCAGAAGGTAGGGGCATGACACAGATCAAACGCGCACTGATTTCGGTCTCCGACAAGTCGGGCGTCGTCGAGTTCGCAAAGGGACTTTCCGAGGCGGGCGTCGAGATTCTTTCGACCGGCGGAACAGCCAAGGCGTTGCGTGACGGGGGGGTCCCGGTCATCGATGTCTCGGAGTACACCGAGTCGCCCGAGATCATGGACGGTCGTGTGAAGACACTGCACCCACGGGTGCACGGTGGGATTCTCATGCGGGACAGCGGCGAGGATCGCGATGCCCTCGGCGGCATTGGCGGCAAGCCCATCGACCTGGTTTGCGTGAATCTGTATCCTTTCGAGCAAACGGTCGCCCGTGGCGCCTCCCACGAAGAGACTATCGAGAACATCGACATCGGCGGCCCCTCGATGGTTCGGAGCGCGGCCAAAAATCAGGCGCGGGTTACCGTCGTCACGGAGCCGGGCGACTACCCGCAGGTGCTGGCCGCGGTAAAGTCCGGCGATGGTCCGAACGCTTCGTTGCGCGCGCGCTTGGCGGCAAAGGCATTTACGCAGACTGCGGCGTACGACGGCGCGATTTCCGCGTATCTGACGTCGCAGGGAAGCGATTCGAAGTTCCCGGGCGCACTGACCTTGAGCTTCACCAAAGCTTACGACGTTCGCTACGGCGAGAACCCACATCAGCAGGGCGCGTTTTACATCGAGCGCAACGCTCCGGCCGGAAGCCTGGCGCTGGCCGAGTCGCTGGGTGCGGGTGGCAAGGAGCTTTCATTCAACAACCTCGTCGATGTCGACGCGACCATCGAAGCGGTGCGCGAATTCGAAGGCCCTGCAGCGGTGGTCGTCAAGCACACCAATCCGTGCGGCGTGGCCACAGCCGCGACCCTCGAAGAAGCGTACCGGATCGCCCGTGAGGCGGACTCGCAGAGCGCGTTTGGCGGAATCGTCGCCGTGAACCGCGAGGTCGACGAGGCAACCGCCAACGCAGTCGCCGAGACCTTCATCGAGTGCATCATTGCGCCGAGTTTCGCACCCGCTGCCCTCGAGCGGCTTCAAAAGAAGAAGAACCTCCGCATCCTCGCAACTGGCGAATGGCTGCCGGCTGACTACGCAGCGCTGCAGTTCAAACGTGTTGGCGGCGGCTTGGTCGCGCAGGATCGGGACGCAACCGGTCCGAGCGAGGTCCGCGCGGGCAAGATCGTGACCAAGCGCCAGCCCACCGACGACGAGATGCGTGCGCTCGACTTCGCTTGGCGCGTTTGCAAGCACGTGAAGTCCAACGCGATCATTTTCGCCAAGCCCGACCGCACAGTCGGCGTGGGCGCCGGGCAGATGGCTCGCGTCACGGCGGTCGGTATCGCATCCCAGAAGTCAGGGGAGCTCTCGAAGGGCGCCGTCATGGCTTCGGACGCGTTCTTCCCGTTCCCCGACGGGATCGAGGCCGCCGCCAAGGTGGGCATCACCGCGGTGGTGCATCCCGGCGGCTCCAAGGGAGACGACAAAGTCATCGCTGCCGCCGACGCCGCCGACATGGCGATGGTGTTTACAGGCGTTCGCCACTTCCGGCACTGACGATGCGTGTTCTCATCGTCGGAGGAGGCGCACGCGAGCACGCTCTGGCATGGCGCCTGTCGCAGGATGCCGGGGTAGAAGTCATCGGGGCGCCGGGCAACGCGGGTATCGCAGCCGTGGGCCGGACGGCGGCGGTCGACCCGACCGACACGGAGCAAGTTGTGGAGCTCGCCAAGCGAGAGTCTGCAGACCTGGTCGTGGTCGGCCCGGAGGCACCGTTGGTGGCGGGGGTCGTGGACGCCCTTCGCGACAATGGCATCGATGCGTTCGGCCCCGATCGAGAAGCGGCCCGGCTCGAGGGTTCCAAGATCTTCTCCAAGCAGTTCATGGCCCGGCACGATATTCCGACCGCGGGCTTTGCGGTGTTCGACGACCCGGACGCGGCGACACGCTACATCGAGGAAGCCAATCGTCCACTCGTGGTGAAGGCTGACGGCCTCGCAGCGGGGAAGGGCGTCATCGTGGCGAGCAACGCGAAAGAAGCGATCGCGGGCGTCGACCGCATCATGCGGGAGCGCGCGTTCGGTGACGCGGGCGATCGCGTCTTGATCGAGGAGTGCCTGGTCGGGCAAGAGGTGAGCTACCACGTCATTTCCGACGGGCACCGGTTCATCCCGCTTGCTCCGGCTCAAGATCACAAGCGCGCGTTTGACGGCGACAAGGGTCCCAACACCGGTGGTATGGGCGCCTATTCGCCTCCCCCTGTCGTGACACCCGAGATCGAGCAAAAGATCCTCGATCAGGTGATCGAGCCGACGCTGCGGGGCATGACCGCCGAGGGCTGTCCCTTCCGGGGCGCACTGTTCGTCGGGCTCATGATCGTCGACGGCGAGCCGCTGGTGCTGGAGTACAATACGCGCTTCGGTGATCCCGAATGCCAGACCTTGGTGACGCGATGGAAGGGCTCGCTCATGCCGCTCATCCGGGGGTCGGCGCAGGGTGACTTCGGTGGGCTGACCCCGCAGTGGGAAGCTCCCGCTTCGCTGTGCGTGGTGCTCGCGGCGGGCGGCTATCCGGGGAGCTACGCCAAGGGGAAGGTGATCACCGGCCTCGAGGAAGCGTCAGCGCTCCCGAACGTGACCGTATTTCATGCCGGCACTGCGCTCGACGGTGACGCGGTCGTGACCTCCGGCGGGCGCGTACTCTCGGTCACCGCCATTGGTGAGACGATCGACGAGGCGGCCGAGTGTGCCTACGAGGCCGCCGCCAAGATCGAGTTTGAAGGCAAACAACTCCGCCACGACATCGGCTGGCGGGCCCGCACCCGCTGATGGTCGATCTGGCCGCGCTCGTGAGGGTCTTGGAACGGGGGGGAGTGGTGGCCTGCCCGACCGAAACCTGGCTCGGGTTGCTGGCCGACGCCCTCAACGAGAAGGCCGTCGCGCGGGTTGCAGAGCTCAAGGGCCGGCCGGCTGACATGCCGATCGCTCTCCTCCTTTCAGACGCGCAGGCGGTGGCCGACGTGGCCGAGGTCCCTTCCGCGGCGGCGCGGGCCCTCATGGAGGCTCACTGGCCCGGACCGCTGACGATACTGCTCGCGGCCAAGCCCGGCCTGAGCCCAGGGCTCACCCGCGACGGCAAGCTCGGCGTCCGCGTGCCCGGCCCGAGCCCGGCCGCCGATCTGGCGCGGGCTTTCGGAGGTCCCCTGACCGCGACCAGCGCCAACCGAACCGGCGAGCCCTCGTTGCGCAGCGTAGACGAGCTGCCGGTGGCCCTTGCGGAGGGGCTCGACGGCGTGGTGCCCGGGGTCTCGCCGGGCGGCGCTCCCTCGACCCTGATCGACGCGACCAGCAGCCCGATGCGGATCCTCCGCGCCGGCGCTATCGAGATTGATCCGGCCACTCTTTGACAGAGGCGGGGCTACTGCGTCACTCTTCGCGCACGGAGGACCGATGGCGCTGATCGAAACCGAAGAAGCTGCACGACGCTTGGCACGAGCGATCTCGAGTGACCTTGCTCTCTACAACGAGGACAAGGTTGCCGAAGGGGTTCAAAATGATAATCTTTTCGAGGTGATGGCTGACGAAGTTCAAGAAGGGCGTGACCTTTATCGAAGCCGGGTCGCACCCGCGCTTCTTCCTCGCAACTTGTACGATCGCGCGATCATCGACCTCCTCGTCCGTTCCAAGGCGCACGTCGAATCGCCGATGTGGTAGGCCTCCCTGCGCAATGACTCTTGACTCGGTTGGGCGGCGGTTCGCCATCGGCTTCATCGTTCTGCTTTGCGCCGGCTGTACAGGCGCTGGGTCCGGAGGGGCTGGAGCGACTGGCGGCGTGGGTGGGACCGGTGGTGCAGGCGGTGGCCAGTGCGGGGAGGAGGCGATCAACTCGTGCCTCGACCTACTGGACTGCTGCCGGGCGATCCTGATCAACCCCGTCTTCTTCCAGAGCTGCAACTCCGTGGTCCTTCAGTGTGACCAGGATCGGTGTTTGGAGGTCCTCGGTGGGTACCCGCAGTGCGCGCCCGACCCGGAGCCCGATGCCGGCGCTCCGGACGCTGGCTAGCTGACCCGCAGGGTCTCGAGTGCGCGCTGGAACGTCTCTGGAGGCTCGTTCTCGAAGCGCATCGGGTCGCCTGTGATCGGGTGCGCGAACGCGAGGAGGACGGCGTGCAGTGCCTGGCGGCCAAGCTCGGTCGATGCGCGGCGCAGCTTGGGGTCTCCGATCGACCTTCCGTAGAGCGGATCGCCGAGAACTGGGTGCCCGTGCTCGGCGAGGTGTACGCGGATCTGATGGGTCCGCCCTGTCTCGAGACGGCAACAAACCAACGCACTTCCGTGCAAAAGCTCGATCGTTTCGAGGTGCGTGACCGCCCGCTTCCCACGGTCGCCCCGCGAGGTGAACTTCTTTCGATGGGAGGGGTTTCGAGCGTGGAACGTGTCATACGTGATCGACTGCGGGGGCCGGCCAAGGGCAATCGCGAGATACGCGCGCTCGAGGGCGTGCTGCTGAAACATCTCGACCAGCCGCTCATGCGTTGCGGGTGTCTTGGCGACGACCATCACCCCGCTGGTGTCCTTGTCGAGGCGGTGGACGATTCCAGGGCGCATGGGGTCCGGTCCTCCCTGAACCTCGCAGTGATGGAGCAGCGCGTTGACGAGTGTCCCGTCCGCATGACCGGGCGCGGGATGAACCACGAGGCCCGCCGGCTTGTCGAGGACCAGCAGATGGGCGTCCTCGAACAGAACCTCCAGGGGAATGTCCTGGGCCTCGGCGTTCATGGCTCCGGGTGGGGCAGGGTGAATCGAGACCTCGGCACCGGCCACCGCTTTCGTCTTACGAGAGACGACCTCGCCGGCCTGCTCGACGCGCCCTTGCTCGATCCAGCGCTGCAGGGCGCTACGTGAGAACTCCGGGCAGCGGCGGGCCAGAACGCGATCGAGGCGCTCCCCCCCGTCCTCGTCCGCGAGCGTGAGCACTGTCGGCGCCGGCGCCGATTCCGCCATCCGCTACTCGAGTCTCTTGATGAGCTGGTGCGCGTTGGTCTGCATGTCGATGTTTTGGAACACGCAGATGCCCAGCTCGGGGTCGAGGCTGTTGCAGTGTTCGGCGATCTTCGCGACGGAGGCCTCGTCGTAGCGTGAGCGGTGGCCGGCTGGGCCAGGGAGCCGAAGGTAAGTCATTTTCGACTTCGGTGGCGGATCGTCGGTGAGCGGGTCGTACGCCGCGACGGCTGGCCGGTCGCCGCATGCCGCCACGATGTCGCTTGGCTTCCAGGCATCCAGATCGAAGACGATCGGAGGCATCTTCGCGGGTACAAAACCTAGAAATGCTCGAAGAGCGGCTCGGTTCGCCTTGCCATGCTTGAACTTTTCGTCTGCGCTAAATATGACGGCCTTGGCCTTGAGGTCGGTGGCGAGCGCCAAGACAGCTTCGCAGGTCGCCTTGTTCTCCTTGGTGCGCCGGAACCCGGAGTCGCTGATCGATTTGGGCGCCACCACGGTAAACAGGAAGCCATCCGGGGCCTCCCGAATCCAGCGTCTCACCGTACCGGCGCCCGGAATGGCGATCTCGGTGTCCGAGATCTCCACCGCATGAAATTCCCGCCAATATCGGCTGACCGGCACGGGGAAACCGGAGCACGCGACCACAAACATTGCGCGGGAGTATACAAGCTTTGGCGGAGAAGGCCCGGAGTGAGTCCGAGATCGGCGGGAATTCATGGATCCAGGGCGGGCTCTGGTAGGATCGCTGCCGTGTCTGATTTCGGCTTCGACGCCTACGCGCTCGACGATGCGGAACCCATTGGGCAGCCGCATCCGTTGGAGATTGCACGCGATCTGATCGAAGCAGGCAGGCCCCGGGCGGCGCTCGAGATGTTGAGCGTGCATCACGACGAACTGGCGGACGATCCCGAGTACCTGCTGCTTTGTTCCGCTGCGTGGAGGGCTGATGGCGACTCGCTGCGCGCACAGCAGGCGTTGCTAGGTGCGGCTCGAATCGCGCCGAAGGATCCAAGGCCCTTGCTGGGGCTCGGAGATCTGTTGGCCGAGCGTGGGGAGCACGACAAGGCGGCGCTCGTACTGCAGAAGGCGCGCGCGTTGGAGGCCGTCGTGGCGCGCCCGGAGGAGGCCCCGGAGGGGATGGGGCCGGAAGCCGGGGATGATTTGATCGCCTTTGCGGAGCAACGCGAGCGCGGGAACCAGTCGGCGTTTACACCGCGGCAGGTCTTGTTTGTCGTCGGTGCGCTGGGTGGGGTTGCACTTCTAATCACGGGCATTGCGATGCTCACGAGCACTCCGGACGAGGTTTCAGCAGCCCCAACCGACGAGATCTCGGCGGAGCCGATTGCGATCGAGCCCGTGGAGGCCGAGTTGATCCGCGAGCCCTTGCATGAACCGGAGGTCGTCGTGGCCCCTCCGATCGCGGAGCCGGCTGTGGCCGCCGAGGTGCCCGAGCCCGAGCCGAAGCCGGCGACCCCGGTGTCCAAGCCGCCTCGCAAATCGACTTCGTCTCGTAGGGCGGTGCCGGCTCGTAGGGCGGTGCCGGCACCCACGCCGGCACCCACGCCCGAGCCCCAGGCTGCGGTCGTGCAGGCCGAGTTGGCGTCGCTGGACGCCCAGCAGCTGACCGCGCGCGCCGATGCGCTCTATCTACAGGGTCACACCGGGGTTGGTGCCAGCTACTACCGACGCGCGCTCGAACTCGATCCAGACTATGCGCCCGCGCTGGTCGGTATGGGTCGGAGCATCCTCCGCGCCAAGAAGTACTCGGAGGCGATGAGGAATGCGTCCCGAGCGCTGCAGCTTGCTCGCGGCGTCGACGCGCGTCCGGGCCTCGAGGCCGCTGCGATTTATCAGATGGGGCGCGTTCACTACGAGCGCGGCGAGCGGGATGCGGCCCGCCGGCTGTTTCGGCAGTCGATCTCCCTGCCGGGCACCCCGCCAGAGGCGTGGTTCTACCTGGGTGAGGCGCTTTCGAGCGACAACTCCCCCGCCGCACGGGACGCCTACGAGAGGTACTTGGAGCTCGTGGCCGAGGGCCATTTGGCAGAGCGGGCTCGTCGGGCAATTCGGTAGTATGCTCGCCTTCGTGGCGAAGAAACACAACGAGCGGCGCCAAGCTCGCAAGGAGCGAGCCAGGGAAGCAAAGGAAGCCAAGCGCGAGGCGGAGGTCATTGCGCAGCGTCGCCGTCGAATGCAGATGCGCATGTCGGCGGCCGTTGCCGTCCTGACTCTGGTGGTCGCCGGGGTTTGTTACTGGCTGTTGGAAAGCCGTCAGCTGATGGGCATCACACTCCTCATCGGCGGCGTCTTGTTTTTGGTGCTCGCGCTCGGGACGTTGGCCTCCGGGGTGCGGCCACGCGACCGAACTCGTGCGGGCTCGATCGACTACGGCAACCGTGACTGAGGACACTTCGCTGACTGATGCGCAGGCCGAGCGGTGGGAAGCTGCCGAAGAAGGCATGGAGCTTCTGCACGCGGGCGAGACCGATCAAGCGATCGGCGAGCTCTTGCGGGTTGCCCGGGAGGATCCGCAAAACGAATACGCCTTGCACTTTCTGGGTCACGCATACTTTCAAAAGGAAGCGTTCCCCGAGGCGCTCAAGAGTTACGTCGAGGCGTTGAAGCTCGCCCCCAAGTACGCCGGCGCGATGGTGGGTGCGGGGCAGACGCTCCGCATGATGGGCGAGTACGACCGCGCGATCCGAATGGGCAAGCGTGTGCTTCAGCAGCAGGAGGACGATGGCGACGGCTTGTTCCTCGTCGGCTCCGCTCACTTTCAAAAGGGTGAGAACGACGCGGCGAAGCGCTATCTCGAACGGTTCTTGGAAACGAGCCCGGAGCTCGAGGTGGCGCTGGAAGTCGAGGGCATGCTGCAAGTCATCCGGGGCGAGGTGTTGCCTTTCCCAGGTGCGCAGGACACGGTAGAGAACTGACATGAGGTGCCTGTGACCGCGGACCCCGCGAAGAAGCTGGCGGCTGATCGGCAGTCAGACGGCGACAAAGATCGCTTGCGCGATGAGGCCGGCCAGTGGCGCGAGCAGGATGTGCAGGGCGCCACGGCTCGCCACCCGTTGCGCAGGGAGCGGTTCGTTACGCACAGCGACCTCGAGGTGCCGGACCTTCTCACGCCGGCCGACCTCGGTGACGACTATCAGAGCGACCTCGGGTTCCCAGGCCGGTTTCCGTACACCCGCGGAGTTCAGCCGACGATGTACCGTGGCCGCCTGTGGACGATGCGGATGTTTGCAGGCTTCGGCACACCGCGACAGACCAACGAGCGCTTTCGGTACCTGCTCGCCCAGGGGCAGACCGGCCTTTCTACGGCTTTTGATTTTCCGACCTTGATGGGATACGACAGCGACTCACCGCGCTCGCTTGGCGAGGTCGGCATGGTGGGTGTGGCAGTCGATACGCTCCGCGACATGGAGGTCTTGTTCGACCAAATTCCGCTCGACCAAGTGACGACGTCGATGACGATCAACGGCCCTGCGGCCGTGCTGCTCGGATTCTACATCGCGCTAGCTGACAAGCGTGGGATTGCCCGCGACAAGATCGGCGGGACGGTCCAGAACGACTGCCTCAAGGAGTTCATCGCGCAGCATGCGTGGGTGGTGCCTCCGCGGCCGGCGATGCGAATCGTCACCGACTCGATCGAGTTCTGCGCGAAGGAAGTGCCGCGTTGGAACAGCGTGAGCATCAGCGGCTACCACATTCGCGAGGCGGGCTCGACAGCCGCGCAGGAGCTCGCTTTTACGATTGCCGATGGGCTCGAGTATGTGAAGTGGGGGGTCGAGCGCGGGTTGGACGTCGACGAGTTCGCGCCGCGTCTGTCGTTCTTCTTCGACGTTCACAGCGATTTCTTCGAAGAGATCGCGAAGTTCCGCGCAGCGCGCCGCATGTGGGCGCGGCTGATGAAAGACCGGTTCAATCCGAAGAATCCACGCTCGCTGATGCTGCGGACGCACGCGCAGACGGCCGGCGTGTCGCTCACCGCTCAGCAGCCCTACAACAACGTCGCGCGCGTGGCCCTTCAGGCGCTGGCCGCGGTGTTGGGCGGGACTCAATCGCTACACACCAACAGCCTCGACGAGACGTTTGCGCTCCCCACCGAGGAAGCCGTCACGGTGGCGCTCCGCACGCAGCAGATCATCGCCGAGGAGTCTGGTGTTACCAATACGATCGACCCCTTGGCCGGCAGCTACTTCGTCGAGTGGATGACCGACCGCCTCGAAGAAGAGGCGATGGACTACATTCGAAAGATCGACGATTTTGGCGGCATGGTCGAAGCCGTGGAGCGCGGTTACCCGCAACGCGAGATTGCCGGTTCGGCCTATCGTCTCCAGCGGCAGATCGAAAGCGGTGAAAAGACGGTGGTTGGCGTCAACAAGTACGAACAAGACGGAGACCCCGACATCCCGACGCTCCGAGTCGATGAGTCGATTCAAAAGGAGCAGGTCGAGAGCCTCGCCAAGCTCAAAGCGGAACGCGACGACGCTGCAGTGTCCAAGGCCCTAGCGGCCATCGCCGACGCCTGCACGACCGACCGCAACGTCATGCCCAGCATCATCGACGCAGCCAAGGCGTACTGTACCGAGCAGGAAATCTGCGACGTGTTCCGCGGCGTGTTCGGCCAGCACCAAGACCGGCCGGAGTTTTAGAGACCGCGGTCCTACGGACTGATCATCCGTAGCCACATCGTCACCAGCATCGCTGCGACCATCAGGGCGAGCCCGACGGTCCCAATGATGTCCTCGACGCGTTTGCGGCGCTTGCGGTCGTCGAGCCAGCCGGGGACCATGGGGTCGTTGGCCGAGGTCTCTGAGGGCAGGGGAGCCGGGGGCGGCATGGGCCGCTGGAGGAGAGGTTCTGGCAAGGTGGGGGCTTGGTTGATCACTTCGCTCCACTGCTCCTGGCGTGCCCGGGGGCTATGGACAACGTGACTCACATCGGGGCCAATCGGTTCGCGCTCTCGTGAAACGCGAACCACCTTGGTCGTGGTGTCTCGGCGCATCTTTCGGAAATGGCTCGGACGCCGCCCCTTTTTCGGGGTTCCAGAGAGCTCCGGGTCTTCGTCGGGATGCGGCACGAGTTTGTTTCCTTCCGCCGCCCCCGTCGGCTTCTCTCTTGAGTATACCGATCAATCGTTCAGTGTCATCGGGGAGCTCGACTTTTCGAGAGTTGGCATACAATTCAAAAATGGATGGGATCGAGCCGGTAGAAGAGATCGATGGCGACTTCGACGGTCGTGTGGTGTTCACCTGTGAGCACGCGTCGGCGGCTCTGCCTGAACCGTGGAGGTGGCCGGACGAAGATCGCTGGCTTGTCGACACGCATTGGGCCAGCGACATCGGTGCGGCCGCGTTCACTCGCAGGGTCGCCCAACTGATGAACGCGCCTGCTGTTCTGTCCCGTTTTTCGCGGCTCTTAATCGATCCAAACCGGCCTCTCGATTCGGACACTCTGTTTCGAGAGAACGCTGACGGCAGGACGGTGCACCTGAATGAGGCGCTCCTCGAAGCGGAGCGAGTACGCCGAATCGATCGCTTCTATCATCCGTATCACGCCGCGGTGAGCGCCATGGTGGAGCGGAGCCGAGGCGACACGGTGTTCTCAATCCACACCTTTACCGACAAGTACGAAGGGGACGCCCGAGTCTTGGAGCTCGGCGTGCTCTTCGACCACGACGAGGAGCCGGCTCAGAGGCTCGTGCGCCATCTCGAGGGGGCAGGCTTTCATGCCCTAGCGAACGAGCCCTGGTCGGGCAAAATCGGGCTCGCCTATTCGCCGGTGCGCCACGCCCAGGAATTTCGGCGCTGTGCGCTCGAAATCGAAGCGCGCCAGGACCTGATCGTCGACGAATCGTTTGCTGCCCGGCTCGCGGCAGCGCTCGCGAGCTTCTTCTCGTAAGCTTGGTGCCGTGCGTCGACTGCGGTCCGAACAAACCGGCCTCTCTTACCTCTCGAGCGGGGCGGAAGATTCGCCCTTGGTGATGTGCCTCCATGGCTTTGCGGACATTCCACGCACCTGGGAGCCGCTCACCGAGCACCTGTGCGAAGCCGGGTACCGCGTCGTTCGCCCTTGGCTCCCTGGCTACGCCCCCTCGTCGCTCGATGGGCCTTTCGATATCCCTTCCCTCGCTCGTACGATCCTTTCCTTCGTCGATGAGTTGTCTCCCTCGGACCCGGTGCGGATCGTCGGCCACGACTGGGGCTCGGTCATCACGCAATACGCGTTGGCCCGGCGGCCGGAGCGGTTTCGCGCGGCCGCGACTCTTGCAATCCCGCACGTCCTGGCCTTCGCGACGAACGTCGAACGCTATCCGCGCCAACTTCAACGCAGCGCCTACATGGGCTTCTTTCAACTACCCATCGTGTCGGACCGCGTCGTGAAGCTTCGCAACTACCGTTTCATCGAGCGCCTCTGGCACAGCTGGTCACCTGGTTTCGATCCTGGGCCCGACTACTTCGAAGAGCTCAAGCTGTGCCTGCGAGCGAGCATGCCGGCGCCACTGAAGTACTATCGCGCCCTGACCTCGCTCAAAACGGCTCGCGAGATGCGCGCGACCCTCGCCGCCGGTCCAATCGTGGTCCCGACGATGTATCTCCACGGTGAGCGCGACGGCTGCGTCGGCCTCGAGATCTCTGAGGACCAAGAGGCGCACTTCAGCGCGCTGTTCGAGATGGTGAAGCTCGCCGACGCGGGGCACTTCTTGCAGTTGGAGCGGCCCGCGGAGGTGAACGAGGCGATCTCGAGGTGGTTTGCTGCGCACTAGACGCCGACGAGCGGTAGCTGTCGGCGCAGGGCGACATCGTCGGTGACTGGGATTGGGTAGCGGCCGCTGAAGCACGCGCTGCAGAAGCCCCCGCCGCCGACCGCGCGCTTTAGGCCGTCGAGGGACAAGTAGCCGAGGCTGTCTGCGGTGACGTAGTCGTTGACCTGCTCAACCGAGTTGTGGGCGGCGATCAACTCGTTGCGAGTCGGGGTGTCGATGCCGTAGAAGCAGGGCCAGGTGGTGGGTGGGGAGCTGATTCGGAGATGAACTTCCTTGGCGCCGGCGTCGCGGATCATTTTTACGATCTTGCGGCTGGTGGTGCCACGGACGATCGAATCGTCGATCACGGCGACGCGCTTGCCTTCGAGCAGACTTTTCACTGGATGTAGCTTGAGACGGACGCCGAAGTGGCGGATCGATTGCGAGGGCTCGATGAAGGTGCGGCCGACGTAATGGCTTCGGATCAGGCCGAGCTCGAAGGGGAGCCCAGCCGCTTCGGCGAAACCGAGCGCGGCGGCGACCCCGCTGTCGGGAACCGGGACCACGAGATCGGCTTCGACCGGCTGGTCTTCGGCGAGGGCGCGGCCCATGCGCTTTCGGGCGTCGTAGACACTGATCCCGTCGAATGTGGCGTCGGGGCGGGCGAAGTAGACGTACTCGAAGATGCACATGTGTCGGCGCTCCGCGTCCGTGCGAAACGGCCGGAGGCTTTGCAGCCCGGATTCATTGATGAGGACCATCTCGCCTGGGTTGATGTCGCGGATGAACTCGGCGCCGATGAGCTGAAAGGCCGGCGGTTCAGACGCGATGACATACGCCCCACCGAGCTTGCCCAAGCACAACGGGCGGAATCCGTACGGGTCGCGCACGGCGACCAGCTCATCGGGTGAGAGGAACACCAGCGAGTAGGCACCCTCGACTTGATGCAGCGCATCGGCCACGCGGTCGACCGTCGTCTCGGCTTTCGAGCGCGCAATGAGATGCACGAATACTTCGGTGTCGCTGTCAGACGCGAAGATCGAGCCGTCCTTTTCGAGTTGATGACGAAGCGCTAGGCCGTTGGTCAGGTTTCCGTTGTGCGCGACGGCGATGGAGCCGTGCCCGCAGTCCACCGCAAGCGGCTGCGCGTTCTTGATGTGGCTGGCGCCTGCGGTGGTGTACCGCACGTGGCCGATCGCACTACTACCGGGCAGCTTTTCGATCTGATCGGCGGTGAAGACGTCTTGCACCAAACCCATCCCACGATGGACGAAGAGTTGCCCGCCATGGCTCGAGACGATGCCTGCAGCTTCTTGCCCCCGATGCTGCAAGGAGTGCAGGCCGAGGTATGCCAGATTCGACGCCTCTTCGGCGCCAAACACTCCAAATACCCCACATTGATCATGAAAATGATCGTCGTCCAACTCGAACACCGCGCCTTCATAGCGCCGGCGCCACCTCCCGTCCATAACCCCCGCATGGCCCCCGTCCAGGCGTGCGCTAGAGACTATCGGTCGGGATGCCGCGGGTACTGAAGCGAATCGAATCGGTCGTTCCTCGCAAGGCGTCCGGCTATGGCGGCAAGGCTCGCGGCTTGGCCGCGCTGGCCCGAGCCGGCTTCCCGGTCCCGGCGGCCTACGCGATGCCCGGTTGGGTCGGTGACTCGTTCTTTTCGAGCGTGCTCGAGATCGAGGACCGCCCAAGGGCGTTGCTGAACGCTCCGCACGTGCCCGACGAGCGCTTGCAGGCCATCGCGGAGCGCGTCCGCGAAGCGACGCTTCCACAGGACGTCGTTCGAGGCGTGAGCGACGCGCTGCTTGCCATGAGGGGTGAAGGCGCCATCGGATTTGCGGTTCGTTCGTCCGCCATGCACGAGGACCAGGAAGGCGCGTCCGCCGCTGGGATGCATTCGACGCTGCTCAACCTGATGCGCGAAGACGAGGTGCTCGACGCCATCAAGACCTGCTGGTCGAGCGTCTTTCGCCCTCGCGTGCTTTCCTATTTGCGCGCCCTTGGCGACGACGTGCCGTTTTCGGTTGGCGTTGTGATTCAGGTCATGGTTCCGGCGGAGGTTTCCGGGGTTCTGTTCACCACAAACCCCCTTACTGGCGATGCGGGCGAGGTGGTCATCAATGCCTCGTACGGGCTCGGTTCTGCGGTCGTCGAAGGCCGCGTGACGCCGGACACTTATCGTGTCGACAAAGCCACCGGGCAGCTTCGCGATCAGATCATCGGCGGCAAGGCCCACCAAACCGTACTCGAGCCGTCGGGCGGCGTCCGCGAGGCCGCGGTAGCTCCGGCCCAGCGTGAAATTCCCGCACTGAGCGAGCAGCAGCTCCTGCACTTGACGGACCTCGCCGCCCGAATCGAGAGCCACTTCGGTGATGCCCGCGACGTCGAGTGGGGGATCACCGAACAGCAGGTGTACGTCCTTCAAGCGCGACCGGTCGTCGTCCCGAGCGTTCGCAATCGCCGGGGCTCGCGACGTGATCGGCCGTGGGACCGGCGAAAGCTCGTTTGGAGTAACGTCAATGTCGGAGAGGCGCTGCCTGGCGTCGTGACGCCCTTTACCTGGTCCGTGCTCAGCCAGTTCAGCGACCTAGGCTTTCGTCGAGCGTTTGGGGCGATGGGTTGCAGCGTGCCTCGCGATGCGGAGCTCGTGGGGGATTTCCGGGGGCGTATCTACCTCAACTTGACGGAGTTGAGCTCGATCATGTCCCAGGTTCCGTGGATCCATCCGTCGACTCTGGTGCGGCTCGGTGGGGGGCAGTATGCCGCCGAGCTCGACGACGTGGTGGCTGAACGAAGCTCGACAGGTTTCTTTCTGCGGTTGCCACAAACCGTGGCCCGGTACGCCCGAGAGAATTTCCGATTTCAAGCGCGCGTCGACGAGTTCGAAGAGCATTTCGCCGAGGAGCGCATGCGGATCAACGGCATCGACCCGCGCCTCCTCGAACCGAGTGGCCTCGAACGCATGCTTGGCGATGTCGAGCACCTCCTGGACGAGACGGGGTCGATCATGCTCACGGCGTACGCCAACCTGCTCACCGCCGTGCTCGTTCTGATCGGCCTCTTACGGACGTTCCAAGGGAGCCGCGGCTCGGGCCTTTATCGCGAGTTGCTCTCGGGCCTGCAAGACGTTGCCAGCGCGCGTCCCGGCTTCGTGTTGAGGCAAATCGCCGCGCGCGCGCGCCAAGAGCCCGAGGTGGTGCAGCGCATCCTCGACGCGGAACTCTCCGATCTTACGGTGAGCGGCTTGCCTGCCGGTTGGACGCAGGATGCTCTTGGCCGTTTCCTCGAAGACTACGGGTTCCGTGGCATTCGCGAGGCCGAGATTGCGGCGCCGCGATGGTCCGAAGACCCGACGCTCATGTTTGCGACGCTCCGCGCGCATCTCGCCGGCCCACCAGGCCTCGACGACCGCGATCAGGATTCGCGGAGGATACGCCAGGAAGCCGAGGAGCAGCTCAACAAGAGTGTGCCGTTCCCGTTGCGACCTTCTGTGACGAAGCTGCTCGACGTGGTGCGACGTTTCACTCGGATGCGCGAGCATCTACGAGGTCACGTGGTCGAGGTGCTCGGAATGTTTCGCCGTGTGGCTCTCGAGGCGTCCCGCCGAATCGAGGCGCGCGAGCCGGAAGCAGGGCCCGACGCGGCATTTTTCCTCACGCTGGCGGAGGTCCGTCGCGTTCTCTACGACGACAACGAGCGTGTCGCGGTTCGTGTGCAACGGCGCCGATTGGAGTACGAGCGCAATGAGGCGCTGCCCGAGCCGCCCAGCACGTTCGTCGGCTTTCCGCCTGACGACGCCGACACCGCATCGACGGCGAAACGTTTACGAGGCCTGGCGGCCAGTCGCGGCGTGGCCGAGGGCAGGGTACGGATTCTCCGTGATCCGTCTCACCTAGCGGATTTCGCGCCTGGCGAAGTGCTCGTCGTCGCGGCCGCGGATACGGGGTGGGCACCATTGTTCCTAGCGGCGGCGGGCGTCGCGACCGAGCTCGGCGGTCCTCTTTCGCACGCGGCGATCATCTTGAGAGAGTACGGGGTGCCCGCGGTCGTCAACGTGACGCATGCCACGCGCTTGCTCCGCGACGGCGACTTGGTTCGCCTCGACGGTGATGCCGGCACCGTGGAGATCCTGGGTGGTTGACGCGGAAGACGCGGGCCCCGAGATCATCCACCACGACGAGCGCCTGCTCATCGTTCACAAACCGCCCGGCTTGCCGACGACCGCTCCGACCTCGACGGAGCCCTGCCTCGTTCGCTGGGTGCGCGATCGCTTTCCACAGGTTCAAGCGCACGCCACGTCCCGGCTCGACTCCCAAGTGAGCGGTCTGGTCACCTTTGCGCTCGACAGGGACATCAATCGGCACCTTCTCGATGCACGGCGCGCCGGAACCTACGAGCGTGTCTATCTGGGGATCACGATCAACGCGCTGCCCGTCGACCAAGGCGAGTGGACTTGGCCGATCTCGATCGACCCGCGCAATCCCAAGCGACGCGTCGTAGGGCAGGGGCGCGGAACGCGTGAAGCTCGGACTCACTACGAGGTGGCTGCGCGGACGCCGAGCGCCACGCTTCTCCGGCTTAGGCCGCGAACGGGTCGGACGCACCAGCTCCGCGTGCACGCAGCGGAGGCCGGTACGCCGCTGTTCGGCGACTCGTTGTACCAGGGGGAGCGACGCAAGGTTTTGCCCGACGGGCGCGTCGTCACCGCGCGACGGGTGATGCTTCACTGCGCCAGCGTGAGCTTCCCACCTCTATCGGGTGAGTATATGCACTTCGAGGCACCGTTGCGGCCCGACATGAATCGGTTGTGGCGCGAGCTTGGTGGGGCCGATGCGGACCTTCAGCTCTGACGCTTGGGCGAGAACTTCGCGCCGGGCACTTCGTCCTTGGGCCGGTTGAAATGTGCTTCGAGCTCTCGGTGCAGAATCTCGAGCACGTCTTCTTGCAGCGCGAGCGGGTGACGAATGAGACGCTCGATGTTGCGTTGGTACACGAACAGGCGTCGCTGGTCTTCGCCACCGCCGGTGGTGGCCATTTCGTCCAACAGGAGCGGGGTGCGTGGGTCGACGCCCTCGGCGACCACCTCGAGACCGGGTAGGTCGGTCACCATGATCAGGTTGCCTTCGAGGCGCTGCGCCAGCTCGGGCGGCAGATCGCGCAACGCCGCTTGCACGATTTTTTCGAAACGGGCGTGGGTGGGCGACCACGGTGGTCGCGGCAGAAGGCCGTCGAGATGGCGGGTCTTGAGGAACGCGAGTGGCGCCTCGTCGGCTCGCCCCTGCCGATCGCGCAGTAGGCCGAGGTAGTACAACACGTCCGGGGATGCATCGGAGCGCGCAGCCGCACGCTCGATGAGAGTCGCAGCCTGCTCGGTCTGTTCGAGCTCGAAATGGGCCCGACCGATCAGGAACTCGAGCTGCTGGTTTTCGAAGGGACCCTCGGGGAGCCCCAGTAGGAGCTCCGCGGCCGCGGCCCGGTCGTCCTGCTGGAGCAACGCGTCGACCTTGAGCACGGAGGCATCCGCGATGTCGTCCGCTGTCTGGCAGCTCTCGAGGGCCTGGTCGAGGATCCGAATCGCCTCCGCAAAGCTTCCGAGGGGGTGGATCAGGAGCTCGGCGGCGTTGAGCATGGCCTCGAGGTAGTGCTCGTCGAGGTCGATGGCTTGACGATAGGACTCGAGCGCCATGTCGAGGTTGCCGTTGGCGGCGTGGATGTACCCGATGAGATTGTGCGCATCGGGCGAGTCGCCGTCGAGCTCCAGGGTTTGCTCGGCCGAGGCCATCGCCCCGTTCAGATCACCCTGGGTGACCAGCTCCCAGCCCCGGTCGAGATGGGCGCTCAGGCGGTCCATAAATCCTTCGTTTTGTTCCGACATCGGTTAGCCCCGAAACTTACGTGGCCGCTTTGGGACGTCAAGCCGAACCGTGCGCTATCATGCATTTGGAATGGTTAGGCTTTTCGCGGTTGTCGTAATCACAACGATCTGTTCCTGTGTGAGCGAGCCCCTCCCCGCGGGGCAGACGATCTCGGTGGGTACCGCCGATCAGGGATACCTCCATGATCCGGTCCGCCTGGCCGATCGAGGCGACGGCTATCGGCGGGATGCGACCCCAAGAAGGCACTCGATTCGGCACACCGACGCTGGTCGGCGCGATTGAGCGTGCGGCCCGTGGAGTCGCCCATGCTTTCCCAGGCGGCCACCCACTGCGCGTGGGCGATCTATCGACGCCCCATGGGGGCGCACATTCTCGGCATCGCACCCACCGCACGGGGCGCGATGCCGATCTCCTGTTTTTCGCACGGGACGCAGGCGGCCTGGCCGCCCAGGGCGACGGCTGGCTGCGCTTCGGTCGCCTGGGCTTCGCGACCCTGCGTGGCCGGGTCTTCCGCTTCGACGAAGCGCGCAACTGGCATCTCGTGCGTACCCTGGTCATGGACGATCAAGCGCGCGTCAAGTGGCTCTTCTGCTCCAACGAGCTCAAGGCTCGCCTCCTGCGGTACGCGGCCCGCTACGAGAGCTCGCCCGAAGCGGTGGTTCGGGCCACCTGGGTGCTTCACCAGCCGACGCGTGGGGACTCGCATGACGACCACTTTCACCTCCGAGTGGGGTGCGGGACTGATGAACGAAGCCTCGGGTGCACAGAGCAAGCTCCGCATTGGCCGTGGTTGAGCGACACCGCACGCAAGCAAGACGCTAGAGCCAGCGACGCGGCGAGCGACCTGCACCTAGTCCGTTGGTTGTTTGCCGAGGAGCGTGTGGATGAGCGTCGCGATATCGCCGGGCGTCGCTTCGATGCCGCAGCGCAGCCAGCCTCGATCGTCGGTCGCTAGGTCGGTGAGCTCGCGGTGTTCGTCCGTCGCGCCCCAAATCAACACGCTCGAGCTCTTGGGAAGCTCGTGCGCCAAGGTGGCGATAGTCGACGGTTGAACCGAGGCCGCGACACAGTCGATCACAACCAAAGGGCTCAGCGACGCAGTGGCTTTGAGGTTGTCGAGAAACGCGACGACGTCTTCGATCTGTTGAACCGCAGCCGCGTCACCGACCTGCTCGACGATCGCGTCGCATCGCTCGCGATCGCGGGTCGCGACGAACACCATGGGCAGGGCTACGCCCATGGGTTGCACTGTGGGGTACTTCGATGTGTCGGTCTCTCGGGGATCGACCGGATCCTTGCGCGTGACCCCGGAGTGTTGCCGACGGCGGCCGAGCTTGCGCGTTTCGTCCGGGCGCACCGTCTTACGCGGAGGCTGCGAGCTAACCCGCTCGGCGAGCGTGAGCATGGGCGCTAGATTTTGCATCACGGCGTCGCTGGTCTCGTTGCCCAGGTAGAACGTCATCGCGGTTCGAAGATGCTTGTCCGCGAAGCGACGCAGCGGCTCACCGGATGCCGGGATCTCATGCTCGCGCGCCATGTGCAGCGCGCGGTGGAGGATCTGAACCCGCACCTCCGGCGTGGCGACCACTTCGATCGCCTCGCGCACCATCCGTGCGATGGGGGTTTCCCTCTGCATCTGACCCTCGTTCCCAGAGGCAGCGTGTGTCCGAGCTACCACAACATCATAATATTACCGTGATTTGGCCATTTGGCCAATCTGGGCCCATGGTGGCGGCTCCGAGGCCCGTGGTACATGGCGAACATGCTGGTGATGGGGGTTGATGAGAACGGTCTCGGGCCGCGGTTGGGGCCTTTGGTGGCCACCTCGGTAGCCCTCCGGGTGCCCCGATATGCGCGGGCTGCCCTGTGCGAGCGAGGCCTTGCTTTGGGGCTGACCGACAGCAAGGAGACCGGTGGTTTCGGTCGCATGGGGTTCACCGAGTCGGTCGCTTTGGCCCTGGTGAGGAGGGGGGGTGGCGGGCTTGCCGCCACCGCCGACGCATTTCTCGACCTGGTTTCTCCCGGTTCCCGTCGACGCCTCCGCGCAGGCTGTCCCGACGCGCGGACCGCCGCCCAATGCTGGGCCGTCGATCTGCGGCTGCCGGCGTTTGGCGGTGATGTGTCCTACGGCGAAGGGCTTCTCGATCAGCTCGTGGGCCGTTCCAGCCTTCGCATCGTCGATGTCCAAAGCCGAATAGCCTGCGCCGGGGTCCTCAACGCCAAGCTTTCGGCCGGCACGAACAAGCTCGCCGTCGACCTCGAGCTCTTCGAGGATCTCATCTGCGCCGTGCACGCCGGCCACGGTGCGGGGCTGCTCGCCGTCTGCGGCATGGTCGGCGGCATTCGGGACTACGCGTCGCGCATCTCACGCTTCGAGCCGCAGCGCGTTCGGTCACTCGCCGGGCGCCGCGGCCAACGTAGGTACCGGGTCGAGGGTGTAGGTGAGATTCGCTTCGAGGTCGATGCCGACGCCCGGCACCTGCCGGTCGCGCTCGCCTCGATCGTCGGGAAGTACGTGCGGGAGATCTCCATGCGCCGCATCGGAGAGTTCTATCGGCGGGGCAACCCGGACTTGGATCTCGCCAGTGGGTATCACGACCCGGTGACCACCCGATTCATCGACGCGACGGAGGCCTCGCGTCGCCGGCTGGGCATCGCCCCCGATTGCTTCAGGCGGCAAGCCTGACGCCTGTGGTAGAAGGCTCGCATGTCCGACCGTGACAACATCCCCCGCTGGGTTCTCTGGCTCGGTGTTTCCGTTGCCACGGGCTGGTTGCTCTACACCCTACGTGGCGTGTTGGCGCCCGTGTTCTTCGCCTTCCTCATCGCCTACATGCTCGATCCGCTGGTCGACCGAATCGAAGCGAACCGTCTGCTTCGCGGAAAACCGATCGCGCGCGCGGTCGGCATCGCCGTGCTCTTGGTGGGTTCGTTTGCGCTAGCCGCGGTTGCCATTCTCGTCATCGTCCCGATGGTTTACGAAGAGGTGGCGAGCTTCTTGAGGAGGCTGCCGGCGCTCGTCGCGCACAGCCGGGCGGCGTTGGAGCCGATGCTCGCCGAGTACGGGCTCGAGATTCCGACCTCGGTGGGCCAGGCGCTCGAGGAGCTCCACCTCGACATTCAGTCGGTGCTCACGAAGGGCTACACGCCCGTTACTGCGGTGGTCAAATGGCTGCTCGGCGGAACGGCCTCCGCCGTGGGTGCGATCATCGCTGCGCTGATCGTGCCTGTGTTTGCGTTCTATTTGCTCTACGACTTCGACGTCATCGTTGCGAAGGTGGGCGAGCTGATCCCCCCGCGTCATCGGCCGCAAGCCAACAGCTTCTTTCGCGACGTCGATTCGGTCCTCGGCCAGTTCTTCCGAGGCCAGTTCACGGTCATGGCGACCCTCGCCGTGCTGTACGCCGTGGGCTACGGCTCGATCGGCGTACCCCTCGCGCTGCCTATCGGGATTATGGCAGGGTTTCTTTCGTTCATCCCGTACGTCGGCAGCACGCTCGCATTGGTCACCGCCCTGCTGATGACCGCGCTCGATTGGCAAGGTTGGGAGCAGATTCTGTGGGTGCTTGGAGTTCATATCGTGATTCAGGGCTTCGAGGGTTTCGTGATCACTCCGAAGATCATGGGCGACACCGTTGGAATTTCTGCGATCACCGTGTTGTTTGCGCTACTGGTCGGCGCCGAGCTCTTGGGGTTCACGGGGGTGCTCCTTGCCGTGCCCGCGGCTGCGGTCAGCAAGATTCTGCTTCAGCGAATCCACGAGCGATACCTCGGGTCCGAGTTTTTCGTCGGCGACCGTGCCGATGGCGACAGCGCTAGCCCTAGCGAGCCCCGGCAAGACTAGACACGTCGAGCGTCACGACGATCGTCCGTTCGCGAACCTGCACGCGGGCCGACCGCACTACGTCCGTCCATGGCACTGGCACGGACTTCGGCGGCGACATGGCCCAAGCCCTGATGACCGTTGCGTCTTGGGCGGCTAGCTCTGTGTCGTCGACGTCGATGTACACGACGAGCGTCTGCGCGCTCCCGGATTGCACCGACAGTCCGATGCTCCGCAGGCCCTGCATGGCGGAGGCCTGGTCCCCGAGCGTCGCCACACGCTCGAGCGCCGCTTTCCAGTGCTTCGGAGGCTCGAGCGCCGCGGCGACGCTCGCTCCTGCGTTCACACGGGGCCAAAGGGTCGCCATTCGGGGCCGTTCCGACAGAGCGGGGACGGTGCCGCGCCGGACCGCCATGAGCTCCGTCACGGTTCTGACCGAGCCGGTGACGATAGTCCGATCATCGAGCACTGCGATCGCACTTCGGCCATCACGACTCGCCGCGACCGGTCCCGGGGGACCTTCGAGGCGAACGATGGAGCCCCCTCGGGCTTCGACCAGCAGGCGGTGACACTCGGCCAGCGTCGAGGCGTCGGCCGCACGCCCTCGCAGCATCAGCCCAATCGACTGAAACGGTTGGTCTTCGGGCCCACGCACCCACATCGTGGCTTCGCTCAAGGCCGCGAGTGGGTCCAGCCCGCATATCGTTTGGATCTCGCTGAGCTGCTCTTCCGCCACGAACGCCTCGATCAGCGTTCTCGCGGCCGCGCTCCGTTCGAGCGCGCGGGTGTCGATGCGCAGCACGGCTCGCGCGGTGCTTGGAAGCTCACGAAGCGCTTGGCTGGTCCGCAGCGTTCGCCCCTGTTGCATCGCCGCCCAGAGTAGGCCGGCCGTCGCAATCGACGCCACAGTGGCCACCTTGAACGAGCGAGTCACGGACCGAGGGTAGGAAGTTCTTTTCACGGAGCAAGCCCTCGTGCTAACGCGTGCCCCATGCCGTGGCGCCGAATGCGGTTGCGCAATGCCGAAGTGCTCGCTCGTTGTGATGCGAGTGGCGAGCTCGTTGCGAACGATGGAAGGGTCGAAGTTCGCTACAAGCCGAACGACGGGCGTGCCTATTTCGCGGGCGCCTCGAATCTCACGCCACCCGGTGGCGCCCCGAAGATCGAGCTGGACTCGTTTTGCGGCCCAGGCGAGGCCGTCAAGAAGCCATCCAAATCGAAGAAGAAGGCCGGTGGGACGACCACCAGCGCAACGAGCGCGCCGGAGAAGCCGGAGGGCGACGAGGTTCTCGCCTACGCGGACGGCGCGTGCAGCGGCAATCCGGGTCCTGCCGGCGTGGGCGCCGTGGCGCTATGGGCGGACCAAACCCGCGAGCTCAGCGAGTACATCGGCGAGGCGACCAACAACATTGCGGAGCTCACTGGGATTCTGCGCGCCGTGGAGCTCGCGCGCGATCTCGGCAGGCCGCTACGGCTCTACACCGACTCGCAGTATTCGATCGGCGTGCTGACCAAGGGCTGGAAGGTCAAAGCCAACAAGGAGCTGGTCAAAAAGGTGCGGGAGGCGCTCGACGGGCACCCTGATACCAAGCTGTTTCATGTCCGTGGCCATCAGGGCGTGCGGCTCAACGAGCAGGCCGATGAGCTCGCGGTTCGCGCGGTGCAGAGCCGCGAATCTACTGGGTGGGTTGGGCCCTGATGCGTCGGGCTGCTTCCTCGAGCGTCACGAGCTCGTAGCCAGCGTCGCGGATCACCTCGATCGCCGCGCGAAGCGAGCCGAGCTTGTCGGCCGCCGTTCGTCTCAGGTCCGCGCGGTGCGGCGCAAGGGTTGCAAGCCCGTCCTCGGTCGCGTCGGCGGCATCGATGGCGTGAAGCTCGAGGTTGATCAGCTCCCGGCCAAGCATCTGCCGTGTGAGTCTTGCGGCGATTTTCTCTCCGCCGAGCACCAGCGAGGTGCCGATGTACGGGAGTTGCAGCGGGGTGACGCCGATGGGGAGCTCCAACAAGCCGTTTCCCCGTCGCCAGTACGGCTTCCCGACCCGGTACGGCTCTCTCGGCGCGCGTAGCACGGATGGGGTGTCCAAAATGCTCGTGCTCTTCCGGCCACGCAGCCTGATTCCGGCCAGCGTCGCGACCTTGGCGGCGTAGTAACTCGGACACGGGAAGACACTCGAGTCGTAACCGACACCTGCTCTGTCGAGCGCGTTGAACAGCGCGTCGGTGACCGTGTAACCCGGCGCGCGAAACCCGATAGGCCGCTTGCCGCATGCCCTCTCGATGGCATCGGCTCCTCGCTCTACGTCTTCTTGAATTTCCGCGGGCGTTCGGCGCGTGAGGTCATAGCGATGGTGATAGGAGTGATTTGCGACCTCGTGCCCTGCAAGTTGGAGCGCCGAGATGGTCTCGCAGTTCTCGTCGCGTTCGAGGTCTTTCCCGATCGCGAAGAAGGTGGCTCGAATCGATTCGTCATCCAGCCATTCGGTCAGGCGCGGAACGCAGCGGTCATAGGCCGCGTGCGCGCTCGGCCCGTGTGGAATGGCGAGCCCGTGGATCGCCGCGTAGAGCGGCACCTCGTCCAAATCAACCGATATCGATGCTAACCTCAGACTCACCCTTTGATCCGGATCGCAATGAAGAGCCTAACCAAATTCTTCAAGACGCTGGGTACGCGCCTCGCCAGTCCGATCGTCGGGGGCCGCTTCTCGAGGATCCGGACTGGGATCTCCTGAACGCGAAGCCCGGCGCGCTCGGCCCGGATGACGAGCTCCGACGCGAATAGATCTCGGTCGACCAGGCAGGCGGCAGCGATCGGCTGAGTGAGTTCGCGAGCAAAGGCCTTGAGCCCGTGGGTGTCGGTCCCTTTGAACCCCAGGGCCACCCTGAGAATGCCGTTGATCACGATTGTGCCGAGGCGCCGAAAGAAGGGACGCCGGTCCGTGGCGCCTTCCATCACTTTGGAGCCGACGACGAAGTCCGCCGAGTCGTCTCGTAGGAGTGCGACCGCGCGCTCGTAGAAGTCCGTATCGCAAAGGTCGATTTCGTCGCAAATCACGATATCGCCTCTTGCGTGCTGGATCCCTTCCCGGAGTGCTTTTCCGTAGTTGGGTTCGTCGGTGCGCCGGCACACGAGTTGGGGGAAGCGCGCCGCGAGCTCGGCGGCCGCCTCGACGGTTCGATCCGTGGAGCCGTTCTCCGCGATGATGAGCTCGTACGACCAGGGGAGGGTGCCGAGCCGATCGATGAGGTCCACTACGGCGGCACGCAGGATCGCTTCCTCGTTGTAGACGGGGATCACGATCGAGATGAGGGGCCGCGGGCCGGTGGTGACGTCAACCAAGGCGCGGCACTGTCTTACGCGGGCATGGCGTCGTCAAGCCAATGCGCACAGCATGGCATGCGCGCCGGTCAGCTCGACGCGAAGCGGACCAAGGCACGCGGGAAGAGCTGCGGTCTGGCCGCGCGCGAGCTCGAACACGCGTTCGCCGTCGTGAAGGGTAAGGGACCCATCTAAGACGGTGAGCGAGCGCAACCGGTTGGCGGCAGGTACGACGAGATCACCGGAGCCCGCCAAGCGTTGCAGGGAAAAAACCTCGGACTCGATGAGCCCTTGGTCGCCCATCAGCTCTTCGAAGCTCGCGGAGCCGTCCGTCGCGGCCTGCCCTGTCCGTCGGAAGATCCGATCGAGGAGCTGGTCCTCGCGCGGGCCTCCCCAGTGCGTGACGTCGAGCGCGCGCTCCCTGTGAAGCTCGCGCGGCTGTCCTCCGGGGTGTAGGCGTCCCGCGGAGTCGTACCTGCGGTTCCAATCCCAGTAGCGGTATGTGAGACCTCGCTTCCCCGCAGCGACGCGTTGGGGCTCGAGGAGCAAGACTCCCTTGCCGATCGCATGAGGCGTCCCTGGTTCGATCAGCAATAGATCTCCCGGCGACACGGGGACGAACCACATGAGCTGGTCGACCTCGCCCCCCTCGTCGATCGCCCTCTCGACGTCCTGGCGGGATACCCCGTTGCGAAAACCGAGGTACAAGCCTGCACCGGGCTCCACCTCGATGATGTACCAAGCTTCCGGTTTCCCACTCTCGTCCGCCGCGAGAGCTGGATCCTCGTCCGCAGGGTGAATCTGGACGGACAGATCGTCCGCAGCGTCGACCAGCTTCACCAGCAGCGCGGTCGAACCGAGCGGCGCCTCTTTTCCAAGGAGGGCGGGGTCGTCGCGAAGCACTTCGTCCAATGTGGGCCCGTCCACGATCCGGCTGGGAAAATCGGGCTCCACCGAGAGCTCCCAGGCCTCACCCACGACGCCGCGAACCTCTAAACCGGCGTTCAGCTTCAAACTGCCCGCGATGCGGCGGCCTCCCCAAGGGGTTCGCCCGGGGGGGCGTGAAGTTGTCCGGCCGCAGGAGCAGCGGCCGTCGCCAGTTTCTTGGTCCTACTTTATCCCACATGTAAGGTGACTCGGAAATCTCATGGTAGCGCCCGAGGAGGGTTTTGATGGGCTATTTGGGCAAAGAACGCCGAATTCATCGTATCTTCGTGACTCGTAACAGTGAATACCACGTGCGCCGGAACGTGTGTGTGGGCGTCCGGGACCGCCGCACCGGGGAGTGGCTTGCCGGCCATCTCGCGCTGCGCAGCACGGTGTCGGGGGGCCTCAAGTTTCACGACAACGGAGCGATCAGCGCCTCGGAGGGGCTCCCCACGGTCGGCGAGTCGCTCTTCTTCATCGCGTCGGGTCGGGACTTGATCACCAGTCCCGTCTTGAACGTGGAGCGGCCTGCTCGCGAGATCGTGCACCACTACCCGATGTAAACACTTCGGGGGTGGGGTGCTATGTCCCAAACCGTGCGGTCGAAGATGAAGACTATTCGCGTGGTGGCTGCTCTGGTGGAGCGCGGTGGGCAGTATCTGATCACCCAACGCCGCGAGACGGCGGTGCTGCCGTTGCTTTGGGATTTTCCGGGTGGGCGCGTCGAGGACGGCGAGAGCGATGAGGGGGCGCTGGCGCGTGAAGTGGGAGAACGCCTTGGCGCGAGCGTCGAGGTGGGTCAGCTCATTTCGTTCGTGAACCATCCGTACGAGAAGTACGCCGTCGATTTGTACCTCTACGAGTGCACGCTGCTCGGCGACCAGCTGCATTGCCGCGCGGTCAAGGACTACGCGTGGGTGACCTCGACGCAGATGGAGTCCTACACCTTCACGCCAGTTGATGAAGCCTCGATGAGCAAGCTCCTCGGCGAAGGCTAGTCGCACTAGTGTGCAAGCGAAAAGCTCCGCACACTAGACGTCGTAGAAGATGGGGGGGCGTTTGCGGATGAACCGGAGCACCAGGTCTCGCGCTTCGTGCGATAGGTCTTCGAACTGAATGCCCATGCCAGGCTCGGCCTCCGACATGAAGTCCATGAGGTCGCGGACGAACCGCACGTAGCCGTCGCATTCGAACTCGAAGCCGCCGGGCAGGGTTACCAGCATGCGGACCGAGGTGTCCTTCGGAAGCGCTTCATAGGTTGCGAGGAACACGCCGCCATGTGCGATTTCACCGGTAAAGCCTACATAGAAATTGGATTGTGTCGTTGCGCCCAGGTTTGCTTCGACCGCCCGCCGTTCGCCGGTGGGAATCGGTGCGGGTGGCGGCAGCATCGACGTGGGGATGGGCAGGGGCGTCCCCGAAGCCGACCTGCCAGCCGGTGCGGCGCTCGCCGGAGGGCGCTGTGACGGTGCGGCGCTCGCCGGAGAGCGCTGAGACGCCGGTGCGCTCGCCGGTGGTGCGCTCGCCGGAGAGCGCTGTGACGGAGAGCGCTGAGACGCTGGTGCGCTCGCATTGGGTCTGACGCTCGGCTTGTTCGTCAGGGGAAAGAGGATGGTGATGACGTCGGCGATGCTCTCGGTCGCGCTTTGCACCCCCGCATGCTCAGTCTTCACATCTTGAAGAAGGGCCAGCGTCTGGCTGAGGGTGCCCAGCGCGTTCTTTACACACGCTTTGCCATCCGGTTCGGTCGATGCGTATTCCGCTTCGAAAAGCGCCCCAACGGACTTCGCGACGTTCTGGATGATGCCAAGCACCTCCTCCGGAACGTCCTCGTCTTGTTGTAGCGCTTCGAGTGCCTTGCCGAGCGCTTCGCGAGCTTGTCGCGCCTCGCCAGCCGATGAGTAGCCCATGCCTGGTTGTCCCCCCGTTTACCTGGTTGTCAGGATACCGGGAGTCGCCACGAGGTCAAAGCTCCTTCACGAATACGACGCGCGAACGCCCTGGGCCCGCATAGTCGGGGACCTCGTTGCTCTCGAAACCCATCGACTCGTGGAATTGCACCGGGCCCTCATGGCCCGCAGCCGCCAGGGACTTGATCCGCTTCATTCCCGCGGCCCGGCACCGCTCGGTAAACTGTTCGTAGAGTCGTTTTCCGACCCCGCGGCGGCGATGGTCTGGGTGAATCCCGACGAGGTGCACATACCCACTCGCGGACGGCGTCGGCACCATGACGCCGAGGAGGAAGCCGATCACCTGCCCGTCGAGCTCCGCGACGAGCGCGTGCTCGCCGAACTCGTAGAAAAACATCGGATCGACGCGCCTTCCAGCTGGTCCGCCCCACCACTGGTCGAGCACAGAAATGATGTAGTCGTAGTCGACTTTTGTGAGGCCCCGAATCTCCATTACCCGCGACAGCGGATAACACGAACGCATCGATGGCGCACGGCGACCCCGATTCGGGCATGGGGCCTCGTTCGAGGGGGCTCGTCGGTGGCGGCTAGGCCGCGCCGGGGAGCGTTGGGCGGAAAATGTAACCCTGCTGCTGCACGACGCAGACGCGATTCGGCCCGGCGACCCGCGCTCGGGCCACGGCGATGCTAGCCGCGTCCAACAGTTCGCTGTGCGCGCGGATGCTGCCGCTCGGATACAGCCCAACTCCGATCGAAATCGTCAAGTCAATGCTCGCTGGGCCTCGAGTCGGGCTCGGCAGCTCGAACGGCCGAAGTGCGATCTCGGACACGATGCGATCAGCCAAGATGAGAGATCGCGCCGGCCGCGTGTTGGGCAACAAGAGACCAAACTCGGCCGTCCGGAATCGCGCGGCGATGTCGGTGGGACGGATCGTGCGTTGTAGCCGGACCGACACTTCGTCGAGCACACGACCTGCGACCTCCGCGCCGTGATCGGCGATGAGGTCTCGGAAGTCATCGACCGCGAGGATACAACAGGCCAGCGGATCCAGATGACGCTGTGCCTCCTCGAACTCGATCGCGAGGCATTCGTGAAAGAAGCGATGGTCGGGTAGTGCGCGTAGGTCGTCATGCAGGGATGTGTAGCGAAGCTCGTTCTTCGCAAACTGCACGTCGTCGTGCGCTCGCTTCACCCGCAGCATGTTCTCGATGCGTGCCAGGAGCTCCGAGTCCTCGAACGGCCTCAACACGTGATCGTCCGCCCCTGTGCGCAGCCCCTGGAAGCGCGCGCTCTGCTCGTCGGCCGCCGCGAGAAGGACCACCGGGAGGAAGCGGTCTTTGGTGATGGTCTTGATGACTCGGCAGGCGTCGGTGCCACTCAGGCCGGGCATGTCGACGTCGAGCACTACGAGGTCCACCGCTTGGGCACGAACCGCGTCGATAGCCTGCTGGCCGCTACTGGCCTGGATGACGATCAGCCCGTGGGCGCGGAGCAGTCGAGATATGTGCTCGCACGTCGCCCGATCGTCATCGGCGACGACCACCACCGCCTTCGGAAATGGACGTGCGGTCCCCACCCCTACACAATAGCCGAGCGAGGTGACATTCGCGAGCCTGCGCGGTCGAGTTTCCCCGAGGGCCCTAGGCGTCTATACTACACTACGAATCGACGCGCCTCTGAGGCGTGGGGCCGAAATGGAGCTCAAGCAGCAACTCAAACTATCGCAGCAGCTCATCATGACGCCGCAGCTTCAGCAGGCGATCAAGCTGCTGCAGATGTCACGCATGGAGCTGAGCGAGCTCGTGCAGGAAGAGCTACTCGAGAACCCCATACTCGAGGACGGTCTCGAACCGCTCGAGCCGAGTAGCGCCGGCACCGACGAGTCCCCGGCGCCCGAAGTCGAAGCCCATGAGGCCAAGAAAGCGGAAATCGACTGGGAGCGCTACCTCGAGAATCAGTCGAACGAAGCGCCGATGCCTTCGATACGCCGCGGGCCGGACGAAGAGATGCCCGGGCTCGAGGCGACGCTGTCCACCATCGAAGATCTAAGCGAACACCTAGAGTGGCAGTTGCGCATGGGCGACTTCGTCGAGGATGAGCGCCGATTCGCGGTGTTGGTAATCGGCAACCTCGACGACAACGGTTATTTGAAAGTCGATGACGTGGCACCGGAGGATGTGGTGCCGCGGCTTGCGGCCGAGGCCGATCTCGATGCCGAGGATGCCGAAGAAGTTCTGGCGATGATTCAGCAGTTCGATCCGTTGGGGGTCGCCGCCCGATCCCTCGAGGAGTGCCTGATCATTCAGGCCAAGCACTACGGCATGGACGACCTGGTGCTCCGCGTGCTCTCCGACCATCTGAGCGACCTCGAGAAGCGGCGCTACCCAGCGATTGCCAAGGCATGCGAGTGCCCCCTCGACGAGGTGTACGACGTGGCGCAGATCATTGCCGAGTTCGAGCCACGGCCGGCGAGACGATTCCAGACCGAAGAGCCGCGGTACATCGTGCCGGACGTCTACGTGCATAGGGTGGGGGACGAGTACTACGTCGTCGCGAACGACGATGGCATGCCCAAGCTCAAGATCAGCGGGTTCTATCGTGCGGCCATGGCGAACGATGCCAAAGCCAAAGAGTACATCCAAGACAAGCTCCGAAGCGCGCAGTGGCTGATCCGAAGCATCGACCAGCGCCGCAAGACCATCGTCAAGGTCACGGAGTGCATCGTCGAGAAGCAGCAGGACTTCTTCGATAAGGGCATCGAGCATCTAAAGCCCATGATTCTTCGGGACGTGGCCGAGACCGTCGGCATGCACGAGAGCACGATTTCTCGCGTCACCAGCAACAAATATGTCCATACGCACCGCGGCACTTTCGAGTTGAAGTACTTCTTCAACAGCGCCATAAGAAGGGACCACCAAAGCGACATCGCCTCGGAAAGCGTGAAACAGGCGATAAAGCTCATCATTGGCGGCGAGGAACAAACAGCCCCGCTGTCCGATCAACGAATCGTTGAAATACTCGCACAAGACGACATCAAGATTGCCCGCCGCACGGTCGCGAAGTATCGCGAGATGCTCGGCATCTTGAGTTCGTCAAAACGTAAGAAGTACTTTTAGTCCCTGGAGGGTTGATGCGTATTAGCTACACATTTCGCAACATGGAGTCGTCTGATGGCATCAAGAACTACGCATCCGAGAAAATTGGCAAGATTCAGAAGTACATGCGTGCGCCGATGCATGCCGAGTTCACGTTTTCGATGGAGCGGCACCTCCATCGAGTCGAAGTGAACCTGACGGGCGACGGCCACCAGTACGCCGGGCATGGTCAGTCCGAGGACATGTACGCCACCATCGACCAGGTCGTCGATAAGATCGACCGGCAGGTGCGCGAAACGAAGGCCACGGAGACACACCGCCGACGGCACAGTGGCGAGTCCCTCCGACACCCTGAAGACTGATCCGCGTTGCGTCCGTGCGGCGGGTGGGGTATCGCCTCGCCGTCATGCTCGCTGACCTTCTGCATCCCGATCGCGTGCGCATTGGGCTCGGGATCCCCAACAAGGAAGCAGCGCTCCGCGCCGTCGCTTCACTGCTTTGCGCGCCGGAGGAGACCGCGAACGAAGAAGTCGTCTACGAGGTGCTCCTCGAGCGTGAGCGATTGGCGAGCACGGGCATTGGTAGCGGGGTTGCGATTCCGCACGGCCGCTATGACGGGGTGGACGAGTTGCGTGCGGCGGTTGCCGTATGTCCCCGGGGCGTCGATTTCGACGCAGTCGACAGCCTACCCGTGAGGATCTTGGTCGGCATCGTGGGCCCTCGGTCGATGCCGCAAAAGCATTTGGCCGCGCTGGCGGGTGTCTCCCGTGTCCTTCGAGACGACCAAAAGCGCGAAGCGCTCTTCAAGGCCGCAGATGACGCCGAAGCGTATCGCGTGCTGGTCGGCCCCTGACCGGCAGACAGTCGGGCGCCACTCGCGTATGATGGGCGGGTGACGCAGTCTTCCCCTTCGGAGCGCGGAGTGCTCGCCAGCATGCGCGTCGAACGCGGCATCACGGTGGCGCATCTGCTCGTCGAACCTCGTCTGCAGGCCATCTTGCGATTGGGTTGCAGGCGAAGAGGGGCGCGACCGGCCGGTGGACCATCCTCGCGTGCAAAAGCCTGGCCTGGCGTTGGCGGGGCACACCCATGGGGTCGTTCCCACCCGGGTTCAGATTCTCGGTGAGACAGAGCTCACCTTCCTAGAGGAGCTTTCACCCGAAGAGCAACGTCAGGGGGTGAGTGCGCTGTTCGGGCTCGGGCTATCGCTCGTAGTCGTCACACGTGGTGTCGACCCGCCGGCCGTGCTGCTCGAAGCTGCGCAGAAAACCTCGACGCCGCTTGTGGTCGCTGAACCCCGATCGAGCCGTGCGATTCAGACGATTCATCGGGCGCTCGACACGATTCTAGCGCCTTCCGAAACGCGTCACGGTGTGCTCATGGACGTGCACGGCGTCGGCACGCTGCTGCTCGGTCCGAGCGGCATCGGCAAGAGCGAATGCGCGCTCTTCTTGGTCGAGCGTGGGCATCGGTTCGTCGCCGACGATCAGGTCGTCTTGTCGCTGCTCCCTCCCGAACAAATCCTCGGCCGCGCTCCGCCCTTGCTCCGGAATCATCTAGAGGTGCGGGGCATCGGGATTATCAACGTTCGCGATTTGTTTGGGGCCACCGCCGTGCGCTCCGAGAAAACGCTGCAGCTCGTGGTCGAGCTTTGCCCTTGGAGCAACGACGAGCCGTTCGATCGGCTCGGACTCGATGATTCGATGTTGGACATCTTGGGCGTGCCCGTTCCGATGTTGCGAATCCCCGTTCGGCCCGGCCGTAACATGGCGGTCATCCTGGAGGTTGCAGCGCGAAATCACATTCTCAAGGCCGCTGGGCACCACGGGGCACAGAAATTCATCGACACGTTGATGGGCGACGTGGACGAGCCGGACTCCGGGCTCGAACGATGAGCGAGGCTCCCCAGGTCGTCATCATCACTGGGTTGTCGGGCGCCGGAAGAACCAGTGCGCTTCGTGTGCTCGAAGACGCGGGCTTTTACTGCGTCGACAACCTGCCCCCTGGGCTGGCGCCGGATCTGCTCGCGCTAGTCAGCCGTGAGGGCAAGCTCCACCAGGTCGGGTTGGGTATCGACGTTCGCACTGGCGCGTTCCTCAGCGGAGCGGAGGAGACGATCGCGGCGCTCGAAGCTTCCGGGCACCACGTGCAGGTGATCTTCCTCGACTGCGCGGACGAGGTCCTCGTTCGGCGGTTCAGCGAGACCCGTCGGCCCCACGCGCTCGCACGGACGGGCGACCTGCAGGGAGCGATCGCAGGGGAGCGAGAACGTGTTGCGGGCCTGCGCGCGCGTGCGGACATCGTGATCGACACCACCGATTTCAGCGTTCACGACCTCCGACATCAACTGGTCGACTACATTGGTCGCGACTCGGAGCGGCCATCGATGGTCGTTCGTTTGGTTTCGTTCGGTTTCAAGTACGGGGTTCCCATGCACGCCGACCTCGTGTTCGATCTGCGCTTTCTACCGAACCCGCACTTCATCGAAGAGCTGCGCCGAAAGACCGGAATGGATCCGGAGGTGTCTGCGTACGTGATGCAAGCTCCTGAAACACAGGAGCTTCTGCGACATCTGCGTCCGCTCCTCGACTACGCGCTTCCGCAGTACGCGCGCGAAGGGAAGGCCTATCTGACCGTTGCGTTCGGGTGCACCGGCGGCAGGCATCGCTCCGTAGCCTTGGCCGAAGAGCTCGGTCGCCAGCTCGGCGGCGACCACGAGATCGTCGTGGCCCATCGCGACGCGCAGCGGGCGGCCCCGTGACCGAAGGGCTGACGGCCACCGTCACGGTGCCCAATCGCCTCGGCCTGCACGCGCGGGCTGCCGCGAAGCTGGTCGAGCTAGCGAACCGCTACGAGTCACACATCGAGGTGAGCAAGGCTGGTCAGGCCGCCGACGCCAAGAGCATCATGGGAGTGCTCTTGCTTTGTGGTCAGCGGGGCGCGCAGATCACCATTCGTGCGCGAGGCACGGACGCCGCAGCGGCAATTGACGCGCTTCGCAGTTTGGTGGCAGACGGATTCGGGGAGATGCAGTGACAGGCCCTGCCCGGTTCAAGGGAATCGCGGCATCGATCGGCGTCGCCGTCGGCGTGGCACGTTTGGTTGGTCGCGAGCCTCGCCGAATTTCGCATCGTCGCATCGAGGATGCGGACATCGCGTCCGAGCTGTCGCGCTTCGAAAAGGCTGTCTTGAAGTCCCGCGCCGAGATCGAAGCGGCCAAGCAGGAGCTCACCGATCGGCACGGCCCGACCTACGAGCCGATTCTCGACGTGTACCTCCTGATGCATGGCGACGCCCTGCTCATCGACGCGACCTCGGAGGCGATTCGAAACGACCGGATCAACGCCGAATGGGCTCTGTCGAAGGTGACCGAGCGCCTCAAGAAGCCGCTCCTCGAGGACGCTTCATCCTATTTTCAGGAACGGGCTCGGGACATCGAGCACGTTCGAGAACATCTTCTGCGCCACCTCCGGGGGGAGCGGCGCACCGAGCGTTCCACCGAAGGGCCGACGGTTCTGATAGCGCACGATCTCACGCCTGCGGACGCGGTCCACATGTTGGCGCCACCGACAGTCGGGTTGGTGACCGAAGTGGGTGCCCGGAGCAGCCATACGGCGATCCTCGCCCGAACGTTCGGCGTCCCGGCCGTCGTGGGCGTTGGTCCACTTGCCGCCCACATCGACGACGACGACGTGGTCCTGGTCGATGGCTTCGCGGGGGAGGTGGTCGTGCGCGTGTCCCCGGACGAGCGCCGCGCGGCAGAGCAGCGACGGGATCGTTTCGCCGCGTTCCTCGAGGCAGAACGCACCACGAGCGCCATGACGCGCGACGGGGTCTCGATTTCGGTCGCAGCCAACTTGGAACTGCCCAACGACGTACAGGCCGCACTTGAAAACGGCGCGGAGGGCATTGGCCTCTACAGAACCGAATTCATGTGTCTCGATAGCCTGGAGCCGCCGTCCGAAGAGGCCCAGCTCGAGGTGTACCGTGGCGTCGTCGAGGCGATGGCTCCCAAGCGAGTCGTGTTTCGCACGTTCGACTGGCGCGGGGACAAGCGCCTGCGTGCACGCGACGTCAAAGAGCGGGAGCGGGGTTGGTTGACAACCCAGATCAACGCCGTGTTGAGGGCGAGCACCGAGGGGCAGGTCGCGCTGATGTTCCCGATGGTGTCGACCGTGGACGAGTTCCGTGCAGCGCGGGCGATGGTCGACAGGTGCCGGAGTCAGCTCAGCGACGAGCGCGCTAGGACGGCCGAGGTTCCGATCGGCATGATGGTCGAGGTGCCCGCTGCGGCGCTGCTCGCGGAGCGATTCACGCAGCACGCAGATTTTTTCGCCGTAGGGACCAACGACCTGGCGCACTACACACTGGCATTCGACCATCGAGACAACCGCTCGGCTGTGCAGTCTCTCGACCCGGCAGTGCTCGACCTCTTGCAGCGCATAATCGCGGCGGCAAGCGACGCGCAGCTTCCCTGCTCCATGTGCGGCGACTTGGCTGCGGACCCCGTGGCGTTGTGCCTTGCGCTGGGTCTCGGTTACCGGGAGATATCAGTGCCCGTGAGTGTCGTGCCGCTGGCGCGCGCTGTGATTCGCAACGTCGACCTGCGTACGGCCACGGAGGTCGCCCGCGACGCACTAGGGTGCGGCTCCGCAGAGGCGGTTCGCGAGATGGTGGTCGATCGTCTCGACGACGACCTAGGCCCGCTGTGGAGGGAGCAGGGGATCGTCTAGTCGGATTCGCGAGGCAGGGGTTCCACTAGGCGGGCCAGCTCTGCCTCCGAGAGCAATCCAGTCGTGCGATCGATTTCGTAGCCGCTGGCGTCGTACAGGATGTAGGTCGGCACGATCTCGATTTTCCCAAGTGTGCTTTCTCCGTTCTCGACGTATCCGTACGGATTGGCGCCTACGACGAAAGGCGGATCGAGTGCATACGCCCACGCCTCCACCAGCTGCGCCGCACGAGGCTGCGCAGCGATACCAATCACGACGACCTCGGGATGCTGCGGCACGAATGGCCTCAACGAGGTCAACGATGCCTGGCTGACCGTGTCAAACGTCGCAAACACGAACAGCAGCACGGGGGTGCCACGGAGATCCGCCAACTCGAGCCAGCGACCGTCCGATAGGCGCAGTCCAAGGTCGAGGCGCACGCCCCTCACCGACTCGGGGGTAGTCCCCTTCGCGCCGCCCGATGGATGGGCGCAACTCACCCCGAGGGCGAGAAAAATCGAAAGTACGCAAGAACCGCGTCTCGAAAGGCTACTTTTGATCATTGCAGTGGACTCCGCAACAGAGCAAGAACCACAGGGAAGTGGACGGTCTCCGGCAACAACTGAACGCCTTGCTCGCAACTTGCGACGCTGAGTCTACTCGAACGCGCGACCCTGTCGATTGCGTTCATCGCTACGCTCGACCTCGCGACCAGGAAATCGTAGGGCTCATCGCGGCGAGCCTTGCGTTCGGCAACGCGGTCGCCGCACGGCGAAGCATCGATCGCGTGCTCACCACGTTGGGCCCCGAGCCCGCCGCGATGGTGGAGGGCGCGAGCTACGAGGAGCTCCGTCACCGTCTTCGAGGGTTCGTCCACCGCATTTACCGCGCAGAGCATCTCGCAGCGGTGCTGTCGCGGGCCGGGCGAGCTGTTTCGCGCGCACGGGAGCCTCGGCAACGCCTTCGTCCAGTTCCATCAGGCAAGTGACGGCGATTTCAGGGAAGGCCTGGCTCGCTTCGCCGATGCGCTGCGCGGCGACACGACGAGTCGCAGCCTGCGTCACTTGGTCAGCGATCCTCGCGCCGGAAGCGCGTGCAAGCGACTCGTCCTCTACGCGCGATGGATGGTTCGTCCGGCCGACGGCGTCGACCTCGGGCTCTGGCCGATCGCGCCCTCCGAGCTCGTGATTCCAGTCGACACCCACATTCATCGTATCAGTCGCAACCTCGGACTGACAGATCGCAGGACCGCCGCGTGGGCGACGGCTGAAGAGATCACCGCTGCGCTGCGGGAGTTCGATCCCGAAGACCCGGTCAAGTACGACTTCGCGCTGTGCCATCTCGGCGTGTCGCGGGAGTGTCCGAGTCGGCCCGACCCGGTCAAATGCCAGCGGTGTGTTCTGCAGGACGTATGCAGCGTCTGGGCGCTGGGCGGACCCAAGGGGCAGAAGAGGTCGAGCGCGTCAGCGAAGAAAACCGGTGAGCTTCGGCTCTAAGGCGTGCAGGTCCGCGACACTTTCGACACCGTCACCCCGCTCGAGGGTGTCATCGTTCAGTTGGATGAGACGGTAGTCCTGCAGTGCTTTGAGGGCCGTCTCCAACTTGAGCTTCGAGAGCGACTCGCGGCGCTCGATCTCGCCGGCGAGGTACATCTGTTGCCCCAACGCGAGCGTGCGCTTGTACCAATCCTTCCTCGGAATCGGGCCATCGAGGACGATTTCCGCACCGCGCAGCGCGAGGAGGTAGCTCTCGAAGAAGGTCTGGAGCATCGCTGCATATCGCTCGAGCCGCTGACGCATCGCCCCCTCGGCAGCTTTCGCATAGCCATCTCGGAGCTCGATCTCGCCGTCCTGGGTCATGTCGCGAAGCGCGTCTTGGAAGATCTCGTCGAAGGTCGCGTCGGTTCGATACATGAACTCGTGCTTGAAGACCCTCGACAGCTGCTGGACACGGTCGTTGAGGCGCGTGATGTCGACCCATTCCTCGGTGTCCACCAATAGCGCGGCCGAGATCAAAGCTCGCGGCACGAAGAAGTGAATAATCGTGTTCTGGTAGTACTCGAGCGCAATGCGTCGCTCGGAGTGAATCGTGTAGATCGGCTCCGGCCCCGTGTCGTGCGCGATGATGAGACGGGCGTCGAGGAACAGGTGCAGCGCTTCGTCGATCGTGTCCTCGCGGATACGGCCCTCGCCGATGCGGAGCTGCTGGGCGATCCGCGCGTGCATGACATCCAGTGTGGCGAGCAGGTCCGTGCACGCGCTCAACAGAGAAGCCCGGGTCATGCCGCGTTTTTGGTGACTCAACAGTGCAGTGGCCACCAGCGCTGCCGGCGTCACCACGGTGACCTCGTTGATCGAGTACATCACCTTGTGGGCCAGCGCCCGAACCGCGTTCCGTTGTTGCTCGGGGCTGATGTCGTCCATGCTCGACGACTCACCACCCAAGCGCTGAAGGGTGTCCGCTTGGAAGTCGTCGAAATCGATGATTTCACCGAACTGGACGTAGAGCCGGCCCCACTTCGACCTCAGGATGCTCGAGCTCTTGATCAAGTCGCCGACGTTTTCGGAGGGCTTGTCTCCGCCCGCGAGCTCGTGAACGAAGGAGCGCTCCTCGATGATGCGTTCGTAACCGATCGAAATCGGGACGAGCTTGACCTTGGTGCCGCGTAGCTTCACCGCCGAGTCGACGATCATCGACAGCAGGCCGTATTTCGGGGGCAGAGGCTTGCCGATTCGAGAGCGACCGCCCTCCAAGAAGAACTCGAGGGTGAAGCCTTCCGCTAGCAGTTTGCGCATGTATGCCTCTACGAGCACAGGGTAGAGCGTGTCGTCGTGGAAATCACGGCGAATGAAGAACGCACCGCCCCGGCGCAGCAGAATTCCGATTGGCCAGAAGCTGAGGTTGTCGCCCGCCGCGACCAGCGGCGGCATCAGCGCGTTGCCGTAGAGCATATCGCTCAACACCAAGTAATCGATATGGCTCTTGTGGCTCGGCAGCAGGACCAGCGAGGCATCGTGGGCGGCTTCACGCACGCGTTCGAGGCCCTCCTTGTCGAGGTCGACGCCGTCATACATCTTCGACCAAACCCAGGTGAGGAACCGGTGCGAGAGGTCCACCACGAAGAGGCTCTGCTTGGCGCAGAGGTGCTTCAGTTGCTTGCGAGCCACGTTCTCGGCCTTTGCGTACGACATGCCCTTTTCGTCGGCGACGCGTTCGATGTGTGCCCGGACTCGCGGGCTGCGCAGGAGCTCGTCCTGGATGCGGGCCGTGGTCTTCTTCATCGGGCCGAGGATGACGGCGCGATCGCGCTCCATGCGCCGAAGCAGCCCGTACCGAATCTTGTCGGCAGCCTCGCAGTTGGTCAGCTCGGGACTCTTGGCGAGGAATTCCTGGAGGTTGAAGGGCTCCCCGGAGCGAAGCTTCGCATCCCGGTAGTTCAGCAAGAACTGGAATAGTACGCGCACCCTGCCTGGCCACTGCACGGGGCCGAACAACAGGTCGAGCAAGCCCGGGCTCGCGGTGGCGGCTTGTTTGCTCCACACGAAGGTCTGCGGAACCAGCAGGATAGGCTGCGAAGAGGTTCGTTGTTTCGCGACGAGTGCCGCGATGAGATCGACTTCGAGCTCACGTCCGCGGCGCGCCTGGCTCCCAAACTTCGGAGGGCGTCTCAGGAACAACAGCGCGCTGTATCCATCGCCGACCGCTTGCTCCAACGCTTCGGTTTCCGGGATCTGGCGCCGCAGGCTCAACCGGCGCTCGCCCTTCCGAAGGGCTCGAGGATCCACAGCCCCAGTCATTGACGAACCGGACCAAGGGCAGGCCGAACTTCTTCAGCAAGAAGTCGAGGCAGATGAAGTCCAAGAACGACAGCGACCGCATCACGTAGACGACCACCCTTTGCTGGCGGCGTCGCGCACCCCGCGGCTCCACTTCTCGTCGACCCGAATGTGGGCGAAGAAGCGCCGGTAGAGCCATCGCAGATCGCGTTGGGCGAATAGGGCGACGGCGTGGGTGACCGCCGCGCAAGCTCCGGCATGTTCGTCATCGCTCCGTCGCAGCCTAGCAGCGTGCTAGATCGGGTCGAGTTTGCGTGGTTCCGCTTTTATTCCGGCGTCTTGCCGATTGACCGCTAAAACTGCGCACGCACGAGGCGGCGCTGGCCGGCACGCAGATCGACCGAGTAGCGCCGCTCTTCACCGCCGAGTCGCACGACCACCTCATAGCGACCTGCGCTGAGGCGAGCGGCGACTCCATTCCCCAGCGTGCCGATTCGCTTGGAGCCGCGGTTTACCGTGACGATGCCTGTTCCCCGTTGCCCCTTGGTTTCGATTCGAACCTCGAGCACCCCGGTTTGGAAGTCGACCGCAACCGGGCTGGTCTTGTCGGCGCTCACCGTCACGTCGACGCTCTTCGATGGGTTGTCGAGCGTGCCGTCCAGCCGCACGGTGACCTTGCACTTGCCGGCCGGGGCGGAAACGGTCAGCGCTGCACGATCCGCCCCCCACTTCTCGCCCATCTGCTCGACGACGATCGTGCCACGCGCCGGGCTGCCGTTCTCCGTGACCGAGCACCGGATCTGCCCAGACTGTGCCTCGGCCGACTGCCCCGCAGAACAGCGACTGCACCACGAGCGCTGGGACCGAACCCCACCGAACCCGCGCCGCGGCGGCCGCCCGTTTGAATAAGAATTCTCACCGCTTACCGTTCTATCCAATTCGAGCGCCAGGTGGGCGCTCGATTCCAAACCACGCTCATACCCGGGGTTTGTGCCCGCACGTTTATCGCCTCGCGCCTGCTTGACACCGCGAGGGCCGGCGGCTACGAAACGCGCCCTGAAACGGGGTCTTAGGAGCGAATCATGGCTACCCAGAGTGCCAAGGCGTCTGAAATCGAACGCAAGTGGTATGTTGTCGATGCCGCGGGCCAACCGCTGGGCCGTCTTGCGTCCAAGGTGGCTCACGTCCTTCGTGGCAAGCATCGGCCCGAGTTCACGCCGCACGTCGATACGGGCGACTTCGTCATTATCACGAACGCGGCTCAGGTGAGCCTCTCGGGCAACAAGCTCGAGGACAAATACTACCATCGGCACTCCGGTTACCCAGGCGGCCTCACCTCGGTGAGCTACGGCCACCTGCTCGAGCGGAAGCCCGAGTTCGTCATCGAGCGCGCGGTCAAGGGCATGCTCCCCAAGAACAGCCTCGGCCGGCAGATGTTTCGCAAGCTGAAAGTCTACCCGGAAGGGACTCATCCCCACGTGGCGCAGAAGCCTGAGGCCTTTCCTTTTTAATCTCGAGAGATTTGGTTAATGACACACTCTAAAGTCATCGACGGACGCAACTACGGCACGGGCAAGCGAAAGAACGCGATCGCGCGCGTCTTTTTGAGCACCGGCACCGGCAACGTGACCGTCAACGGTCGCACGTTCGAAGACTACTTCCCCCGCGAGATCCTCCGGATCATCGCCATGCAGCCCTTCGCCGCGCTTTCGAAGCAGGGCCAGTTCGATGTCGAGGTCAACGTATCCGGTGGCGGCGTTTCGGCGCAAGCCACGGCCGTTCGTCACGGCATCGCGCGCGCTCTCGTCGGCATCGATGAGGACAACAAGCCGGTTCTCAAGAAGGCCGGCTACATCACCCGCGACGCTCGCAAGAAGGAGCGTAAGAAGCCAGGCCAGCCCGGCGCACGCAAGAAGTTCCAGTACTCCAAGCGCTGAGAACTTTGGACTGCAATCTCGAGCCGCGGCGCCCTCAGTGCCGCGGCTTTTTTTGCTTAATGCCGTAGACAACGCACATGTCAGTATCAGGATGGAGTTGAGCACATGACCTCGAAGCCCATACGCGCGATCGTCGTTGGAGGGACCGGCTACACCGGAGCAGAGCTCGTGCGCCTCGTGCTGGGTCATCCCTCCGTCGAGCTGGTGTCAATCGTCGGGAACCAGACGGCGGGTCAGGCGGTTGGCGACGTATTGCCGAGCCTCCGGGGCGTCGTGGACGGCGTGGTGCAGACATTCGATCCCGACGCCATCGCCGAGCAGGCCGACGTGACATTCTGTGCATTGCCGCACGCGGCGAGCGCCGAAGCAGTGAGCGCGCTGCGGCAACGTGGGCAGAAGGTGCTCGACCTGTCTGCCGACTTTCGTTTCGAGGATCTATCGGTGTACGAAACCTGGTACGGCAAGCATCCGGTTCCGGAGCGCTTGTCCGAGGCGGTGTACGGCTTGGTCGAGCTCCGTCGCGAAGAGCTGCGCAACGCGGATCTAATTGCGGTGCCCGGTTGCTATCCGACGGCGGCGATCTTGGCGCTCGCGCCCCTGGTAAAGAACGCTCTCGTTCGGCCCGAGGGGATCGCTGTGGACGCGAAAAGTGGCGTATCGGGCGCGGGCCGCGGTGTCTCGAGTGCGACTAGCTTCTCCGAAACCGCCGAGGGCGTCCGGGCATACAAGGCCGGCGCCCATCGGCATGGGCCGGAGATCGAGCAGGAGCTGAGCCGGCTGGCCGGCGCGCCGCTCAAGATCACGTTCGTGCCGCATTTGCTGCCCATGACTCGGGGCATTCTCGCAACGTGTTACGCCCAGCCTGCCGGCTCGAGCGTGACTGCGGCGTCGTGCACCGAGGCTGCCCGCGCCCTCTACGCGGGGTCTCCTTCCGTCCACGTGCTCGACGAAGGGCAGTATCCCGACACCCTTTGGGTGCGTGGATCCAATCGGGTCCACGTAGGCTACGCGCAGGATCCCAACAGCGGGATGATCATCGCGATGAGCGCGATCGACAATCTGGTGAAAGGCGCATCCGGCCAGGCGATTCAATGTCTGAACGTCCGCTTCGGCCTCGCTGAAGGGGCGGGGCTCCAGGCGCCGGCACAATGGCCCTGATCAAGGTTCTGCACGTCAGCGATCTGCACCTCGAGAACGGGTTCCCCGGCGTGCCGCTGAAGAGGTTCATCAACAAACGCATCGTCGGTCTCGCGAACCTTCGTTTTCGTCGGCGAAGGGTATTCGCCGACGCGGTTCAAAAGGTCGAAGCGCTTGCCGCGTTCTCCAAAGAGCAGGGGGCTGACCTGGTGATTTGCACCGGGGACTTTACCGCGCTCGGCACAAAGCCAGAAATCGCCTACGCCCGCAAGATCATCGAGCCGCTCACCCATGCCCCGCTCGGTTTCTTCACCGTCCCGGGTAACCACGACCTGTACCTCCGGGACACTGTCGAGGCAGGGTGGTTCGACGAGCACTTTGGCGGGTTCATGAGAACCGAGCTCCCCGACTACGCCGTGGACGGCGTCTGGCCGCAGGTTTGGTTTCCGGTCGATGGCTTGGCGGTCGTCGGGATCAACAGTGCGCGGGCGAACCCGAAGCCGACGTACTCGAGTGGGCGCATTCCGGATGACCAGCTCGAGGCTTTGGTGCAAATCCTAGACGACGCTCGCGTGCGCCACCGCTTCGTCATGATCGCAACCCACTACGCCCCGCGCCTCGCCAATGGCCGACCGGACCGGCCGGCGCACGGGTTGGAGAACGCAGATGAGCTGTTGGCGATCAGCGCCGCCGCTCGAAGTGGCGTGATCCTCCACGGCCACATCCATTGGCGCTATCATGTTCGCGTGCCGGAGACTCCGCTGATCCTGTGCTGCGCGGGTAGCACGACCCACGCCGGGCGGGAGGGGTTGTGGATGTACGAAATCGGCGACGACCGCGTAACGGCCACGCCCGGTAGCTGGGATCAAACGCGCTACGTCCTCGAGCCGGACCAGGCGATCGACATCGACCCGTAACTTGCCGCCCTGGCGCTGGCTCGAATACAAGCACGGGTATGGCAGCTCGCCAGTTCGGGGCTAGACGCGAGGCGCGCAGGGTCGTTCGACGGCTCGTCGATCTCGAGTGCGCGGTGTACTCCGAGCTCTGGGGCGAAGCGATTTCGCACCAGGTAACCGACGTGAGCGAAGAGGGGCTGTGGATCCAAACCGATCTCCTGTTGGAGATTGGGACGCAGGTCACGCTCACTTTTTATCCGCCCGACTGGGAAGAGCCACTCTACGTGGCTGGGCGCGTCCAGCGCGTAGAGCTTCAACGAAGACCGGGCGACGGGAGTGCAGTCGGCATGGGGATCGAGTTCGAGGCTCTGCGGACCGACGAGCGACGGCGTTTGACGCGAAGCATGCGGTGCCTGCGAGCGCACGAGGCCTTCATCTTGGATCAGCGCACGCTCACAGGCGTACCCGTTGGCGTCGGTGAGGCCGACGGGCCCGCGCCCAATCCGGGCCGCACCGTCGCGGGGTGGGCCGCCCCGTCGCCTGCCGCAGCGTACGTGGGCCGCCCGTCGCGGATTACTGCAACACCTTCTCAACCCGAGGGGGACATCGAGCAATCTCAACGCGCGTTTCCTGGCGGGCTCGAGTTGGCCGCCTCGGTGTTCGCAGATTACGGCTCCGACTAGCGGACGTGCAGAGTGCCGGCTTTCACCCGGTTATCGCCGTCTTGCGGCCCCGACTTCACTTCGAGCCGCTTGCTTCCGCTGAACAAGCCCACGTACAGGGTGTATTCGCCGACACCGTAGTTCGCGGGAACCGTGAGCTCTTGAGTGTCGGCAATCACGTCTCCCTTCTCCCAGAGCTTGATGGGGTATCGACCGCCGACGGGGATGTGGTCGCCATTGAGCCGCAGCCCGTAGCCATCGATGTGCACGAAAACCTTGTAGCCACTCGGAGCTTTGCCGAGGACCCGCCAATACCACGTCACCTCGAAGCGCTGACCTGCGCCGACCGAGTCTCCGCCCGGGAGGGAGAGATCGTAGCCCACCAGCTCGACGCGGTCTTCATAGCTCGCGCCGACCGCGTGCTGCGGTACGGGAGCATCCTTCGGGACTGCGCTTTCTACGAAATTCTGGTTGGGGCGTCCGTCGATCGGTTCGGCTGCGATCAAGAGCAATCGTGCGCTGCGGGCATCGGCCACGTACAAATGCTCGCCTGTCTCGCGGCGATAGGCGCGGTTGAGTCGAGGCAGGTCGTCCGCCTGGATAACGGCCCAGCGCTGTCCGCCCTCTCGCAGAAATCGGACGAGGTCGGCCTGCGCGGTGATCTCTTGGATCGGCGCGTTGGTGTAGTAGTGCGCCGCAGTCGACGGCAACTTGTACGACGCCAACGGCTCGGGCCTTCCGTCGGTCAGCTCGCTGTACGCGTCGTACACGGGCTTGGGCGAGAAGTGCCGACTCAGCGCGGGTTGGAATGAAAGCGCCACAAAGACTCCAACTGCGAGGCCTCCCCCGAGGGCGGGGAACACACGTCGACTCCCAAGCCGCCCGTACGCGTACCGCACCCAGGGAAGTCCGAACACCACGCTCGCGACCGCGAAAGGAATGAAAAATGCGACGCGGCCGACACGGACTGCAAGCGATGCGATGCCAAGGTCGAGCACGAAGCACATCAAACCAAACGAGAAGCAGGCGCCGAGCAGCAGCGCAGCGAGGAGGAGCCACCCGCGTTGCGCCCAGCTCAGCGCCCACTGGGCACGAAACCATCGGACGGTGTTCCGTGGCTGGGGCCGTGGGATCGCCTCGTGGCTCACCAGGGTGAGGCAAAGCAGGGCGCCAGCGATCGAGAACAGTAGGGCCCACTGACCGCTAGGATTGTACACGTCCGGGACGCTCAACCCGTCGGCGGCCAGGGAGTGAAGCGGGCTGTCGGGATACAGCGCGTAGTCCCGAATCAAAAGACCGATCAAGAGGGCCACGACCACGGCAGCGGGCCACCGCACGACGGGCTCGCTGCTCACCTCGGCCAACCAGATCGCCACCAACCCCGCCAACGGAACGAGAGCCAGATACGGAGGCGTGCCATAGCGCGATGCGAACACGGTCCAGGACGCGAACGCGAATGCAGCCCAGAGCAAGAGCACCCACGCAACACTCTGGGAGTTCCGGGTTCGCGTCGGCCGGGGGAGGAGCGCCCAGATCGCCGCGACCGGGAGCGCGGCGCTCCATGGCGCGAATCCGTGGAAGACGAGCTCAATCGCCTTGTCGAACGTCGGCGGGTTGCCTCCAACGGCGCCTCCGCCGAGCCAGCGGTTGAAATCGGGGTCATCGAGCGAAACGACTCGGATGACGCCCAACACCAAGATCGACGCGGCGAGGGGCAGCAGCCAGCGACCGATCCGGCTTCCTTGCCCAGTGTCGTCTGAGAGCGAGCTAGCGGCGGCGACCGCGAGAACCGGGGGGAGGGGCCCGAGCAGAACCCCGCTGGCGTGCGTACTGAACGCGATACCCAAACCGAGAAGGGCGTAGCTGGCAAGCTCGCGGCGGGCGGTGCGTGGGCCGGAGAGGGCAGCGATGGCGGTCAGACCGACCCAGGTCTGCGCGAACATCGCGATCGCGTCGCCCATCAGCAAGCGCGCGTTGAGCAAGAACAGCGGCGTGGATGCGATGACGGCGACCGCGATGACCGCGGCGCGCCGGCCAACGTGCTTGTCCAACAAGACGAAGGCCAACAGGCAAGTGAGCCAGCCCGCGACCACACCGGGGAGGCGGCCAAGGCCCGACGTGCCGGCAGCACCGAGCTCCCACGGGTCCCACAATCCGTACGACCAGATCCCCCACACGGTAAGCAGCGCCACCGCCGCAACCACGAGCCGTTCGAGTGCGACGGGCCGGTCCATGTGTCAGTCCATGATCTCGTCGACTTGCTCGACCAGGGGCTCATCTACCCCAGCGACGAGCTTCGGGACATTCTCGATGCCGCCCAACTGTGACTGCCAATCGGCGACGACGTCCTTGTACGAGGGCAGCTCGCGTGTCGCCATGCGCAGGCCGGGGCCGTTCAGCTCCGTGAGCGGGTCGAGCGAGCGGGTGTACTTCTTGAGACCGAAGTGCAGGTGAGGGCCGGTAGAGCGACCCGTCGACCCAACGAAACCGATCAGCTCACGTTGCTTCACGAACGTCCCCCGACGGACGCCGCCTTTGATGCGGTGCAGATGTGCGTAGGCTGTTTCGAAGCCACCCCTGTGCCGGATGACCACGAGGTTGCCGTTGGGGCCTTTGCGCCCGGTGAACGTGACTCGGCCGTCTGCTGCCGCCCACACCGGCGTGCCAGTTGCGGCGGCGTAGTCCACCCCGAGGTGGGGCATCGTGCGTTTCAAGATCGGATGGAAGCGCCTCGGATTGTATCGGGACGAGAGGCGGTCGTAGCGAAGGGGCGTGCGCAGCCAGCCGCCCTGCATGGCGCGGCCGCTGTCGTCGTAGAACTGCCCACGCGTGCTGCCGGCCTGGTAGTAGAACGCTTGCACCTTGCCGGTGCGCTGGCCGTCGTACTCGAGCGCGTGCACCCGGCCATAGCGGAGGAACTCGCCGTCCACCCGCTCCTCGTCGACGATGATGCGGAAAACGTCGCCCTTGCGCGCTTGCAACGAGAAATTGATCTGGCCTTCGAAGGCCTCGACGAAGAAGGTGGCCAGTTCGGCGGGAAGCCCCAAGCCGACCAAGCCATCGCCGATCGACGTTTCCACCGAAGCGGCTCGCGCGATCGGCGTTCGCTCGACCTTCACCCGAATCTGCTCCGCGCGAAACGAGCCATCTTCGCCGCGGGTGACCTCGACGAACTCGGTTGCAGAGGGGTGGTACTCGAAGCGTTTCAGGCTGGCGGTTTCATCCCTTTCGACGATCAGCTTGTGTTCGGGGCGGCACCGGCGGAAGTCCACGATGTGCTGGAGCGCTTGCTCGATGGCGGCGCACTCCTCGGCCTCTAGTCCGGCGTTGAGCAGTGCACCGCGAAAGCTCGGCACGCCGCCGAACAGGGTTTCGTACCGAGCGTTGGGTCGCGAGCGGGTGAGGGCGA
>PVMK01117178.1_pt1 | contig 111355 bp, 128 predicted proteins | sample 1853481 | NCBI WGS metagenome assembly PVMK01 (sample SAMN08533507, study PRJNA380276) | Marine sediment metagenome, whole genome shotgun sequencing project.
ATTCACTGTTTTTTACTAAAACACCATTTCCACCAAGGGTAATAACCAGATTTTTTACTCCCATTTCCAGCACAATATCTGAAGCTCTTTTAATATCTTGAAGAGTATTAGTCTCCATTCCGGCAAGTTCGCCTATTTCAATTTCATTCGGTATCAGTATGTCAATATTTTTTAATATTGGAGCATAGTCTACACTATTATCCAGAGGAGAAGGATTTAATATAAGGATATTGTTTTCTGTTTTTTTTATTGATAATAATTCTACTGATTCAAGGGGTATTTCTAATTGTGTCAAAATTATATCGGACCCAAGTATATGGTCCAAATTGTCAATTATTACATCTTTTTTTAGAAGACTATTTGCTCCCGGGTAGCAAATGACCATATTCTCCCCTTTGTCGTCAAAAGTTCCTGCTGCCATACCATTTTTTTGGGAATTGCATACTTTAACAAGCTCTAAATTGATCTTTTTTTTCTTTAAATTATCAAGAACAAGTTTTCCAAAAAGATCATCTCCCAGACAGGTTAAGAACCTTACATTCCCTCCTAACTTGGAAGCAGTAACAGCCTGTGTGGCTCCCTTACCTCCATAGTCAGTAACCAGGTCTTTGGCCAATATAGACTCTCCAGGCCTTGGATTATTTTTCACTGCAATAATAATGTCAAAATTAGAACTCCCGATAACTGTTATTAATTTATTTTTATTCATACCCTCTCCAGTCAAATAAATCCTAATAATTATCTATAGACTAAAACTTATTTAAGAAGTTCTGAATCTTTACAGCAATTTTTGGAGCAGTTAACCCATAATAATCCAGAAGTTCATCATATTCACCAATAACTGTAAATAGATCATTTATTCCGATCATCTTCATTTTTACAGGATTTTCTTCTATTAGAATATCCGCAACTGCGCTTCCGAGTCCATTGATTATTGAATGTTCCTCAACTGTAATGACTTTTTTTGTCTTTATACTCGATTCCAGTATTATTTCTCTATCTATCGGCTTCAAGGTATGGATATTTATCACTTCTAACTCTATTTGCCTTTCATGCAAAATATCAGCTGCATCCAGTGCCCTGGAAACCATGGTCGAAGTAGCTATTACCGTAATGTCATTTCCTTTTCTTAAAATATTTCCCTTACCGATTTTAAATTCATAATCTTCTTTATTTATTCTCCTGATCTTTTGCCGGCCCAGCCTCATATAAACCGGACCTTCAATATTAGAAGCAGCCACTATTGCTTTTCTATATTCAGGCCCATCACTCGGCGCAATAATAGTAATATTTGGTAATGTCCTGAGAGCACCGATATCTTCCATGACAGTATGGGTTGGGCCTGCAATACCTACAGCTAATCCTGAGTTGGTACCGATAATATTGACATTCAATTTTGTTTTACATAGATCATCCCTTATTTGCTCAAAACATCTCAATGTTACAAATGGAACATATGCTGCTATAAAAGGAATTTTTCCTAAAACTGCCATCCCTGCAGCTCCACCTATTGCATTCTGTTCCTGTATTCCAAATTCAAAATGTCTATTGGGGAAAGCTTTATTAAACGGCCCGGCTCCAGCACCTAAGGAAGAGTCACAAGATATAAATACTATATTTTCATTATCTTTTCCAAGGTCGACCAGTGTACTCCCAAATACTTCCCTGGGATCATCATACTGTTCCTCTGTACCATTTGGCTCAATCAATATCCTGCAGCTCCGATCTTTTAGCCTCCTCTATATTATTTATAACTTCATTTATTCTATCATTATCACAATGCCAGTGGTGAAAGCTAAATATATTTTCACCATCCGGAAAACCTTTACATTTTATGGTGTCTGCAATAATGCAGGAAGGTTTTCCTTTTTTAAAGGGAGCTTCCAAAAGTGTATTATTGATCTGGTCAAAATCATGTCCATCTATCGTTTTGACTTCCCAGCCAAATGAAGTAAATTTATCTTCAAGGGGTGCAGTGTTCATTATCTCAGTTGTCTTACCATTAACCTGAAGACCGTTTCTATCCACGATCACTGTTAAGTTATCAAGTTTATAGTGTGCAGATGTCATAATAGCTTCCCATATGCTACCTTCCCCACACTCTCCATCACCAAGCAAGACAAAGACCCGGAAATCTTTTTTATCTGATTTTCCAATGATTGCAAATCCGTTTCCTACTGAAAGCCCATGGCCAAGAGAACCCGTAGGGAATTCAATTCCAGGCAACACTTTGTCCGGGTGCATAGAAACCCTGGTATTGAATTTATTATAGGTCCAGAGAATTTCTTCAGTAAAATATCCTAGATCCTGGAGAACTGGATATAAAGCTATGCCTTTATGCCCTGCAGAAAGAATAAACCTGTCACGGTCTTTCCACTCTGGATTCCCGGGATCATGCCTTAATATTTTATTATAAAGGACAGTCAGGATATCCAGGCAGGAAAAAGCACCACCTATATGAGTATCTCCATTCTTCATCATATTTAATATTTTAATCCTGCTATTATAAGCTTTTTCGATCAAGCTCTTTATTTCTTCTTTTGAAAGTTTACCCATATATCTTTACTTTGATTAGAAAATTAAATAATTACACCACAGACCAGGATAATGACCGAGTATGGGGTGCACTCCCCTGTCCGGACGACTACTTTTGCATCAGGCAGCATGCCTTTCCAGTTCTCTGCCGTGATGCTTTCTACTTCTGAATTCTTAAATACATCCAATATTTCCTTATATAATTTTTCATTACTTTCCAGCTGATTTGGAATTATTATTTTGTCCACACATAATTCTTCGCTTATTACTTTTACTGTTTCTAAAAAACCAGGGATATTTTTCCCTACAGAAACATCAATTTTGTCAACACCTTTTGGTACGGCAAGACCTGCGTCAGCAACTACAAACAAATCACCATGGCCCATGCTGGCGATCGCTTTTGATATATGTTCATTTAGAACTTTTCCTTTTTTCATTTGAGAGGCCCTCCTTATTTATTAGGAATTGTATCCTTACTATAATTTCCTGTACTTTGAGTCGAGTTCCATTATATGATCATTTCTTTCAATATGTCTTCCACCTTCATAAGAAGTTTCTAACCACAAAACGGTGATCTCCTTTGCAAATTCAAGACCGATAACTCTTGCCCCCATCACCAGTATATTAGAATCATTATGTTCTCTTGCTTTTGTGGCAGAAAATAGATTATAACAGAGCGCAGCTCTTGTCCCTGGAATCTTGTTTGCACTTATACTCATACCGATTCCTGTACCGCAGATCAATATACCCCTGTCCGATTCTCCATTCGATACACTCAGGGCTACCTTTTCAGCAACTTCATAATTTCTCGAGGGTTTATCCTCGTATATTCCAAAATCCTTGATCTTATAATTCTTTTTTTCTAATTCTTTCTTGATCTCTACCCTATAATTAAATGCTGAATGGTCACTGCCGATGGCTACTTTTAGCATTCCTCCTCCTATCGCTGAGCAATTACTATTTGATCAATAATCTAAAAAGACTCAATTGGGCATTATAAAAGATAATTTTAATCTGGCTGATTCTTTAATTTATTGGGTACTACACAAATAAAATTTATACCGTCTTTTCCCGCCAGCAGTTGATGTATCTCGTATGGAGGGATAAAAATGCAATCATCCTTTTCAATTTTTATTTGAGCCTCACCTTTTAGAATGATCCCACTTCCTGAGAGTATATACACTTCATGTTCATAACTATGTTTGTGTTTGCCAGTGTATCCATCTGGACCTAACTCAAATAATCTCATTGAAAAGTTTGGTGCATCATCCTGACGGGAGGTTATTAAAGGATAATATTTAACACTTTTATACATTTTCGAATTTACGGCTAGTGGTTTTGGGATTAAGTCTTTCCTTTTTTTAACTTGTTCAAAAGGCAGCAGGCAGTCAGTCATTTTAACCCTCCTATTTATATTATGACCTGATGATCCTAAAAAATAATAATTTTATACCATACTAACATTGCTTCTGTAAAAGTCGATAGTTAATACCATTAGATCAGCCTGGTTGTCTCTATAATACTATTCAGCTTATTCCTGTAATGCTTGAAGTTTTCCCAGGAACTATTTGGTGGAATAGCATGATCAGCAAAAGGTATGTAACCACCACGGCTTATAAGCCATGACATATTTTCTAATTCATTATCTATATATTGTTTCCCCTTATATAATGAATTCTTATCAAAACCACCTAACATTCCAAGCTCAGGATACTTTTTTCTTATCTCAACCAGATTATTTGAAGCTTGTCTCTCAAAAGGATACATAATATTAATACCAGCTTCTAAAAATAAAGGTATTAACCCATCTACCTTTCCATCACAATCGACACTAAAGTATTTAATACCTTTGGATTTCAAGAAACCAATCAGTCGTTTATAATTGGGCATCATAAATTCTTTAAATAAAGAGGGACTTATAAGGGAGCCTTGTTTTCCAGCCATGTCTTCCCAGAAAATTGCTATATCAAAATCAATTTTTGCTGTTAATTCTTCAGATATTGCTATCCATAGATTACAAAGGTGTTCTAGAATATCTTTTATTAAGGCAGGATCATCATAATACATTAAGTACAATCTCTCCTCACCCATAAGATATCTTAATGAGCCAAAAAAACCTACAGGTGCATCAAGTATTCCGCTAAGGGTATTATTATCCTTAATGTTTTTTGAAAACTCACCTGGATCTTCTTTAAATCTTTCATTTATATTGTCTAGAGAGAGTCTGTCCCGTTTAATATTTTCCCAATCATTTCTATCTTTTAAAGGCCACTGCAGCCAAAAAGGCATACTTGAATTATCTTTAAAGATTTTTTTTCTTATTCCATCATGATCAATAAGTTCTATATATTTTTTGTCTTCGGAAATAATTTTCTTTTCAAAGTGCGGAAGAAACCAGTAATAAATATTTGCCTGGGCAATACCTTCATCAAGATTAAAATAATTACTGATATTAATATCTCTTTCCCAGATTTCTCCACTCCAACTGGGAGAATAGTTACCCAGGTCACCAGAGCCTATAATACAATCACCATAGTTATATTCTTTAGAAGAATTTTTTCTTTTTAAGGGTCCTTCTTTATACCATCTATTTAAAGCCCCACCCCAATAAGCAAACTCCCATTTTAATGTTCTTTCAGATGGCTCAAAATTCATGGTTTTTAAGAAAAGTTCTCTGGCTTTATCAGTTTCTCTCATTTTTTAACCCTCTTGATCTAAATCCATTTATTCAATCTAGTTTATTATTTTTTAAATGCAAAATCTATATCATTTTTTAAATGATTTAATTAATTAAATTTAAAAAAGATGTTAGAATGCAAATACTATGAGTGGACTTTTTGGTATTGTTTCATCTAAAGATTGTCGGCAAGCCCTTTTTTACGGGACTGACTACCATTCCCATTTAGGAACTAAAAAGGCGGGGTTAGCTGTTTTAAATCACAAGATTACCCGCTGTATTCACGATATTTCCACTTCACAATTTAAATCTAAATTTATTGAAGAACTTCCTAAATTAAAGGGTAAAAAAGGAATCGGTGTCATCAGTGATTTTGACCCTCAACCTATTATTATCTCCTGTTCATTTGGAAAATTTGCTATTGTTACTTCCGGTCTTCTGCGTAACAAAAACGAATTAGCAAGAAAGATTATGAAACGGGGCGGAAGTTTCTCAGAAATGAGTAGCGGCAAAATTAATTCAACAGAGGTTATTGGTAAACTAATTGCTCACAAAAGTGATATTTTCAGTGGTATAGAATACGTTTTTAGAAAAATCATTGGTTCTGTTTCTATATTAGTTTTAACCAAAGAAGGAGTTTATGCTGCCAGGGATATTTCTGGAAAAACTACATTAGTCATCGGTCAAAATGAGGAGACTTTAGCAGTAACCTCAGAAACCTGTGCTTTTCATAATTTAGGTTTTGAACCTGTTTCGGAATTAGAGCCAGGGGGAAATTGCATTTTTAGCAAAAGAAGGTATAAAAAATAAGAAAAATACAGTTATAAATAGTAACAAGATATGCGCTTTTTTATGGATCTACACCGGCTATCCGGCTTCTTCTTATGAAGGGTATCAGTGTAGAAAAGGTCAGGGAAAGTTGCGGTACTAATTTAGCCAGAGACGATAAAATTAAAGCTGACCTGGTCACTGGCGTTCCTGATTCAGGAACAGCACATGCTCTGGGTTATTCTATGTATTCAGGAATTCCTTACCGGCGCCCTTTAGTTAAGTATACTGATGGTTATGGCAGAAGTTATACTCCCCCATCTCAAGAAATTAGAAACAAGGTAGCTAAATTAAAATTAATCCCGATCAAAAGTGTTATTGATGGGAATAGAATTGTTGTTTGTGATGACTCTATTGTCCGGGGAACTCAATTAAAAAATCACACTATTGAGAAACTCTGGCGGAATGGAGCGAAAGAAATCCATGTGCGTATTGCTTGTCCGCCCTTGATGTTCCCCTGTCCTTATCTTTTATCGACACGGACAAAAACAGAATTAGCAGCCAGAAAAGTTATTAAAAAAATGATGGGTAAAAAACATTTTGATATTGAAACTTTTATTGACAATAAAACACCTCTACATAAAAAAATGGTTAAGACTATTCAGGAAGAAATAGGGGTAACCTCACTTAAATATCAATCAATTGATGATATGGTAAAGGCCATCGGCTTACCAAAAGAAAAACTATGTCTTTATTGTTGGAACGGTAAAGAATAAAACTATTATTCGTAACAATTGAAAATAGCTAGATTGCTTGTACCGGTTGCCGAATTATATACTAAATAATAGCTAATTTCTTATTTTTCATGCCTAAACAGTGAAAGGATAAGAAATTGAGAAGGTTAATATCAAACTACCCTCACATCATGAAGTTTGAAAAGAATTCCTTCCCCCGTCAACACATCCACCTACAGGTCTGAGCTTACGCGTCTATCTGGTTTTCTAGATATTTGCAGTATATCTTACCCTTAAATTTTAACTCGGACTGTTTTTTGAGAAAAGTTTAATTTGACTAAATGATATTGTTTTAATATCATTTTAATAGAGATGAAGTTAATTACTAAAAAAACTGATTATGCAATACGTGCCTTTTGCTATATGGCAAAGGAAGGGAAAATAACTCCCGTTACGGAGTTAGTAGAGAATCTAAAAATCCCTAAGCCGTTTTTAAGAGGTATACTCCAGGAGCTGGAAAAAAATAAAATGGTCAAATCTTTTAAGGGAAGAGGGTGGAGGATTTAAATTAGCAAAATCACCGGATAAAATATTTTTGACCCAGCTGATCAGAATATTTCAAGGACCTATAAAATTGACTGAATGCACAATTAGAAAAAAAGTCTGCCCGGATGTAACGACATGTCTTGTGAAGAAAAAGATGGAACAGATAAACAGATATATAGTATCAGAATTAGAGGCTGTTACTATAGATTCACTATTATATTAGCAGGTAAATATGAAAGAGTTTTTAAATAAAGGAATAAAAGAGGTCATAGAGCAGTATCCAGAAACAGGCAAGATTTTAGATGATTATGATATTGGCTGTACAACATGCGGTGTTGGAACCTGTCTTTTAAAAGATATTGTAGAAATCCATAATCTGCCATCAGAGGATGAGCAAGAAATGATGGCTAAAATCACTAAAGTCATCTACCCCGGAAGAGAAGTTAAATTAGCCCCGGCAAAGAGCAAGCCGGCATTATCCAAGGAAATTAAATATTCTCCTTCCATGAAGAAACTGGTGGATGAGCACCTATTGATAAAAAGGTTATTGGCTCTAATACCCCGGATGATCGATAATCTGGATCTGGATTCTCAAGAAGGAAGACAGTTAATCCTTGATGGAACTGACTTTATCCGTACTTTTGCGGACAGATATCATCATGCTAAGGAAGAAGATATTCTTTTTAAATATTTTGATGAAAATACAGATATTATTAGAGTTATACGTGAGGACCATGAAACTGCCCGCGATCATATTAGAGCGATACTGGATGCAGTAGATAAAAAGGACAAGAACATGGTTATCAAGCATATAAAGGGCTATCAGGAACTTCTAACCGAGCATATAAAGAAAGAAGATGAGATATTATATCCGTGGATGGACAGACAACTTTCTGTCGCCCAGATAGGAGATTTATTTTCAAAATTTAATAAAGCTGATGAAAAGTTCAAAGATACTCCGAAGAGGTCCAGGGAATTTATAGAAAAAATAGAAAAAAAATTTAATTTAAAGGAGGCAGTAAAATGACTGAGTTTGAAGGTTGTCCAGGTTCAAGTATGCAGGATTTTAGGGAAAAGGATGAAAAAGGGGAAGAATCAACAGGAAAGGTCGATTCCCAGTTGCGGCAGTGGCCGATTCAGATGCATCTCATTAATCCGCAAGCTCCTTATTATGAAGGAGCAGATGTACTTCTTACCGCAGATTGCGTAGCTTATGCTATGGGAGGGTTCCATCAGGATTATTTAAAGGGAAACTCTATTGCAATTGCTTGTCCCAAACTTGATGATGGCCAGGATGTTTATGAAGAAAAGATCAAATCCTGGCTTGAAGATGCAAAAATCAATACACTTACTGTAATGATAATGCAGGTTCCCTGCTGCATGGGTTTGTTGAATTTAACCAAGAAGGTTCTTCAAGAGTCCAGTAGAAAGATCCCGGTTAAAATGATCGAAGTTAGCCTGAAGGGAGAAATCTTACAGGAGGAATGGATCTCTACTTAAAAGTTTGCATAAAAAAGCTATCATATATTTATGAGTAAAGAACCTGAACAGCTAAAAAGAGGTAAAACCTACCATAAACAAGTACAGAAGAGCTGGGAACAAACTGCCGAAGGTATTATTTCCGCATACTAATTAAAATCTGTGGTATAAGTCTTTACTTATACCACAGATAATATAGCTGGCCCAGATTGCGAACTTTCGAACCATTCTTTGAGGTAGGACCTGCAGAAATAATATTTAACATTGTGTTTTTCTTATCAATTAAATAAAATTAAATCTTACTTAAGTAAACAATATTTATAATTTATTTAATCAGGAGGAAAACATGGCGTATGTTCCACTAGCTACCAGCATTATAAGCTTTATCTTTGCCATAATCGTCCTTGACCAATACCTGGCCAGGCGTAAACCATACCAGCTTATATGGACCATCGGTCTTTTTATGTACTGCATTAGCACATTTATCGAGTCTTTGGTGGACTGTGCATGGACACATAGAGATCATGTACCGATTCTGGTACCTTATCGGGGCGACTTTTGTTGCAGCTTACCTGGGTCAGGGTCCCCTTTATCTCCTGGTAAGGCGAAAGATAGCACACATCATTATGGCAGTACTGGGTATTGTGTCAATATACGCTGCTTATAGGGTTTTCAGTATAAATATCGATATCAGCAGCTTAACTGAGCTTACCGGAGTCGGAATATTTCCAAGTGATATCCGTGCTATCGTAACACCGATATTCAATGGTTTCGGTACCTTAGCCCTGATTGGCGGCGCCATTTACAGTGCTGTTATTTTCTGGAGGAGACGTATCCTCCCGCACCGTGTAACGGCAAATATCCTCATTGCATTTGGGGCACTTTTACCAGCAATAGGCGGAACCAATATCAGTGTTGGCGGCAATATCAACTTATTTTTCCTTTTTGAATTAGTAGGTGTCATCATTATCTTTATCGGCTTCTTGCGGGCTAATAAAGTGTTCGGGCTTTCCCGGTTCCCACTGATTCATGGGTTTAGGAAAGTGAAGAAGACCTAGCAAAAAAGCGAGGAATAAAGTAACAATCGTGAATTAATTATAACGGAGCCGGGTTTATGAGTGTGGCAGCTTATATGTGCTCACTTATTAATCTTTATCTGGTGCTACCTGTCTGAGACAACCATTTTTTTATAGTAATTAAAATAATATCTAATGCATCCTTGCTACCATCAGCAATACCTTTCTCAAAATCGCCACTTTCTATACCCATTTCATTGGTTACATGGGCAAAACATATGACATCCTTTTTCTTAACTTTTGAAAAGGCATACAATGCAGCAGCTTCCATTTCTACTGCATAAATTCCTTCTTTGCGACAATTATCGATGGCTTTAGCCGTTTCACGGAAAGGTGCGTCGGTTGTCCAGGTAGTCCCAAAATATACCGGGATTGAAGATTTATGGAAAGCATCTTTTATCATATCTAAACAAACCTTGTTCATCTCAGAATATTTTGAAGCTGGAAGGTAATGATAACTTGTCCCTTCGTCTCTTAAAGCCTTCTCTATAACAATAAAAAAGGGAGGTTCTGCTACAGGTAAGATTCGACCTGCAGACGTGACACTTATTAAAAGTTTACAGCCTGAAGCAAAAAGTTCCTCAGCAACCAATACTGCAAATGAAGAACCAACGAGCAGAGCCTACAAGTCCTATTGTTATATTATCCAGTTTAAAATTATAAAGATTAGAGTGATAACATGCCCAGTGTTGATCTAATGAACACTTTCCCTGTTTTAACAAATTACGCACTATATCCCCGTCAGGATCAAGAACACAGATCTCAGGAATTTTACCAACGGAAATAGAACGCTGCCTGCGTGCTTCCCGTAATAAACTCTCAGGAGTGAAGACTGAAGGTTGTCCATACTCTTTATTACTGATTATTGGAGGAGATTTTTTCATATAACCAAAATCTTGTATATTTTCCCTGTTTCAAAAAATTATTTAATAAAAGTTTCGTTCCTGTATTCATCGAAAGCCTGGTCAAGTTCTTCTTCAGTATTCATTACAATCGGACCACGCCAGGCTATCGGCTCACCAATTGGCTTTCCAGATATTAAAATAAACCTTACGCCATCTTCTTCCGATCTAACTTCAATTTCTTCACCCTTGCCAAATAATCCAAGTTGTCCTTCTTTTAGCTTTTTTTGTGTGGAATCAAAATATCCTTCTCCACTAATAATATATGCAAAAACAGTGTTCTCTCTTTTTTGTTTAAGGTTAAATACTTTTTTTGGAGGAATCCATATATCAAGATATAGGGGATCACATATAATTTCTTTAACAGGACCTCTGACGTCTTTGTAAATCCCTGCGATAACTTTGATTTCTATTCCATTTTTTTCCACAATGGGAATGATATCTGAATCTTTAATATCCTGATAGCGTGGTTCCATCATTTTATGAGAAGAAGGTAGGTTTACCCACAGTTGCAAACCTCTTAAAATATCATTCTGTTTCTGAGGCATCTCCTGATGGATTATACCGCTTCCCGCGGTCATCCACTGCACTTGACCATCTTTTATATCTCCCATGTTTCCAAGACTATCCCCATGGCTGACTGTCCCATGGATCATATAGGTCACAGTCTCTATTCCACGGTGAGGGTGCCAGGGAAATCCAGCAATATATTCTTCCGGATCAGAAGATCCGAAATCATCTAATAATAAGAAAGGATCAAAGATAGGAACTTCATAATAACCAAATATCCTTTTAAGCCTGACTCCTGCACCTTCAATAGTCGGCCTGCCAGAAAATACATTTTTTATTTTTCTCTCTGCATTCATTTTTTTTGTTTTTACTAGAAATATATACCTTAAAAATAAAGGGCTAAACTTTGCCAGCCCTTTATTCCTGAAAGAAGATCAATAATTTACTTAATTTCCTTTCGATGTCCATCTTCATCATATTTGTATGTTTTATCTTCGGCTTCATCTTCAACAAGCTTGTGTGATCCATCGCAAAATGGTTGATTCTTGGATAATCCACACCTGCAAATCCAGACAGATTCTTTCTCTGGTTTAATTTCATGACGACCCTTGGTATTTAAAATGATTATTCTCGCCATACTAAACAGCTCCTTTCATTTTATTTATTACTACTATTTCTATAGTATTAATAGTATATTATCATTTCAGGGCCTGCTAGTCAAATTAATGAGATTGTTATTCGTGCCGGTTGCCAGGTTATTTTAATGTTAATATTTTGTTTTATCTTACCTTTACTTAATGTGCCAGTATTATTTTTTTGCTTTAATAACAGAACTATCTTTATTTTGAAAAATTATTTCAATATCCCGAAAATTTGCTTCCTGTAATATTTTTTTCTGTGTTTTAATTGAAAAAGGAATATCAATATGATAATAATTTTCAATATCATTTTTCTTTAACCGCGATATTTGTTCCTGGTATTTATTAATAAATGATTCTTCTTCCTTTTCTGATACTATATAATCGCCTTCTATATAATAAGAATCATCTTTAAGGCCATGGTATATTTTCTTATATAATCTTATTTTTTTTTCATATGTTAAATGATGCAGTGCCCATACTGAAATAATATAATCATAATAATTATTTTTGATCTTATAATGAAAATAGGAATCTTTAATAAGTTGAATTTGATTCATTTTATTTTGATATTTTTCTTTAAGTTTTGATAACATTTTTTCTGATAGATCAACACCTGTTACCTTTATTTTTGGATTTTTATCAAATAAATATTGTAGCTCTATTCCAGTCCCACATCCAAGATCTAAAATTTCAATATTATTATTCATATTAATTAGGTCTGATATCTTTCTATAGAAATCATGAAATGAAGTGACAGTTTTTTTCATATGAGTATCATATTCATTAGCTTTTTTATTAAAATAATATTCCATCTCTTCAGGATAATTTAGTTCATTAACCATCTTGTCTTGGTCCTTTTTTATTTATTAAATTAAATGAGTCAATAAAATTAGCAATGTATTAAATTGATTAAAATGATGTATTTAAAGTTTTACCCGACTATCTTTTGTCCACTATTCCCCATTACCTTCCTGATCCCACTTATTATGTCTTCAATCTGTGGGAGCAGATCCTTCTCCAGCTCCGGAGAGAAAGGTACCGGGGCAAACTTCGATGATATGATCTCTATCTTTGATTTTAAACCAACACTGGCATTTACCTCATAAGCTATATGCTCTGACAGTGAGCATACCCTGTAGTCTTCCTGAACTAATAGTAACCGCCCGGTCTTTTCTACAGATTTTAATATAGTACCCAGATCCAGTGGATCCAGTGTCTGGAGGTCTATTAGCTCTATAGAATAATCAGTCAGGCTTTCTAATGCCTTTTTAGCCTGCTTCACCTGATAGCCATAAGCTACAATGGTCAAATCACTACCCGCCACACACTATATTTGCTTTACCTAAGGGTATGATATACTCTTCTTCCGGCACTTCTTCTACTTCATCCCACAGTACCTTCGGTTCCAGGAAAGCCACCGGATTATCATCCCTGATAGAGGATTTTAACAATCCTTTGGCTGAATAAGCTCCCGGATGGATAGACTACCTTTATCCCCGGCGTATGTATATAAAATACCTCCAGGCTCTGTGAATGCTGGGCAGCTTGAGAGAGATACCCTCCGGTTGGACAAAGTATGGTAAGGGGAACACATACCCTCCCTCCGGACATATACCTGGCCTTTGCAGCCTGGTTTATCACCTGGTCTGCTGCTACCATTACAAAGTCACCAAGCATATATTCAATAATGGGTCTATAGCCCCTTAGGGCTGCTCCTACTGCTGCTCCGGTAAAACATGATTCTGAAATGGGAGTATTTATAATCCGGTCAGTCCCTATCTTTTCAGACAGTCCCAGCGGTTACTCCGGCATAGGCGCCTCCAGTGGCAATATCCTCCCCCATCATAAATACTTTAGGGATCCCTTTCCATCTCTTCGGTCAGGGCTTCATTTATAGCTTCTCTCAGACTTATTTCCCTCAAAATATTTATTCCTTTAAGTAGTCTTTATCTGATTGTTGTCGCCTGGAGGATAAGGTGACTCTATCTGCAAAGATGACTGCTTCTTTTATCTCGGAAGCCACTTTTTTTTCAATTTCCTGTAGCCTGGAATCTTCTATATCATCCCTGTCCTTTATTTTGTCTAGAAATATTTTTAGTGGATCGTGGACAGGCAGATCCTCCATTTCTTTTCTTGACCTGTAGTTCTGGGGATCACCCACCCAGTGGCCCACATGACGGTGTGTCCTGGCTTCAATGAATATAGGACCTGGGTTTTTCCTGATCTTATCAATATAATGATTTGCGGCGGTATAGACTTCGAAGACATCATCGCCATTTATGGAGACTGACTCTATATCATATCCCTGTCCCCTTTTTGACAGTTCGGGGCTGCTGCAGCCATAGGAGATAGGAGTGGAAATGGCATAACTATTGTTCTCACAGATAAATATTACCGGGAGGGAAAAGATTTTGGCAAAATTTAAGCTTTCTCCAAAAGTGCCCTGGTTAGTAGCTCCATCACCAAAAAAGGATACAGTAACTGATCGGTCATTATCGAATTTGGAGGCTAATGCAGAGCCACATGCTATTGGGAGGCCTGCCCCGACAATCCCATTGGCTCCAAGTATCCCGATATCAATATCGGTAATATGCATGGAACCGCCTTTTCCCCTACAATAGCCTGTTTCTTTCCCTAATAGCTCTGCAAACATCTTCTTAATATCAGCACCTTTAGCGATCAAATGACCATGTCCCCTGTGAGTAGAGGTAATATAGTCATTTTTGTTGAGAGCCAGGCATGCCCCTACAGCTATAGCTTCTTCACCTAAATAAAGGTGAACAAAATCTCCGGGTATTATCTGGTTTTCTTTAGAGAATTTTGCATGTTCCTCGAATAGTCTTATCTTAAGCATTGAATAGTACATGGATAAGATCAAGTCTGGTGGAAGATCATTCTTTTCTGATTTAAATCTTTTATTATTTTCCTGGAAGTTTCCTGGTTTGGCATCTCCATAATCCAGGATTATCCCATTTTTATTGATCAGGTCCATTGCAATGGAGGTAATCGCAGTATTGATTGAAATGGTGAGGCTTCTACCACCTCCCCTTAATAATGCTTCAATATCCTTTTTGGTTATAACTTCCATAGCTATTACCTGCGTAAATATTTACTTCATCTGGAGTTAGTTTGAATTATATAGAAGTATGATAAAATTGCTAGCATTTAATGAACCGGGGACTTCCGGAAGGATCAACTGGCTCTATTTATTTTCCCTTAGTGACACTATTTTATCTTTTATATTATCACTTACTAATAATTTTAAATTTACCTTGGCCCTGGACATCCCATTGTACAGGAGGTCCTCAAATCTATCATTGTCTATATTACTGTCAATATCGATAATAATTATATAAGAGTTCTCCATTCCCTTGAATTTATATATGCTGCAGAAGGTAATGCCGTGCTTTTCAAAAAACAAGGTATCATTTTTGGATAGATCAGTAATATTAAATTTATTTTTATCTATAGAATAGATGAGTGAATTTTGTAATTTATGCGGAGACTGGTATGCAGACAGTATAGTTATGTTCTGGAGGGGAATTGCCTGTTTGTAGAAATTCATCAAAATGTCTTCCAGTAATTTTACGCCATCCTGTTTTTCTTTATAATACTTATACTCAACCGGACTATCATCCAGATTGTCAGACATCGTCTCTGGTTTTTTAAATTTAAATAATTTAGATAGTTCACCTGAAATAGACCTGGAATTCCTGCAATTGACCGTTAGATTATAGGTAGTTAAATTGTCCCTTCCACCTAATATTTTTATTACTTTTTCCTTATCAATAATCTCACCAAAGAAATTATATTTGGTAAAATCAGAATATAGCTCCAATTTACCATTCTTTATTCCATTGTAGACAAGGCTGTCGATTACCTTCATATACTTTTCCCTGAAAAATATATCCTGGGCACCATCTATGATTATCTTGTCAAACTTCCGGAATTTCCCGTCCTCTGCAACTTTAATAGCTTCTTCCGGCAAAACATTATAATAATATTCATCAATATCATTAGATTTTTTTAGTTCCCCGTGATCTATTACCAGTGTCTCCAGATACTCATTAAAGGAGCCGGCATAGAAATCATAGTCGGCTGAAAATTTACTCAGTTGTTGGTTTATCTTATAACCCAGCAGTTTATTAAAACATAAAATAAGAACCCTCTCATTGTTATAAAGGCACCTTCTGGCCGATTCTATTGCCAGTATGGTCTTACCTGTACCAACAGGTCCATTTATTAATAGTCTTGGATTGCCCTCCAGTCCGTCAAGACACCTGTACTGTTCCTCAGTAAACTTTTCTATTTCTATCTCAGTATTCTCAAACCGTTCTTTTTCTGAAATATTGAACTCAAACTTTCCTCTTAAAAATTTTGATAAATTTTCTATATCTTTTTTATTTGAAACTATTTTCTTTTTTTTATAGGTATCATAAAGTTTTTTAGATGTATATTCTGAGACCTGGGCCAGGTATTCCTTTATTGGCTTCTTCCTGATCTTTATATCATAATTATCATAGATCAGGGGTTTTTCTATCTCTATATCATCATCTTTATATGAGATATGGGTAAATACTACTCCATAACAAAACAGTAAATTATTTTCCCTGCTGCTCCACCCAAATTTTCTTTTTACCCCATCCATCAGGGAATACATATTATTCTTTACCTGGACTATCGGTGATTCACTATATTTAAAGGATCTTCCAAATCTATCGCTTGAAGTATATATCCCATCATCATTTCTTTTTAATTGTCCTGATTTTACTTCAAGGCAAAATATTCCCAGGCCGGGAACCAAAATCAAAAAATCAATTTCTCCATAATATCTTTTGATGTGCTTTGGTATGTTCAGGGAATGTAAAACAACCCAGTCATCAGCCTTTTCTTCTTCCTCAAGCATATGAAATATTATTTTTTCTCCATAGCTTTGTACATTTTTTGAGATAAATCTTGGAATCATCTTTGCCATTATATATTCCTTTTAAATCCCTTCAGTTTCTAATGCTCCTGGATGCTCCCTTGAAAGTTGCCGTTTTTGTCTTTTCTTTAAACTATTATATATTGTTTTTTATTATTTATTAAATTTTTTGTACTTACAATGTGTGAGGAGGTCCTAATATTATTTATTACTTATTTAAAATATCTTTCATTAAATTTTTCATAAAAATTGCAAAAAAACTTTTTTAAATTTCAAAAACTATCCTAAAATTGTCCGCTTCTTTAATCTCTCCATAAACTTGACTCCATCCAATTTTCTGGGAAACCCATACTTTCTAATGAAATATCTTCATACTCATCTAATAAATCATACAAACGTATATGCCATTTACTATTTTGGGCCAAAATCCTAAGTAGGTATTTTAAGATAGTTAAGATAGCAAATATCTTACCACTTTGAATTTCAACTGGTAAAAACCAATCAACATATTTGTTTTCATTTTTTTGGGAGTAAAACTCGATAATCTTTATTCCAAACTCTTCCATGATGCGCACATATATTTCTGATATGGCCTAGAGATCTTAACCATGAAAATAATAAAATATCTGGAATCTTTACATCAAATGCAAGCTTTCTCTTAGTCTCTTTATCAACTCCTCTAAGGAAAGTTAGTAGAGCTCCGAAATTAAATAGCTCACAAACCATCCACAGGGGAGGCATCTCATGATCATCCCCGTACTTTTCATTATAATGCACTAAAAAAAATTCTTTGCTTCTATTTATTTCTATTTTTAAGCTATCAATAAATTTAATAAAATATTCTTCTTCAAGATTTGGAAAATTATTTAAACTCAAGTATCCAAATGGGCCATGTTTGTGAACAAAATAATAAACCAACCTGGATCTTAAAGATACTTCAACTCGTTCAACTGCATCCATTAATAGGAATCTCAAACGTCGGTCGAATGTGTAATGCCTCCACACATCCTCAAATGAAGTATCTTGAATGAATACATCACTACCACCATTATTATCTCGATAAGGATATAAATACCCACTCAGGCGATAATAGTTAACATTTTTTAATGATTCAATAAGATTATTTCTATCGGCAAGAAGTCCTCTTGATATTAGCAAATCGGCCTGCTCTCCGTATCTAAGGGGGTCCTTCTTATATTCCATTACACCCCTTAAAATAAGAGTACCCGCCGGAATTAAGCATGCTGTGCAGAGGCTCGGCGGGTTTGCTAATTATTTTATACAATATTAATACATGGAAATCAAGCTCTTCTATATTATGGTATATATTTTTACTTGTACTCATTTTGGTATATTGTCCAAATTTTTAATACTAAAATTAAGAATATGAATTCTTATAACAAAATATTGTACTTTAAAAGTTATAAATAATATATATTTTACCCAAAAGATTTTCTAAAACTATGCAAAACCTGTGAGATATTTTTTATAGAATAATAGTATCTATAATGATACTTAACAATGCTTTGATTTGTCATAAGTTGATTTTAGTGGTCCCATGGTGGAATTGGCAGACACGATAGATTGTCACTCTTAACTTTATAATAGTATTTAATAATTATTAAACAATATGTCAATTTTTCTGATGCCATGTAAAAAAGCTGGACATCCATCTATTAAACTCTTAACCAGCTACTTTTTCCTTCTCTTCCGCACCTGGATATTCAGTATCTCGACTAAAATAGAAAAGGCCATTGCAAAATAGATATACCCCTTTGGCACATGTACATCAAAGCCCTCCGCTATCAGAGTGAAGCCGATCAATAGGAGAAACGAAAGCGCAAGTATCTTGATGGTGGGGTGTTTTTCCAGGAAAACACTGATCCACTTTGCGGTAAATAACATCACTCCTACAGATATGACAATGGCTATCACCATTATTGATAAATAATTTACCAGCCCCACTGCTGTTATCACCGAATCAAGTGAAAAGACAATATCTAAAAGTGCAATCTGTACCAGCACTGAAAGGAAGCTAACATTCTTTGAAACTTCTTTAGCTGATTCATCCTTTGTCATTTTAGTATGTATCTCATGCGTTGCTTTTCCCAGGAGGAAAAGGCCCCCGACTATCATTATTATATCCCTGCCGGATATCTCATTACCGAAAACAGTAAACCAGGGTTCCACCAGGCCTATTATCCAGGAAATACCAAAAAGTAGGGCCAGCCTGGTTACCATTGCAAGGACCAGTCCTGTTTGGCGTCCCTTATTTCTCTGCTCTACTGGCAGCCTGCCTGCAAGGATTGATATGAATACGACATTATCTATCCCCAGTACGATCTCAAGTGCTATAAGAGTTCCCAGTGCGATCCATGCTTGCGGATCAGTTACCCATTCGAACATATAAGTCACTTTCTCTTTTATTTTCAGTTAATTATGCCATTTACCGGATAATTAGCCAGGTATAAATACCTCTTCAGGATCATTATGGCATCCTGTTATCAGGAGACACCGGTTTACCGCTGGTCAGGTCATATACATCCTTGTAATGCGGGGCCACAGCTGAAAAACCAAGCTCCTCCAGGGTCTTAACGAATGCATCACAAACAGACTCCTCTCCGTGGACCACAAAGACCTTATCCGGTTTATTTTTAAAACATTTTATCCAGCTTAAAAGTCCTTCCCTGTCCGCGTGGGCAGACAGTCCGGTAAAATTATATATAGATGCCTTGACTGCTATCTCTTCACCAAAAAGCTCTACTTTCCGTGCTCCGTCAAGTAATCTTCTCCCCAGCGTCCCATTGGCCTGATAGCCGACAAAGACCACTGCACTCTGCTTCTTCCACAAATTATGTTTTAAATGATGTTTTACCCTTCCTCCTTCACACATCCCGCTCGATGTGATAATGATCTTCGGGACAGGATCATAGTTTAGTGCCATGGATTCACTGGTTGAATCAGTAAATTCCAGGTTGGGAAAGTTCAGGGGGTTTAAACCATTACTGACTATATCTTTTGTTTCCCGGTCCCCATAAATATTCAGGTCATCATCATATATATCTGTAGCTTTTGATCCAAGCGGACTATCAACATAAACCGGAAAACCGGGATCAGCCACCAGTTTTTTCTCCTTGATCTCGCGTATAAGGTATAAAAGGCCCTGTGTTCTTCCGACAGCAAAAGACGGGATGATGAGATTACCTCCTTTTGACAGTGTCCTGTCAATGATCTTTGCCAGGTCCAATATATAATCTTCATTCTTTTTATGATCCCTGTCTCCATATGTTGATTCCATTACAATATAATCTGCCTCATCTATGCATTGCGGATCCTTGATTATGGGCTGGTCGGTATTCCCTATATCCCCAGAAAAGACAATTTTTTTATTTGTCCCTGCTTCACTTAAAAATATCTCGACTGATGCCGAGCCCAGTATATGGCCGGCATCCACAAAATTTATTTTAATACCCTCATCTATTTCTTTTATCTCACCATATCGGCAGGGTACCAGTCTTTTCAGAGTACTCTCCACATCTGCCTTGGAATAGAGAGGGAATACCTTTTTTTTACCGGCTCTTCTGGCTCTTTTGTTTTTCCATTTTGCATCCATCTCCTGGATATGCGCACTATCCCTCAACATTATCGTGATCAGGCCACAAGTAGCCCCTATTGCATATATCTTTCCCTTAAAACCTTCTTTTACCAGTAGGGGCAGTCTTCCGCTGTGGTCTATGTGTGCATGAGTCAACACAATGCTTCCTATGCTGCCTGCTTTAAATGCCAGCTTCTGGTCATCCTTCTTATCCTGTCCCTGCTGTAGGCCACAATCTACTAATAGTTTCCTTCCATTTGCTTCCAGGGAGTAACAGCTTCCGGTTACCTCTTTAGAAGCACCATAAAATGATAGATACATAATTTTGATACTTTCTTCTTAGTTTAATAATCATATGCATTTTCCCGTGCCGGTCCGTATCCGGCCGGGATTACATCTTAAAACAAAAAACGATCTTTAAAAAGACCGTTTTTTTGCTAAACTTATTATTTTAGTTATTAATCTTTTGTTTTTATAAGTATTGCTCCAGATAAAAACAATTTTAATTCAACCTTTGTCTGACAATAGACCTAATAGTTCACCTAAAATTCACATGCCGAAAATTTTAGGATTAATATATTAATCTTATATCTGAGCGAAATATTTTCTGTGTATTTTCTACAGTTTAAGAAAATCCAACAGATAGTAGACCAGGTATCCCGGCCAGACAAGAGCCTTTAAAAAACCGAGAAGTCCCATCCAGAAAGTTCCTGCCCCTTGAATGAAATAGATTGCTGCAGCAATGAAAGCCACAAAATAGCCAAAACCTATCATCCCGGAATTAGTATAGTCTTTCTTTCTTTTTTTCTTATCATGCCATTTTTCGGAAACATTGTTCTCATCAGTCATTTTTATCTCCTTTTCCTTATGTCATATTATTTTATTTTATTATAAATCTATTATATATAAAAGATTTAAAATCCACAGAATTACGTCTTTTCCTTATCAAGTATTTAATTGATCTTGTCTTCTTCCCATTTTTTACTGTCAATAATGGAGCCATATGGTTTTAATATTCTATTAAAACAGGCAATCATCAAAATCCTTTCTTTATGTTGACATCTACCCTTAAAATTAATAGAATTTTCATTTGACTAAAGAACTAGTTAAGAATTATTTTTAAAAATGATGCAATATTAGAAAAGGAGACTGAAAAAGTGGAAATCTTAAAAAGAAAAATACCAGTATTTATACTAATGCTTGTATTTGTACTGTCTGTACTGGCAATGGTACCAGGCTTTCTCCTGGCAGCTGAAGATGATGAAGATGCTGCAGAAGTTGAGGAAGAGGAAGTCATACCGGACCCTGTCCTTGAAACCCTGGTATTCGATGTTGTATACCCCGAGATACAGGCAGAGGCAGGTACTGCTTATGAATTTACATTTCAAAGTTACCTATGAAATAGGTGATGAGCCATTTGGCCTTGAAGAGGACGTAACTGATAAAGTATTTGATATTATAGTTGAATATCCAGATGGATGGTTTGCTGCTGCTACTCCTGCATACCAAAAGGAAGTCGAGATCACAGCAGTTAAGTTAAAAAATGCTACTGAGGAAAGCTTAAGAGTTGTAGCTTTACCGCTTATTGATATGGAACCTGGTGAATTTGATATAAAAGTTACCATAAAATCAACCATAGAAGATGACCCACTGGAAGGAAGTACTGAACTTAAGGCAATAGTAACCTCTACATATAAGATGGATCTTAAGACAAAGACCGGAAGACTCTCTACTGAGGTTACCTCCGGAAAGGATAATCATTATAAGCTCATCATTACAAATAATGGTTCCTCAAATATTGAAAATATCTCTCTTAGTTCAAATGAGCCTCAAGGCTGGAAGATAAAATTTGACACAGAAGAGATCGAAGTTTTAGAAGCTGGAGAAGATATTGAGATAGACGCCAATATAAGCCCGGCTGACAAGGCAATTGCCGGTGATTATGTGGTCAAATTCAGTGCGTCAAGCGATAATGCCGAAGATGATATAGAACTCAGGATAACTGTTGAGACTCCGACTATATGGGGAATCATCGGTATCGCTGTAATAGTAATTGTCATAGTTGGAGTTGCATTTATTTTTGCAAGATTAGGAAGAAGATAAAAAATGAGCAAAAACAACAACATTATAGTTGCAAAAGAGCTTACCAAGGTATATAACGAGACAACTACTGCTGTTGACCATCTTAACCTAGAGATAAAACAGGGAGAGATTTTCGGGCTGCTTGGTCCAAATGGCGCCGGAAAGTCTACAATAATACTAATGCTCTTAGGCCTTACAGAACCGACTTCCGGCAGTATAAGTGTCGGCGGATTTGACTCTACCAGGCAGCCGCTTAAAGTTAAATCCATTACCGGCTATCTTCCGGAAAAGGTTGGTTTTTATGAAGATATGTCTGCATATGCAAACCTTTCCTATACTGCAGAACTCAATAGGGTCCCCTACAAAGATATACCTCTTAAGATCGATGAGGTCCTAGGTATGGTAAATCTTTTAAAAAATAAGAGGCAGCTGGTAAAGACATTCTCTAAAGGTATGAAGCAGAGACTCGGTATTGCAGATGTACTTGTAAAAAGTCCAAGACTGGTAATCTTTGACGAACCTACCGAAGGCCTGGACCCTAAGGCAGCAAACCAGATGCTGCAGACAATCCTTGATCTTAATAGTAAGGAGGGCATAACTTTTATGCTGAGCTCTCACCAGCTTAACCTTGTACAGAAAATATGCGAAAGGATAGGCATAATGTCAAATGGGAAACTTGTTGGTGAAGGCAAAACTGATGAACTCGGCCGCAATCTCTTCGGCGGCGGCAAGTACCGTATAGAGATAGAGCTTGCAAAGGTCCCAGATGGTCTCGTAGCAGATATTAAAAAGATACCAGAGGTACTAGATATTACAGCCAAAGGCCTAAAACTTACCGTCTCATGCGATAAGGACTTAAGGGAAGACATCTCAAAAGTCATAGCAAAGGCAGCAGTAATCATGACCAAGATGGACATGAAGCAGGACGCCCTGGAAGAGATTTACCTAAGATACTTTAAGGAAGAGGTGTAATATGAGAGGAGTACTGACCGTATTTAGAAAAGAGCTTACAGATCATTTTGCGTCAAAGAAGTTTTTAATCCTTCTTGCCCTTGTATATATAGCAGGCCTTGCCTCTACATATGTTGCACTTCAGAATATAAGGGATGTTGCAAGTGCTCTGGACCAATTTGTGTTTTTAAAACTTTACACTACAGGTGGAGAGGTACTGCCCTCCTTTATATCATTTATATCATTTTTTATACCCATAATAGGGATAATCTTTGGTTTTGATGCGATAAACTCTGAGAGGAACAGCGGAAACCTGTCTCGCCTCATGTCCCAGCCGATATATAGGGATAGCGTGATAAACGGAAAGTTTTTAGCAGGGGTAACAACACTATCCATAATAGTTGCGTCCATTGCCTTTATAATCGCAGGAGTTGGACTTACCTCCATTGGTGTACCTCCTACCTCCGAAGAGATACTAAGGATATTCTTCCTTGTATTTATATGCGTTTTTTATGGCGGATTCTGGATGGGGCTTTCAATACTGTTCTCAGTTATTATGGAAAGGACAGCAGCATCTATTCTTACTGCTATTGCAATCTGGATATTTTTGATGTTTTTCCTTCCAATTATTGCAAATGCCATAGCAAATGCCATAGCTCCTATGGAGGGGGCCACAGCAGCAGAACATGCAAGGAACTTTAGTATTAATCAGGGAATCTTAAGGATATCACCTTCGACCCTGTTTACAGAGACGATAGCGATAATTCTAATGCCTGTAGGCGGGCATTTTATGCTGAGACCCATACTTCAAAGCGACTTGGTCGGGATGGTATCAAGCCCGCTATCGCTCGGTCAGAGCCTGATACAGGTATGGCCACAGCTTGCAGTTATAGTAGCACTGGCTATTATATGTTTTGCACTGTCATATGTTACATTTATGAGGCAGGAAATAAGGTCTACCTAGTAGTTAATCCTGATGGGTAAGAGCTTCCTCGATTAAACTGGTGCCTACTGAAATTTTGTCTAAAGAATGGATGGAGGCACCATTTGTTTTTATTACCTCTTCTACCTGTTCATATATTATCGAGTCGCCCTCGCAGGTTACTTTTACATTCTCTACCTTTTGATCCATTTCAATAAGGGATATATCTACGCCATCGACTCCTACGAGATCCGCCAGTTGTTTGGCTATCTCAAGTATATTAGGTGAATGCGGTTTTAAAACGTCCAGTACTATCCTTCTGATATTTGCCAATTTATTTTCTCTCCTGTCTTATTTATTGTAATAATAATTCTAAAATATTTACTATCTTCAGGTCTACATCTTCTCACCTTCCCTTAGTTTTTCAAGGCTTACCTTTAGATCCGGCGGCAATGGGTCCTCAAATTCCATTAACTTTTCCGTAACCGGATGTGTAAATGAAAGTTTTGAAGCATGCAGGAACTGCCGCTCAAGTCCCATATTTTTAGCTATCTTTGATGAAAACCTCGTACCATATACCTTGTCAGCTATTATTGAATGTCCTATATAAGTAAGGTGAACCCTTATCTGGTGTGTTCTTCCTGTGCGGGGATATATATTCAGCAGTGTTGCCTGCCTGAACTCTTCTGCCACCTCAAATGTAGTTACCGCATCCCTTCCATTATCTATTGCAACTGACATCTTCTTACGGTCTATCCTCGACCTGCCTATGGGGAGTTTTATCTCTCCCTTGTCTTCCTTAAACCTTCCCTCGGCAAGAGCTATGTATGTCTTTTTAACGGTTCGCTCTGAAAACATGGTCGACAGCCTGTGGTGGACATTCTCATCCTTTGCAGCTATCAGCAGTCCGGATGTATCCTTGTCCAGGCGGTGTACTATGCCTGCACGCTCATCTCCTGAAAGTTTAGAGAGGTTTTTACAGTGATACATAAGTGCATTTACAAGCGTATGGTTTTCATTTCCCGGTGCGGGATGTGTGAGCATTCCTGCTTCTTTTGATATTACAAGGATGCTTTTATCTTCGTATACAATATTTAAATCGATCTTTTCCGCGGTTATCTCTGGATTATTGTTTAGCGAGGAAAGATCTTCAATGATTATCTCCTGGCCGCAAACAAGTTTACGGTGCTTTGTCACCCTGGCACCATTTACCAGAACCTTACCCCCGGTTATGAGTTTCTGTATGCGGCTCCGTGATACATCTTTTAAGTTTTTGGATAGAAACTTATCTATCCGCTCTCCAGATTCTTCGGGACCTATTTTATATAAGTGGCTGTCGGCTTCTTTTTTGCTCAACTCCCCTTACTCTTCCCCTGTTTTAAATACTCTCTTAATATTAATATTATAATGAGGATAAATCCAATTACAATAAAACTGTCTGCAATATTAAAAACTGGTCCAAAAAATGTAAAGCTTATAAAATCAGTGACTTCGCCTATGAAGTAGCGGTCCACAAGATTTCCAAGGGCTCCGCCTAAAATAAATCCGAGCGCAATATTATAGAAAAGGAATTCAAGATTCATCATGACTTTGAGTATTATTATAAGGAAGATAGCCACCAGCGACACTATGGTAAGTATTTTGGTATATGACTGAAACATCCCGAAAGCGGCGCCTGTATTTTTAATATTAGTAAAATACAGGAATTTCGGGTATGACCGCCATTGTCGTACCTTCGGTTACTTTTATCGAGATGAAGTATTTAGATACCTGGTCAAGCAGAAGGACCGCTACACTTGTTAAAAGGAAATATATATTTAAAAGAATCCTTTTCTTTTTTTTACTCATCATCTTTTACTATGCTCCCCACTACTTTTATTCCAATTTTTAATTCGATCCCATTTACCTTTACAGGTTTTACAAACATCCCCGGGTCAAAGTCCCGTCCCAGACTGTTTGAAAGGGTCTCCTTAGAGATATATTCTACGAATTTATCTATCGTATCCTGCTGGGCTTCCGGAGCCTCTATGGATACATTTATCGTATTCTCTATCTCAAAGCCTGCCTCTTTACGGAGATTCTGTATATGGTGGACAAGTTCGCGCGCAAACCCTTCGGCTGCAAGCTCTTCAGGGATCTCTGTTGGAATACCGACTGTAAATTCACCATCTGTCTCTACTCCTATGCCTTCCTTATTCTTGGTCTCCACAAGCAGCTCCCCGGGTTCAAGCTCTAATTTCTTTCCATCTATATCCAGCTTAATAGTCTTTTCATTCTTTACCTTAAGTGCTATCTGGACTGAATTTGCTTCCTCCAGCGCTTTTTTAATACCAGGTATCATCGGCCCGTATTTTTTACCTACCAGTGCGAGATTGGGCTTTATATCATAAGATACGAGCTCTGCAAGCTCTTCTGAAAACTCTATTTCCTTTGCATTTAGCTCTGAAAGTATAATTTCCTCAAAGTGGTTTATGGCTTCCCTTATCTTCTCATTCCCATTGAAGTATATTGAGACTTTCTGTACAGGCTGCCTTGTCTTTATATTTATCTTACTTCTTACTGCCCTCCCTAGTCCCACTACTTTTCTTGCATTGTTCATCTTAAAGCTCAGGTCCCCTGTCTATAAGGGTCTCGTCTGCTATGGGGAAATCCTCCAGATGCACGCTTTCTGTACCTTTACCAAGGTTTACGACAAGGTTCTGGTAGAGGGTCTCGCTGATAAACGGAATATATGGCGCAAGCAGCTTTGTCAGGGTTACCAGGCATTCATAAAGTGTAAGATATGCGCTTATCTTGTCTTTATCCTCTTCACTTTTCCAGAATCTTCTCCTGCTCCGCCTGACATACCAGTTTGAAAGCATATCTACAAAATCCTGTATCATCCTACCGCTGTCGGTGACATTAAAGTCCTCGAGCAGCCTGTCCACTTCCTTTATGGTCCTATTGAGCTCTGAGATTATCCAGCGGTCTATTTCTTCACGCTCTGCAACCGGGAGTTCATGTTCATAAGGATCGAATTTATCTATCTTTGCATATATTACAAAGAATGAATAAGTGTTCCAGAGCGTCAGGATAAATTTTCTTATAACTTCATCTATTAATTTTTCAGAGAAGTTTTTTGGTGTCCATGGAGATACAGCTGTAAAGAAATACCACCTGAGTGCATCTGCTCCCTGATTATTAAGTATATCCCAGGGCTTTATGACATTACCTTTGGATTTTGACATCTTCTGGCCCTTTTCATCATTTATAAGGCCCAGTACAAGTACATTCTTAAAGCTTGGCTTCTTATACAGAAGTGTCGATATCGCAAGCATTGTATAGAACCATCCCCTGGTCTGGTCGATGGCCTCGCATATAAAGTCAGCCGGGAAATTTTCTTCAAATATATCTTTGTTTTCGAATGGATAGTGATACTGTGAAAAAGGCATGGAGCCTGAGTCGAACCATACATCTATTACATCCTTTACCCTTTTCATATCCTTTCCACATTCCGGACATTTCAGGATAATATTGTCGACATAGGGCCTGTGAAGATCAAGGTCTTCCGGGATATCCTTGCCATATTTATCAAGGTCGGCCTTGCTTCCTATACATAATTTGTGGCCGTCCTCATCTTCCCATATCGGAAGAGGTGTCCCCCAGTAACGCTCACGTGTCAGGGCCCAGTCAACATTATTCTCCAGCCAGTTTCCAAATCTTCCATGCTTTATATGACCGGGATACCACTTGACCTGCTCGTTTGAAGAAAGGAGGTCGTCCTTTATTTTTGAAGTAGCTATATACCAGCTTTTCTTGGCATAATATATAAGTCTCGTATCGCATCTCCAGCAGAACGGATAGCTGTGCTTAAATTTCTTTATCTCAAAGACAAGTCCCCTGTCTTTAAGATCAGTTATTATTTTTGGATTTGCATCCTCTATGTCCATTCCGGCAAACTTTTCAACACTGTCCAGGAAATGCCCTTCCAGATCGACCATCTGTACGACAGGAAGCCCGTTTTCCCTTCCGACTCTCATATCGTCTTCACCAAAGGCCGGCGCTATGTGGACTATTCCCGTTCCTTCGCCGGTAGATACAAAATCACCGCTTATTATCTGGAAGGCTTTACTGTCGCCGCTGGCATAATCATAAACTGGTTTATAGTTTGTGCCTACAAGTTCGGAGCCCTTATACTCTGCTACTTTCCTGTATGGCCTGTCCTCTCCGAAAAGAGTAGGCAAAAGATCCTTTACAAGTATCAGGTTCTGCCCCTCATATTCGATTTCCGCATAAGTGGAATCTGCACTAACTGCGGCTGCGACATTTGATATGAGGGTCCAGGGAGTCGTTGTCCATACCAGGAGATATGTATTTTTACGGTCCTTGAGCTCAAACTTTACAATCGCAGAATAATCCTCGACTTCCTTATACCCCTGTGCTATCTCATGTGAAGACAGCGGTGTCCCGCATCTCGGGCAGTATGGTACTATCTTGTGACCTTCATAAAGGAGGTCCTTGTCCCAGATATTTTTCAGTATCCACCATACTGTCTCTATATATTCATTCTTGAATGTAAAATAGGCATTATCCATATCAAGCCAGAAACCGATCCTCCCGGTAAGCTTTTTCCATTCCTCCTCATATTTCATCACGCTTTCCCTGCAGAGGCGGTTAAACTTCTCTATACCTATTTTTTCTATTTCGTCTTTTGAATTTATCCCGAGCTTTTTCTCTATTTCAAGCTCTACCGGTAGTCCATGCGTGTCCCATCCGGCCTTTCGGGAAACATAATAACCCTTCATCGTCTTAAATCTTGGAAAAATATCCTTGTATACCCTTGAAAGCACATGATGTACCCCGGGTGCCCCATTTGCTGTGGGAGGACCTTCATAAAATACAAATCTTTTACCGTCTTTGGTTTTTTTGAGGCTCTTTTCAAATATTTTATTCTTGTTCCAGAAGCCAAGGGTTTTTTCCTCAAGCTTTACAAGGTTCACTTTGCTGTCTACTTTTTTAAACATATTTATACCTGTCTGATTGCTTCCCGGGAAACCCCCTGGTGAACATTATCTTTTTGCTAAAACTATCCTATAGATTCTATATAATTAGACTGATTTTGTGAAGTAGAATATGACGGCTGGACTCCTAAGCTTTCAGGAGATTCTGCAGCAGTTCTGCCGACTTTACGGCCTGTGCCTTATAGTGATTATTGAAGTATATATAGGATTTTTTAGTAGATGAGGAAAGCTTTTTGATCCGCGGGATCCAGGGTAAAAGCTCATCCTGGCTGTACATATGATCATAGCGCATATAGGCTTCGGCGGGCTTCCACCAATTGGCTGCATTTCTCCCATGAAACCTGATATAGCCGGAGTCGGTAGTATTAATATCTGTTGGAGGGAGCAATGTCTTTAGCCGTGGCTGGTCGACATTGCAGAACCCAATAGCACTGGACCTTAAAAAATCATAGACCTCTTCTGTGAGCCAGCTATTGTGCCTGAATTCTGCACATAGCTCAAGATCTCCCATCTGCTGCCTTAACTTGCCCAGGTAATCCATATTTGATTCGGAAAGCTTAAAACCCCATGGAAACTGCATCAGTATTGCACCCTAATTTTCCTGATTCCTTAAGAGGAGCCAGGGCATCGATATACTGCTTATAATCTTCCCGGGAACAATCCCTGGTATGCGTCATACTGCTGTGCATCTTAACTGAGAAGATAAAGCTATCAGGAACTTTTGCTGCCATGCGGTCAAATATATGGGGATTGGGTATCTTGTAGTAAGTGAAATTTATCTCGACTGTATTAAAGAATGTGCTGTAGAAAGAAAGCTGCTCACTTTTTTCCAGCCCTTCAGGGTAAAAGGTACTGATCCAATCGGAATAACTGTACCCCGAAGTGCCTAATAGTAATCCTGTCATTAATTAAATGAATTCTCCGATCTCATCTAATATCTTGTCTTTTCCCATAGCTCCTACAAGTTTTTTGGCTACATCTCCATCTTTAAACAAAAGCAGTGTAGGTATGCTGCTTATGCCGTATTTAATAGCAGTATCCCTGCTTTCATCAACATTTAACTTACCTATCTTTAAAACATCGCCGCCTTTTTCTTCAGCAATCTTCACCAGCTCTGGGCGCTATCATCTTACACGGACCGCACCAAACTGCCCAAAAATCAACAAGTATCGGCGTACTTGATTTTATTACCTCTGTTTCAAAATTATCGTCTGTTAGCTGAATGGTATTATCAGACATTATCTTCCTTTCTTTGATCATTAATTTAATAAGCTATAAGTATAATAAAGCAAAAATATTATAAATATTCAATCATTTCTATTTTTTCTACATTTACAAAAACGACTTCACGTTTCTCTCCATCTTTTTCAAGATCCTTCAGCGGTTTTTCCATATATATCACTTCTGCATCAGTAATAGGAATAAATTTGCCTACATGAGAAGTTATATAGTCGCTGAGCCTTCCATTTACCATTGTGTATACAGTTCCATTGATTACAGCTGATTCGGTCTTTATCCTTACTTTTACCTGATCTTTTTGTACTTGCATGTGAACCATATTTACTACTCCTTTATTTAAGATGTTAAATACATATTAGCAGAATTATATGAATATTGGCAAAGTGATTTTTATTAGTCAATCATCCTGTCAAATAACCTCCTAATATATCTGTACATTAAACTATTAATAAATATTATATTATAATTTTCTATTATAATTTTATTTTTTTGTATTGTTTTTAACTAGTAATATACTATAATAACTTATAATAACTGAGACTATCAACTCTACTCAATCAACTATGAAGGGGGCAAAATGTACAAATGTCTAGAATGTGGCAATACAGAGAAATTCTATGGTATAGCAAAGGAGAGGGGTAATGCCCTTATATTCCAGAATTGTGGTGAGGTTCAAGGCAGTGATGGGGCCAATGTGCTTGAAGAAGCCCTCGATGCATTGAGAAAGGATCATGACAGGCAGAAACAGGCTGTAGGTGTATCAGAAAGCTATCCCAATGCTATTTTTATCGATGAGGACCCCTGCATGGTAAGTGATCCGGGACCAAAATGTAGAATATCCGGGGAAAAGGAAGCTTTAAAATCTCTTGATGAACCGGTTGCAGGATGTATTGATCCTGTATCTATTATCAAGGGAAATCTATGGGCGATCCAGAACGATGATAAGGGAGAGGAGGTAAACTGGGCATATATAATATCTGACAAGAGTTGGAAGGGGTTCCATGAGGTCAGGTCATGTGCCGCCTGTAACTCTACAAATATTGCAAACACCCAATAGACGGTTGTTTTTATTTGGTATTGAAGAATGATATAATATCTGGACATTTTTAATATACCAAGGAAATCAAAATGACAGAGGATTTAATGATAGATTTAAGAAATATTTTAAAACCATATATGAAAGATAGATTATGGGTAGCTTTACACCCAAACTATAAAGATATAGCAGGTGTTGGTAAAACACCTAAAGAAGCGCTTGAGAAAGCTAGAAGTAAAAAAATAGAAAATTCAGTATTAATACAAGCTATACCTGATTATTCTAGTTATGTAACTTAATAAATGAGATTTAATTATATAAAATTACCTACAAAAGATCGTAAGTTTATTAAACTACCACTGGATTATTGAGGAACAGGCAAGGCAACTGTTACGCTATCTTTGATACTAGAAAAGGTATGTGGGATACGCCGCCCCACCAATAATCCATTATATAGATAGCCCCCGTTTTGGGGGCTTCATTATTGCTGATCCTTATATTTTATCCTCAGCTACAAGCTTGCTCGCTCGGTACAGGGATTCAAATGTTCCGGCATCTGTCCACCATCCCTCAATAATGGAATATGTCATCAAACCTTTTCTTATATATTCATTATTGACATCAGTTATCTCCAACTCTCCCCTGTTCGAGGGCTTTAAGGTCTTTGCAATCTCGAAGACATCACTATCATACATATACAGGCCGATAACAGAATAATTTGATTTGGGATCCTCTGGTTTTTCCTCAATATTTATTACTTTGCCGTCCTTTATCTCAGCTACCCCGAACCTTTCAGGATCGCTTACCTCTTTTAGGAATATCTTCGCTCCCTTTGGCTGTTTTTCGAATTCATTTATGGCTTCCGAGATATCATCCTTTATTATATTATCTCCCAGCATGACAATTACTTTATCTTCATCCACAAAATTCTCAGCAAGCTTTAATGCATCTGCGATCCCGCCTTCGCCTTCCTGGTATGTATAACTGATATCCTTCAGGCCAAATTCACTTCCATTGCCTAAAAGTCTCAGGAAATCACCGGCATTATTCCCGCCTGTGACTATCATGATGTCTTTAAGGCCGCCCTTTACCAGGGTATTTAATGGATAATAGATCATTGGTTTATTATATACCGGCAATAGATGTTTGTTTGTGACTTTTGTGCAGGGCAGCATCCGTGAACCAAGTCCTCCCGCAAGAATTACTCCCTTCATCTGACTGACCACCTCTCTAAATAATATTATTTATAATATAAAATACAAAAATAGCTATTGAAAGGCAAATGCAATATACTGCAAAAATATTTAAATTCTTTTTCTTTGTAAGGTAGAGCAGGTATTTTATTGCAAAAAATCCCGCCAGGTATGCTGACAGGAGACCCGACAGGAGGACCCATGCTGTATTTGCTCCCCCACTAAGTACTGCATCACTGGAACGGGACATTTCAAATATAAATGAGCCAAGTATTATGGGTATTGAAAGCAAAAAGGAAAACTTTACAGCTGCCTCCCTTTTAATGCCAAAAAACCTGGCAAATGAAATGGTGGCACCGGCTCTTGAGATACCAGGAAATACTGCAAAAGCCTGCCCGATACCGGAAGCCAGTGATGAAAGATATGTAAGTGACTTTTTTTGTTCTACTTTTCTCCCTCTGTACTCTCCGCCCCACAGTATGAAGGCTGTCACAAGCAAAAATATAGCAACTACCAGGGGTTTGGAAAAAATACTCTCTATAAGATCACTAAGGAAAAGACCTGCCAGCACTGCAGGTATTGTTGCTATTATTATATAAAGACCCATTTTAAAATCTGTACTTTTTCGCAATCTCCTATAAAACAGTCCCTGTACAAAACCCCTGATTATCCTCCACGCATCCCTGTATAGCACTGTCAGGACCGCAAGAAGTGTTGCTAAATGGACGGTGACTGTAAAATATAGGGGTGGATAATCCCAGCCTGAAAAGTACGGGATAATAACCATATGCCCGGAACTTGAAATTGGGAAAAATTCAGTTATGCCCTGAATTAAACCTAAAACAATTGACTGTAAAATACTCAACTTATATAATATTTAGAATTTTTATGAATTAATATATTAATTTCAAGATATTAACATAAAATTCAAGTAAAATAAAAATAGAAATAGATACTAAAATATTGACATCTATTATTTAAGACATCAGGAAAGGATTTTTTTTAATAACTTAAAAAAATGAAAAAGAAAAAATTTTTAAAGAGAATAGGACCGGTTTTTAATTTTTTTAAAGGCATGGTAATAGGAGTAGCAAATCTGGTACCAGGAGTATCGGGAGGCACTATGTCCCTGGTCATGGGTATCTACGAAAAACTGGTAGAGTCTATTGGCGAATTTTTTAATAATAAAAAAAAGAGGAAACAGTATATCTTTTTTTTAATACCGGTTATCTTAGGCGGAATCGCAGCAATTCTTCTATTTGCCAGAGTCTTCAGCTTTCTTCTGTCATCGGATATATTTTCTCAACCCACATACTTCTTTTTCATTGGTCTTATACTGGGTTCGCTGCCTTTCCTCATAACTGTTCATCATGACATGAGAATAAGACCGACAAGAGTCATGTTTTTTGTAATTGGACTTGGATTGGTAGTGCTTATCACATTTTTTATTGGTAGAGACAATGATCTTGATGCTTTTAAGATAAATTATACTTTATTCAATATGATCAATATAACAGGCATCAGTATTAAGTATGGACTATGGTTGTTCTTTTGCGGAATAGTTACCTCTTCAGCAATGGTCATACCCGGTGTTTCTGGTTCAGCAATTTTGCTTGGATTGGGCGAATACAAAAATGTGCTGCATTTTGTAAGTGAACTGATGGTGGTACAGCTTGTTATTTTTGGTATAGGGGCCGTAATTGGCATATTCTTTTGTGCCAAGCTCATTGACTACTGTTTAAAAAGGATTCCGTCAATTACTTATTATTTTATAATCGGCCTGGTTATAGGGTCTATTTTTCAGGTCGTAATGCAATCCCTGGAAAGCTTTAAACTTTCTTTGCTGCCAGTTGCACTGAGCATAGTAGCCCTGGGTGTAGGATTTGCCGTTGCTTATGGGGTAAGCAAAATAAAAAGAAAAGCAGAAGTATAGGCCACAATGCCTATCTTACCTATTTACCGCTTATAGAAATATTTTCTACAAGGACCGTGGGGCTTCCAAGATACCCTCCCGCCGGGACGAATTTAAGGTCATTGCCTATCATCTTAAAGCTTTTTAGAAAACTTAATATATCAGTTGCTATGGTTACTTCTTTTACCGGTCTTGAGAGTTTCCCTTTTTCTATTAACAGTCCCTTTGCTCCAACACTCATCTGCCCGGAAATCGGATTGCTGCCAGAACCCAGGCCGATAATATCCATAATATAAAACCCTTTGTTTACGCTACCGATTATCTCTTCCGGTGTATGGTTTCCGGGGCTTATATAGAAGTTTGATGATCCCACCGAAGGAGTGGACCTGTAAGATGCCCTGTTGGCATTTCCGGTAGAAAGTGTTTTGTCCTTTCTTGCCGTATAAGTATCGTAGAGAAAAGTTTTAAGGATGCCCTTTTCAAAAACAGAAGTCTTTCCCTTTATCACTCCCTCGCCATCAAAGGGCCGTGAAGCAAGCCCTGCGGGAAGAGTGCCGTCATCAAAGATATCTACATCAATATCAAATATTTTCTTGCCTATGCTATCCTTAAAAAGTGATTTCCCCTTCTGGACAGAATCAGCATTAAGAGTGGATGCGATGACAGCCATAAACTGTGCCGCAACCATTGGATCAAGGACTATATCAAGAGGCTGTGACTCTATCTTCTGGCCGCCAAGTATCGAAACAGACCTTTCGGCAGCTTTAGCAGCAATATCTGCCAGTCCTATATCTGAAGGATTCCTCGAGATCCCAAAATAATCACCGGTGGAAGTATCTTTATCCTTCCTGGATATGGCATTTACATATACCAGAGCTATTGTTGTATTATAGCTGTCTGAAAGTCCATTGGAATTAAGTATTGCCACTTCTGATATGCCGTCACTATACATCACATTAGTGACTCCTGAGACTCTGCTGTCGGCCTTTTTTGTAAGTACTTCAAGTTCCTTTGCCATTTCGATCTTTTCGGTTATTGATACTTTCAAATAATCCTTATCGAAAAGAAGTTTTTTATCCACCTGGTTTTTACTATATTTATGGTCCTTTTTGGTTGGAAGATAATTTAGTTTATCTTTTTTAGTGATCTTTGAATTATCCAGTGCTTTTTTTATTGCATTCCTTATAGCATCTTCCTGGAGTACGGCAGTATATGCATAACCAATCGAGCCTTCCTTGAATATCCTTATGCCTATTCCTGTTGAGTCAGAAAAGGAAAGTGTCTCAATGTCTCCATTAAAGACATCTATTTCATTTTCAAGACCGCGTGCAGCAAATACTTCCCATTGATCTGCACTCCCGGAAGGTATCTTTGCAGCAGTTTCACTGCATATCTTCTCGAGTTCTTCTATCCTGGTTTCAATTGTAAAATTTTCAGTCATCTTAAATATCCGGGTCCTTTTCTACCGGCCCCCTGTTCCTCCTACCGTTATCTCCGAAACTTTGATAGTGGGTTGGCCGACTTCATTAGCAGCAGACTGGCCCTGTTTTCCGCAGAAACCGGGAGCAAAATCAAGGTCATCCGCAACTGCTTCGATCTTTTTTAATATATCAGGACCATTCCCGATTAGGGTTGCACCTTTTATCGGTTTCCCAAGCTTGCCTGACTCAATAAGGTATCCTTCGCTTATGCCAAAAACAAAATCACCCGTTGCCGGATCCACCTGTCCGCCGGCAAACTCTTTTGCAAATATTCCCTTTTTAACTGATCCTATAAGGTTTTGAGGTTTTTCAGTTCCTCTGTCTATATATGTATTTGTCATCCTTGGTATGGGAACATGACGGAATGACTGCCTCCGGCCATTGGATGTCCTCCCCTTCCCGAGTTTCCTGGAGGATCTCAAGTCATAGATAAAACTTTCAAGGACCCCGTTTTTTATAAGTGTAACAGGAGATGAAGGATATCCTTCCCCATCAAATTTAAATGAACCCCAGTGATTGGGCATCGTAGGATCATCAATTGCATTTACTATACCTGAAGCTATCTTTTTGCCTTCTTTTCCCTTAAAGACCGATGCATCTTTTATAATCGAGTCAGCCTCAAGGCCATGTCCGCAGGCTTCATGGAATATTACGCCGCCAAATGCCGGTCCTATGACTACCGGGAGTGAACCCGTGGGAGCATCTACTGCATCAAGCATGGTTATAGCTATCCTTGAAGCTTCCTTTGCAATACCTTCAGCTTTCGGGATACTGATAGCTTCATAACCGCTTGTCTTTGCTAGTGATTTATATCCTGTCCTCATATCACTATCTTTTTTTGCAACCGCATTTACCGAAAGAAATACTTTTACTATTTTCTGGAAGGACTCCTCTCCATATGAATTTGCAGTATAGACCTCTTCCTCAATATCGGATAGTGAAGTAGTCACCTGTATTATGTGCTTATCATATCCCCTGCATATCCTGTCAATTGCTACAAGTATGTCCTTTTTTTCATTTGCATAAGTAGCGGAGGGGGTTTTTAAAATATTTGCTTTATAGCCTGATGGTGCCTGCCGGAGTTCCCGGTTCAGGTCAAATAATTTCCCGGTTGTCGAACTCTTTCCAGCAGCTCCCAGGATCTTTGCTGCTTCGATGAGTTTTTTTTCTTCAATTGAATCCACATAAGCATAATATGTACTGTCGCCTATCCAGACACGCAATCCGCAGCCCATATCATATCCACTGTTTGAGTTCTCGATCCTGCTGTCTTCAAGCTTCAGGGAATTGCTTATGCTTTTTTGTATATATATCTCTGAAAAACTGGCTCCGCCAGAGTTCAATGTCCCGAGTACCTTTAGTGCAATACCTTTATCGATCAATATTTAATATTCCTGTCTACGAAAGAGCTTCTTCCACTCTTTTAGCAGTTGCCTTGCCCTTATTTATGATTTTTTCTACTTTTTCTTTTGTCTTGCCTGCCTTTTTGCCGACAGTTTTTGTGGTCTTTTCGAAAGCATCTTTGCTCTTTTCTAAAAAATCTTCGCCCATTCCCTTTACTTCAGCAAGCTTCACCTTGGCTACTTCAAATCCTTCTTTTGTCTTTTCTGCAAATTCTTCACCTTTTTCTATCAAATCTTTTCTTGTGTCTTTGCCGCTTTTGGGAGCAAGCAGGATACCTGCTAAAAAACCTACCGCCAGGCCAAGTGTCAATGTTATCATGATTTCGGAAGCATGACTTTTACCTCTATTATCTTCCATATTCATCCTGTCCTCCTTCTGTTTTATAATTATATTAATATGGACCCGGTATATGGGACCGGTGGTCCATAAAATAAATGCAGGAAATTATTATTTTTTCTTGTCCTTCCCTGTCTTGCCCAGGCCGTTAATGATCCCGGCCGATGCACTTATTAGCTTTATGAGCGGGCTTGTGATCAATATCCTTGCAAGCCGTATTATTTTTTCCAGCTGCTCGACTATCGAACTTATGCTCTGGGTGAGATCAGTAATGGACCCGACCTCAGTGTTTAAATGAGATATTGTATCATTTAATTTTTCCACCATTGGGATTAAGCTCTCACTGAGCCTGTCGGCCATAAATCTTACTTTATTCAAAAGCCTGAACAAGGGAACAGCCACTATTATTGCTACAATAGCGAATGCAGATATGAGTATTATCGCTACAAGTCCTACGATTTCCAGTGATGTCATAATCTAACCTCTCGGATCATTAATTAAAAATACAAATATAATTATATATATTTAAGTTATTTTATTCAAAAAATAATCAAACTAATTTATAATAAGCAATCAGTAAAGCCCAATATATTTTAAAACATTATTAGATAAGCGAGGTAGAGACCTAAGATGGGAATTAAAAAATCATTTATTTTCATTGTAGTTTTGATCATTGTCCTATCAGTATCAATATCTTTGATATCCTGTACTCCCGCAGCTGTATCATCAAGTGAAGGCAGTAAGCCGGAGACAGGGGGAAGAGCTCACCGCTGAAGAGGTCGAGGAACTGGCAGAAGCCCTTGAAGAAGAAGTAGTCGACGCCGTTGATTTTGAGAGTGCGCAACTGGGGGGAGAGCTTTCTGGTTATATGCCTTCTTATCTTTGCAGTAATGCTGATAATTATGTCGCAGTGGAAGTCACAAACAACTCTGATTTCACATGGAGGGTAAGCGGTACGAATACAGTCAGGATAGGCTATCATTTTTATGGCCAGGATGTCGACTTTGTAGAATATGACAAGACTGCGCGTTCCACACTTCCAAATGACCTTGAACCGGGAGAGACAGCCAGGGTCGAGGTACTGATAAATGATATTGTCAATCCGGGGATCTATGTTGTCCAGATAGATATTGAAGTAAAAGGATATGCCTGGCTATCTTCACTGGATGTTCCCATGGTAGAGGGCCGGGTATATTTTGAGGATTGCGGACCGGATGAGCGGGAAGAAGACTGACCCGTTTAAAAATAGTTGGCTGTTAGCCCAAAAACCGGATTACCGAACAGGCTAACGGGCCATAAAATATTTATCTTTTATAAAGCACAAGTTCTATAAATCCATCTTTTGCTGAAACCCCGGAATTCTTTACTGCACCAGAGGATCCGGCCCTGATTGTCAGGTTATAGCCATTTAATTTTGAACAGAATTCAATATCATCTCCAAGACCCACTCCTCTCAAGGACTCGGCACTTATAGATTTCGAAAGGGCATCAGGAAGCGACCTGTCACCTATTGCCGCTGAAAGGACCAGCTTCGCACTGTCGCTGTATATAAGGTCATGAGGTTTAGAGAGAAGGTATTTTACTGCCAGACCGGCTATATAGGCATCATCATATGCGATCTTTCCCATTTCTCCCGAGCACAGAAAAAGTATATCCCTTTCATTTTTTAAAGCATTATCAAGGACATCCTCCATTGTGTGCCTGAAATTTAATGCGGCAAGTGAAAACACTGCCGGGGATCCTGCTGCCTTCGTAAAAGATACCGTGCCATTTGTAGTCTTAAGTATTGCCTGGCGCTCCCTGAGGTCCAGGGTGGAAAATTCCAGGGGTGAATTCCCATAATCAAAACCTTCTGGTTTAAGGCCGCCTTTTTCTCCACAAAGGAGCCTGGCAGGATATGCCTTTTTAAGTGAATATGCCTCATTGAGTGTGCCGGCTACTATAATGCTATTTACACCGCTTCCAAAAAGTGTTGCAATTGTCGAAGTGGCCCTGATCACATCGATTACAGCACAAACGGATTCTCCTATGTCGACTTTTAAGCTATCCTGGTCAAAATTATTTGAAAGGGCTATATCTACTATCAATTAATCGTCTCATCCCTCAAATTTCTGGGCGGTAAGGTTTTCATATGCTGAAATATAACGCTGTGATGTCTTCCTGGCTATTGCTTCAGGAAGTTTTGGCGGCTGTGAGTTCCTGTCCCAGGTTGTAGACAGCAGATAATCCCTGACAAACTGTTTATCATAGCTGTGCTGGTCCCTGCCAGGTTCATATTCATTCAGCGGCCAGAACCTTGACGAATCAGGCGTCAGTACTTCATCTGCCAGTATTATCTTATCATCAGGTGTCAAACCGAATTCAAATTTAGTATCTGCAATTATAATGCCCCTTCTTAATGCATATTCTGAAGCTTTAAGGTATAGTTCAATGCTTTTGGTCTGCAATGTATTTATGATCTCTGCACCGAATATCTTTTTTGCCTTATTTATTGTAATGGCCACATCATGTCCGGATGTTTCCTTTGTAGAAGGTGTAAATATCACCTCAGGCAGCCTATCACATTTTGTCAATCCTTTTGGGAGTTTAAGATCCCCTATTTTACCTGTCTTTGAATAATCTTCCCAGCCTGAACCAGTGATATATCCCCTTACAACACATTCTATCGGAAATATTTTGACTTTCTTTACTATTACCGACCTTCCCCTTAATGTATCCCGGTGTCTTTTTAAAAACTTCGGGAATTTTTCTACATCTGTTTCAAGGAGATGGTTCTCGATTATATCCTTTAAATATTTAAACCAGAAATTTGATATTTTATTGAGTACTATGCCTTTAACTGGAATAAGGGAATCAAGTATATAATCAAATGCAGATATGCGGTCTGTGGTGACAATAAGGAGTTCATTATTAAAGGAAAACATCTCCCTTACCTTACCGCTTGCTATTTTTTCAATACCTTCGATCTCTACTCCTCCGATGAGTTTCATTTTAAAACCTCCAAATTAATATTTATCAGCTCTTTTATTATATTATTATCATACTTAACTTATTATTTACCTTGCGATCCTCATATAAAAGCTGATTATCTCAGCTGCTGCACCCGAGAGGAGCTTTTCTGCATCCCTGATCGCTTCTTCAAGCTTCATTGGCCTGTTTATTATAGAAAAATTTCCACTAAAAAGTGAAGAGTTTTTTTCATCAATACTAGCTCTATCTGAAAGCACGGATCCATTTATGGTGATCACCGGAATACCGTAATTTGAGGCGAGCTTTGCGACCCCATATGCACTTTTACCATAAAAAGTCTGCTCATCCATAGCTCCCTCACCTGTTATGATAAGATCCGCATCCTTTATTTTATCCTCAAGACCGGTTGTCTCTATCACTATATCGGTCCCTGGTTTTAATACACCTCCCGCAAATGCTGCAAGTCCTGCCCCGAGGCCTCCTGCTGCACCGGCGCCCGGAAGGCCGGCAATATCTTTTTTGAGGTCCCTGCTTACTATTTGTGCATAATTCTTCAACCCCTCATCAAGGGCCTCAACCATTTCCGGGCCGGCACCTTTCTGTGGACCATAAACATGCGCAGCTCCCCTTTTACCATATAAAGGATTATCTACATCGCTGGCAACCTCGACCATAGTCGCCAGGAGCTTGCTGTTAATACCCGAATCATCTATGCTTGCAAGTCTTGCAAGTTCTTTCCCACCAAAGCCTAACAGGTCACCATTGCTGTCAAGCAGCCTGTAGCCCAGGGCCTGCGCCATTCCCATTCCGCCATCATTTGTTGCGCTGCCCCCAATGCCGACTATTATTTTTTTACTTCCCATGTCAATAGCTTTTGCAATGAGCTCCCCTGTACCATAAGTCGTGGTCTCCATGGGGTTTTGTTTGCCGGCAGGTACGAGGACAAGACCTGAAGCTGAGGCCATCTCTATTATTGCGGTACCATTTCCTATTATCCCAAACCTGGCCCTTACAGGCTCTCCTAACGGTCCCTTTACATCAAGCTCTATAAGTTTTCCGTCAAGACTCTCTACCAGTGTCTCTACCGTTCCATCACCGCCGTCAGCCATCGGACTCGTGATCACTTCAGAATTCGGGTTGATCTCTTTTATGGTCTTCTCTATTATCCGGCAGACTTGCAGTGCAGAGAGGCTTCCTTTATATTTATCTGACGCTATTACTATCTTCATATTGAATATTTATCCTGTGGTCCGGTCCAATAAGCCAGGATCCGGTTCCCGGACAGGCCCTTAACTTATTATTGCATCCTTTAATGCTCTTGAACAGATGCACTGCCTTCCTTCCGGTATTTTTTCTATAGCCTTAAAAAGCAGGTTCTTTAACTTTTCATTATTTTCATTAAATACCTTTACAACTGCTTCAAGAGTTACCGGAGCGACATCCGGGTGTCCCTCGAGCCCGACATCATAATCGGTTATAAGCGATATGTTCACATAGCATATCTCCTGTTCCCTTGCCAGGTAGCTTTCAGGATATTGTGTCATATTTATGACTTCCCATCCCTGTGAGGCAAACCACTTGCTCTCAGCCACTGTAGAGAACCTGGGACCCTGGATGATGACAACTGTACCTTTCGGGTGATGGGCTATATCAAGCTCTTCAGCGCTACGGGCGACTATTTTCCGGAGATCAGGACAATATGGCTGTGCCATAGTTATATGAATGGTCTTTGGACCGTCAAAGAAAGTATCTTTGCGTCCCTTGGTCCTGTCAACAAACTGGTCGCATATTACAAATTGCCCGGGTTTTATATGAGGTTGAAGGCTGCCGGAGGCGCAGGGTCCGAAAATATATTTTACTCCCAATTCCTTCATAGCATATATGTTTGCCCTAAAATTTATCATATGTGGAGGCAGGTCATGATTTTTTCCATGTCTTGGTAAAAAAGCGACTTTTCTCCCCCCGACCTCTCCCAGTACGATCTTGTCTGACGGATCACCATAAGGTGTCTTCATGTCTATCTCTGTGGTGTCTTCAAGGAATGAATAAAAGCCTGATCCCCCAAAAACCCCTATCTCCGCTCTAGTTTTTTCAGACATTATCTCCCTTTCCGGTATTATTATTTAATTTTTCTTCAAGGACGGCCGCAAGAGATATTTCAGGCCTGGCGCCGAAATGAGCGATTACAGCTGCTGCTGTAATATTTCCAATTCTCCCGCATACATCCAGATCTTCCTTTTTTATATATCCATGTAAAAAACCGGCTGCATACATATCTCCGGCCCCGGTTGTGTCTATTACTTTTATATTCTTTTCGGGACCTATCTCAAAATATTTTTTTCCATGTATAATGACCGACCCGAGCCCGCCTCTAGTCAATGCAAATATATTGTCATACTCCATACATGATCTTGAAGCCTCTTCGAATGAATCGGTCTCAAAAAGAGTCTTTATCTCGTCCTCATTTGCAAAAAGTATATCCGTATGGTCCTTTATAAGTGATAGGAATTCAGCCCTGTGTCTTTCAACACAAAATGAGTCAGAAAGGCTTAGCGCTATCAGTCCTCCAGCTTTCCCTGCGGTATTTATAGCTTTTTTAAAGGCTTCTTTTGCAGGTGCGCTATCCCAGAGATAGCCTTCCAGGTATACTATATCAGCATCTGATATCACCTTTTCATCAATATCTTCGGGCCCGAGGGTGCCTGATATTCCAAGGCAGGTATTCATGGTCCTCTGGGCATCAGGAGTCGACAGGACAACGCAGCACGCAGTAGAGTTTCCTTCCACTGCCCTTTTAGTGCAGTACATCACACCTATATCATTCAAGCCTTTCTCGAAGGTCCGGCCAAGCTCATCATCTTTTACTTTCCCTATAAATGCTACATCATGGCCCAGTGAGGCCAGCCCGGCAATAGTATTGGCCGCTGATCCTCCGGAAGCCTGCTTTTCGGCCTTTATTTTTTTGTGGAGGCTGGTAATACCATCTTCATCTATCAGCTGCATCATTCCTTTTTCCATTTTATGTGTGTCAAGGAATCTGTCGTCTACATTAGCCAGTATATCCACTATTGCATTTCCTATGCCCACTACCATATATTTTTTGGACATTGCATGATCTTGCTTATTTGTTTTTTCAGGTCCCAACAGCCTCATTGCCTCCGGTTAAATATTTGATATGGTTTTGATGTAATATGATTTGATCTGCTACTTGTCATCTAAGATGGTAACACCTTTTTATCCCTTTATTCATCTGGTTATGTTATATATAATATAGTTCAAGATTACAAGTAAAATTTTTTATACTACTATTACTCTCTATACAGGAAAGGTTGCTGATGCTAGAAGTTCTCGAATTCGACACAAGCAAACGAAATGATCTAATCGACATAACCGCAGAAGTCAGTGCAGCTGTCTCCAGGTCCAGGATCGAGAGCGGAATCTGCTGTCTTTATGTACCCCATGCCACTTCCGGAGTCACCATAAATGAAAATGCCGATCCTTCCGTCGCACTTGATATTATAAAGAAGCTGGAGACCATGGTACCCAGGAATGAGGACTATTCCCATACAGAAGGCAATTCAGACTCTCATGTCAAATCTTCTATTATAGGGACGACCCTTACTATAATAATCGAGGACGGCAGCCTTGTGCTCGGTACCTGGCAGGGTATTTATTTCTGTGAATTCGATGGACCCAGAAGCCGAAAGATCTATGTCAAAACGATCGAAGGATAGACTTTGACCCTTTTTGATGATTTTAGCTCCGATATTTCAAAGAAAGTCATTTCAGGAATCCCTCTTGCTGACAGGATGCGTCCGTCCGATCTCGATGGATTTGTCGGGCAGAGACATCTTGTCGGTAAAGGAAATGTACTCCAGAGCATTATTGAGAGCGACCGGCTTCATTCCATTATTTTCTGGGGCCCTCCCGGATCAGGCAAGACGACCCTAGCCAGGATAATAGCAAACAGGACAAAAAGCAGGTTTATTTCTTTTTCAGCTGTTTCATCAGGTATCAAGCAGATAAAAGATATCATGAAGATAGCCGGACATGAGCTCAGGACAAGAGGCATAAAGACAATACTTTTCATTGATGAAATACACCGTTTCAATAAGGCCCAGCAGGATGCTTTTCTTCCATATGTAGAAGACGGTACCATAATCCTGATAGGAGCCACGACTGAAAACCCTTCATTTGAGGTGATCTCTGCCCTCCTTTCAAGGGCAAAGACATATATACTTGAAAAACTTTCCGATGAAGATATAAAGATGCTCCTTAAACGGGCATTAAGCGATAAAGACAAGGGACTCGGTAAATACAATGCCGGCATTGATGAGAAGACACTGGATTTCATCTCAAGGGTATCAGATGGGGACTCAAGGATGGCATACAATATCCTGGAGCTCTCGCTGGATGCATCCCTCCCAAAAACCCCGAGTACCGCTGTTGAAAGTAAGAGTGTAAAAACAGGCAAAAAGCCTGCCGGAAAGAAAAATAAAACATTTTTCATCGACAGGGAGACTGTAGAAAATGTTACCCAGACAAAGGCCCTGCTATATGATAAGCATGGGGAAGAGCATTTTAATGTGATCTCGGCGCTCCATAAAAGTCTAAGGGGTAGTGATCCCGATGGCGCCGTCTACTGGACCGTCAGGATGCTTGAAGGCGGAGAGGATCCCCTTTATATATTGAGGAGGATGGTCAGGTTTGCATCTGAGGATGTCGGGCTCGCAGATCCCAGGGCCCTGCAGATGGCAATAGCTGCCAAGCAGTCATTTGAATTTATCGGTCCGCCGGAGGGCTATCTTGCCATAATCGAAGCTGCTGTCTATCTTGCCCTGTCACCTAAATCTAATTCGCTATATACAGCATATAAAAAAGTCCTTGGTGATATTAAGAGATTCCTTTCACTTCCCGTTCCCCACCATATCAGGAATGCCCCGACCGGACTTATGAAAGAGGCCGGATACGGCAGGGGTTATAAGTATGATCACAACTTTGAAGGAGCTGTAGCGGGCCAGACATACCTGCCTGAAAAACTTGCCGGAAAGAAGTACTATTCACCGTCAGGGAGAGGTTTTGAAAAAGATCTTTTAAGCAGGATGAAAAGGATCTCCCAGCTCAGGGACAAGTCCCCCGGTTAAGCCCTATCATATGATATGGTCCCGGAACCGATTACTGCCTGATGTCTTTATTTAATCTCCTGATCTTAAGGAGTATTCTTATTATCGCATATATTGCAAGCGCTAAGATAATAGTTAAAATAATGACACCCGGCAAATATATATTAAACACAAGTGAACTCCGGAGAACACTGTCCTCCGCCATGTCTATGATGCGCATATAGAGATTCGGGATACTGAAGAACATCGTCGGAAGAATAATAATTCCCAGCACCAGCAGGAGCCTCTTATACTTTTCTATCTTTGACCTGTTATCATTATATAATTCAAGACTATGATCACCGTCTGCATTTGTCTTGAAATAATACCATGCACCAAAACTCCCGATATATTCCCAGCCTATATCCTTAAAGTTAAGGATATATTCATCCCTTTCTACATTCCTCAAAACCTTAAAATCAAATTTATAGATCATATCCCGGGGTTCGCCTTTTTCGAACCTATAATTAAAGAAACCTACCCCGGTCAGATGCCATCCTTCATTAGACATCTCCCTCAGCCATTTTTCCTCCTTCTCTTCCTGCCAGGCGAAGAAGGTCCGCACTACTGTTTTTATATCTATATTTTTTTTCATCTCTGTTTTCTTCTTTCATTTAAGAGCATATTTGTATTATCCAGCATCTCTTTTAACCTCCTGGCTTCAAAATCGATCAGTTCTATACCAAATTCAGTGATCGTGTATATTTTCCTCCTACCCTCAGGAACTCCGGAGCTTTCCTGCGGCTGTATTAATTTTGCCTGTACCAGGTTGCTTAATGCACCATAAAGAGTACCGGGACCAAGGCGTATCCTTCCCTCACTCAGCTTTTCTACTTTCTTCATGATCCCGTATCCATGAAGAGGCTTTAAGAGAGCTATCAAAATATAGTGCATGGTCTCTGTCATCGGCGAGTATTTTTTTATCCTTTTAAGCTGGTTCATCTGTCCCCTTTCAAAAACTAAACTATAACGTCTACTGTTGTATCGTCTACTGTTATATCGCTTAACGATATAGTATCACCCTATAATGCGGCTGTCAAATGAAAATATATAATAATCTTTTGAGAAGTTTACCTGAAGTTCAATACGGGTAAGCCAAACAAAACATTTGATGAAACTGTTGATGGATCTTGCGAATAGATCAATGGATAAATGATAGTGTCCTTTAAGATAATACTTGAAACTAAAAGGAACCGGTCATTATTGATCCGGTCCCTTTTAGTTTTTACATATTATTTGTCTCGCCAGGGCTAAACCATCCTGGGCGAAATTTTTTGTTCTTACTTTATTAGTTCTTCAGCTATCTGGACAGCATTTAAGGCTGCTCCTTTTCTCAACTGATCCCCTACTACCCACATACTTATTCCATTATCGGCAGACAGGTCCTCCCTGATCCTCCCTACATAGACATCATCTTTGCCGGAGGAATCAAGAGTTGTGGGATAGACTTCATTTGCAAAGTCGTCTTTCAGGATAACACCTTCAGCTTCATCGATCGCTTTCCTTATTTGCTCCACTGAAAGCTTGTCTTTAGTTTCCATCATGACTGATTCTGAATGAGAAGTCATAACAGGTACCCTTACTGTCGTAGCGGATATCTTAATACTGTCATCACTCATGATCTTATGAGTCTCATATACCATTTTCATTTCTTCTTTTGTATATCCATTATCATAAAAAACATCTATATGGGGGATAACATTATTTGCTATCTGCACCGGAAATGTTTCCGGGGTGATATTATTATTCTTATTGCATATTATCTCCCTTAGCTGGTCCTCAAGTTCTGTCATACCGCTTGCACCAGCTCCTGAGACAGACTGATAGGTAGACACTACTATCCTTTTTACGGGAGAAATATCATATACAGGCTTAACGGCAACAACCATTATAATGGTCGTACAGTTAGGATTGGCTATTATGCCCTTATGGCCATCTATGTCCTTACGATTGACTTCAGGTACTATAAGGGGAACATCGTCATCAAGCCTGAATGCACTGCTATTATCGACAACAACCGCTCCGCTGTCCACAGCATGCTTCGCATATTCTTTTGATCTTGAGGCCCCTGCTGAAAACAGGGCTATATCAATATCCTTAAAAGAATCCTTTTTGAGTTCCCTGACCTCGATCTCCTCACCTGCAAAATCAACCGTCTTTCCGGCTGAACGGTGAGAAGCCAGGGGTATAAGGTTTTTAATGGGAAATTTTCTTTGCTCAAGGATTGAAAGGAAAACTCTCCCCACCGCACCGGTTACCCCTGCAATTGCTATATTATATTCTTTACTGCTCATTTAAATCATCCTGTCGTTATAGACCTTTAAAATAAAATTTACCTCAAATAAAATCAAACAATATCAAAACCATGGTGAAGGACTTTTACCGCTTCCCTGGCATTTGCTTGCCTTATAACACATGAGATCCTGATTGGAGACGTCGATATCATCTCAATATTTATTTGCTTTTCAGCAAGCAGCTCAAACATCCTTGCCGCTACTCCGGGGTGTGTCTGCATCCCCGCACCGACTATTGAGACTTTCGATATATCCGGATCTATTTCCACATGCTTTTGATCAAGTTCATCGAGGACCTTTTTAGTAATGGAAAGATCTTCATTTTTTATGGTAATTGATATAGCTGCCTTGTTTTCTTCACTTACATTCTGCACTATAAGATCAATATTTATATTATTATCTGCAAATTTGCGGAAAAGTGAAGCTGCTACACCTGGTTTGTCTTCAAGTTCGAATACGGATATCTTTACCTGGTTAGTATCATAGGTTACACCGGTTATTAAGGGTTTTTCCAATCTTTTATCTAATTTTTTTTCATCCATTACCCAAGTCCCTTCATTTTTATTAAAACTTGACCTTACATGAATCACCACATCATGCTTCTTTGCAAATTCAACGGCTCTCAGATGAAGTACCCCTGCACCGGAAGATGCCAGCTCAAGCATTTCATCATATGAGAGGGAGTGCATCTTTGTCGCTTCTTCAACAAGATTCGGATCAGTTGAAAATACACCATCGACATCGGTATATATTTCACAATAATCAGCCTTCAGCGCAGATGCTATGGCAACAGCTGTGGTATCAGAACCACCTCTGCCCAGCGTGGTTATATCCCCCTCAATATTGCTTCCCTGAAATCCTGCTATTATTACAATATTTTCTTTTTTTAATTCTTTGAGGACACGGTCCACTTTTATATTAAGTATCTTTGCATTTGAATATACATCATCTGTAAAAATACCGGCCTGTATTCCGGTAAGTGATACGCAACTGTGACCTTTCTTATGAATAGCCATTGAAAGCATGGCTATAGATACCTGCTCTCCGGTTGAAAGAAGCATATCCATTTCTCTTCTCGAAGGGTCGTCAGTCACTTCAGCCGCAAGGTCAATAAGCCTGTCAGTTGTATCTCCCATAGCTGATACTGTTACCACTACATTTTTACCGTCTTCTTTCGAAGCAATGATACGGTCAGCCACCCTCCTTATTTTATCAGCATCACTTACAGAGGTACCACCGAATTTCATTACGATAATTTCTTTTTTATCTCTCATTTTTCCTATATATAAAATATTTGTTATAGACCATATAATTATAATAAAATACAGCCATTATTTGAAAAGGAATATTATACATACTAATCACAGTCAAAGCTATTAAAATCTTTAACTTTTTTGACTGCTCTTTTTACTCTTTTAAAAAGTTTCAACTGCCGTCTCATCTGGAAGTGCCAGCAGCATCACTTCAAAATTTCCGTGCCGGTTTATTTAGAAACTTTTACAGCATCACTATCTACTCTGGCAAGGCCGCTATATTTTTTATATTTCTCAATGGCGTCTTTTTCTGCCCTGGTAAAAAGATCTTCTGCTATTTCCGGAAATGTCTTGGTAAGTGAAGCATATCTTACTTCTCCCATCAAGAAATCCCTGAATGACTCTTTAGGTTCTTTGGAATCCAGTATAAATGGATTTGTAGCGCCATCCTTAAGCAGGGGATTATATCTGTAAAGGTGCCAGTAACCTGCATCTACAGCCTGTTTTTCCCTCAATTGTGTCTTACCCATACCGATATATATACCGTGGTTTATACAGGGTGAATATGCGATTATAAGTGATGGACCTTTATAGCTTTCCGCTTCCTGTATGGCCTTCAATGTCTGTCTCTGGCTTGCACCCATTGCGATCTGGGCCACATAAACATAACCATAGGTCATTGCCATCAGTCCGAGGTCCTTCTTTTTGACCTTCTTCCCGGAGGCCGCAAACTTGGCCACTGCACCCATAGGTGTTGCCTTTGAAGATTGTCCCCCGGTATTTGAATATACCTCTGTATCATATACCATTATGTTTATATCTTCACCGGAAGCAAGAACATGATCCAGCCCCCCATAACCAATATCATAAGCCCATCCGTCTCCTCCGAATACCCATATGGATTTCTTGACCAGATAGTCCTTGAGATCAAGTACCCTCTGTCTTATGGCATCAGCACCGGGATCCTTTAAACTATTACCCAGGAGTTCCAGGAGTTTTTCACTGGCAATTCTGCTTGCTTCAGCATTTTCCTTGCTTACTATCCATTCATTTACCGTTTCTTTTATCTCCCCATCTATATTTGCTGCTGAAAGCTCTTTTAAATATCCTTCGATCTTACTGCGTACCTGGTTTATACCTGTTGCCATACCGAATCCATATTCTGCATTATCTTCAAATAATGAATTCGCCCAGGCAGGACCCTGGCCTTTGGAATTTGTAGTATACGGAGCTGAAGGGGCAGAGCCTCCCCAAATCGATGAACAACCTGTAGCATTAGCTATTACCATCCTCTCGCCGTAAAGCTGTGTTATCAGCTTGGCATACGGGGTCTCGCCACAACCTGCACATGCGCCGGAAAACTCAAATAATGGTTTTTTAAACTGGCTTCCTTTTACGGTATCTGCAGATATAAGATTATCCTTGATAGAGACACCGGATGCAAAATCCCAGTTCTGTAATTGTTTCTCCTGTGAATCAAGAGGTTTCATAATAAGGGCCTTCTCTTTTGCAGGGCAGACATCGGCACAATTTCCACAACCCGTGCAATCCATCGTACTTACCTGGATCCTGTATTTAAGGCCATCCAACCCTTTCCCTTTCGCCTTGAGAGACTCAAAATCCTCTGGTGCCTTTTTAGCTTCACCTTCATCTAATAATACCGGTCTTATGACCGCATGAGGGCAAACATATGAACACTGATTGCATTGTATGCAATCTTCCTTCTGCCATTCGGGTACATTTACGGCTATCCCCCTCTTTTCATAAGCAGATGTTCCCTGGGGGAATGTCCCGTCTTCTACTCCTACAAAAGCACTCACCGGTATTGAGTCACCTTCCTGGCGGTTTGAGACCCTTAATATATTCTTTATAAAATCAGGCTCCTGCGCCTGTACTATATCAGCAATCTCTTCTGCATCTTTCCAGTCTTCCGGAATCTCGATTTTCTGTATTGCCCCTACGCCCTTATCGACTGCATCATAGTTCATCTGCACTATCTTTTCACCTTTCTTGCCATAGGTCTTTCTTTGATAGCTTCTTTCATATATTTGATTGCATCACCCAGGGGAATTACTTTGGACAGATTAAAAAATGCTGCCTGCATTATCATATTTATCCTGTTTCCCAGCCCGATATCATTGGCGATATCTGTGGCGTCTATGATATAGAACTCAATATTATTTTCTGCCAGGTATTTCTTCATGGAGGCAGGAAGTTTAACATCAAGTTCTCCGGTTTTCCACTGGCAGTTAAGGAGGAAGATCCCGCCTTTTTTAAGACCTTTGAGCATATCGTATTGATTTACATAGGATTGATTATGACATGCAGTGAAATCAGTTTCTGAAATAAGATAAGTAGATCTTATCAAATTCTTGCCGAAACGCAGATGCGATACTGTTAGTCCTCCGGACTTCTTTGAGTCATACGCAAAATAACCCTGTGCATACATGTCTGTATTGTCGCCTATTATTTTTATGGCGTTCTTATTGGCGCCTACTGTACCATCTGAACCCAGACCCCAGAATTTACATTTTATGGTACCTTCAGGTGAGGTCTCGATCTGCTCTTTTATCTCGAGGGACCTGTGTGTCACATCATCATTGATCCCGATGGTAAATCCATCTTTTGGTTTATCTTCTTTTAGATTGTCAAATACAGCTTTTATCTGGCTGGGAGTCGTATCTTTTGAACTAAGCCCATACCTTCCACCTACTATCACAGGTTGTCTTCCGGTATTGTAGAATACATCCTTGATATCCAGGTACATCGGTTCTCCGGGGGCTCCCGGTTCTTTTGTCCTGTCAAGGACCGCGATCCTCTTAACTGTATCCGGAAGAACATCAAGTAAATGTTTTTGAGAAAAAGGCCTGTACAAATGAACCTTTATAAGGCCGACTTTTTCCCCGAGTTTATTAAGATACTCTACTGTCTCATCAATGGTCTCTGTTACCGAACCCATTGCGATTATTATATTTTCTGCATCTTTTGCACCTGTATAATTAAATGGCTTATAATCCCTGCCGGTAAGTTTACTTATCTGTTTCATATAATCTGCAACTACATCCGGTAATCGATCATAGAAACTGTTTGAAGCTTCCCTGGCCTGGAAAAATATATCAGGATTCTGGGCAGTGCCCCTGGTTACAGGATGCTCCGGATTAAGTGAACGCAGCCTGAAATTTTTAAGGGCCTCTTCATCAAGCATGCTTTTAAGGTCTTCGTATTTTATAGTTTCTATTTTCTGGATCTCATGAGAACTTCTGAACCCATCAAAGAAATGTACAAATGGAACCCTTGATCTTATCGAGGTCAGGTGTGCGACCCCGGCAAGGTCCATTATCTCCTGGATAGAACCTGAAGCCAGCAGTCCAAAACCGGTCTGTCTTACAGCCATTACATCTGAATGATCACCAAATATTGATAAAGCATGCGTTGCTACTGAACGTGCACTTACATGAAATACACCCGGCAGTAGCTCTCCTGCTATCTTATACATATTTGGGATCATCAGTAACAGTCCCTGGGATGCAGTAAAAGTAGACGTCAGCGCCCCTGCTGCAAGGGAGCCGTGTACAGCACCTGCAGCTCCTGCCTCTGACTGAAGTTCGGTTACCTTTACAACCTGCCCGAACATATTCTTCTTGCCATAAGCAGCCCACTCATCAATATACTCTCCCATTGGTGAAGATGGTGTGATCGGATAAATAGCTGCAGACTCAGTAAAAGCATAGGCAATATGAGCAGCTGCCATATTACCATCCATAGATTTCATTTCCCCCATTTTTGATACCCCTTCATTTTAAGTTCGGAACTTAAATATAATAAAGCTTGCCTTCCCAAAACAAACTTCTAAAAACTATGAATTGCCATTGGGCAAAACCTTAAGGATTATATCACAATTAGGGGGATTTATTAATAAATTAAAAGATGATCAAAGTGCATTTTGTTGCTATATTTCGCGCCTGTCAGATAGCGCCCTCCCGATGGTTATCTCATCTGCATATTCAAGATCCCCGCCCACGGGAAGACCGCTTGCAAGCATAGTCGTCTTGACCCCGCGCGAAGTCAATTGTTTCTTAATATACATAGCCGTACTTTCGCCTTCTACAGTAGGATTCAGGGCCACTATGACTTCAGTTACAGTATTTTCCCTTACCCTCTCCATCAGCTTGGGTATCCTTAATTCGTCAGGACCAATGTTTTCGATCGGTGACAGGAGACCGCCAAGCACATGATACAGCCCCTGATATTGTCCTGTTTTTTCAAGTAGTATTATATCGCCTACTTCCTCGACAATACATATCTTGGTTGTGTCTCTTGACTGATCCCTGCATATATGACATATCTCATCCTCTGCAAGATTGCGGCACACTTCACAGAATTTTACTTTATCTTTCATGTCGATAAGGCTCTTTGCAAATTTTTCTATTTGCCCGGGAGGTAATTTCAATAGATAATATACTATCCTTCTTGCGGATTTAGGTCCGATAGCCGGAAGTTTCCTGAATTCATTTATTAAGTTTTCTACACTCTTTATATATAGGGGCATTTTTATTAAATTTCTAAGATTATGGATCACAAATCAAGTCTGGTCGCTTTTATATCTTAAGAAAAATTCCGTTAAAACAATATCTGGTCTAGAATCCAGGTAAATCCATTCCTCCGGTAAGGCCGGCCATCTTATTCTTTGCTTCATCCTTTGACTGTTTCAAAGCATCATTTACAGCAACCATCACCATGTCCTCTACCATATCCAGGTCATCGGCATCTATCATCTCATTATTCAGCTTTATTTCCAGGATCTCCTGGTCACCATTGACTCTCGCTTTTACTGCTCCGCCTCCTGCAGATGCCTCGAATTCCATACTTTTGAGTTCTTCCTGAACCTCGGCCATTTTTTTCTGCATCATCTTAGCCTGTTTCATCATCTGCTGCATATTAAAACCCAATTTTTACTCCTTTATCTCGAATTTTTTTTCAAAATATTTTAGCATATCTTCTTTGCCATCACCGGCTGACCCGGTATCTTTATCTTTTTTGTCCGCACTATCTATGCCAGTTTTTGTATTTTGTTCCCCACCAGTCTTCTCCGCGGGCCTGGTATCTGCACCACTTTCCGCTGTCGGCTTTTTGCCTGCAGCCTGACCTTCGTCCTTATTTGCATTATTTTTTCCTGCCTCTTCTTCTTTTTCTTCTTTTTTGGTTTTTTCAAGTTTGTCTGTTCCGGCAGATATATTATTTTTTTTATCTTCACCGCTGGAGCTGTCCTGGCTGGAATGATTTTTCATCTGATTCTTCATATTTATATTACCGGTCTCAAACTCTACTTGATATTTTTTCCCGGTTACTTCGCTTATCACATCAGATATAATATCCGAATTAGCCTTCTTGTTTAAATGATCCTTATGCCATTTTTTATTCTCACCAAGACAGAAAAATACTGTCTTATCATCGATCCTATCCGGTTCTGCCTCGACAAACATGGCATGGACCGAGATCTTTTTTCTCTTGAGAAGCTCAAGTATCCTGTCAAGATTTTCTGTTATTGATTTTAATCCTGAAGTTTTAGCATTACTTTTTTTTGCACCTGCATTAGATGTTTTCTTTATATCCGGTTCCGGCTCCGGGTCGGGGTCCATGACTATTTTTGTTTCAATACCGAATCCATTTACAGGTTCAAGCTTTGTTACTTCTGTATTGTGTAAAAAATCCAGATCCTGCATCCCACTCCCGGGTTCCTCCACATTTACAGCTTCCTGTATAATTGGTCCTCCTGCAACACCGTTCTTTACCTCTCTTTCAAGAGAATGTATCTTTGCTTCCCAGGCTTTTATTTTCTTATTTATATGCTTATCATCAAGTACAATAAAGTTTACTGCCTGTATGACAGCGGTCCTGAAAAAAGTCCTGGAGCTTTCACCCCATTTGACCTGTTTTAAGAGTTCCGTAAAGTGGTCAAGATAGAACTCGACCTCTTCATTGCTTAAGCTTTCAGCCTGTTTTGAATAATTATCCAGATATTCTTTACTGATATCGGTGATCTCAGCAGGTTTATCACAATTTTTAACAATATATATATTATACAGGTGGTCAAGTAATTCAGAGACAAATACTTTCAGGTTCTGATTACTTTTTATTATACTTTTTACAATTTCAAGACTACTGGAAATATTTCTTCCGACCAGGATGTCTACAAACTGGAATAATATTTCGATGTCGACTATTCCAAGGAGTGCCACAACATCTTTTGCCTCGATCTTCCCCTCGCTATAGGCTGCAAGCTGCTCAAGTATGCCATCAGCATCCCTTAAGCTACCATCAGCATACCTGGCAATAAGACTCAGGGCCTGGTCTGAAATGGATAATTTTTCGATTTTGGCTATTTTTTTTAGCCTTTCACTTATGAGGTCAACCGCTATCGGACAGAAGTCAAATCTCTGGCATCTTGACATTATGGTAGGAAGTACCTTATTGGGTTCAGTAGTTGCCATGATAAAGACCACATGACTGGGAGGTTCCTCCAATACCTTCAAGAGGGCATTGAATGCTTCAGTAGTCAGCATGTGGACCTCGTCTATTATATAGACTTTCTTGCGGAGATCATTGGGAAGGTACTTGACCTTTTCCCTGAGTTCCCTTATCTCGTTTATTCCGCGGTTTGACGCTGCATCGATCTCTATAACATCGACATTTGAACCATTGGAGATGCTCAGGCAATTTTTACATTTATTGCATGGTGTGGAAGTGATGCCATCCACACAGTTTATGGCTTTTGCAAGTATCCTGGCAGTTGAAGTCTTTCCTGTACCCCGCGGACCGCAGAACATATATGAATGAGAAAGCCTATTACCCGAAAGGACATTTTTTAATGTCTGGATATTATATTTTTGGCCTATTACATCATCAAGGCTTTGAGGTCTCCATTTACGGTAAAATGAAATATATCCCATAGTCAGGCTTCCAAGACTCTATAAATATAATAATAAATGATCGAGCTCTTTTCCCGGTAATTTAAATGAATAACCTATTATAATACAGGCTATCCGGGATTAGCTCATATTCACGCCGTGCCCCAGGATCGACATAAGATAACAAGTGCAGCCTCTACAGTTAGCTCCAGCCAGGTTTCCTTGTGGCACCCGGAGAATGTTACTTACCGCTGCTTCCTCTCGGACCTGACGGGGTTTATAACCCTCCGCCGCACAAGACCCAACTTTCATCACCACTTATAAAGACGCTAAACCTTACTGCCTTAGGCCTCAAGCCTGTTGATCGGTCTCACTGGAGCGGATTGTGAGTTACAGGGCACCGCTAGCTCCCCACCTAGCACGGCAATTTGATTATATAAGAATAATTAAAAAAATTAAACAAATGGAGGAGTAATAATTTAAAAAAATACGATATATATTGAATAAAAAATTTAAAGGAGTAGAATTTTTGAAATGACGCCAAAAATGCAAAAAACAAAACTAGCTCTTGGCTCAACCACGCATATGGTAACAGATATTTATGCCAGCTTTATTGTTGGGATGATACCTATACTTACGGCACGTTTTGGATTATCTTTATTTCTTGTGAGTCTTCTGACCGCAGTAAGTTTTGTTTCAGCAAATCTTACCCAACCTATATTCGGATATTTATCTGACAAATACGGGACAAAAAACTTACTTGTAGCCGGTCCCCTGATTGCTTCAATATTTTTAAGTATGATTGGAATAGCTCCGACGTACTGGGTAGTAATAATATTTTTAATTATTGGAAAGCTGGGAGTCTCAGCAATACATCCTCCAAGTGCTGCAATTGCAAATTATTATGGAGGAAAGAGGAAAGGTTTTTCAAATTCCCTGATGTCATTCGGCGGGACCATCGGATTTTCTCTCGGTTCATTGTTTATTATCTATATTATTGAAAAGCTGGGACTGAAGTTCACACCTATTGCTGCGATCCCGGGAATAATCATCGCCCTGGTAATGGTAAAATGTGCCCCTGAAATAAATATTCGTTCAAGTAAAAGCTATAGTACAGGCTTCTGGGATAAAATAAAAAAGGTCAAGAGATCAAAGATCTCCCTGCTTGCACTTATTATGTTTGTAGCATACAGCAGGGACCTGATAGGTTTTACCCTGCTTACCTTTATGCCATCTGTATTTTACAAACCTTGGAGTAAGCATGATCAATTTCGGATATATCGTGATGGCATTTATTCTTATAGGAGGTATAGGAGGATTGATATCGGGGTATTTTTCAGATCGCATACAGAGAAGAACTACAGTTATCCAGGTATCAATACTGCTCTCCATACCATGTATACTGGCAATATTTTATGTGCCCGTAGGAGCCGGGATCTTCCTCTTTATCCTTTCAGGTTTTTTTGCAATTTCCACACTTCCGCTTTGCATAAGGATCGCCCAGGATATTTTCCCGGGAAATGTAAGCCTGGCATCATCCTTCGTGCTGGGGGTCAGCACCGGAAGTGCTTCTGCAACACTTATGCTGATTGGAAAGATTGCGGATAGTATTGGGATGGTAACTACTATTAAATACGTGACTATATTTCCCCTGGCAGGCTCCCTCCTGCTTTTTCTTTTTCCCCTGGTACAAAAAAGAATCCGGGAGACACAAAATATACCTGATGTAAGTATTGAAAAATAGCTTATTGGTGTCTTTGCTGAAAAAATAGAATTATAAGGATTTAAATAGTTTAAAATAAAGCAGGAAGTTAAAACAAATAGTTATAATAATGACAGGAATGATACACTGATACGACAAAACGATAGATTTAACAAGCTCCAGATAGGACTTTCAGCAGGAAGCCATTTTATTACTGATATTTACCAGAGTGTCTATATCGGGCTTATTCCATTCCTTACCTTAAGATTTGGCCTGTCTCTTTTCCAGGTCAGCCTTCTCGGGATCACAAGTGTCCTGGCAAACAGCCTTTTTTCACCTGTTTTCGGTATGCTATCCGATAGGCACGGACTCAAATATTATATGATAGCCGGTCCCCTGGTGACTTCAATATTCTTAAGTACCCTTGGGATCATCCCTAATTATTATTTGATACTCATACTGCTTTTCCTGGGTAATCTGGGTGTAGCTGCATTCCATCCGGCAAGTGCCGCTATTGCCGGTCATTATGGTGGAAAAAGAAAAGGTATCGGAAGCTCGCTTATCAACTTCGGGGGAAATTTTGGAAATGCTGTCGGGTCACTTCTCATAATTCTCATCTTTGAAAAGGCAGGAATAGAATTTACCCCGCTTATTATGATACCCGGGATAATAATGGCCCTGGTACTGATAAAATATGCACCCCGTAATACCGGTAAGGGGGGTTCTGGAAATATCTTCAAACAATTTGGAAAGATCAGGAATATAAATAGGGCAAAGCTATTTCTTCTATTCAATATCCTTTTTACTATTTATTCGCTTTATATAATCTGGATAACTCTTGTCAGTTATATGCCGCTTTATTTTACCGAGCGGAATATAAGTCTCATAAATATTGGAAATATACTCCTTGTATTTGGGACACTTGGAGGGGCATCGGGATTTCTTTCAGGATATCTTTATGACCGTTTCAAAAAAGGTTATATTATATTACAGGCCAGTCTTGCATTGTCTATACCATTGTTCTTTTTCTCATTCAGGACCGAGGGCCTTCTTTCTATAATACTATTTATTTTAGCCGGTTTTTTCCTTATATCGGTCCAACCTGTCTGCATACGCATGACACAGGATCTTTTTCCACACAGTATGAGCCTGGCTTCTTCTATGATACTTGGTTTTAGCCCGGGAATTGCAGCTATCACAATGATATTTTTAGGAAAAGCCGCTGATATAATAGGAATACCTGCCCTGATAAATTTTGAACTCCTGGGTCCCGGCATATCATTCCTTCTTCTATTTATTTATCCTATTATGGAAAAGAAGCTCCGGACCCTTAGTGACTAACAGGATCCGGTAGTTTTATTTATTTATTATTACTGTGCATCTTTAAGTGAGAGCTGTATCCTCTTGCGGCCAGGATCAATATCGGTTACTTTTACTTTTACTTCCTGATGCAGAAGCACTATATCGTTTGGATTCTGCACAAAATCATGAGAAAGCTGGGAAATATGGACAAGACCATCCTGTTTTACCCCCACATCCACAAATGCTCCAAAATTAGTGATATTTGTGACTATGCCGGGAAGTATCATACCTATCTGGAGGTCCTCTATATTTTTGATGCCCTTTTCAAATTCAAATGCTGATATCTTATCCCTTGGATCCCTGCCGGGCTTGGAAAGTTCCTGCAATATATCCTTGAGCGTCGGAAGGCCTACCCTGTCATCCACATAATCTTCCAGTTTTATCTTATCCTGAAGTTCGCTTACTGAAACAAGATCCGTAATGCTTGAATCCATATCCGCCGCCATTTTTTCGACTATATAATAACTTTCAGGGTGAACAGCACTATTATCCAGTGGATTTTTTCCATCCAGTATCCGCAAGAACCCTGCACATTGTTCAAAAGCTTTTCCTCCCATCCTGGGTACTTTAAGGATCTTATCCCTGGAATCAAAAGGACCGTTTTCTGTCCTGTAATTCACAATATTCAGTGCAAGCCCGGGCCCGAGTCCTGACACATAAGTCAGTAGATGCCTGCTTGCCGTATTAAGGTTTACCCCCACAAGGTTCACACAGCTCTCTACAACCCTGTCAAGGCTCTTTTTTAATTCCGGCTGGCCGACATCATGTTGATACTGCCCGACACCCATATTCTTGGGATCTATCTTTACAAGCTCTGCAAGCGGATCCATAAGCCTCCTGCCTATCGAGACCGAACCCCTCACCGTTACATCCTTATCCGGAAATTCCTCACGCGCTACCTTGGATGCTGAGTATATTGATGCACCGTTTTCACTTACAGCAAATACTCCTATATCCCTGCCAAAATCTATAGCATCTACAAAATCTTTTGTCTCCCTGCCTGCTGTACCATTACCAATCGCTATTGCATCTATCCTGTGTTCTTCTGCAAGTTCTGTAAGTTTTAATTCCGAATCTATCATTTTTGACTGCGGAGGATGAGGATATATCGTATCATTTAAAATCAGGTCCCCCTGCTCATTCAGGACAATGAGCTTACAGCCTGTCCTGTATCCCGGGTCTATTGCAAGGACCCTTTTCTGGCCCAGTATGGGAGCCATAAGTAGTTGCCTCAGATTAGCAGTAAATACTTTTATTGCCTCACCATCAGCATACTCCTTTGATTCTCTGGCAAATTCATTCTCTATTGACGGTAACAGAAGCCTCTTGTATCCATCCCTTATAGCAGTCTTTACATGTCCAGAAGACTTACTTTCGTCTGTGATTATAAATATCTTTTCAAGCGCCTCCAGTGCAGTTTCTTCATCAATGTTTATTGATACTTTCAGGTATTCTTCATTTTCCCCTCTTCTCATGGCCAGAAGGCGGTGGGAAGGACATCTTGCCAGTCTTTCCTCAAAATCAAAATAATCCCTGTATTTGGCTCCGGATTCTTCCAGGCCCTCGTAGAGCTTTGATCTTATTACAGCTTCCCTTCTGAAGATATCCCTGACCTTATCCCTGGCTTTCTTGTCTTCATTTATCCATTCAGCGATTATATCCCTCGCACCCTGTAGTGCCTCATCGATTGTCTTGACTTTATCATTTATGAATTTCTTTGCTTCTTCCTCCGGGTCTTCATCCCCCTGGCCAAAAACGATCTTTGCAAGATCTTCAAGTCCCTTTTCCTTTGCTACTGTTCCTTTTGTCTTTTTCTTTTGTTTATATGGAAGATATATGTCTTCAAGTTCTGTCAATGTGGCAGAACCTTCTATCTGTTCTTTAAGCTCAGCGGTAAGTTTCCCCTGTTTCTCTATCTCCTTAAGTATTGCCTCTCTCCTGCTGTCGATCTCAATAAGTTTTGAGAGATCATCCCTTATATCTGCTACGGCTACTTCATCCAGGACTCCCGTAGCCTCCTTACGGTACCTGGAGATAAAGGGAACAGTCGCTCCTTCCTCAAGGAGTTTTACAGTGTTTTCAACCTGCCATTTTTTAAGTTTTAATGCACCTGCAATAATATCAATATACTCACTTTTCAACTTCTGGTCCTTGCCTTTCTAATTTTTCCTATTTTTTTATAACCTTACCATGAACCCGACTTTATATTTTTTCCTGACTTCCCAATTTAGTATGCCTGATATCTCGTATTAGAAATTGAATCATGGATAAGAACTTTAATTGTTTTCGTCCTCACTTAACCATTCTTTCCTCTTATCCTTTATATACATCAGCTTGTTTATTAGCTCTTTATTATTGCTGGAAGGTAAGAATCCGAATTTACGGTAGAGCTTATGGGCATCTCTTGTGAGGAGAAGATATCCGCCATCCTCGATCTCAGGATCGTCCATTATGAATTGTAGTAGTTTTTCCCCAAAGCCCTTACCCTGGTAATCAGGAAGAATAAAAACATCACATAAATAATTAAAGGTTGAAAAATCAGTGATGACCCTGGCAAAACCTATAAATTCATTATTCAGGAGAACGCTATAACATACAGAATTTTCAATGGATTTAGCAATAAGTTCACCTGTCATTTTTCTCCCCCAGTAAGATTCTCTGGTTATATATTTGATCAATCGTTTCAGGTTTATATCCTTTTTGTCCTTGCTTATGACTACATTTTTCACTTATTCATTTCCTTTATTTTTATTTAAAATAAACATTATATGGATAGCATCAAGGACAACAACTACAGCTATTACGATTGTAATGGTATTTCTTACCTGCTGACTCCAATCCCAGTATGGCTGCCACCTGACAAATGCTACTATGGCGATAGCTACCAGGATATACGCCCAACCCTGCCAGGTTTTGGGCCTTATCCCCATTCCGGAATATCTTTTATTAGTGAACCAATCAGGTCTTCCTATCATTTTGATCCTTTCATATTATTTTATTTATATATAGCATCATGAATACCTATATTTACAGGTATGATTTCTTTTTCTGAGATCAATAATTCCAGAGTCATCCTGAATGATACATTGATTGAAACAGCAAATAACTCATTTAATCTACCAGATAATCTATGGAGTTTCAAAGAAGGGTGAAAAGGATTCAGCTCGAGAAGCTTTAATGTCTTCTCATATTGTCCTATTAATTGAGGATATTTTTTTATAAATCTCCCCGCGCGACTAATATAACTTTTTGTGTAGATGATCTTGTATTTCATGAATTCTTTTTTAACCGTTGCATATGATCATTCACACTTTCTATTATAAAGTTTCCTTCCTTGATATTCTTTCTTGTCTCTGCTATGGCAGCACTCAATTCATACTCACGGTATTTATTATACCTGGCTATATCGATTACGACATACTTGCTTTTCCCCCTGACAGTAATTATGGTCTCTTCATTTTCATCGACCTTTTCTTCCAACAAGGATACTCCTTTTTTCTTTAATTCATTGGCTGTTATAATAGCCATAATCCTCCTCTTCTTATTCATAATACTTTTTATAGTACTATTATAAGTACTCTATATAATACTGTCAATGATTTGATTTGCAGCCAATCCAATTATATGTCTAATCTTAAACCATTAATTTTGAGCCATTTTCTTCTTTTTTTGTAATCAGGAAAAATCGATCCGACCTTATCCCAGAATTTTTTAGAATGGTTAGGATGAACAAGATGACTCATCTCATGGACCACAATATAATCAATTACAGCTGGTGGAGCCATAATGCACCTCCAGTTAAAATACAGATTACCCTTTGAAGTACAGCTCCCCCATCTTCTTTTTTGTTCCTTGACTTTGACAATATTCGGTTCTTTGCCTATTTTCTGGATATAGACTTCGACCCTGTCACTTATGATCCTGCCGGCTTTTTTCCTGTACCACTTTTCCATGGCCTTTTTCATTTTTCCGTGATCAAATTCATCTAGTTCCATATTAAATCTATCACCCGGGAAAGATACCTTTGGCCTCTTCCTGCCATTCTTCAAAATACAAAGAGGATAATTCTTGCCCAGGAATAAGAATGGCTGACCTTCATTAAAAGTCCTGTCCGGTGCACTTAACTTCATTTCCCTTAATTGGGCCAGTTTTTTAATTATCCAGCTTCCCTTAGACCTGACTCTTTTCTTTATGCTTTCCTCAGAAACCCCAAGAGGCGATAATACCAGTATCTTATCAGGAGGCATTATCTGGATAGCCATAGTCCTCCTATTTCTATATTCAATATTAAAGTCTATCAGCTGGTCTTGATATATTACAGATGATCTCATATCAATTTCTTACTTTCCCACTCAGGTATTCAATTGATATTTTTATGACTTTGACTTTATCATAAAGTTTTTTTATATATTTTTTCCCTTCACTCATAAACTCCGGTGAATACTTTTCCAAAAGAGATACAAGTGCATTATGTTTCTCCTTTTCATAAATCTCTTGGGCTTTACCAAAAACAATAGCACTTTCATATTTTGTCCCGAACTTATCAGGTAGGATTTTAGTCTTGCCAATTACGACAAACGATACTTTCTTATTATTCTTTATATTTTCTAACTTTTGTCCCTCTACAGCGCAGTGTATATAAATATTATTGCCTTTAAAAAAGTAATTTACTGGTGTTCCGTATGGATAGTTATTTTTATTAATAGTAGAAAGCACACCATATTCACCATTTTTCAATATAGTTTTTGCTTCTTTCGTAGTTATCTCCCTATCATTTCTCCTCATTTTTCCAAACAACTTTTATCTCCAGTCTCTTACCTGTCTTGATTTATTTTCGGGATAATTATTTATACTTGTAAATACCTAAAACAAGAAACCTCATGGTCATTTACCATCCCGACAGACTGCATATAAGCATAGATAATGGTCGGTCCGATAAAATTCATGCCTCTTTTTTTCAGGTCCTTTGAGATCATTTCAGAAAGCTCAGTTTTTGCAGGCAGTTCCGATGTCGATTCAAATTTATTAGGAACCGGTTTATTATCAACAAAATTCCAGATATATGTATCAAAGCTTCCAAATTCTTTTTGGATCTCTAAAAATACCCCGGCATTTTGAATGGCTGACTTTACCTTTAACCGATTACGTATAATACCTTTATTTTGCAGTAATTCTGCTTGCTTTGCTTCATCATACCGGGCAACTTTTTGAGGATCAAAATCATCAAATGCTTTTCTAAAATTTTCTCTTTTCTTTAAAACTGTTTCCCAGGAAAGCCCCGCTTGAGCTCCTTCCAGGACAAGCATCTCAAAAAGTTTTTGATCATCATGAAGTGGTGTGCCCCACTCCTTATCATGATACTCAGTGTATATTTTATTTTCGGGATCAACCCAGGTACATCTTTTCATTCAATAAATACTCCCCCATCACCTTTATCAATAATGAAAAAAGTTGACTTATTATTTGTTGATATATCGGTATATTCTTTATCGAGATTAACAATGGTATCAGAGTTTGGTGAACTCACCACAATACCTTTTTCAAACTCTCTCCAGTATGCATTGTCTTTTTTGTAGTATTCCCCCAAAGGTTTTCCAAGTCTGGCATCATATTCGTCAAACCACCATGCCTGGCCATGATCCCTTGGCCCTATATCATAAGTAAAATAGGTATTGTCGTTCAGGAGGGATAGAGTCAGCCCCAGCCTCATCCGTTTTAAATCTTTTATGCCGGTATCATCAGTATCCACCCCATAAATAACAATATAATCACTATTTGCTGCCTCTAGACCATCTTCAAATGATGCATCTAACTGCTCTCCTAAAAAATTCTCCATGAGATATCCATCCATATACTGGCTGAATTCATCAATATCCGAAAGATCTTTTCCGGCATTGAATATGACCATCTTGTCTTCACTATTTAAATCTTGTATCTTTTGCATGATCGCACTGGTAGATTTTACCCAATCAATATCACTTATAGCATCCTGGCACCACCAGTTCTTATTTGCCACCATATCAACAATGATCCCGTCATGCTGCGGCTGGTCCAGTACATTCTTATAAAAAGAAGTAATAAATTCGGCCCATTTCTCATTTCCCGGATCCATTGTGTAGATCTCTTTATGACCCCACTCTTCAGAGGCCCAGCCAAAAGCACACCTTTCACCGTTCTCCTTATGAAGATACATATCCTCAGTTATTTCAATTGGATCTGTCTTTCCATAATTTGAAACAGTTTTTAGAAATGCCATCCAACCTTCATTGTCCCAAACCCAGTTAAGTGACAGCCCTGCAAGAATTATTACATCAGGATTATTTTCTTTAAAATTATCCGCCTCTTCAGTTGTAACCCAGCCAGTCATAACCAGGTCAAAAGGTTTATTGCTACTGATAAGTTCCTCTTTTTTGGATAGCCAGCTCGCAATCTTAGGATAGTCATGATTTTTAGGAATAATATCATTAGATAGCTTTGATTCCTCAATCATTTCTTGCTGTGGTTCTTCGTTTGATTGAGCTGGTTCTTCTTGAGCACACCCACTAAATAGAACAATAGATATTAATAAAATTAAGGGTAATCTCTTTTTATTCATCTTGAATATACCTATAAAAGTTTGATTCTCTAGTAACTAAGAGAATATCATTAAACAGTATTATATAGCTCTAAAGTAAATTCACAAAGGAATTTTAAAATGATAGACAAGGAGTGCCATTCATCCAAGGCAGCTGAACACTTTTTACAGCATTCTGTGTCAGGCTGGAAAAAGATAGATTTCTATTATTAACACTTGAAAATTTATTAAATATGATATATATTTTGATATATACCAATTAGGAGGTGTTTATTATGGATACAGCAAAAGTATTTGTGAATGGAAGAAGTCAAGCAGTTAGACTACCAAAAGAATATAGGTTTGATGAAAATGATGTGTTTATAAAAAAAATAGATGATATTGTAGTATTGATTCCAAAGGACAAAGTATGGAAAACGTTTAGACATTCTTTCAGTAAATTCAGCGATGACTTACTTCTTAAAAGAAACAATGAAATTCCACAAGAAAGAGATACTCTATAAATGAAATATCTGTTTGATACAAACATTTGTATTTTCCTGATAAATAATAAATTTGAATATTTAATGGATAGAGTTGAAAAACTTGGAATTGAGAAAATAGGAATATCATCCATAACAATTGCAGAGTTAGAATATGGTATTGCAAAAAGTGAGAGTATGCATAAAAAAGAAAATAGAATTGCTTTACTTGAATTCTTGCTGCCGTTTAAATTTATTGATTTTAATCAGAATGATGCATATGAATACGGAAGGATCAGACAGGATTTACAATCAAAGGGTAAAATCATTGGGAATATGGATATATTAATAGGATCACAGGCAGTTTCAAGAGAGTTGATTTTAGTAACAAATAATGAGAAAGAATTTATAAGGATAGAAAATTTAAAAATAGAAAACTGGATTGAGGAACAAGAAATATCTAAGTTTGAAAAATCTTAAGTCCCAGATGGAGAAAAAGATAGTGATGGAGGGAATTAATAATACATACACATACAAAGATCCATACCCTGGCTCTCTGGGATGATAAATACAAAGGTTCGAATTGGTTGCACTGGCGGAGAGAGTGGGATTCGTTCTTTCGTCTCACTCCGCTCGCTGCAGAGACGCAGACTCCCTCGCATTCGCTCAGTCCGTCTTTTCGAATCCAGGGAATATGGATCCACCATATTCCCACTCACTAGCTCTACCATGTCTAATGTTCTACTGTATGTAACTGGCGGAGAGAGTGGGATTCGAACCCACGGTACTGCTGTTAAGGCAGTACACTCGATTTCGAGTCGAGCGCCTTCAACCGGACTCAGCCATCTCTCCTTATTATTTATACCTGAAATAGATTATAGTAGATCGTCACTTACTTAAAGAATTATTTCAAATAAATCTTCTGCTTTAATTCATTATAAAATGTTCTATCCAGCCTGGGACTATCTTTCATCCTGTCAGTAAATATAATAGCTAATTCCGGACAATTATGGACACATTTCAAACAGAATTCACATTTATCAGTATTTACAACAGGTATATCCTTACCTTTTTCCCAGCAATTTCTAATGCAGTTCTTAACACAAATATTGCAATTATTACACCTGCTGTCCAGGACTTTTAGATTCTTCTTATAACCACTATAATCAATTCCCCTGAGTTGTTTACTGAATAATCTTGTTACGGGAAAATACCACCTGGGTAGAGGAATCTCTGAAACCTGGCTGGAGCCTTTCATGATCTTCTTGATAGTTTTGTCTATCCTGTCAATTTTTATTTTTACTTTTCTTTCATACCTGAAGAATAGTTTTAAAAATGAAGGTAAAAGAAGTACTGCATCGCTAGCCGGACCCCTTATCTGTGAGTATCCTATTATTACAGTATTTCTTTTCTGAAGCATCTTTGCCAGCACCCTAATACTGTTTCCACTATACAGCCCATAAGTAGTAAGTACAAAAAATCGTTTCTTATTTCTAAAAGCTGGTATTTTTCCTACAAACTCTAAAGTTGATAATGAAGGTTTAAAATAATATGTTGGATAACCCATAATTATAAGGTCATAATTAGATAGTTTTTCATAATCAAAATCCGGGCGGACCTCAACCAGGTCGACTTCATGATAATACGATAGTCTGTCATATAATATTTCACTGATGGATCGGGTACTCCCCGATCCGGAATGATAGATAATTAGGATTTTATTTTGCATACTCAGGTTTTACAAATACAATATTTACTTAAGATATTTTAGGATCTTCTCTTGCTGATCCTTACTAAAATCATTTCTATAAAGTCTTAAAAAAATTGTTTTCCTCAGTTTTTCTGGTGGTACATTGCCCTGGATTGAACTTAATAGAATCTTGGATGAAAAATCAAACATTGAAAATCCCATTAATATTCTTTCCTCTCCGGTTTTTTCACCCATCATTTTTCTATAAATTATTTCAGTTTTCTCATTATTTGATTCCATCAGTTACTTCCTTAAAAAAATCATCAATATTTAATTTTCTTACCCAATTACTTATATATTCCATATCTATTTCCTCTTTTAGAAGATTAGTTATGTCTCTGATTTGTAATTCTGAGTGGCTGTCTCTAGCCCATAATAATTTTGAAATAATAAGATCTTCAATTGAGACAATAAATGTCTCTATTCCACTTATATCGATCTTCTTTCTTCTTTGAAATTCTGTTTTTCGGTATTCGGTATTTTTCCTTATGATAAAATCTATTTTTATCACTTCTTTTAAATGAATTATATTGAACATATACTGATTTTTTATTGCATCATTGATCACGCCCTGGTCTATATAATATTCTTTTTCGAAGGTATTATAAAAACTTGCAATATCATCTATCTCTATGACAATATCTATATCCCTTGTCATCCTGGGAATAGTATAATAGTTCATAGCCACAGATCCGCTTATCATGTATGGATTATTATTAACATTTAGTTTTGTTAATACATCCTTAAAGATTTTTAATTCATCAATCATAATTTGATAAGCTCTTTATTTGACAAGATGTAATTAAAATCATCAAAAAATTATCTATAAATATTCTATAGTAAAGTATCACAAGTTAGAATAGTTAATTATGTCCAGAAACATGGATCTACTATATTGCCCCTTACTGTCTCCGGTGTGATTTGGTGTTTTACTTTGTTTGTCTTGGCGGAGAGAGAGGGATTCGAACCCTCGAAGCAGCTCACGCCACTTACACGCTTTCCAAGCGTGCGCCTTCAACCACTCAGCCATCTCTCCGGCAAGAAAGTATTATAACACAGTAAAAGTAAATAATTGTACCATAATTTATTTTTTGGGATCTATCTTTAGGACCGGGGCAGTAAGTATTTTTTATTAATCACCATAAGGGATTGTTCCCGCTAGACCAGTAGTATTCCACAAGCTATCCTGGCTACCGGTCCCCGTAGCCTGATCATACTGTTCTTATCAATGGATACTTCAAGGGTTCCTCCAGGCATGTGGACATTTACTTTACTATCCACCATATCTTTCCTGTTAAGGACAGATACAACTCCACAGGAACTGCTTCCTGATGCCAGGGTATGACCAGCACCTCGTTCCCATATTTCTATCATTATATTCTTTCTATCAATGATCTGCACAAATTGAACATTTATACGGTTTGGAAACATCGAATTATTTTCTACAAGAGGACCGATTTTCTTTATATCAATATTATCAAGGCTATCCACCATAAACACCGCATGCGGATTTCCTATGGAGACAGCAGAAAAGCTGAGTTCTCTACCTTCAATAAATATCGGCATGTCCAGGGTCTCTTTCCCCTTAAATTTAACCGGAATTGAATCAGGAGTAAATGAAGCTTTACCCATTTCAACTAAAATGCTTTTCACATCATTTTTTCCTCTCACTGTCTGAACCTCACATTTAACAGGTGACTCCCCTACTTCTATGCTGAATTTTTTCTTATTGGTAAACTCCATTCCATAAAGATAATCTGCAAATATCCTGATACCATTACCACTTTTTTCGGCCTCACTTCCATCAGGGTTGTATATCCTGAGTCCAAAATCTGCTTTGCCTGAATCTATGGATACCAGAATACCGTCCGCCCCTATTCCATAATTCCTATTACATATCTTCCGGATCACTTCTTTCGTGAATTTAAAACCAGCAGTTTTCGAACTTAGCACAATATAATCATTGCCCAGACCATGACTTTTTAACCAGCCGTTCTGTGCCCTGACGATATCCCTGCTTTTCATTTTTTTATTTCTCACCGGAACGTACTCCTGACTTGTTCTTAATACTTTAAATTAAAACAATATGATATTTATTTATTGTACTATAGAATATTAAATGACAGGAAGAATTATCTGGAAAATATTTCTTTTTATTGTTATAAATATATTTTTCTATTTAAATATATCTAGAATAAAGTTAGAGGAGCTTTTATGGATCAGGTAATTAACAATAAATTTTATATTGACGACTTGTCATGCGAGGATCTAACCGCAGAATTCGGTAGCCCTCTCTATGTATATAATGGGCAGACATTCAGGGAAAGATTCAACTCGCTGGCAAATGCATTCGACTATCCAAAAATAAGGATCTATTATGCCTGCAAGTCAAATACCAATATTAATGTCCTGAAAATATTCAAAGCACTTGGAAGTTATGTAGATACAGTATCTCCCGGTGAGATATTCATTGCACTTAAAGCTGGCTTTGAGCCTGATAAACTCTTGTTTACGCCAAATAATCCAACACCGGACGATATGAAGTATGCAGTTGATAATAATGTCATGGTTACGATAGGTTCACTTCCCATTATCGAGGAGTATGCAAAGCTGGGCGGCAGCAATGATGTATCCATCAGGGTAAATCCGGATATCGGCTTTGGTCATCACGATCATTGCATTACTGGCGGGCCCAAATCCAAGTTTGGTATCTATTTTAACCAGATGGATAAGGCAAGAGAGCTGACATCAAAGCACGGACTCAATATTAAAGGTATTCATGCACATATAGGTTCAGGGATACTGGAAGTCGATCAATTTATAGAAGCTATGGATATGGTCCTAAATACTGCTAAATCAATAGAGGGCCTGGACTTCATCGACTTTGGTGGAGGTATAGGGGTCCCCTATAAACCTGAGGAAAAACCTTTTGACCTTGAGGACTTTGGTAAAAAAGCATCTGACTTTATGAGGGATTTCTCTAAAAACTATGGCAGGGACCTGGAATTCAGTTTCGAACCTGGAAAATTCCTCACTGCAGAAGCTGGTTATTTACTTATCAAGGTAACAAACAGAAAAGAAACTCCATTGTATAGATTTGTAGGTACTGATAGCGGATTTAATCATCTTATCAGGCCTATTCTTTATGGAAGTTATCATAATATTATTAATTGCTCCAACTCCAGCGGAAAAACTGAAGAAGTAGTGATAGCAGGAAATATCTGTGAGTCAGGAGATGTCTTCACCATGGGGCCTGACGGTCCACAGCCCAGGAAAATACCTGAAGCAAGGATCGGTGACATACTTGCAATTACTCATGCAGGTTCTTATGGTTTTACAATGGCGTCAAATTATAATTCAAGACCCCGTCCTGCAGAAGTACTGGTCGAGGATGGTAAGGCAAGGCTGATAAGAAAGAGGGAGACCTTGGAGGACCTTATCACAAATCAGGTATTATAGTTTGATACTAGATCATTTTATTGATCTCTTTTTTCAACTGATCGGAAATAATATCAAGGGGAAGCCTTAGTTCATCACTCTGGATCAGTCCCTTGCTCTTAAGTATATATTTTATTGGTCCGGGGTTTGGTTCTTTAAAAAGCAATGGTATCAGGGGGAAGAGTTCTTTCCAGGCTATTAAACCTTTTTCAAGGTCCCCTTTCTTTATGCTTTCATATATCTCTATAAATTTTCCGGTATTTATATGGCATGAAGCAAGGATGCCTCCAGCTCCTCCATGAGTCAGATTGATAAACGTCATAATATCTTCACCGGTAAATATGGAAAAATCTTCAGGAGGATCATTTAATATTTCAAGAGTCTGTTCGATTATTCCGCACGAATCTTTAAGGCCCACTACATTTTCAATATTTGCTATCTCCCTGATGGTCTCATTCTCAATATTCCGCCCGGTCCTGTATGGGATATTGTAGATTATTATTTTCTTTGAGATGCTGCCAGCTATTTCCTGATAATGTCTCAGGATTCCTTTCTGGGAAGGTCTATTATAGTATGGTGACGCAATGAGGTATCCTTCTATATCATAGTCTTTAAAACTTTCTAATTTCTTTATAAGGGACAATGTATTATTTCCGCTTATCCCAAGGAAGATAGGAATCCTGCCTTTAACAAGCTCAATTATTGTTTTTATAATATTATGATATTCAGTGTGTGAGACAGTAGGTGATTCTCCGGTCGTACCAAGGGGAATGATCCCGTGGATACCCTTACCGATATAATGCTCCACCATTTTTTCATATGACCCGTAGTCGACCTCACCATTAAGAAAGGGTGTTATTATCGGTAAATATATTCCTGTATATCCTGAACTCATCCATACTCCCGGAATTAAATTGATTATTTTTATATTATTTTATCAGTCTAACAAATTATTTAAGGAGAAGTAAAGAATTAATATTGCTATCAAGTTTTACAAGCGCTGGTTAAACTTTAGCTTCCTCAAGCTTGCTCATCCTGTTTATTATTTTCATTTCCCTTAGTAAAAACGATCCGGTTATAAGCACTGCAAAGAAATCAGTAACAGGCCACGAGACCCATACCCCCGTCAGACCAAAAAACATCGGGAGTACTATAACAGCAGGAATGAATATGAATAATTCCCTTGAAAGGTTTATTATGAGCGCAGGAGTTGCTCTTCCTATGGCCTGGAAGAAAGTTCCTCCGAGAATAGGGACTGACCAAAATGTTGCAGCAAGAGCGATAATCCTTAATGGAGTAATGCCATTTGCTATAAGCTCGGGATCATCAGTAAAAATACTAATGAGCACTTGTGGAAAAGCCACCATGAATATAAAGCCGATAAAAGCAATGGCTGATGTCCATATCAGGCCTTCCTTCAATGCTCCTTTTACCCTTCCATATAATTTCGCTCCGTAATTGAATCCAACAATCGGTGCAAACCCATGACTAATACCGAGTATTGGCATAAATATCATATCTATTATCCTTATCGCGATTCCGGTTATGGCAATATAATCATCCCCTCCGTATATCCTTACCACTTTTATAAATACCATGAATAATATGCTTCCTATCATTTCCATTAAAAATGATGGAAAACCGACAGTAATGATCTCTCTCATAACAGATTTATTGGGCCTGAATACTTCGACTTTAAAGTGATAAATGCTAGCCTTTGACCTAAAATATATGATAATAAATACAAGGCTTGAAATCTGGCTTATAACCGTAGCTATTGCTGCTCCCCTGACTCCCATCTTCAGGACAAATATAAATATAGGATCAAGGATAATATTCAGGACTGCCCCGATCAACATCGCGTACATCGATGCTCTCGGTTTTCCCTCCGCCCTTATCAAATTATTACTGTTTATGGAAAGTGAAAAGAATATAAACCCAAAAAGCATTATTGAAAGATAGTCATTTGCATATGGAAGTATGGCCGGGGATGCTCCCAGGAATTGCAGTATTTCATCCATAAAGAAATAAAATGCGGCTATAAATACGATATTTAATATCATATTTATTATAAAACTGTTTCCTGCAGCTTTGAGTGCTCTTTCTTTATCACCTTTCCCGAGGGATCGGGATACTATGGAAGCAGAACCTATGCCTGTAAGAAGTCCTATGGCTATGATAAATATAAGTATTGGGAGGACTATAGTCAGCCCTGCAATAGCATCAGTTCCTACAGCATTTCCAACAAAAATAGTATCTACAAAATTATACAGGGCGACGATAACCATTCCTATTACTGATGGCATGGAAAATTTGAATAGAAGTGACCTTAAGTTTCCATTTAATATCTGTTTTTTCTGTTCTTCCACCTTATCTGCCTACATCAAGTTGTGTATTAGTCCTGTTGATTATCCTGAGTTCCCTTATTACAAATACTGCTGTGACAACAAATGAAAGAAAATCAGAGGTGGGCCATGAAAGAAATACACCATTTAACCCTAGAAACATTGGAAGTACAAAAATTGCCGGTATCAGAAAGATCACCTGTCTTGAAAAATTGATTATAAGGGCAGGTACCGGTTTACCTATTGCCTGGAAAAGGGTCCCTCCTACGATCAAGAAACCAAGTATCGGTAAAAATATAACTATTATCCTCATGGGGACAATTCCATTACTTATGATCTGGGTATTATCAGTAAAGATCCTCAGGAGATACTGTGGGAAAAACATTGTCGCAATAAATCCTATGGTACCTATTACGGTTGTCCATATCAATGTCTCGCCGAGCACTTTTTTGACTCTGGTGTATAATTTTGCCCCATAATTAAAACTTACTATAGTAGAAAAACCATAAGATATTCCTATTATAGGCATCACAATAAGATCTATTATCCTTATTGTAATACCCGCAATAGCAATATAGTCATCATTTCCATAATAAATTATTAGACGGTTGAATATCAGAAATATTACACTGTCTATCATCGCCATCAGAAAAGACGGAAACCCGATCTTAAGGATGTTCTTAATTATTTTCCAATCAAGCTTGAGCATTTCAACATTCAGCCTGAATATGCTTTTCCCAAAATAGAAGTACAGGATTATATAGCAGACACTCACAAACTGGCTTATTATGGTAGCAAGAGCCACACCTCTTACACCCATTTTTAAACCAAAAATAAATATTGGATCAAGTATGATATTGAGCACTGCACCTATGACCATAGGGTAGATCGCTGCCCTTGGTCTTCCTTCTGCCCGTATTATATGATTGGCCGCCAGTGAGAATGAGAAGAATATAAAACCAAACAGGATCACTGAAAGATAATCCCTGGCATATGGCAGTACTGCTGCTGATGCTCCAAAGAACTTTAGGATATCGTCAAGGAAAATAAATGCTATAACCATTAGCACTGTATTTATCGCTATATTTATTATAAACGCATTTCCGCCAGCCCTTGAAGCAAGTTTTTCATCTCCATTGCCCAACCCTCTTGAGATCACCGAAGCTGCTCCAACACCTATCATAAGGCCAACTGCGAGCATGATTATTTGTATTGGAAATACAATAGTAAGTGCTGCAATTGCAATGGACCCTACCCCGTTCCCCACAAAGATAGTGTCAATGAAATTATAAAGGGCACTGATGACCATACCGATAATAGCAGGCATGGAAAATTTGAATAGAAGTCCCCTGAGGTTATTATTTAAAATTTCTTGTCTTTGAGATTTCATTAATAATAGAAATTATTGAGGTATGGCTAAATTATCATCCAGTAATAAAGATTGATTTATATTACGTGAAATTGTACTTAAATTTTAAAATAAAGACAAACACAGTTCAAACTTTGAAAAGATAAAATTATCAATATTTTGAATTAAAATCCTTATTTATCCTGTAACCACAGTAAGGGCATAGATTGAAATCCTTCTGGACCCCTTTCTCGCAACCGGGGCACTGATTATTTTTTAGAAGTTTGTCTTCTTTTGTCTCTTTGATAACTGTTATCTGGGGAAGCCCCATTTTTGATTCAGTAAGGTTGAATGAGGACTTCAATTTATTTAAGACTATCAAACTTTCATTATTAAGATTTCCATCATCTTTGAATTTTTTATAGACCCTCTTGAAAAATTCCTCAATATCTTCTGTCTCGAATTTTTTAAGTATCTCTATTTCGCTATCAAGCAGTTCTTTAAATATCAGGACATTATCCTCGATTGTATCAAACTGTTTATCAAGCTTATCATCGCAAGCCTTACAGTAAGGAGCATGGGTGTCGTCCTTCATAACTTTTCCACACTCTACGCACTTTTCCAATTCAGCCATCTCTACCTCTTTATATTAATATATTTAATAAATTACCAGTTGCTATATTACCACAATTTAATATTTTTTTAATAAATCATTTTTGCAATATGGTCAGCTATTGCAAGTGATGAGGTCAATCCCGGTGAATCCATACCTATAAGATTGATGAGATTCTTATATACGGGATCCCTTTCAATCACAAAATCATAATAATTTGCCAGTTTTGCCCTGATGCCTGCCTGATGAAGACTCACATCTTCCGGCCCTATATTTGGGAAAGAACGGATTGATCATCGACTGGTAATATGCAGGCTTTATCTTAGTCTTATAATCCTCCTTGTCTTCAGGAGTTGAATATGCCGGACCAATAGTCACTGTATTCCCTATCATATATTCATTCCTTATTAATTCAAAAGTGGGTGTCAGGTGCACTCCTACCGATTTAGTTACTTTACCTTCATCAAACAATTTTTTGAATTCTCCAAGACCGACTCGAAGCCTCTCACCACCAGGTAGATACCCGAATGGCACAGGATAAATATTTAAACCATTCATAGATAGATCTTCACGTGCTGACTTATAAAACTTTGCTGACTCCCCTTTTACAGGGTCCATCCTATATGGAGAATCAGGATTTACCATCATAGCGACCTCATCAGCATATAATCCTGCAGAATTGATAAGTGTCCCTGTTTGGAATACCTCTCTGTCATTTGCGGATTCTATAGTTACTTCAAATCCACTCTTAACCGGATTTATTTGTATGACCTTGTTTCCAACAAGAAACATGACTTCTTTCTCTATGGCAAGATCATATAATTTATTGACATAGGAACTCGACTCTATTACTCCGGATGTCGGCACATATAGAGCCTTAATGCCATATACATTCGGCTCAAGAGCTTTGATATCATTTTTACCAATTATCTCCAGTCCGGGAACATTATTCCCTGAGGCGATCCTGTGAACATCATAAAGGTACTCTTCTTCCAGGTCATCAGTTGCGATTAAGAGTTTTCCACATTTTTTATGTGGGATATCATGCATCGCACAGAACTCATAAAGCATCCTATTGCCTTCAACACATAGCTTGGCCTTTAATGGTCCAATATCCTGCGGATAATAGACCCCGGCATGTATGACCCCGGAATTTCTAGAGGATTGATTCTCACCGTTTATCTGGCTGTTTCTCTCTACTACTACTATATCTTTTGAGTTGCTGTATTCACCGGCTATCCGGTGCGCCACTGCACAACCTATCACACCCGCACCTATTATTGTTATGTCTACTCTTTCAGACATATTCACACCTGTTCCGATCTATTTTATGGGCACAAATGAAGCCGATTTCTACTAAAAAGCATTTTACCAGAATAATGATTTATTAAATATTCTTACTTATATATTTTTACCGGGAGTATTTTAATTTTATTAATAGTATCATTTTCCGGCTAGTTTCTGATTTATTAATTATTTCATCTATAATATAAGTGTAATAATAAAATATAAGTGGAAGGAGAGCTTGTATGGCCTGGGAAAAACCATCCGGGGAGCTTATTGAATTATTTAAAGGAGACGGAATCAATGAAGACTAAGACAATAAAGCAGTCAGTAATAATCAATGCCTCTCCGCATCAGGTTTTTGAGACACTCATGGACTCTGAAAAACACTCAGAACTTGCAGGTTCCACTGCAAATATCAGCCGCAAGCCTGGTGGTAGTTTTAAAGTATGGGACGGTTATATAGAAGGTACCAATATAGAGATTGTCCCTGATAAAAAAATAGTTCAGAACTGGCGGGGCGAAGAAGATTGCTGGCCCGAAGGTCATTATTCCATAATTACCATTGAACTTGAAGAAATTGAAGATGGTACCAGGCTGGACTTTACCCAGGAGGACATGCCTGAGGGATGCTATGATAATTTTTATAAGGGCTGGTATGATAATTATTGGAATCCCATGCAGGAGATCTTTAAAAAATAATATTAATCTATCCGGTAATTCTGACATTATTTAAAAAGTAATAAATAAAAGAAAGGTGCATTTATATGAAGTTTGGGAAAATAAAACATATGGTAATATTTTGCTTGAAGCATGACAAAGATTCTCCGGAAGAAAAAAAGTTTTTACAGGATGGTGAATCTCTCCTGAAACAAATTCCCGGAGTAAATAATTTTGAAGTACTTAAGCAGACAAGCTCAAAGAATGATTATGATTTTGGGTTTAGTATGGAATTTAATGATGAGCAAGCCTATGAAATATATTCCAAACATCCCTCTCATGTCAGTTTTGTGGAACAGAGATGGTTAAAAGAAGTAGAAAGTTTTCTTGAAATAGACTTTAAAAATATTTAGTTTTTATTTATTTCTTCATATAAAGCCAGGACATTTTCAATCGGAGTATCCGGCAGTATTTCATGACTTGGGGCAAGGATCATACCTCCCCTGTTTCCCCATAGCTCTTTTATTTTTTTTACCTCATTTTTAATATCATCTATACTTCCCCTGATCAAGAGATCCTGTACATCTATTCCTCCATGCATGCATACATCTTTCCCATATAATCTAAAAACATTCTCTATTTCCATATCTTTTGCCGAGGTCTGGACCACATCAAAGATATCTATGCCTGCATCTATCATATAGGGCAGGATCTCATGTATGCTCCCACAACAATGCCAGCTAAAGACCAAATCATATTTTTTATTATTCTCAATAAGCTTCTTGTATAAGGGCAAGAAATATTTCTTAAACATTTCCGGTGAGATCATCAGGCCGTCCTGGCCGGCAAAGTCATCCCAGGTTCCATAGTATTCTGCCTTTTCCCCAAATTCCAGGAGTTCCCTCCTATTATATTCAATACAGAACTGCCCGACTTCATCTATTATCCTTTCAGCAAGCTTTTTATTAGAAGCAAGGTCCATAAAAAAATTATCCATTCCCCTCAAATAACTGCATATCATAAAAAAATTAGTTAGAGAACCGATACAGATAAAATCATCATCACTGTTCTTTATCTCTTCATAACTTGTTCCCTTATTTTTTTTATTTATCATTGACTTAAAATCAAATAGATCAAGTTTTGAAAGTAAAAAGCCTTCTTTTATGTCACTGGCAGAATCTGCCCTTCCCCATGGAGGATCTACCCCAAATACCGGATAATCATAGTCATATTTTTCAATCCTTCCTTTTTTTGTATTTATACCGATCGCATGAAAAAGACTGCCATCATCTATATATGGAGGAGTGGGAGGTTTTCCTTTAAAATCTGGTATAAAGCTTGCAAAGCCACTGATCCTTGAACCTGATGACCAGAAGTCAGCACCTATTTTCTTAAGGAATGATTTATAATTCTTTACCAGATCATCAGGATCACTAATATTAAAATATTTCAGCAAAGATACTGCAAAAACACCAATACTCCTGAAAGTTGTAGGTATCCTGTCTACTGCTTTAAAATTAATTGCAGCCAGTATTCTTTCCTTTTTATTCAAGATAATCCTTCTCCCATATTGGATCAAATAATCCTGCTAGTTCCTCATTATACTTTATCATCTTTTTAAAAAGGATTACTATTAGATGAGGATTTTATTTTAACTAAATCAGATTCTATAAATGAACCACAAAAACTAAGTTTTTATAGAGGCAGTCTCCCTGTTGAATATCCTGATCTCAAACAATACAAAAATACCGGCAATTGAGAGTGACAGGAGATCTGCAACTGGCATAGCGAGCCAGACCCCAAGTAAACCAAAAAACTTCGGGAGAATATATATAGCAGGAATCAGAAATAAAAACTGCTTGGTCAGTATAATAAGTATTGCCTGGAGTGGTTTTCCAAGGGATTGGAAGAAACTTCCGCTGACCATATGCAGTCCCATCAATGGGAAAAATATTACCAAGATCCTGAGCGGTGCTATCCCTGTACTTATAAGGACAGGATCACTGCTGAAGGCTGTCAGTAAATACCTGGGAAAGATCATCATTAGTACAAAGCCGGCAAGTGATATGACAGTGGTCCAGAGTATTGTTATACCCAGCACTTTTTTTACACGGTGATACAGTTTTGCCCCATAATTAAAACTTGATATGGTAGCAAAACTTTGTGATATCCCTATTATCGGAAGCTGTATTAATCCTATCATCCTTTGGGAAGCTTTTTACCCTTTAAAAATTTTATATTTATATGAGCCTTTGAAATCCTTTTTATAACGTTTGAAGTATCATCAGTTGAATTATCATCTAAAACAAGTATTTCTATATTCCTGTAATCCTGCTCTACCAGCGACATCAGGCATTTACCTATATTGTCTTCTTCATTCCTAGCAGGGATAAGTATTGAGATAAGAGGATAGTCATTGCGGATTTCTTTGGGCAATTTATAATTCGATATATCTTTGAAATATATAAAATTAATAAAATAGTTGATAAAAAAAATAAATATCAGAGAAGATATTACTATATTGTATATCAAAAATATCATCGTATTTTCTTCTTATTTATAAGTTAATAATTTGGCAATCAGCTTTAACTAAAAAAACTTCAGAGCTTAAGTTAATGATTAATCTGATATAATAAAGGACATGTTCGGGATCATAATATTAGGCTCAGGTTCCAGTATCCCGAGCAAGAAAACTGGAATTATCCGGAGGAGCATTAAATATCATTTAAGTATTCTATCAGTAATTCCAATTTGGATAAGTATGCTCAGAAATTTTCTTTTATAAATCCTTTATTAAAATCAGTCAAAAGTTCTGGCTGTCCTTCTGTAATAAGATAAGTATCTTCAATCCTGAATGCTCCCCACGGGAGGTCTTTAAAGTACGCATCAATGCAAACAGTCATATTTTCCTTTAGGTACACATCTTTTTCGGAAGAGAAAAATGGGGATTCACACTCAAGCATACCAATAGAATGTACAGAACCATATGGACTGAATTTGCTGTAACCTTCTTTTTCAAGAAAATTAAAATATACTTTAAATAATTCTTTTGAAGATACTCCTGGCTTCATGGCAGAAGCTACAGTATTTTTAGCTTCATCTGCTACTTTTACTGCTTCCCTTATTTCATCAGGTACTCTGCCAAGAACTACCGGGGTACATATTGGTGCATTATATCCTTCATATAGTGCTCCAGCCTGAAGATCGATTATTTCGCTTTCCTTTACTTCTCTTAGAGTATTGCGGTTCATGCATAGATTTGAATTTTTAGGCCCGGAAGGAATCATGGGGCTAAATGAAAGGCAGTAAGCTTCTGCTCCCAATCTCAAGATCTGGCCCTCTATATCTGCCTGAATATCCAGTTCAGTTATTCCGGGTTTTACTCTCGGATAAGCATAATCAAAAGCTTCAGATATTATTTGACCGGCCTTGCGCATGCATGCTATCTCATTTTCAGATTTTTGCATCCTCATCTCATACATCAGGCCCTCTGCACTTACCTTCCCGGAATCTTGAAATACCTCTTCCAGTTTCTTATATATCTCAGCCGGAAAAATCAAATCACCAATTATGCCTATCTTTTTTATGCTGTACTTTTCTTTTAATTCTAAAAAGAGATCCCTGAAATCATATTGGCCTTCTATATTGTATTCTACACCGGATACCTCTCCCCTACTTCAGGAAATATACGGACATCTTCAACCTTGGATTTAAACTTTGACCATTCATGACAGGCCTGTCCGGAACACATTATAGGGTTCACCCTCAAGAGGTATTGCAAGGGCAGAGCTTTCATTAATTGGTGATACATCGGTAAAATACCTCACTGCCGAGGGGATCCAACAGATTTGAAAATGCCACTACCAGGTCTATACCATTTTCAGACATCTTTTTTTTAAACCTCCGGACCCTTTGTTTAAACTCCGAATCCGGGATTTTTGGGAATTTGTCTTTTTTTACCATGACCCTCCTTAAAAATGTTTATTTTGATCTTATTAGATATTTAAATGATATTCATAAATTCTCCAATAGGTTTTTAAAACATTATCATTACTAAATTATAATAAAGAAATCTTATTTTGAAAATTTCCCATGGGCTTCCTTGAGCATCTCTATGATCTCAATATTCTGGGGACATTTCTCTTCACATTCACCACATTCGGAACACTGGTCAGCCTTAGATTTATCATCATAATTACCTATCAGGTCATACTGCCATTTGGCATTACCATCGATCTTGGTTAGCAGGTTATAATTATAGATCCTAAATATCCTCGATATCGGGATATCGCTTGGACAATCAATACAATACCCGCAATCATTACATGGGATCATCTCTTTTACCCCTTTATTTTCCTGGATTTCGTTTATCAGTTTTTTTTCTTTATCTGATAGTTCCTCAGGGCCTTCAGCAGTTTCTATATTTTCATCAAGCATCTTTTCAGTTCCCATACCTGAAAGTGCTGTAGATACATTTTTATTGGAGAACACAAACCTTAATGCCATATCTATAAGGGCCCTGTCTTTTATGTTTTTACTGTCATCGATTTCCATACCTAGCAATCTACCTCCTACTACCGGCCCCATCACCGCTACTCCGACTCCCTTGCTGGCAGCATAATCAATGGCTTCTTCATTTGAAGGATCAAGAAAATTGTACTGGCAGAGCACAGAATCAAAGACTCCCAGATTTACAAATCTTTTTAAATTTTCCGGATCATCATGAAAAGAAAAAGAGATATGTTTTATGAGTCCTTCCTCCCTTGCCTTTTGTGCCTCATCTATTAGATCAAATTTTACAAGCTTTTCTTCATAAAAATGTTCATTAAGGGAATGAAAATGATAAAAATCAATGGAATCCCGGTTTAATCTTTCAAGTGATTTTTCAAGATACGATCTATAATCGCTCTTTTTTTCCAATTTCCATAAGGGACTTTTTGTAGAAACATAAATGCGGTCCTCCCAATCATTTACAGCTTTTCCCACTAGTGCCTCGCTATGTTCGTGGCAATAAGGAAATGCTGTATCAATATAATTTATCCCATATTTAAATGCCTTTTTCATGAGAGTAATAGCTTTATCTTCGTCAATGAGCCACTTTCCATCTTTTTCAGTCTCTGGAAATCTCATTGCTCCGAATCCAAGCCTGGAGACTTTTATGCCAGTTTTTCCAAAATCCCTGTATTCCATTTCAGCAATCCTCTTCTTCTTTCAATCATCAGTTTTAGCATTCTATTTTCCCAATATCTAATAGTGTAACTTATTAGATAAATAAAACAATTTAAAAACAAGAACACTCCGCTTGACTTCAACAAAATAATACACTATAGTTTTATCGTAATATGACGATAAATATTAAAAAAGACATTAAAGCCGGGAAAGAAGTATTCGGAAATCTTATTCCCAGTGAAGTTGAAGAGTTCAGCCGTATAAGCAAGGCAATGGGTCATCCTGTCCGGATAAAACTCTTACAGATGTTTATTGAGCAGGGAGATTGGGTCTGTGGTAAGCTGGTTGATCACTTTGACCTGGCACAATCAACAGTTTCGGAGCATCTTAGAATACTTTTAGAGGCAAAGTTGATAAAGCGTGAGATCTATCCTGGAAAAGGAAGAAAATATTGTATCAATAATGAAACTTTAAAAAAATATAAGATCCTGAGTGCCAAATTATAATTTTTTTTATATTTAATTTCGATAATCGACGATAGTCGATAATTATAATCTTATTATGCAAGGAGAATGAAGATGAAAAGTGAAGAGTTTAAAACAAAAAAACTGCTTGAAGAAACTGGCAGTTCAACTCATTTAACTGATAGAGAAAAACACCTTATAGGTATGGCTGTTACAGCAACAAGGGGTTGCATTGCATGTACCGGCGGCCGGATCAGAAAAGCCCTGGAAGCAAAGGTTCCCTATGATACGATCATTGCAGGAATCGATCTTGCCTCTGCGGTAAATGCCGGGACAACAGTGGCTATAGCTACCCAGGGTGCCACTCTTACAAAGATTGATGAAATATGCTCGGATGGAATTTGTACTACGGGGGTAACTGAATGAGTAAATTAATTCCAAGAAAACCCGTACCTGATCTGGAAGTAAGAACCGTAAATGATGAGGAGTGGAATGTATATGAGAAAACCCCGGAACGATTTATTATGATTGTATTCTTCAGGGGACTCCATTGTCCTATTTGTAGAAAATATCTTAGTGAGCTTGAAAAAAGTTATGATGAATTTGTTAGCCAGGGGGTAGATCTAATTGCTATAAGCAGCGATACAAAAGCTCGTGCCCTGGAAACACAAGATAGATGGAAACTAAAAAAAACAACTATAGGCTATGGCTTGTCAATCGAGACCGGCCGCAAGTGGGGGCTTTTTATTTCTAAAGCGATAAAAGAAAACGAACCTGATCTATTCATAGAACCGGGAATTTTTCTTATTAAGCCAGATAAAACACTCTATGGTTCTATTGTTAGTACGATGCCATTTGCCCGCCCTCCCATTAAAGAAATTCTGCGGTCAATAACGGGTATCAATAAGAGTAATTATCCCGCCCGCGGTGAGGCATGATCCTGGAGGCTTTAAATTGAATTGATTATTAATTTGATTTGATTTGGCGGACCCGGACGCAACCAATTCGAACTATTTCTGAAATATCAGCTCACATTAAAATATTACCTATGAGACAAATCCCTTTTTATCAGAAAATATCTACCAAAATCCCTGTATTCCATTTCAGTAACCTTCTTCTTCTTTCGATCATCAGTTTTAGCATTCTATTTTTTCAAGTATTGATATGGACGAATCATGAATCTTTGATATTGTTTTTTCTGGTAATATTTTATACCTTGGGATCTCATACTTTGAATCCATTTTTTACTCCTATCTATTAGATTTATGTTATAAATAGATCTTCAGTGCTCTATTTATAGATAGCCCTACTATATTTTCACAAAATATGTTAAATTTTTTGGTTTATCTGGATTCAAACCTTTTTTCACTGATTTGTAATAGCTTATAAAATGTATTATCGGCAATAATAGAATACCTCTTATATATTCTGGGATTTCTTCATTGATATTTATAATATAATCAGTAAGGTCATAGAACTCTTCTGGTACATTATTTCCATATATTAATAAATTTGCACCAAATTCTTTTAGTTCTTTTGCAAGCTTAAATTCTTCATCTTCAGCATTATCTGAGAGTATATGCACTATTAATGAATTTTTATCCACTGCGGCTTTTGGTCCGTGTCTGAAATCAAATGTATTAAAACAATCTGCCCAACTTATAGTCATCTCTAGAAACTTTAGTTTTATCTCCCTTGCCAGCCCAAAATTAGGCGTATTTGATAGGATAAAGAATTTATTTATATCAGGTCTTTCGCCAATCTCTTTGCTCATTTTTTCATACTTATTTATTATGTTACCAGCAAGCAAAGGAAGGGTTTTTATCTTTTTAGAAAAATTTAAATTTTCCGATATTTCATTAAATATCATTAAAGGTAATAACACCATTGATGTAAATGATTTTGTAGTTACAACTGCCTTTTCATTTGCATCTTTTAAAGAAAAGGCATAATTACTATTTTTATATAAATAACTTTCTTCATAACAAGTTATGCCGAAAGAATCAGATAGCTCATTATTTTTCAATATTTTTAAAGCCTTAATAGTTTCAGTGGTATCCCCAGATCTTGAAAAGAGGAACGTCAAAGGTTTTCCACCTAAACCTTTTTTATAAATTTTTGTTCCATAATACATTATTTCAGATGATTGATAAGCAAAGCAGCTCTTTTCTAAAAAAAATTCAGCAATATTCTTTGAATATACTGCAGCATTTAGACCAGAACCACAACCTGTGAAATAGAAACTATCATAGCTCTTTAGGAAATTAATAATTTTACTCTTATTCTCTTCAAATTTTTCAATTATTAACTCCCATGTTTTTGGCTGATTATGTATTTCTTTGTAGATTTCAAATTTTTCCATCGATAGCCTCCTTTTTATTACTCATTATCTTCAATAAATTTATATATTTCCCTTTCACCTCTGAATTTATAACTACCAAGTCTATTTACCTGCAAAGCACCACAGGCATTTGCAAACCTCAGACATTCCTTCAAATCAAAGCCAGAAAGATATTTATATATAAATCCTGCATTAAAGCAATCCCCGCTACATGAAGTATCTATAACCCTGCTATTAAAAGAGGGCATATAGACAATGTCATCACATTTTGAAGAGATATTCTTTCCAGCTGAACCTTTGGAACCTAATTTGACAATCACGATCGGACAATATTTGATTAAGTGATTTATTGCATCTGTTATATTTTTTCTATTAGTTATTTTTATCACCTCCAATTCATTTGGAATAAAGACATCTACATATTTTAATATGGAAAAAATTTTATCCCTTTGCCAGTTTTGGTCAGGATCAAAACCTGTATCAAAGGAGATAGTAATATTATGAGATTTTAAATATTTGAAGATATCTAGGATATCAGATTGTAACCCCTTTAAAAGATAGTATGAACTTAAATGTACATGGTTAAAATTTATTATATTTTCAAATTCTATATCTTTGACATTAAAATATTCATTACTTCCATTAAATGTTAAGAATAGCCTGTCATTATTAAAAGGTATAATAGTTGTTATACCGGTCCTTGCATGCTCATCTTTTTTTAATATATGATCAATTTTTTCATCCTCTAGATATTTTCTTATATAATTACCAAAAACATCATTTCCAATTCTTCCGTTAAAAGCAACTTCTACTCCAAAACTACCTAAAGCTTTTATGAAATTAAAACTGGATCCACCTATCTCAAATGAATAACCATCTATTTCTATTTCAGTTCCTATTGATTTTGAGAAATTGAAAATATTCTCCTTTTTTAAGGCTAGATCTATATTTATATCACCTATCGATAGGATTTTCTTATTCATGGTCTATACTGCTTGTAAAATATTTTTTAGTACTTTTTATAAAAATCACCAAAAACTACTATTCCTTCACAGCTCCTTTTGAAAGTCCCTCTACAATGTATCTCTGAAAAATTATTACCAATATAACCGGGATTATAAGTGTCAAGACTGCAGCTGCAGTTATTTTTCCATACTCTATACCATATTTACCCAGAAAAACTGTTAGTTCTACAGGTACTGATCTTACCCCAATCTTTGGTCCAGTTTTTAGGGAGAAGGTCATTAGATTGCCATTAAAAGACTCAATATATGCGTTGTCAACCGGCTTTCCCGGACGGGAAAATTCAAGCTTAATATTATTTTGATATCTGTAGTTATCCAGTGTCTTAGATACAAATTCCAGCCCGCTATCTACTCTTATTCTTTCAGGTCGTCCTCTATGGTAGCTTAATGCTATCTAGTATGTCCACTACTGTATCTCCTGTAATGCTACCACCAGCATAAATATTTAAACATTCCCTGCTGTATATATCCATCGTTGTATGTGTCCTGAACCGTCTACCATTAAATAATGAATCTGATATAAAGTCCATGGCTCAACATTGGTTTACTCTCGTAACATCTACTTTTGGTAACCTGGCTCTACATACTTTCTTCCTCTTTCCTTTATAACGCAGATTAAGTCCTGTCTGGTTGTATATGCGGTATATGGCCTTGGTTTACCTTGAACCCTCTTGGCCCAGCAGTATATGTATCCTCTTATATCCATATCTAACTCTGGAAAGAGGCGATATCTAATAATTGGATGATAAGTACAAAGGTTCGAATTGGTTGCACTGGCGGAGAGGGAGGGATTCGTTCTTCCGTCTCACTTCGTTCGCTGCAGAGACGCAGACTCCCTCGACTACGTCTCAGTCCGTCTTTTCGAATCCAGTTAACATGGATCCACCATGTTTCCACTTACTGGCTCTGATATACACTGATTTTAAATTTTGATTTGATTTGGCGGAGAGGGAGGGATTCGAACCCTCGAGGCGGGGTTAAACCCACCTAACCGCTTAGCAGGCGGTCCTTTTCAGCCACTCAAGCACCTCTCCTAATAATGTAGCAAAGAATATAATAACAGATTTCTTAAAAAAATCACGGCTTCATTAAAAACTAATACTAACAAAAAATAAATTTCTAATTTTTAAAGTGAACTCAAAAGATATTTTAAGAATACTTAAACAGATTGAGTAATATTAAATCCAGTTTAATCAATTTCCTCAAATTCATAATCACTATTACCAATTTTCATTTCTTCAAGGATCTTTATCTGATTATAGGGATCTTTTCCAAATATCTTCTCAAAAAGATGCTTCCCTTCCCTCAGTTCTCTTCCCTCAGGCAATGAATCAGGTAATAAGTTTTCTGCTTTAATCATATCCAATGAAGCTTTATCTATAGCTGCCATATCGTTTGAGGCCATAATCCCGATATCAGGTACTAGTGAGGGCGTAGAGAAGCCCCAGCAATCACATAGCATGGTTAAACTTAAAAGTACATTTATATAATAAACCTTATCTTTATCAAATGTATTCAATACTTCCTTTGTAGCAAGAGCCATCCCTTTTTGAAAATCAACAAACCCTTTTGAACTAAAAGTCAGGGCATTATTTGGACAGATCTCAACACAATGCTGGCAATAAGTACAGTGATGATAAAATATCTCATACTTCCCTTCATCATTGAATTTATTTGCTTTATACCGACATTCATCCGTGCAAGCATCGCAGTGATCACAAAGTTCCCCGTCCCAGTCAATACCCCCTTCTAATGCATGGAGGTCTCTTCTAGTATTCTGGGAAACACACCCCATAGCAATATTTTTAAGAGCTCCGCCATAACCACAAACACCATGGCCCTTCACATGTGAAAAATCGATCATTACTTCGGCATCATGGATATTTCCTGCAATCTGGACTTTTTTCAAGGTCTTAAAATCAACCTCTTTGGAATAATAATATTTATCAGCTTGTCCTGCTACCGGAAGAAAAGGTACATCCAGGATGTCACTTGAATACCCCCTGTTTCTTGCTCCCCTTACCCCGAAATTATCATTATTAAGATGAAAAAGATCCGTAATAAATATTTGCCCTCCAGCTTCTTTTAAGGCATCAACCAAAATTTTTACAAAAAGCGGATGAATAGTAGTATATCCAAGACCTCCACCCAGATGCATTTTTAGCGCTACTGTCTTGCCTTCCACCATTTCTTTTAATGGGATGGATTTTAACATCCTGATAAATTTTGCAGGAAGGGTTGCCTCCTTGTCTAATCTATCAAATTTAACTGAAGAGAATTTAACTTTAGATTTAGCCATAATGTTTTGACCCCATGTTTCCACTTAAAAATAATAATATACTAAATGTTAAATCTAGCTTAACTGGCACGCCTGGAGGGATTCGTTCTTTCGTCTCACTTCGTTCGCTGCAGAGACGCAGACTCCCTTCGGTCCGTCTTTTCGAATCCAGGAAATATGGATCCACCATATTCCCACTTCCCGACATTGCTCTACCAAACACCAAACAGTACTTCACTGGCACGCCTGGAGGGATTCGAACCCCCAACCTTCGGATTCGTAGTCCACTGCTCTATCCAATTGAGCTACAGGCGCGCACCAATATATTCTAATGGATTTATATATTTTTATCATCTAATAATTTATAGATAATTCATAGTTATTGGAATTTGTTAAAATGCAGTCTGCTCTATTTGGCTTTCTTATTATCCAGGTCCTCTTCTTCAGCAATACTATAGAACCTGTCCTTCCAGAATATCCCTCTTCCATATTTTGCCTGGTAGACAGAATTTACTGAAAGCACAACTATATAGAACATGGAAAGTGGATGCAAAAATATGTCGGTAAACCTGCTTTTGAACCGGAAAGTCATTACTATCCTTATCAACAAGATAATTGATACCTGGGAAAGCATCATCACGTTTACAAGCAAGGGCCAATTAAAAATATATAATCCTAATGGTAGGAGAATCAGCGGTACCAGAAACAACAGCATAATAAATGATACGACCGCTACCAGCTTAATGACGCTATAATTCATCGCGGCAAAAATAAATTTTGAAAATCCTCTTACAACACCTTTAAACCCATCATACATCCGGCAGTAAACTGTCGACCGCCCATCAAAGACCATAAACCTGAAACCATGTTTTTTCACTTGTTTGGATATTGCGACATCTTCGATGATATCATTTTTTATGGACCTGTGCCCCCCTATTGATTTATAAACAGACCTTTTAAAAAGTAAAAATTGCCCATTTGCTATACTTATCTTCGGGCTTTTCATTTTTCGTATTAAGCCTAATGGCATGAGCGCCAGAACAGCAATATTAATGAATATCACCACCATCCTCTCGTGGACTGACACCATTATCTGTTTTGGAAATACTGATAAAACATCAAGCTCCTGATATCTAGAGCTCCAAGGGCCGATGATACTGAATTGGGAAAATGCAGAGTGTCTGCATCTGTAAATACATAGTACTCCCCTGCTGCTTCCCGGGATAGTTGATGGCATGCATAGGATTTACCTTTCCATCCCCTATCCAGGGAGCGTCCCTGGATAAGCCTTATCCTTGTATCTTTTTTTGAAAACTTTTCTATGATCCGGCCTGTCCCGTCACTTGAATCATCATCAAGTACAAGTATCTCAATATTGTTATAATCCTGCTTGCTGAGAGATCTCAGGCACCTGCCAATATTTTTCTCCTCATCTCTTGCAGGTATAAGGACTGATACAAGCGGACCTTTTTTTTGCATTTTGAGAGGCAGGATAAACTTAGAGACATCCCTATATACAATATTATTTATAATAAAATTTATCAGGATTAAAGAAAGTAGGGCTGTTATCGTATACTGGTAATATAAAAAATATTCCATAATATAAATATAGTTTAAATTATGGAATATTTTAACATTACCTGAAATAAAGTAAATTTTTATTTTATTTGTACAGTTTGTGAGCTAGTTTTTCAACTCATTCAGTTCCTTAAGGAGCCCATCCAGTTCTATGCCATAAGTCTTGGATATCATCCCCAAGAGTCAATACTTTAGCTTCATAGGCAGCCATTGCGCAATGAAGACATGGCAGCTCATACTTTTCTATAATAGCACTGGTTTCAGGGAGTTTTTAATACTTCCTCAAGTTTTGTGTCTTCTGAATATTTATTAGTCATTATTACCTCAAATCCTTTATAAGAAACATATATTTAACTTGCTTTAAATTGTTTTTCCCTTAATGGCACAGATTTATTCTTTAAATCCCTGTACTCCTTTATATCGATAAGGGGTGATCTTTCAAATTCCTCCAATAACATTGGTGCCATTATATACTCTTTGTTTATATAGTCAATCTGATTATAGATTTTATTGGGTCTGGACATAATTTTCACTTTTCCATAGAATTCAAGTTTTTTAGATATTGCCTGGAGGATCCCGAAAGCCATTCTGGATAATGCTGATAATGGCTGATTTCTATGGACTCTTCTCCTGATATTTACCTGTGCAATGCTTTCCAGACCCAAATTTCTCATAAATATCAATAAGCATTCCGCTTTCGACTCCATAACCTGTAAAGAACGGTATATTTTCAAATACTTCCCTCCTACCGGCATATTCTCCAGAAAGTGGTTGAAATATTTTACCTAGTTGAGGGTAGTGGTAATTCAGTATCGGTCTTACCAGAAGTTCTGTAACTCTTCCTCCCTCACCTTTCATATAGGAACCATTCATTTCAAGCGGACGTTGATAAAAGCCCTTAACAAAGGAAATATCATCCCGCAAGAGAAGTGGACCAAGCAATCCGTAAATAAAACGTGAATGGAAATTTTTTATATCAGAATCACACCATATTATTATATCTCCCTTAAGAACAAATAAACTCTTCCACAGGGCTTCTCCCTTCCCCTTATGAGACCCTAGTCCTGGAAATACTCTTGAATGCTCGAAGACGTCAAATCCCTTTTCTTTAGCAATGTCTACAGTGCGGTCCATAGAATCGGAATCTATTATTACTACTTCATCTACCAGGCCTGGTTTATAAATTTCTTTATTAACAATATCCAGAATTTTTCCAATAGTTTTGCCCTCATTAAGTGTAGGGAAAACAGAGGCTTATTTTAAGGCCCTTTTTCTTTTTTAGTTTCAGTAATTCCTTGACCTGAAACTGCTTATAGTCAAATGTATTATTTAAATACCATTCACCCGAGTTTCATTAGTTCTCTGTCATCCTTTTCAATGACTCTTCCATATAATATGGAAAAATAATTATTCCCTACTATTACTATAGTATTACTATAATATAGTAATACCTTTCCCTCTTCTATGTCAAGTCTTAGGATTTTGTGTAACTTATGATATGATAATTAATGATATTTTAATCTTGGTAGATGACCTATTGATGGATTTTTAATAATAAACTATTGATCTAGACAATTAATAATTTTCATGTGGAGGTAGTATGGTTTCCAAATTATCCCCTTCTAAGCTTAAATCCAGGTTCGACCACAAAAAATTAAACTGCAAATCTACTGCAGAACTCCTTCCACTGGGAGGAATCATCGGACAGGACAGGGCAGTAAAAGCTTTAAAGTTCGGATTGAATATAGAGGATGGGGGTTTTAATATTTTTGTAGCGGGCTACTCCGGAACCGGCCGGATGACAGGAGTAAAGAATTTTGTGGAAGACCTGGCAAAGAGTAAGCCTGTACCGCCAGACTGGGTCTATGTCAATAATTTCAAAAATTCTTATGAACCAAAAGCTATCAAGCTTTCACCGGGAAGAGGGAAAGTCTTTGCGGACGATATCAGTGGTTTTATTGGCTCTGTCAGGGAACTTTTACCAAAAACATTTTCCAGCAAGGATTATGCCGAGAAAAAGGAATCTATTACTAGAAGCATTGAAGATGAGAAAAACCAGCTTCTCCAGAATCTTAGAAAAAAAGCATATCAGCAGGGTTTTGCTTTAAAGACTACACAGATAGGCCTTTTTGTGGTTCCGGCTATTGGTGGAAAACCTATGTCGGAAGATCAGTATCTAGATCTTTCACAGAACCAGAAAGATGAAATACAATCAAAGAAAGTGGGGGTAAATAAAGTACTCCAGGAGACAGTAAATAAGATCAGGGATCTTGACCGTAATATAAATGATGAAGTAAGGAAACTAAATCATAAAGTAGCACTATATAGTATTGAAAGATTTGTGAATGATATAAAGGAAAATTATAAAGACAACCAGGGCATCCAGGACTATATTGAGGAAGTAGAGAAAGATATTCTTAAAAATATAAAGAATTTTCTCCCCACTGCACCCTGCAAAGGGGGTAGCACCTAATATGTTCCCATGGATGAAAGAACTGCCATTTAAAAAATATGAAGTAAATGTATTGATAGACAATTCCGGGCTTAGCGGTGCACCGGTTATCATAGAACAGAATCCCACTCACCAGAACCTGTTTGGACGAATAGAAAAGGAAGCACAATTCGGAGTATTATCCACAGACTTTACAATGATACATTCAGGCGCCCTACATAAGGCAAATAATGGTTTCTTAGTAATACCGGTAGAGGATCTTTTTAAAAATATGTTTTCCTGGGACAGTCTTAAAATGTCTTTAAGGGATAAAAGGATAATTATTGAAGAAGCAAGTGAAAAACTCGGGTTCATATCCACAAAAGGATTAAAACCGGAACCGATTCCTTTAAATATAAAAGTGATCCTTATTGGAATCCCCTACCATTATAATATTTTATATAATGCGGACAGTGAATTTAAAAAGCATTTTAAAGTAAAGGCTGACTACGACCTTGTTATGAAGAGGGATAATGTAAATATAAAAAACTTTGCCCGGTTTATCTGTACCCTCTGCATAAAGGAGAATTTAAATCATCTTAAATCTTCAGCAATCTCAAAAATATTGGAATATGGCACAAGACTGGCCGGTGATCAAAACAAAATATCAACCAGATTTTCAGAGATCTCAAATATAATCATTGAAGCAAACTACTACTCAAAAGAAAATGATAAGAGTTTTATCGAGGAAGAACATATTGCAAAAGCAATAGAAGAAAAATATTACCGCTCAAACCTTATCCAGGAAAAGATCAGGGAGATGATGAAGGATGGAACTATGCTGATAGATACAAGCGGGAGTGTTGTGGGCCAGGTAAACGGATTATCTGTACTCAGTCTGGGTGATTATTCTTTTGGGAGACCTTCCAGGGTCACAGTCTCAATAGGAATGGGTAAAGCTGGAATAATCGATATTGAGAGAGAGACAAAAATGGGCGGTCCGATACACACCAAAGGAGTTCTTATCCTTTCTGGATACTTGACTGAAAAATATGCTGTAGACAGACCTTTGAATATTTCCGCCAGAATAGTATTCGAGCAGAGCTATGGAGGCATCGAGGGTGACAGTGCTTCCAGCACCGAGCTTTATGCAATGCTGTCTGCAGTCTCAGGAGTACCGATCAGCCAGGATCTTGCTGTTACCGGTTCAGTAAATCAAAAAGGAGAGGTACAGGCTATTGGCGGAGTCAATGAAAAGATCGAAGGTTTCTTTGAGGTCTGCAAAATGAGAGGCTTTAATAGCAAGCAGGGAGTCCTCATTCCACACAGCAATATTAAAAATCTTATGCTAAAGGATGAAGTAATAAAGGAAGTAAAGTCTGGAAACTTTAGTATTTATGGTATAAAAACCATAGATGAAGGGATAGAGGTCTTGACCGGCACCAAAGCCGGCAAGCGTGGAAAATCCGGAAAATTCCCCAAAGATACAATTAATCTCCTGATCGATGAAAGAATAAAAGACTTTACAGAAAAGGTTAATGCATTATCAGGTAAAAAAGATGATAATTAAAAGAATTTTCTTTTACCTAATTTAAAATCAATATTTTTTAGTTTTTCAATTATATCTATATTGTAAGGACATCTTGGCATACATTCCCCGCATTCAGTGCATTTGTCAGCTTTTATTTTTAGGGCCGTATAATTTTCCTTAGCAATATCTTCTCCACCATACCAGAACTTTAAACGTTCCCTTAAAGCATAATCTGAAGAATTATTAATAATACCATTATCCATCTGCCTGTCATAATATCCTTCTAATTTACAGATCGCAGGAATATCGATATTTTCCGGACATGGAAGGCATTTCATGCACTGCCTGCATACATAATCACCAAGTTCGGGAGCATTATTATAGATCTCCTCTTTTTCTTTCCCGGTGAGTGGTTTGAAATTCCTGGCATAATCGATATCTTTTTCAAACATCTCCTTATTATTCATACCCGTAACAATAACTGAAGCCGGTTGGCTCAATGCATATCCGAAAGCAGCCCTGGCAGATCTCCACAGATAGCCATCTGCTACCGGTTTCATCAGTATTATTGCAATTTCTTTTTCAATGGCAAGAGGTACGAGGACCTCCTCGATCTTTGGAAAATTAAATCGGTCATAATAGTTGATCGTTGTCATCACTGCGTCAAATGGATACTGTTTAATAGCTTCTATGAGAACATCAGGTTGCCCGTGCATCGAAATCCCTACAAATCTGATTTTACCCTTTTTTATTGCCTCCCGGGCTCCTTCCAGTGCTCCACCTGGTGCCAGAGCCTCCTTCAGGTCATCAAATCTGGTTCCTCCTTCAGGGTATTTATAACCTATGGCATGAATTATATGAAGGTCTATATGATCTGTTTTCAGGTTCTTTAGGCTTGCATCCAGATTTTTTGTATAAGTGGATTTGTCCCGGTTTTCAGTTTTTGTCGCAATTATGAACTCATCTCTCCGGTGCGAGACAGTAGCTCCAATTTTTTTCTCTGAATACCCGTCACCATACCACCTGGCTGTTTCAATATAATTCCCACCTATATCAAGATATCTATTTAATAGATATTCCACATCTTTTAATGGAATCTCAAGCAAGTGGAAACCACCAAAACCCAGGACACTTGTCTTCAGGCCAGTTTTGCCGAACTTTCTTTTTTCCAATATCGCCCTGGTCCTATTCATTTAATATTCTACTTCTAATCTAAGTATTTACTGTTTAAGTGTCTCATCAAAAGCAACCGTAGAAGGACTAATATTTATTTTCTTAACAAATTCAAAAGCTTCTGAAGCTCCTCTTATCCTGTCCATCCCGGAATCTTCCCATTCAACTGAAAGAGGACCCTCATAACCTATCTCATTCAGTTCACGCATTATTGCTGAGAAGTCTACTCCTCCTCTGCCAGGTGAACGGAAATTCCAGCCTCTTTTCGTGCTGCCAAATTCAATATGCGATCCTAGTATCCCTGTCAGTCCATCAAGTGTCACAGAAGCATCTTTGATATGGACATGGTATACCCTATCAGGCAGTTCGCGTATCATGAGATGTGGTATTAACCCCTGCCACAAAAGATGGCTTGGGTCAAAATTCATACCAAGTGTCTTTCTGTGGTCAAAGGCTTCAAGAAGCTTTACAAAAGTATAATAGTCAAAAGCTATTTCTGTCGGATGTACTTCCAGGGCAAATTTCTGACCATATTTATCCATCTCGTCCAGCAAAGGAGTCCATCTCTTGACTATGGTATTAAAACCTTCTTCGATTATTTCCCCTGAAGTCTGTGGAAAAGAATACCAGTAATTCCAAATAGGTGAACCCATAAAAGCTGTGATGATCTCGATATCAAGGTTCTCTGCCGCCTGTATGACATATCTAAACTCCTGAACAGCCCATTCCCTCATAGCTTTAGGATCATCTGCTACCTCTGCCGGAGCAAAACCATTATGTCTTTTATCAAATACATCTCCCACCAGCTGTCCGCATAAGTGTCCACTGATAGCCCAGGCTTTTAAGTTATATTTTTTTAAGGTGTCCTTGACCTGTTTTATATAACTATTATCCTCTGCTGCTTTTTTAGGGTTTATGTGATTTCCCCATGTGGCAAGCTCTAGTCCTTCATAACCCATTTCTGACGCAGTCTTACACATCTCCTCGAATGTAAGGTCCGCCCATTGACCAGTAAAAAGAGTTATTGGTCTCATTTTGTTAACCCTCCGATTTAAAATGATAAATATAGTATTGAATTTTATTGTCTTTTAGAAAATAATACCAGATTAAAAATTAACTATCTATGTTTATTCCCCATATAAACCTATCAGTTCGGCACTATCTAATACATGTCCCTGGATAGCTGATTCTATATCTGACGCGGTTGAGGAAGAATCAAGATCTAGCATAATATCCAATGCAAAGATCTTGAAAAAATACCTGTGGGTTCCTGAAGGAGGACATGGACCTCCATATCCCGGTACTCCAAAATCAGTTACTCCTTCAACTGCCCCTGATGGAACATTGTTTTCTAAAATGCTTGTCGCCGCTGGATCTATATTCCATACAGTCCAGTGTACCCAGGTACCTCCCGGGGCATCAGGGTCATCAATAATTAATACAAGACTGGCAGTACCCTGGGGAATACCGCTTATATCAAGTTGGGGATTAATATTATCGGCATCACATGTGAATTTAACCGGGACCTTTTCATTTTCACTAAAAGCAGGACTCACAATTTTCAATTCAGCAACATCTCCTTCCACAGCTTGTCCAGTTTCAACTTCATACCCTGCATCGACCCAGGCAACATAATTACCCTCCAGCCTATAGACATTCATAAAACCGGCATCTATGAGTTTCTGGGCTCCTGATTTTGAGGATGTATCACTGTGGCAGTAGACAAGATATTTTGCCTCACTATCAAATGTAGGGATAGCATCATCAAGCGATCCATCAACTATGGGATAATTTACTGCTCCTGGTAGATGCCCATCATCATACCTGGGAGAAACATCTAAAATAATAAGGTCGGGATTATTTTCGATTAATTCTTTGGCCTCCGCAGCCGTTACATCCATATATCCTGATGTTTCTTCTTCCATTTCTTCTGTTGCTTCATCTTCCCCGTCTTCTTCTACTTCTTCCACAGGGGCTTCAGCCTCTTCTTCGGTTGTCTCTTTAGTTTCCACCGGATCTTCTTTAACTTCTACCGTTTCAGCTTTTCTACAGGATACTATAAAACTAAATGTAATAATAAAACAGATAGTGACAAGTATTACCAGAAGAACCCTAAGTGTTCTGATTGTAGTCATTTTAACCTCCTGGAGTAAATCATTTATTAGTATGAACTATATAGTTGATAATATTTATATTTTATCCTTTTTGCATATTTTTTTCACCTAGAACAGCATAATGGATACATTCAGGTTAATTCAATAACTGGCATATTGTTTAAAGTGGATGAAATGGTAAATACAGGACTTATCTGCTCTTTCCGGTTCCAGCAACATTCAGGCATAATTTTTTAATAAATTTTTTTTCATACATTGATTTTTCAGCTTCCCTAAGTATTTTTTTTATAGAAATACCCGCTGTCTTTTTTTCTGCAATTCCAAAAGAAATACTCATTGGAAGTTTTTCAGAACTTTTGAGCAAACACTCTTTATTGATTCTCCGGATTATATTTCCAGCCTCCTCTCCTGAGGCACCAGGGAGAATAATACAAAATTCATCCCCACCTGTTCTTGCAATTATATCCTTATCCCTGAAATTATTGTTTAAAATATTTGCAATCTTTTTTAGTAAAAGGTCCCCACTATAATGCCCATGTGTATCATTCACAAATTTTAATCCATCCACATCTGCCACAATAAATGTAATGATGGGGCTTTCTGTTTTCTGAATAGTCTTTATCTTTTCATTAAAATATGCCCAATTATAAAGTCCTGTTAGCGCATCATGAAAAGATAGGTGTTTTATTTTTTCTACATATTCCTTATCCTTTGTCTTATCTCTTACAATTCCCTCATAATATTTTGGTTTTCCATTTTCAAATATTACCCTGGGACTTATCTCTACATATATTTTTGTTCCATCCTTCTTTTTCAAACATGTCATGAACATCTTGTTTCTCCTATTGAAGTCAGGCCTGTCCTTCAGGGAAAAATACAGGTCCTTGGTATTTATCTTTAATAACTCTCTCTTGTTCCCATATCCTAAGATCTTAACCAATGCATTGTTTATTTCCATATACTGTCCCTCAAGCGTACTCCTATAGATCCCATCTATTGAATTTTCAAAAAGATTCTTGAACCTTGTTTGTGAACTAATAATATTCCTCCAAAATGTCCTTATCTTTATAAATATATCTATGAATATAAACTTAATTATTTTTTCCTTTTCTACCCTGACGAATTATTTTTGAAGAACCATAAATTTTTCACAGTAAAGATTTTAAATATTATTATCTATGCCCTTGCTAATATTAATATTGAATATTATTTATAAGTTATTAAATAAACATATTTTACACACACGTTGATAAAATTGTCAACAATTTTTACCCTATAATCGTTTATCTGAATTAAATATATAAGTAATATGAATACTATTATTAGAAATATTTATAGTTTAGAAACAGTTATTTGATGGAATATTCAAGTAAAAAGTTTAATATCGCTCTAAAAGAGATTTTAGATAAAAATAAAGTCAAACTCAGGGGTCTGGCCGGTAAGACTAAATTCAATTTCACATATTTCAGTAAACTAAAAAATAGGCCTAAACAACCCCCTATCCGGACGATTGAAGTCATTGCAAAAGGGCTTAATATTCCTCCTGAATATTTCCTGGAGTATAGGATACATAAGATCACTGATTATCTTTTAAAAAATCCTGAACTCATTGAACCTGTTATGTCTTATCTTGAAACTATAAAAGATAAAAGAGAATTGAAGGTTGCTGAACCTGAAGAGCCTTTTGAGTAGAGAGACACAAGTTCACCCTCGCATTCGCTCAGTCCATCTTTTCAGAACCTTGGACAACATGGATCCACCATTTTTCCACTAGAATTGAAAAATTATCAAGCTACCTGAAACTTCTCGATTTTATTTAGCTCGGCATCTTTATGGATTTTTTCTTCTTCTATATCATAATCATTCTGCAGACCTAGCCAGAACTGTGGAGTATTGCCAAAAAATTTTGCAAACCTCAGGGCGGTATCAGCGGTTATCCTCCTTTTTTTGTGGATTATCTCTGAAATACGCGTTTGATCCAGATGTGTTTCTTTTGCAAGTCTATATGCAGAAATATTTAGCGGTTCTAAAAACTCTTCTTTTAGAATCTCACCAGGATGAATATTTTTTAGTCTTTTCATTATACTTTTCCTCCTATCTTATTAGTGATAATCAGTGATCTCAACACTATAACAATCATTGTTTTTCCATATAAAACATATACGCCACTGATTATTAATCCTAATGCTAAATTGCCCCTTTCTGTCGCCTTTCAGTTTTTCCAGTCTATTTGAAGGGGGTATCCTCAAGTCATTTAAGTCATAAGAGTTATTTAACATCCTTAACTTTTTTCGTGCAATATCTTGGATGTTACCTGGATATCCTTTTGAGAAATTACCCTGCCAAATCTTTTCAGTCTCTCTGGAACTAAATGACTTTATCATAATATAAATATACTGGGTTACGATACTAATGTCAAGCAATACTATTATTAAACAACATGGATTCACCATGTTGTCACTTGCTAATAGTAATTTGATTTGATTGATTATTCTGGTTTGTCTTGGCGGAGAGGGAGGGATTCGAACCCCCGGAAGGTATAAACCTTCAATGGTTTTCAAGACCATCGCAATCAACCAGACTCTGCCACCTCTCCTGAAGACAGCAATGACAAATTATAGCATAAAAAAATAATTATTAAATAGAATCATACCAATAGAAGAACAACACTTTAGCGTGTGAAAATCAGGCTATTTACTCTCTCTTGTGATCTTTTTCATACCACCCATATAAGGCACCAGAACATCAGGTATTGTTATGGTTCCATCTTCATTCTGGTAATTTTCATATATTGCTATCAATGTACGGCCAACGGCACATGCAGTAGAATTCATGGTGTGAACAAGACCCTTATTCTTTCCATCTTTAAACTTTATATTCAACCTTCTTGACTGGAACTCAGTATCATGGCTGCAGGATGCCAGTTCCCTGTAATTTTTCTGTCCCGGTAGCCAGGCTTCAAGATCATATTTTTTAGCATTAGGGGTTCCTATATCCCCGGTGCACATATTCATCATCCTGTAATGGAATCCAAGGCTTTTCATTATTTCCTCCAGTGTTTCCCGCAGAGCTTCATATTCCTCCCAGGAATTGTCGGGATGTGTAAATATAAACATCTCGACCTTGTCAAACTGGTGGACCCTGAACATACCCTCCCCAAATCTTTTCCATGAGTGCCCGCTTCCCTTCTGAAACAGGTCGAAAAAGCTGCATATTTTAAGGGAAGCTTACTAATATCAAGAAATTCTCCCGCCGTGATATGCACAAAGAGGCACTTCAGATGTACCAATAAGGTAAAGGTCGTCAAGTTCAGTCTTGTAATACTGGGATGCCTCTACCGGAAAGAATCCGGTTCCGTACATTGCTTCCTCTCTTACAAGAGTAGGGGGGAATAAGTGGTGCAAATCCTTTTGCTACCAGAACATTTAATACAAACTGGACAAGGGCAAATTCTAGTAAGACACCCTCATTTTTTATATATACAAAGCGGGATCCTGAAACCTTCCTGGCCCTTTCTTCATCCAGGATATCAAGTGCTGTTCCAAGCTCAATATGGTTTTTTGGATTAAAATCAAACTCAGGCTTCGTCCCTTGAATCGAATGGACTATATTGCCACTTTCATCCGTACCCACAGGAGTAGACTCGTGTGTCAGGTTTGGATAAGCAGAAAAATGGATCCTGTATTGCTTTTCAAATTCATTCAGCTTTTCCTCAAATTCCTTAAGTCCAGCATTTATTTCCTTCATCTCTGCTATTAACTTATTTTTTTTCTCACCTTTTAGAGTAGGTATAATTTTTGATGCATCATTCTTTTTAGCCCTGAGCTCATCTACTTTGAATTTCAACTTTCTCTTTTTGCTGTCCAGGGAGATACCAAGGGAGGTATCTATCTTCATACCTCTTTTCTTTATTTCAGCATCATAGATTTTTGGGTCTCTTCTAAATAATTCAATGTCGATCATAAACTATTACCTCTATCATATTTTTTTCATCAAGTGGTTCCTTATTGTAAAAAATATTAGTTCCACCTTGGGTATGAACCTAAAATTTTTACAAGATATACAGTTTTTCTCAAAGTTTCAAGTACATCAAATATTTCTTTATCGTGAATATGTCCATCAATATCTATTAGGAATACATAGTCCCCCAAGTTCCTTTTTTGCCGGCCTTGATTCGAGTCTGGTAAGATTGATATTCCTCTCAGCAAATTCTTTTAATATAGTAAAAAGGCTGCCCGGTTTATCTTCTTCAAGAAAACAGACTATGGATGTTTTGTCCTTACCTGTTTTTTCCTGGATATTATTTCCGAGGAAGATAAACCTGGTCTTGTTTTCCTTATTATCCTCAATATCTTTTTCAATGATCTTCAGGCCATAAATTTTAGCAGCTATTTCTGTTCCGATCGCCGCAATACTATTATCTGTTTCCTGCAACATCTTTATTGCTTCTGCCGTGCTGTTTGCAGCTATTATCTCAACACCTTTAAGATGAGTTGAAATAAAGTTCTTGCATTGAGCCGTTGCATGAGGGTGAGAGATTATTTTTTTTATCTTCGAGACTGCCATATTTTCTTTCCCGATAAGACTATGCCTTATTGGAATAGTTATCTCCCTTACTATCTTAGCCTCACTTTCAAAAGTTAAGAAATCCAGGGTTATATTGACGGAACCCTCAAGTGAGTTTTCTATCGGAACAATGCCCCTCGACTACTTCTCCCCGGTCTACACTCTTTATGACTTCCTGCATGGTAGCACATGGGACCTTTTCTATTTCATCCTCACTTTTAATACTACTGATATATTTGTTTAGTGCTTCCTCAGTAAATGTTCCCTGTGGACCCAGATATGCTATTTTTACTTTCATATTCCCTATATTTTATCCACTAATGATGATTGTAATGTTTGATATTATACTTAAATAATAATAGATTAAAAAGAGATAGAACTGATTCATGTCCCTGTTAGGGAAGAAAATTCTGCGGATTATTTGGAACACCATCTACAAGTACTTCATAATGCAGGTGCGGTCCGGTACTTCTCCCGGTATTCCCCATTGTCGCTATGACTTCACCCTTCTCGACTTCATCCCCAACGACAACATTCAATCTGTAAAGGTGGGCATAAACAGTAGAGTATCCAAAACCATGATAGATAACTATTTTCCTGCCATAACTACCATGCCAACCTGAATAGATAACGACCCCTGTCGCTGTAGCACTTATAGGAGTACCGACATTATTTCCAATATCAAATCCCTTATGCCAATGACCGGATCTTCTCTCATTAAACTGTGAAGTTGTGGTCCCCCATGTAGGCCAGATGCTTGGTGTATGCTCCATCAAATAAATATGGTCTTCCATCTCCAGCTTATCATTTGCCAGAATCTCTGATAATGCCGGAGCTATTTCCAATAATTCATCAAGCATTGCCTCAATATCATCCAGTTCCTGTTCCTGGTCATCTATATAGTAATATATCTCATTTGGGTCCTGGTCAAGGTCTACATCTGCTGAAAGGTCTGAAGTATAAATAGCTACTTCTTCAGCATATCCACCCTTACCAGTTATATCCCTGACCATACGGTCGAGTTCTTCGACTTCCTTGAGATAATTTTCTAATATCTTTGTCTTAGTCTCTATTTCCTGGGTCTTCTTTTCAAGATTTGCCATCTCCACTTCTTTATACTGCATCTTATATTCCAGCCTCTCGATCTCAACCACTTTCTCATCGAGTTTTTGTCGTGTAAGAACCAGGTTGGAAAATAGTATGACCCCGGAAGCTATTATGATTATCGCGATGACAAATATAGATCTCAATACATTGTGAGAGATCTTTAGTTTTCTAACCTTTGAGCTGGCATCAGATATTACCAGCAATGTAAATGTCTTTTGTTTCTTTTCTTCCATATATTACACTATAAAAATGAAATAATAGTATAGCTGATTATACTGATATAGGGAACCCCTTTATTTACCTGGATTTTAATATATCTATGATATATTTATAAAAAATAAACAATACAGGAATAATAAAGCCCGGAATAATACTAGTCTTCCATCATAAACTTAATTATCAGGGAATTATTAGTCATAAGCACCTCGTCGGGAACCGGACCGGCAGTAATCTCAATTTCACATTTTCTGCCGGGATATGCGGTGAAGCCGGAAAATGTCACTACTTCCTGGTTTGAAGGATCTATACTTGTAATGGTATAGCTTTTTTCATCAGCTACATTATCTTCAGTCTTGTAAGTCACTATCACATTTACATCTTTCTCGGTAACATTCCCCTGATTCTCTATGCTTATCGCTATATTTATCTCTGAACCATTAGCCAGTATCCAATAATCACCCTGTTCATTAAGGACTTCCGGGTCAAACTTTATGCTGTCTCCTATAACTGCTACTCCCCTTCTTTCCTGGAGCTTTGTGACGGTTTTTATCTCAGATATAAAGCCAAGGACATTTTGTGAACTTGTAAGGCTGCGATCCTGAAGTACGACTGAATCAATGATCGTAAGATTACCTATTCCGATATTATCCCCGGATTGCTTCAATTCGTCCTGGAAATAAAGGTATATCTCATCACTCATAAACATATATAAAAAAGTATTTGTTATCTGTGTAGTAGAGATATCGAGATCAAGATCATCCAGGGCATTAAAGAGTGCCGGCTTAAAATCTTCATAGGACCTGTTCCTGGTATCAAATACCAACTCCAGATACCCGTGAGCGACTTCAAAATCCTGGGGGGAATTTATCTCTTTGCTGTTTTCAAGTATTATCCTGCTTTCTTCAATGATATCAAGCAATTCCTTGTCAAGTTCTTCCCTGGAAACTTCTTTTACCTTGTTTACTGTATTGAAAAAGTTATAAGAGATCTTATTTGACTGCTGTACGAGCACAGAAACGGAGTTTATATAATCAGATATTGAAAGTCTTTGCTCCTCAGTAAGGTCCTTCCTACCAATATCGCAGCTCCAGAGTCCTGTGATCCAGCTGACTATGACAGCGGCAATGATAACCATAATGATTAAAGTTATGATTGATTCTTTTTTTCCCCTACGCTCCACAAAGGTCCTTTCCGGTTTAAGACCACATTAAATCTTTTATGTCTCCCCTATACTATGGGATAAAATTTATTATACAAATGAACAACTTAAAAAACAATCCGTGAAAGTGATTTATTCTTGTCTTTAATAAAATAGTATGAATATATATAATAATGTTTTTATGATGATTATATCCGGGAGGAGGATAGCCGGCTTTCAGTTAGCCGTTAAGATATGGAAAATATAGATAAGCTTAAAAAAAGGAAGGATATTGATCCGGAATATAAATGGAACCTTGGAGATATGTATTCCTCTTTAGAAAAATGGGAAACTGATTACAAAAATATAAAAGAAAGTCTTCCATCTTTTTCATCACTTTCAGGAAAGCTTGAGGAATCACCGGATATACTTCCGGAGATCCTTGATAGTTATAGCAGCTTGATGGAAAAAGTTGAAAAACTCTTTATCTATGCGCATATGTCAAAGGATCAGGATAATACAAATACTTCTTCTCAGGCCCTTCTTGACAGGGCGAGGTCCCTTATGGTTGAAGCCGAGAGCAGCTCTTCGTTTTTAGTTCCCGAAATACTTAAAATGGAACCCGGTATACTTAGGGACCTGACAGGATCTGACAATAGGCTCTCTGACTATATACATTTTCTTAAAAATATATCCAGGCAGAGGCAGCATGTACTTTCACATGAAGAGGAAAAGATACTGGCACAATCAGGTGAAATGGCTGCTTCCCCACAAATTATCTTCGGGATGATAGATAATGCTGATATTAAATTTCCGGCAATAAAAGATGAAAATGGGACAAACGTAGAACTGACCAAGGGAAGATATTCCAAATTCATGGAAAGCAGGGACAGAAGAGTCAGGAAAGATGCTTTTGTAGCTCTCTATACTACTTATGAAAAGCAAAAAAATACCATTTCTTCCACACTTAGTTCAAGTGTTAAAAAGGATCTTTTCTTCAGTAAAGTCCGTAAATACCCTTCAAGTATCGGTGCTGCCCTTTTTGATGATAATGCTCCAATATCAGTATATGATAACCTTATAACTGCAGTATCTGCAAACCTTGACCCTATGTATAAATATATAAAATTAAGGAAGAAAGCATTAAAAGTTAAAGAGCTTCATATGTATGACCTATATGTACCCATGGTTGAGGATATTGATTTTAAGATCACTTACGAACAATCCAGGGAAATGGTAACTGAAAGCCTGGAACCGCTTGGAAACAGCTATACAGATACCCTGAAGGAAGGCCTTAACGGGGGCTGGGTCGATGTATATGAAAATGAAGGCAAGACAAGCGGTGCATATTCATGGGGATGTTATGATACCCATCCATATATACTTATGAACTATGAAAATATAATCAATCATGCATTCACATTAACTCATGAGATGGGCCATGCGATGCATACTTATTATTCAAATAAGAACCAGTCATATATAAAGGCTGGTTATAAAATATTTGTTGCTGAAGTCGCTTCCATATTAAATGAGATACTTCTTACAGATCATCTCCTAAAAACACTTGAAAATAAGAGAAAGAAATTATACATACTTAATCATTACCTTGAGCAGTTCAGGGGAACTGTTTACCGTCAGACGATGTTTGCTGAATTTGAAAAGATCATCCACAGTAATTCTGAAAATCAGATACCCCTTACAGTTGAGAGCCTCTCAAAAATATACCATGAATTAAATATCAAATATTATGGACCGGATATTATAGTAGATCCCCTAATAGATCTGGAGTGGGCCAGGATACCGCATTTTTACAGCTCATTTTATGTCTATAAATATGCAATAGGATTTTCTACAGCAGCCGCTCTCTCAGAGAAGATACTTAATGGAAACAGTAAGGCTGTATCAAAGTACATAGAATTTCTTTCCAGTGGAGGTTCGGATTATCCGATAGACCTATTAAAAAAAGCTGGTGTAGACGTTACTTCCCCTGAACCTGTTGAAAATGCATTAAAGATCTTTAGCAGACTTGTTGACAGCATGGAACAATCAATCTCTTTGTGATGGTGATTTTCTCATACATTAAACCTGAAAAGGACCACATCGCCATCTTTAATAATATATTCTTTCCCTTCCTGCCTTATAAGGCCCTTTTCCTTAGCTGAACTGAATGTTCCAGCTTCCATTAGCGTATTGAAATCTATTACTTCCGCGCAAATAAAACCTTTTTCGAAATCAGTGTGGATCCTGCCGGCAGCTCTTGGAGCTTTAGTTCCCTTTGTAATGGTCCATGCTCTTACTTCCGGAAGTTTTATGGTCAAAAAACTTATAAGATCCATAAGTCTGTAACTTGATATTATAAGCCGTTCTATTCCACTCTGCAGGATCCCAAGTTCTTTCATGAACAACTCCCTTTCGGTCGGATCAAGCGCTGAAAGTTCATCCTCTATTTTTGCACTTATTACCATGACCTGGGAGTGAACGCTTCCAGCAAAATCCCTGACCTTTTTTAATGCTTCATTATCCTGATCACCTTTACCAATATCTTCTTCGGAGATATTGGCAGCAAAGAGGACAGGTTTTAGAGTAAGTAAAAACAGGGCATCAAGAACCTCCCTTTTCCTGGCCCGAAAGATCCATACTCCTGGCAGGCTTTCCTCCCTCCAAGGTGAGCTTTAACCTTCCCTAATACCTCAATCTCGAATAAGATTATTTTATCCCTGGTTTTAGCCTGTCTCTTATTCTTTTCAAGCCTGTTATCGATAGTCTCAATATCAGCATAGATAAGCTCGAGGTCCACCACTTCAATATCTGATACAGGATCAATAGTCCCTGATATATGGGATATGCTCTCATCACTAAAACATCTTACGGTATGAACAATTGCATCTACTTCCCTGATATGTGACAGGAATTTATTTCCAAGACCTTCTCCCTTATGTGCTCCTTTTACGAGCCCGGCTATATCCACGAATTCAATAGTTGCAGGAATCACTATCTCGGGTCTTACCATTTCTGCAAGCTTATCTAATCTTGGGTCAGGTACAGGTACAGCTGCCCTATTTGGTTCTATTGTGCAAAAAGGGTAATTGGATATTTCTGCACCGGCTGCAGTTATAGCATTAAAAAGGGTGCTCTTTCCAACATTTGGAAGCCCTATTATTCCTAATTTAATACTTCCCCCCGGGTAATCAATATCAAGTAATAATCCTATTCTCCTATTATCTTTACAAGTACTCTTTTTTTTCTCATCCCGTCAAACTCTCCATAAAAAACCTGCTCCCAGGGTCCGAGGTCCAGTTTTCCTCCAGTAACAGCTACTACGACTTCCCTGCCCATTATGGTCCGCTTCAAGTGGGCATCTGCATTATCTTCAAAACCATTATGCCTGTATTGGCTGTATGGTTTTTCAGGAGCAAGTTTTTCAAGCCATTTTTCAAAATCACTATGAAGCCCGCTTTCATCATCATTGATAAATACGCTTGCAGTTATGTGCATTGCATTTATCAGGATAAGGCCTTCTTTTATATTGCTTTCTTTCAAGCATTGATCTATATGTGAAGTAATATTTATAAGTTCTCTTCTCCTGGAAGCCTCAAACCATAATTCCTTCCGGTAACTTTCCACAAACACTTTCCTTCCTTAATATTATTATTTAATCTTATTTCCAGCAAGCAGCTCCAGGTTCCTGAGAATGGGGACATCATCCAGCCACTCATATAGTCCCATATTTTTTAATTTATTTACCAGTTTTGGGTCCTCTTTTTCCCCATTACTCCTTTTTTTGAGAAGTCTAATATCTTCCTGATCCAATTCCCCGATATCCTCGATCCAGTCTTTTACCTTTTTATTATAAGGACAGACAAGCTGGCATCTCATGCATCCGACAAGGCTATTGTGGGATCCAGGCTTTACCCAGCCGGGAATATTCTTTTTTGATTCATTATAAAAAGTAAGACACCTCGATGTATCGATATTGAAACGGTCCTCTACAATAGCTCCGGTAGGACAGGCCTCCGTACACAACTTACAGCTTTTGCATGCATTAAGCATTTCCATTTCCTGCCATGGATCACTGCTTGTTTCCAGATCAGTATAGAATCCCAATAGCTGATGGAAGCTGCCCCAATCCCCGATATATGTTATATTATTTTTTCCATATTTTGCTAATCCGCTTCTTGCTGCTGTAAGCTTAAAAGGAAGTAATGTCCTTGATAAACTATATCCATCGGCAGCAAGCCATTTCTTAAGCAGTTTAAGTACATCTCTATAGATCTTCCTGTAATCAATATAGGTGGGAGGGATAACTGCGTTAATAATCTTTTTACCAAGGTCGACATTCAGACCATGTTGGGGGCGGGCAATACCGAGGATTATTATTGACCTGGCCCTTTTAAATCCATCGGGAACATTAAATGAAAATCCATCAAGATACGACTTATACACATTATCATCGATAAAACCCTTTTCAAGGCATTCTTTAAAATCATCCTCAAGATCAGCAAGCCTTTCCACCGGAAGTACCCTGGCTTTAAAATCATATTTCTCTGTAAATGTTCCTATGATGTCTTTCATGCTGCTTTTCCTGGGAATATTTTTTATTATCTTATAGTTAAATGCCTAAATGAGATAGTTTTATAATTATATGTGCTTTATTATACCAAAAGGTAGAGACTTAGAAACATGACGACCATCCCGGCGAAAAAAGATATCATTGGAATATGGCTGTATCCATATGACCTGGAAACGGGCATAAGTTCATCCAGGGATATATAGACCATTACCCCGGCGATCCCGGACAAAAGGTAATTGAGATATACTGCATTTAAAAATGGAAGAAAGAAAAGTGCTGTCAGGAGAGCTCCTATGGGTTCTGCAATTCCGGACAGGAAAGCCCACAAGAAAGCCTTCCCTTTGCTCCCGGTTGCCCTGTATATCGGGACTGAAACTGCCAGGCCCTCAGGTATATTGTGAAGAGCTATGGCAATAGCTATTGCCACACCGATTTTCAGGTCCGAATATACACCATAAAATATTGCCATACCTTCCGGGAAATTATGTATAGCTATACCAAGGGCAATGAAGAGACCTGTCCTGAGCAGTCTTTTATCAGTGCCTTTCTTTATATATTCTTTCTGCCCTATGTATTCATGAGGGATAAAATAATCAACCAGGAATATAAATATAAAACCTGTAAAAAATGCAATACATGCCTTAAGAAAACCGAGCTCAGCAATTCCTGAGGGAAGAAGTTCAAAAAATGAGATACCTACCATTATTCCTGCTGTAAACCCTACAGTAAAACTAAAAAATTTCAGATTTTTTTGCTTTACTATAAAACCTATTGCCCCACCTATTGTGGTCGAGAGCCCAGCAACCGTAGTTATTATTAAGGCATTTATAAACTGGTCATTCCACATATGATATAGATTTTATTATATTTAAAAAAATTTATATAATTATTTAAATAGCTGGATCACAAAGTGCCCATATTATTATAAATCCAGGCTATTGAAAAAATAATATAATAAAATTTTTAGATAAACAAATATAATTTTTGAATTGGGGACTATATTACTGATTATAAAGATAAAAGAAATTTTAATCTAACATCAGAACCGGAGGGCAGCACGGTCGAAAATAAGCAATCCACTAAAAGTAAAGGTCTTGTTTTTGTTGTACAGAAACATCATTCATCCCGCCTACATTATGATTTTAGGCTCGAACTCGATGGAGTCCTAAAGAGCTGGGCAATACCTAAAGGCCCTACTCTTGACCCTGCAAATAAACATCTTGCAGTTTTAGTTGAGGATCATCCTTTCGAATATAAGGATTTTTCAGGGATCATCCCTGAAGGGAATTATGGTGCAGGCAGAGTCGAGTTGTGGGATAAGGGTATATATTTTGCACTTGATTCAACCAGTGTCGAGGATACGACGCTAAAAATAAGGGAAGGTTTTAATAAGGGACACATAACTGTTATTTTAAACGGTAAAAAGCTTAAAGGTGAATTTACCTTTATATTGCTCAAAAAAGCAAAGAAAAACAACTGGCTCCTTATTAAGAAAAATGACCAGTTTGCTGTCAGGGGTTGGGATATTACAGTCGGGGACAGATAATAAGCTTCACCTTAACAAAACATCCTGTTGGATCA
>PVMK01128703.1_pt1 | contig 111353 bp, 105 predicted proteins | sample 1853481 | NCBI WGS metagenome assembly PVMK01 (sample SAMN08533507, study PRJNA380276) | Marine sediment metagenome, whole genome shotgun sequencing project.
TATGAGTGATATGTATGATAAGAAATATTATGATTTATACCGAAAATCTAACCATTGAATACTATAAATAAATTGATAGATTATCGATGGTGTTGTTTCAGTATTATATCAGAATTAGAAATTGATATTCTCTATTGAATAACCCTATAAATTATACTGTATAAATATGTTTTGATGTACTTGTGTTTTGATTGGGTTAATGTATTTTCATTTGTGGGTAACAGACTTGAACAAGTATATCCAAAATCTCTACAATATCTTCCCTTTCAATTCTCTCTTTTCTAATGTTACCTTTCTTGTAAATGGAATGAACGTGATTATTTTTAAAAATAGAACCGCGAGGGGTTATATATCCTTCCTTATTTAGAATTACTGCTATCTTTCTGTAACCCAAGGGGGTGAAAACATTACCCCTTAAATCACATATTTTCTTGTATAATTCCTTTTGATATGATGAATAATTAGATTTCCATAATTTTGTAGATGTAACTGTAAATGAAATACTTACAAACAATATACAATTTATATAAGGGTGAATACGATAGTCACAAAACACTACTCCACCGTAACAGATTTTGCTAAATTTCTGGGTTGATCAACATTGCATCCACGCATAACCGCAATATGATAAGACAATAATTGCAACGGAATTGTTGTAAGAAGCGGTGATAATGCCTCCTCGGTTTCAGGAATTTCAATAACATGATCGGCAATTTCTCTAACAATTTCATCGCCTTCGGTTACAATAGCTATGATCTTACCTTTACGTGATTTGATCTCCTGTATATTACTTACAATTTTATCATAATGACCTTTACTTGTGGCAATAACTATAACGGGCATTCTATCATCAATCAAAGCAATCGGACCATGTTTCATTTCAGCTGCCGGGTAGCCTTCGGCATGTATATAGGAAATTTCTTTCAATTTTAATGCACCTTCCAAAGCTACCGGAAAATTAAACCCTCTGCCCAGATACAAACAATTGGTGGATAGTAAATACTTTTTTGCAATAACCTTAATATGGTCGTCAATTTTTAATAATTGTTCTACTTTTTTAGGGATTAACTCCATTTCTTGTAGATACAATCGGTAATTTGAACTTGTCATTGTGCCTTTCGCTCTGGCCAGGCGCAACGCAATCAGGGTCAACAAGGTAATCTGAGTTGTAAATGCTTTGGTTGAAGCAACACCAATTTCAGGTCCTGCATGTGTATATGCACCCGAATCATTTTCTCTTGCAATAGAAGATCCAACCACATTACATACTCCAAAAACAAATGCACCTCTTGATCTTGCTAACTTGATCGCAGCCAGAGTGTCGGCTGTTTCTCCTGATTGAGAAATTGCAATTACGATATCCTTTTCTGTTATTATAGGATTTCTATATCTAAATTCAGAGGCATATTCTACCTCAACCGGTATTCTAGCAAATTCTTCAAATATGTATTCTGCAACTAAACCGGCATGCCATGAAGTACCACAGGCTACAATTATGATACGCTCGGCATTAAGGAATTTCTTCATATTGTTTTCAAGTCCCGAAATTTTAATAATTCCTTCTTTTGCCAATAGTCTTCCTCTGAATGTATCTGTAATGGCCCGAGGTTGTTCATAAATCTCTTTTAGCATAAAATGCTCATAACCCCCTTTTTCAATCTGTTCCAGATTTAATTGTAGCTCTTGAATTATCGTATCAACATTTGAATCATCCTCAATTTTTCTTACCTTTACTTCTCTCCCAATTTTTATAATAGCCATTTCTTCATCTTCCAAATAAATAGCATCTTTAGTATATTCAAGGAATGGAGAAGCATCAGAGGCAATAAAAAATTCTTCAAAATTTTCACCGACCCCTATCGCTATTGGACTTCCTAATTTAGCAACAATTATTTCATCCGGTTTATCTTTATCAAATACAGCTATAGCATAAGCGCCAACAACCTGATTTAAAGCAATTTGAACTGCTTTTCCCAGTAAGACACCTTCTTGGATTTTAATTTCTTCAATCAAGTTTATAAGAACTTCTGTATCTGTATCGCTCTTGAAAGTATATCCTCTATCAATGAGCTCTTTTTTAAGCGAATCGTAATTTTCAATGATACCATTGTGAACAATTGCGAGATCTCCCGATTGAGATAGATGAGGATGTGAATTAACGTCATTAGGAATACCATGTGTTGCCCATCGTGTATGTCCTATACCTATGGATCCACGGTTAGAAATTTCATTTTGAACTTTTTCTTGTAAATTGGAAACCTTTCCTTTGGTTTTAGAAAAGTTAAGATCTTTTCCGTCATACAGCATGATACCGGCGCTGTCATAGCCGCGATATTCTAATCTTTGTAATCCATTTATAATAATTGGATACGCTTCGCGAAACCCAATATAACCAGTAATTCCACACATAGTATTTGGTCTTAATTATTACTATTTAGATTTCGAATAGAAAAGCATTAGTTTTATTCTTTTATCATCGAGTTGAGGCAAGTTTCCTTTTAAGACAACACCTTTAGGAATCCAATTATAATCTTTGACTATAGTATCTAAAACTCCAATCGTTGGTATATCTGTATTAACAAAATTTCTAAGTGCCAGTTTAGAGGATTTTTTCGGGTTAGCTAAATCAAGCACTTCTGAAATGTAATGAGTTATTCTGAATTCATAACTTTCAGGGTTGCCGTCATCATCATATTTCAAATCTCCGCCATAAACTCCAGTACTACCATCTAATCTAAAGTCCTTTAACGTAGAATTATCATCATAATTGTACAAGAATAATCTCATTGGAACTTCATCATCTTGATTATTGTCTATATAGACTTTTAATTTGGCTTCATTGATCAGTAGATTTTCATTTCTTAACATTTCCAGAGTTTCCTGTGAAAACAATTCAATAATGGCCTCAGTACCCGCAGCGCCCTGAACATATAATTTTGCTTCACCATTTTCTACATCAGGAAATAGTAGATCATCTTCAATTGGAAATCCGGAATAATCATTTTCATATTTTGCAGTTCTTACTCCAGCAAACGAAAATCGCATAGTTTGAGCTCTTCTAACTGTTTCATCTCCGGAAATTACATCGTTTGTATAATAAATGGTCATGCTTGCATTTAATCCGGCAACATTAATTAAAGCACCGTCAGGACCATTCGCATCCACATATAAGCCCTTAAAGAAACGAATGAAATTAGCATTACTTTCGAAATCTCCGGAATTAGGATTGTCTATAAAATTAATTTTGAAGAAATTTTCATCCAAATTAAATTTCATTGAAGGAATTGAACCTTGCCCTTTAATGGTGTCAATATCATCAATTGTATTAGGGTCATCATCCAAGGTTTTTCTTAATACATATAAAACCGTATCATTTCTATTTGTCTTAAAATCATCCGAAAAAAGTTCAGCCTCCAATTCATATTCCCTGTCAGAGTAATAGGATTTCTTTTTTGTAGGATCATCGGGGTCGAGTTCGTTTAGATATGTGCCCAGTTCACTCACCTTAATATTAAACTCCTGAGAAGTATTGCCATAAACGGAATCCAAAGTAAAATTGGGAACTTGAATAGGATTTCCATCTTCGTCATCAATTGGTTCACCTGTTTCAGGATCAATTGCGTCCTGGTCCTCTACACTTCTTGTAGCGTAATATGGAATATCCAGGATTACAGTATCTATTGTGGCATTATCACCGAAATTAACTCCCCCAACAGGAAGATAAACTTGAGAAATTAAGGTGGTTTTCTTCATTCCAAAATTATTATCTCTGTTTACACCGATCAGGTATAGAGGGGTCTTAGCTGTATTGTTGTTGTCAACCCTGGATGAATCAACCTTAATATTATAAGCGATAACATTAAAGATAGTATCACCAACGGAAAAATATGGATTGTCAATCAGACCTATAGCAATATCTTCAAGATCCTTTTCACAAGAGATTATCCCAAAAAGCAAGCTTATTGATAAACCCACATTTCTTAGAGTGGTTACAATTTTACGAAACATAAATGTTTTTAGATGTTTTTGCAATAGGTTTATAATACTTTGTTCAAGTAAAAATTGATATATGCTTCTGAAAAGTCGTCTTGTGGCTGAAAATCCAGAACAGGGACGTCTAAATTTTCAATATATTGAGTGATGTCACTTGATAATTCTTCGCTTCCTTTTACAATTGCATCGGAATTATCAATAGCAATCTTTAACAAACTATTGTCATTTCCATTTTCCAAAGGTTTCAATTTGTCCTCAGGAATTGAGTCGAATTTTATTTTTTCTACAAAATTCTTCTTATTAAGAACTTCATTTTCATCATAGTTAAAAGCTGAAGTAACTATTTTACTATCGGCAAACAAAGGATCATTTTTATAATATTCCCTTAAATATAATGGCAATAAGGAGGCCATCCATCCATGTACATGGATAATATCTGGTGCCCATTTTAGTTTTTTTACCGTTTCTACCACTCCTTTAGCAAAGAATATTGCTCTCTCATCATTATCTTCAAATAGCTTCCCTTTTTCATCTGTGTATACTGATTTTCTTTTAAAATATTCATCATTGTCAATAAAGTAAACCTGCATTCTTTCCTTAGGAATAGAAGCTACTTTAATAATGAGAGGCATATCCATATCATTAATGATCAAATTCATACCAGACAATCGTATCACTTCGTGCAATTGGTGTCTCCGCTCATTGATTACGCCAAATCTGGGCATAAACATTCTGATCTGCGCCCCTTGGTGGTACATCTCTTTGGGTACTTCAAACGCCATTTTTGATACTTCAGTCTCAGGTAAGTAAGGTGTTAATTCTGATGACACATAAAGTATTCTCTTATCTTTCATTTAAAAATTATTTTGGAATAATGCAAAATTACGAAAATATATGCAAAATTCGATTTAAAATATTAAGTTTGATGGTTATTACCAAAAATGATACCACAATAACTATTAATGAAAGTTTTTACAACTATAAAAACGATTCAAAAGGAATTATCATCGAGAAATAAAAGAATGCAACTGGGTTTGGTACCTACAATGGGTGCCTTACATGCAGGACACATGTCCATTATTGAAAAGGCAAAAGAAGAAAATGATATGATCGTGGTAACAATATTTGTTAATCCTACACAATTTGATAAGGAAGAAGATCTTCTTAATTACCCAAAAAAAACTGAACGTGATCTGATTTTACTGGAGGGGGCTAATTGTGATTATGTATTTATGCCATCCGTAGAAGAAATGTATGATGCAAATGTTAAGGCAGAGACATTTGATTTTGACGGGCTGGACGAAGTTATGGAAGGAACCTTTAGGAAAGGTCATTTTAATGGTGTTGGAACAATAGTGAAGAAACTTTTTGAAATTATAGTCCCTGATAGAGCTTATTTTGGTGAAAAAGATTATCAGCAATTGCAAATAATTAAAAAAATGGTAGCTAAGAGCAATATTGATATTAATATTATTCCATGTGAAATTTTTCGTGAAAAAAGTGGATTAGCATTGAGCTCTCGAAATGCAAGACTCAGTCCTGAACAATTAACAGAAGCCCCTTTAATATATCATACCTTGTTAAGAAGCAAAGAACTTTTTCAAAAAGAAGATATTGACAGTGTTAAAGATATGGTAAAAAAAGAGTTCAGAAAGAGTTTAAATATGGAACTGGAATATTTTGAAGTTGCTGATATAGAAACACTTATTCCCACAAGCAGGCATAAATCTTCAAATAAAAAATATAGGGCTTTCATAAGTGTTCATGTCAACGACGTTAGATTAATAGATAATATAGCTTTAAATTAAGTATCTTTGCAATATTAAATTTTGAGGTTGTTAAAATGAATATTGAAGTTGTAAAATCGAAAATACACCGTGTAAAAATTACAGGTTCGGACCTTAACTATATTGGTAGTATTACACTAGATGAAGATTTAATGGATGCCGCCAATATTATTGAAGGTGAAAGGGTTTATATTGTAAATGTAAACAATGGGGAACGTTTGAGTACCTATGTTATAAAAGGAGAAAGAAAAAGTGGAGATGTTGTTATGAATGGTCCCGCCGCAAGAAGAGTTGCTAAAGGGGATATTATTATAATCATATCGTATGCTACGCTGGATTTTGAAGAAGCGAAAAAATTTAAACCGGCAATTATATTTCCAAATGAAAATGATAATTCTCTTACTTAATTTTTGAACAGGAAATTTAAAAAGATCATCTTCTCAATACTCCCGATTGCGTTAGGGGTATTTTTGATTTGGTATTCCCTGTCCAAATTAAATCCTTCTGACATTGATGCTATTAAGAGCTCCTTTAAAACGGCAAACTACGGGTGGGTAGCTCTATCATTATTTTTTGGAATTTTGAGTCACTTATCCAGGGCTTATCGTTGGAATTTCATGTTAGAACCCTTAGGATATAAGCCTAAATTTGCTAACAATATTATGGCGGTTTTAATTGCTTATCTGGTTAATTTGATTGTACCAAGAGCAGGAGAAATTGCCAGGGCAACGGCAATTACGAAATATGAAAGTATCCCTTTTGAAAAAGCATTTGGCACCATTGTATCGGAGAGAATTGCTGATATGATCATGCTTTTAGGAATTATTGCTACAGCATTTCTGTTACAAACTGAATTACTTACACAATATTTGTTTAAGGATAATTCATCCAACTCAAATTATTTGCTATATGCTTTAATAGCTGCAGCAATAGCTGCATTTTTATTTTTCCGATTAATAAAAAAATCGAATAATGTTTTTATTAAAAAAGTTCAAAACTTCGTATTTGGTTTGATCGAGGGAGTTGTTAGTATTTTTAAAATGAAAAAAAAAGTGGGCATTTATATTCCATACTTTCTTCATTTGGACGATGTATGTGTTGATGTTCTATGTAACTATTTTTGCATTACCGGAAACTTCGAATCTGCCTTTTAGCGCTGTAATTGTAGGTTTTGTTGTGGGTGGCTTGAGCATGGCATTAACCAATGGAGGCCTTGGAACTTATCCTATTTTTGTTGCAAGTGCGATTACTCTATACGGAGTTGCCGAAAATCCGGCCTTGGCCTTTGGTTGGATCATGTGGACAGCACAAACAGTGATGATTTTATTTTTTGGAGGACTTTCATTTTTGATATTGCCAATTTATAATAGAGAAAAAGCATAAGCTATGCTTGTCGAAAAGTTTTATAGTAACGGGAAATTATTGCTCACCGGAGAATATTTGGTTCTGGATGGAGCAACATCATTGGCGCTACCTACAAAATATGGTCAGGATTTAACTGTAGAGAAAATTACACAGCCGTTCTTAATTTGGGAAAGTTTTGATGAAATCGGATCAAAATGGTTTCATTCTAAATTTGAATTACCCACTTTGAATTCGGATTCCTATGATGAAATTGCATTGACACTGTTCAACATCCTGAAAGAGGCTCAAAATTTAAATCCAAAATTTCTAGCTGATGGAGATGGTTTCCGTGTGAGAACAAATCTTTCCTTTCCTAAATATTGGGGATTAGGGACATCCTCAACACTGATCAATAATATTGCCGGATGGGCAAAAGTAGATGCATTTGAATTGCTAAAAAATAGTTTTGGCGGCAGTGGTTATGATATTGCCTGTGCTCAGAATAACAGCCCGATCTTGTATCGCTTAATTAATAAAAAGCCCTCCATTCAAAAGGTAAATTTTAATCCCCATTTTAAGAACCAGCTCTATTTTGTACACTTGAATAAAAAACAAATTAGCAGAGAAGGAATAAAAAACTACAGAGAGTTCATCAAAAATCCACTTCGGTTCACAGAAGAAATTTCAGACTTATCGCGGCAACTTCTGAATTGCAAAAATCTTTCTGATTTTGAAAAAATAATCGTCGAGCATGAAAGAATAATTTCAAGTATTATTCAAAAAAAACCTGTTCAAGAGGAACTATTTCATGATTATTTTGGGCAAACGAAAAGCTTAGGTGCATGGGGTGGTGACTTTATTCTGGCAACAGGAAATGATGATACAACTAAATACTTTAAAAACAAGGGATTTGAAACAGTTGTTTCTTACCGGGATATGGTCTTATGAAACAAAAAGTTATCATTATTGGTGGTGGAGCTGCAGGTTTTTTTTCCGCAATAACAATTGCAGAAAATAATCCTGAAATGGATGTGATCATTCTTGAAAAGGGAAATAATATTTTACAAAAAGTAAAAGTTTCCGGTGGAGGCAGATGTAATGTTACCCATGCTTGTTTTACACCTCATGAACTTGTAGAATATTACCCTAGAGGAAAGAAAGAATTACTGGGTCCTTTTCATCAATTTATGACCGGCGATACCATGGAATGGTTTGAAAACAGGGGTGTACCCCTTAAAATAGAGGATGATAACCGTGTTTTTCCTGTATCAAATACCTCACAAACCATAGTCGATTGTTTGATGAATAATGCGAAAAAGGCAGGTGTTGTTATTGAGTTGAATCAAAGAGTGAATTCAATTTCTAAAAGAGGGCCTCAATATAAAATCAAAACAAATGAAAACGATTTTGTTGCAGATAAACTGTTGATTGCATCTGGAAGTAATCCCAATATATGGGAATTAATTGCTGGTCTCGGTCATAAAATAATAGCTCCTGTTCCATCTTTGTTCACCTTTAAAATTTTTGATAAACGTATTACGGAGATTCCCGGTATCTCGGTTCCAAATGCAACAATTACTCTCCTGGAATCCTCTTTTGAAAGTAGGGGACCATTGTTGATTACGCATTGGGGGCTCAGCGGGCCGGCAGTTTTAAAATTATCTGCATTTGGCGCTCTGTTCCTGGCAGAAAAAAATTACCAATATGAGGTAAAAGTTAATTGGTTGTCAAAAACTTTTGATGATGCATTCTGTGATTTAAAAACCATTAAAAGTAAAATGCCAAAAAAACAGATACGCTTGAGCAGTGAGTATGATGAAATTCCAAGGCGGTTATGGGAAAAATTGGTGGCTGCATCAGATATAAAAAGTGAACAGCGTTGGGCAGATGTTTCCAATAAACAATTGGAAAAATTGGCCAATCAGATCACCAATTCCAATTTCAAGGCAGAAGGAAAAACTACTTTTAAAGAAGAATTTGTTACGGCAGGTGGAGTAGATCTAAAGGAAATTAAGTTTAAACGCTTTGAAAGCAAGCTCCATAGAAATTTATTCTTTGCCGGAGAGATCTTGAACATAGATGCCGTTACCGGTGGATTTAACTTTCAAAATGCCTGGACTGGTGCCTATATTGCAGGGAAAGCAATTGCAGAATCCAGGTAAAATGGATATATAAGTCAAGATTTCTATTCGAAAATAACTTTATCTTCGCTTTCAAACCAGGATGCATACCTATCTCGGTGAATTTTTTCAATAGCATTCCGTTTTAATTTTAAAGTAGGGGTGGTTAATCCATTGTCGACATTCCATTCTTCACTCATAATTATTACTTTTTCTATTTTTTCATGTTTTTCCAGTTTTGGATTAACAGAGTTTACGGATTCGATCAAACTTTGAGAAATATTTTGCTTAGACTTGGACTTACCCGAGGCTGATAGCGTGATCAATGCAATTGGTTGAGGTATGCCTGTTCCTACAAGGCATATTTGTTCGATATCCGAATTCTCAGAAAGGATCAATTCTATAGGAGCAGGAGAAATATATTTGCCCTTGTCCGTTTTAAACTGATCTTTTACTCTGCCGGTAATTGTCAAAAAGCCATCGTGATCATATTCGCCAATATCACCGGTTTTTAAATAACCTTGCTCATCAAAGACACTGGCCGTAATATCAGGAGCTTTAAAATAACCTTTCATTAAGCAGTTATTCTTGATACAAATTTCCCCTTCAGGAGATAATTTTACTTTTACACCCACTTGAGGTTTACCTACGGTCCCAACTTTATTTGCTCCTTCATAATTCGAATGTGAAATGATACAATCCTCGGTCATGCCATAAACTTGTTGAATCGTAATGTTTAATTTTTCAAACCAGTCAATAAGACTTGACGCCAGGGGAGCTGCTCCTGAACAAATAAATACTGCCTCTTTGAGTCCAAGTTTTTGTTTTAATTTTTTTCTTATTATGCCATTGACAATTGGGATTTTTAATAACACATTCAATTTCTTTTGAGGAAGGGACTCCAATATTTTTTCCTGAAATTTTGTCCATATTCGAGGTACAGCAAAAAATAAGTGTGGCTGAGTTTTCTCCAGATCTGCGGCAAAAGTTTCTAAACTATATGGAAACGACATACTGGCCCCATTATTTAAACTTCCAATTTCTATTCCAGCACGTTCTGCGATATGAGCTAAAGGCAGATAAGAAAAGCATCTTTGATTAATACTGAGCCCTGAAACGGCAAAAAAAGTTCTTGCGCTGATCATTAGATTTCCTGCTGTGTGCATCACACCCTTAGGTGTTCCGGTTGTGCCGGAAGTATAAATTATAGTCAACAAATCCTCTGCTTTTAGTGGATATATAGATTTTATTGGGTCCATCTTAATTATTATATCTTCCCACAGATCGCCTTCAAAACCCCCGTATAGACCAACACTTATCTTATGGATCTCTTTTATTCCGGATCTTTGTGATTCGTAATTATCCAACTTTCCTATAATTATTGCCTTGGATTCACTATGATCTAACAATAGTTCAATAGTGGTTGCATTCAGGGTTGGATAGATGGGTATGGATACATGACCAGCCATCATAATCGCTAGATCGGCCATGACCCAATGGGGGCAATTTTTTGAGAGTAAAGCAATGTGGCTTCTATCTGCTAACTTATAAGATTTTAAGGCAGAAGCAATTTTTCTAATCTCTATACCTGCAGATTCGTAGGTGTATATGATTGCTTTTCCCTGGGTATGTTGTATTAAAAAATTACTGGCAGGGATTTTTGCTTCCCAATATAAGAAAGCTTCGAGAGGGGACTGAAATTGTTGCATAATTTATCGATTGATTTCCTTAAAGATATAAATTATATTTATAACTGGTGTTAAATCAGATTTTTAGGATTGAATCATGGACTTAATCTTACATTTTTCACAAATATTTATTTGATCTTTTTCTATTGAAGAAAAGTAGTTTCAATCGCCCAATATTAATAGCAACGATCAGGAATAAGGCTGGAAGGCCACCAGAATAACTAATGTTGAGATCCAGAGGCGCTTTTCCCTATTGGAAGTGAACGGAGGCACAGATCTTAAACCCGCTTTATGTATTAGAAAATTTATTACGTCTTGAAGCCACTGCAAAATATACCATTTCACTACTTTTTGAAGTTTAACCATAACGATGCTATGCATAAACTACTAAAAAGTCATGATTTTATAGCACTGTTGCTTTGGCTTGTTAAACTACCTGCATTGTTAGTTCGAATTTATAACCATTTTCGGCCAGTTCAGCTAGTACGGGCTTGTATATCTCTTCTGTAATTGGCTTCAAAACACCTTTTGATCGTATTGTGCCTTCAAGTATCAACCTGGAAGCAATGGCTGCTGGTAACGATACCGCTCTTGACATTGCAGAATACCCAAAGGGTCTTCCTTCTTCCTTCATCGTCATCATTCTTTTTTCCATTCGATTGTTGAATTCAACAATAGCTTCGTTGTGAACAATGATCATATCCTTTTCGTGATCTTCATAAGACATTTTTTTCTGCATCAGTCCCAATAATACATCTGCATTGGTTCCCTTGCTGATGGGAATTTGAGCATCATCGAAAAGTCCGAGCCACTGTATTTGTTTCATAATGTCAGAGGTAACCTTCATATTGAGTTTATCCGCTACTGCTTGTCTGATATCATTATCTTCCTCAACTCCAATAAGTGATGCTGTAAATTGTTTATAGGTCACACCTTGTAGATTTTGGCTTTCTTCATCGTTTAACAAATTGAGGTCTTTTAAACTTTGAATGGCGTTGCAATACCCGGGATGCCGTAACAGACCTCTGTAAAAATCAGGAATACCCTCTAATCCATAGTCTTTAATATAATTAGTGGCATCCCTGTTCGGGTAGGTTTCAAATGTTCCCAAGCCGGCAATATCTACCAACCAACTACTATCAAACAGATCCTTGGCCGATACTTTTATTTTTTGTCCACCTTTTATATAAACAGCCGGAGTTTGAGCGGCTTTCAGTAGTCCTCGGGGGCTCCATGAGAATTTGTAACCATAAGGATTGTTATTATGTTCAAATGAGGGAATTCCTGAACCATATGACTCGAACGATATTATTTTACCACCTTCTTTTTTTACTTGATTTATCATTTGCATGGCTCCCATATGATCCATGCCGGGATCTTCTCCAATCTCATTCAAAATAATGATACCAGCTTTTTTGGCTTCTTTATCCAATGCTTTCATCTCCGGGCTGATATATGAAGTAGTAACCATATTTATTCCGTATTTCAAACAAGCCTTTGCCACAACAACATGCATACTTGGCGGTATCATACTCACAACTAAATCAACATCTTTTACCATATCGTCCAATTCCTCATAGGGTGGTGTAGCATGCCACAACACTCTTTTACCCAGTGGTCTTCCAGCGATGATTAATCCTGAGTGGTCATTATCTCTACTTGCAACAAGCACCTCATATTTGCATTTGTCAATAAAATAATCTACCATAGGCTTCACTACATAGCCCGTTCCCAATACTAACACACGTTTCATAAGAATTATATTTAATGATTTACTGATTATTTTTTCAAAATGGTAGGGATTGCACCCCATTTGTTATAGGAGTACTAATTTACGTATTTATTCGCTCTGGATTCGAGATAAAATCAATTGATTTTCATTTTATTTTTTCGTAAAAACTAAAAAAATCACGTTCAATCTCTTTGCGTATTTTTCTGAATTCATCTGTGATTTCTTCTTCGGTACCTACTGCATCTGCGGGGTCTTCAAAACCTATGTGCAATTTATTCTTTACATCTCCGATAAAAGCAGGGCAACTTTCTTTGGCACCCCCACATACGGTAATAACATAATCAAAAGAGTTATTTAGATATTTCTCTACCGATTCAGGTTTATTTTCGGTGAGATCAATCCCAACTTCATGCATTACTTCTATGGCTTTGGGATGTACTTCGTGTGAAGGGTTGGTCCCGGCCGAAAAGACCACTAGGTCTTTATCGAATTCCTTTAAAAACCCTTCCGCCATTTGACTTCGGCAGGAATTTCCGGTACAGAGTATTAATATTTTCATAATGTAATTTGAAGATTTGAAAATTAATTGTTTTACTCGAAATAAAATATTTTCGAAATATCCCTTGTCGAAATCCTTTAAAAAACTTTCTACCATTTGACTTCGGCAGGAATTTCCTGTACATAGTATTAATATTTCTTTGTATATAAGATTTCACACACCCCTAACCCCTCTCAAGAGGGGAGCTTTTTTCTGAATAATATTTCTTTTTAAGATATAACGAAACATTAACCAACATAATTAATACCGGTACTTCGATAAGCGGACCAATTACACCTGCAAAAGCTTGTGGCGAATTGATACCGAAAACAGCTATGGCCACTGCTATAGCCAACTCGAAATTATTACCGGTGGCTGTAAAGGCAACTGATGCATTTCTTTTATAATCGACTCCCATTTTTTTTGCGATAAAAAAGCTTACAAAGAACATCAGGATAAAATAAATAATTAATGGAATAGCAATTCTTATAACATCCATGGGTAGTTCTAATATCATGTCGCCTTTTAAACTAAACATTAAAACGATGGTTGCCAAAAGTGCAATTAATGTGATCGGAGAAATAAAGGGTATGAATTTTCTGTTATACCATTTTTCACCTTTGTATTTCACCAGATATTTGCGACTTAAAAATCCAGCTAAAAAGGGAATTCCCAGATAGATCAATACACTTTGCGACACTTCCCAAATAGAAATATTTACATCATATCCTTCTACTCCGAAATATTTTGGTAAAACGGTTATAAATAACCAAGCGTAAAAACTATAGGTAAATACCTGAAAAACACTATTTAACGCAATTAATGTTGCGCCATATTCTCTGCTTCCACCACCCAGATCATTCCAAACGATGACCATTGCAATACAGCGTGCTAATCCAATTAAGATCAACCCGGTCATGTAGCCGGGATAATCTCTTAAAAATGTAATTGCCAGAATGAACATCAAAATCGGCCCGATGATCCAATTTAAAAATAGAGAGAGTGACATCAATTTTGTGTCTCTGAAAATGGACGGTATTAAAGAGTAATCAACCTTAGCTAAAGGTGGGTACATCATTAATATTAATCCAATGGCCAATGGAATATTTGTGGTTCCAATGGATAAGGAGTCGGTAATATTTGCAATATCAGGAAATACAAACCCTAATGCAACCCCAATTGCCATCGCCAAAAATATCCATAAGGTCAAATAGCGATCGAGTAATTTTAATCTTTTATTCATTGATCAAATTTAAACTTAACAACAGCCAACTTCTGCACAGCATGCTTCTTCATTTATCTCATCTTTTTGTGCAATTCCACATTCATCATTTGCCTTACACAAGGTAGCCTCAGAATATAATTTGACAATTAATCTATTGCTTTGTATCACAAAATGATCGATTTCCATAACAGAAGTGTGAAAATCAGAATTTCCGTATTCTATTTTAATTGGTGTTTCAATCTCTAAGGCTTTGATACCGTCTACTTTTTTTAGAATGGATAAAATTTTATCTACGGTCATAAAATTTGTTTTATCCATTTCTTTCGGACTTTCCCATAATTGTAAATGCGTTTCCTTCCAGCTATCTGATCTACCACCACAATCCACAGTGTCGAAAAATACATTTTTCACTTCCGTCAGATGATAATTTGCTCCTGCAAATTTATCATTTGCATATTCAAACAATAATTCTTTATCTAAATTATTTTCCAATAGACTTATAAATTCTTTTGTTTTCATGATCTTATAATTTTAATAATTTATATTAACTTACTTCTTCTTTCAAATAATATGTTGTCTTTCCAAATGCCGTCCAATTCTCCTATTTTTTCCCTATATCCTATTTTTCTAAAGCCAACTTTTTCATGTAGTTTTATGCTGGCAATATTTTCCGGGAATATACCTGATTGTATGGTCCATAGTTCGTTTTTTTCGCTATCTGCAATTAATTTTCTCAAAAGTATCTCTCCAATATGATTTCCTCTAAACTCCTGACTGACATAGACACTTACTTCTCCAATTCCACCATAAACACACCTGGAGGAAACAGGTGAGAGGGCTGCCCACCCAACTATATCTCCATTTATAGTGGCAATTAACCTGCAGGCTTTTAAATGATCGTTGTTCCAATCCTCCCAACCGGGAATCTCTTTTTCAAATGTTGCCATACCGGTTAATATACCTTCTTTATAAATTTTTGAAACTTTTGGCCAATGTTCCGGCAGCATTATATCAATGGTAATTTGATTCTTCACTTATTAATGATTAGCAACATTTTATTTTATTGAAATCTTCTTTAAAAAGTGTATCAAATAATTTTTGTGCCCTGATCCAATTCCCGGTATGGATACAGTATTTTATTTTTGGAGGATTTACCTCTCCATCTATCAATCCTGCATCTTTTAATTCTTTCAAATGTTGTGAAATAGTAGATTGTGCCAGGGGTAGAACATCCAATAATTCGCCCGTATAACAGCAACTTTGATTACTGAGATGTTTTAGAATTATTATCCGTGCAGGATGCCCTAAGGCTTTAGAAAATCTTGCTAACTCTTCTGTTTCTTTGGAATACTCTAAATTCGATCCTGTTCTTTGCATACGCTTAAAATTCTGATATGACATTAGTTAAATAGTACATCGCAAATATACGATTAATATTGTTACTTCAAAATTTTAATGTATAAATTTTCAAATAGAAACTGTATTTGTATGTAAACACCAATAACCAAAAAACCTTTTAAAATTAAAAAAATCATTCGATTGTTGATTTCACGGCTGCCATAGAATTAGATCCTGCTTATAAATACGCAATGTACAATAGCGCCCTGGTAAAACTGCAATTGGATCAAGTTGAAGATGCGTGCGTAGAGCGTGCTAAAGCCGCAGATATGGGTGTAGAACACGCAGTGGAAATCATTAAGTACACTTGTAAACAGGAGTAATATTCAATTACAACAGGAATTTTTACTGTCTTTTTGAATTGGAGGACATGTTACGGAGCCATAGGAACAATAAACACAACAATCTCCTTTTTGAGGTTTAAGGATGGTATTGCAATTTTCACATTTATAAAAAAACTGACAGGATTCAGTTGGCATGGTCTCCTCTTTTTGAAAACCACATTCAGGGCAGGTTATTGTTGATTTTAATTGGACTTGCATATTATAGAATTGGGTTACCGGTTTAGTTCTCAAAATACTGTTTTTCAGAACTAACAAGAAACATTGTGTATCCAACTAAAACAATACTGTTGAATTATCAAAATTATAGCTACAAGGTTTTAAAAACCTTGCAGGAGAAGTAAACCCCATCATTCTTCTAAATTCTGCGACTTAAATGGGTAAGCCTTTTATAGAATATAAATACGAAGTTACTATTTACTTTGCAACTTCTCCCCGATGCGGTTTCAAAGCATCTCTATAAATTATTAGTTCACTTTCATCTACTGTGATATACGCGATGCTATACATTTCTGAAATTTGATCAGTACTAATTTCATGTTGTTTCAAATTTTCTTTCTCTGAAAATTCACTGAGATGCACACAATGGTGTTTGGCAATTTCCAACACATCGGGGCCTCTAAAATCCCAGATCAATTTTATCTTTCTGTTCAAAGTACTTTTTTTGACAAAGATATTCATTCCTTTAAAGAAATGAATATCTTATAACTATGAGCTTATAAATACCATTATACTTTCTTTATCCAAGTAAGTAATATAATCCCCAATCTGCCTACAAGGAAGATAAACATTCCAAAAACCGGAGCCAAAAATGCTACCTTTAGCCCTCCTGCTAATACTGCAGGTGATACATCTCCAACGGCTTCGATAGAGTCAAAAGCCCCAATCAAACCAATGATCTGACCTAAGAATCCCCAAACAATAGCAAATAAAGCAATGGAACTGATCAAGCTCATGGTTTTTTTTAGTGGTCCTTTTTGTAAAAACCCTTTTACGATAAGAATAATAAGTAAAATTAGAATTAAGAAAAGTGGATACATGAAAAACGGTCCACCTTCGTTCAAACGATCAAAAAACATAAAAAATAGATTTAAAATTATTCAGACAAATATAATTCAAATGCAAACTGATGAAAATCATTTGCGATGGTTGAATACATTTCAGAGATACTTAGCAAATTTAGACGTTGATATGTCATTCTCATTTCTGAAATTGACGAATCCCCTTGAAATTAGGTATTCCATCGTTATAAAAGTACCGTTTGAGATAAATTATGCAACTTGCAATCATGAATATGTCACGGTTTATAAATTCCAGGTTTATCCTATTGCACTTATTGTTTTGGGTAGGGGTTTGGTTTTTTTATGTTTATTTTTTTAGTTACAATGCGAACGATACAAATTATGTTACCTGGTTTTCAAGCTTCCTTCTTCCGGTAACCATGATCACAACATATTTTGTTGTTTATTATTTGATCCCTCAATATCTTCTTTTAAAAAAATACTGGCTCTTCATACTATAAAGGCATGCTGGACCATTCCCGTACCAGCAAAGGCGTCAAGATTCATACAGACATTAATCTTTTAACCGATGAATACCTGAGGCTTTCCTATCATGGACTGAGAGCTAAGGACAAATCGTTTAATGCTGATTTTATTACCGAATTTGATAGTTCCATTCCGAAAATATCCATAGTACCCCAAGATATTGGCCGTGTAATATTGAACCTGATCAATAATGCTTTCTATTCGGTTAATAAAAAAGCAAAAGAAGTAAAAGAGGGATATCGGCCTATGGTAACCATTGGAACTAAAAAGGTTGAAGGAGCGATTAAAATTTCAATAAAAGATAATGGAGAAGGTATTTCCAAGGAAATAATTGACAAAATATTTCAGCCATTTTTTACAACAAAGCCAACCGGAGAAGGTACCGGATTGGGTCTTTCACTTGCATATGACATTGTTAGCAAAGGTTACGGTGGCAAATTAATTGCAGACTCCAAAAAAGGATCCTATACAGAATTTTCAATTCTTTTACCATTGAAAAACAAAGAATAAATCTAGTCAGATAACTAGATATGCGTTATGCAGTAAAATTGCGTTATTCTAATTACTAATAACTTCGGAATAAAGAGGATTTGTCATAATGATGAAATTTAGTAGGATATAGGACTTCTGTCCTAAATAAATTAGAAAATTTATTAACTATAATTTATCTTTGGCGAAATTTTATACATAATGAGAGAAGAAGATTTCATTTTTGAAAATCCTGAAAATAAGATACTGGATAATGGCTTTGTCAAAGTGAAAAGTCCAAGCAACATTGCATTGGTAAAATATTGGGGAAAGAGTGAGCCACAAATACCCAAAAATGCCTCTATAAGTTTTACACTGTATAATTGCTTTACAAGTACAATACTTGAATACACAAAAAAAGAAAATGCATCAAAAAAACCAAATATCAAGGTGATTTTTGAAGGCGAGGAAAAAGAGGCTTTCAAACCTAAAATAGAGCAATTTTTCGAACGCATTTTAATATATGTGCCCTTTATCTCTGACTATGATTATATAATTAAAACAGAAAATTCTTTTCCTCACAGCAGCGGAATTGCATCCTCAGCAAGTGGGATGAGTGCATTGGCCTTGGGGATTATGAGTCTGGAAAAGAAATTAAATCCAGATATGAGTGAAAAATATTTTTTAAGTAAATCATCTTTCTTAAGTAGATTAGGTTCCGGCAGTGCTGCAAGAAGTATTGAAGGCCCGGTTGTTGTTTGGGGTAAGCATCCTAAAATTGAAAATTCTTCAGATTTGTTCGGAACAGTTTTCCCGTTCAAAATACATCCCATATTTGAAAATTATCAGGATACTATTTTATTGGTTGATCAAGGAGAAAAACAAGTAAGTAGCACAGTAGGTCACAACTTAATGCTCGATCATCCCTATGCGAAAAATAGATTTATACAAGCAAATCAGAACTTAGAGAGACTAACGGAAGTCTTACAGACAGGAGAACTTAAGGAATTTATTCAAATTGTTGAAAGTGAGGCCTTAGCACTACATGCAATGATGATGACCTCAAGCCCGTATTTTATATTGATGAAACCCAATACATTAAAAATTATAAATAAAATTTGGGATTATAGGAAAAAAACAAATTTAAATATTTGTTTCACTTTAGACGCAGGAGCTAATGTGCATGTGCTCTTTCCGAAAGATGAAAAGAGGGAGATAGATACATTCATTTCCAATGAATTAATTTCATTTTGCCAGAATAATAAGTATATTTGTGATAGCCTTGGAGAAGGAGCTGAGATGGTAATTTAACTGAACCCCAAGGCGCTCCGGTTTCTTAGTAGTTGGTAACCGGATATTTTTGACATGAGACAATAAGCTAAACATAAATTCTGAACATTTTGTTTAAGAGATATTTATGGTTCATACTCACTTAAAAATATCCAGTCATGAAAAACTCATTATTATTAATTGTATTTCTTTTTTCAATTTCTTTTAATTTTCTTGTAGCTCAGAATGATACGATATGGTATGATTCGAACTGGAATGAAGTGGATAAAAAAATAGCCGAATTTTACAGAGCCAAAACCGTTCTAAAAGAGGGATTATATTTGCAGATAGATTATTATTTGTCAGGTATGAAACAAATGGAAGCATATTCCAAAGACGTGAAGGAACCAGTTTACGAAGGTATAGTGAAATGGTATTATGAAAATGGCAATATTTCTCAAGTAGCCAATTATTCAAACGGCGTATTAAATGGAAATAGAGAGATCTTCTACGAAAATGGCAAATTACAAAACAAACGAATCTATTCCAAAGGTAAATTGAATGGAGCTTGGGAAGCCTATTATAAAGATGGTCAAATGGCGGAAAATGGAAATTATGAAGAAAATTTGAAAGAAGGTGTTTGGGAAACTTTTTATACCAATGGTAAGTCAAAAGAGAGAGGTAAATATATATTTGACAAGAGAGTGGATGAATGGACTACCAATTACTATGATGGCATTTCTGAAGATGAATAATAATCACTTAAAGCATTACATTTTATTTGATGTATGCGTTAGTTAGTGATTAGATTGTAATTTTCTGTTATATTTGCATCCAATTGCCGATAATGTTTAAAAACTAATAAAGGTAAATATATGAAAGGACCATTATTTTACGCTAAAATTTTACTTTTTGGTGAATATGGTATTATCAAAGATTCTAAGGGCTTGGCGATTCCATATAATTCTTACCAGGGTGCTTTGAAGATTCCCAATGAATTTAGTGAAGATACGAGATTTTCCAATCAAAAATTAGCCGAATTTTATGAGTATTTATCTAATTTAAGCGATACGGATGTAGATCTGAGGTTAAATGAGCTTATAAGAGATATTGAAAAAGGAATGTACTTTGATTCCAGTATTCCTCAAGGATATGGTGTTGGAAGTTCAGGGGCTTTGGTTGCAGCTATCTATGATAAGTATGCAAATGATAAAGTTACTGTTCTTGAAAATTTAACTTCTGATAAATTGATCAAATTGAGATCTGTTTTTTCTAAGATGGAATCTTTTTTTCACGGCAAGAGTTCCGGACTTGATCCTTTAAATTCATATTTAAGTCTGCCGATTTTAATAAAATCAAAGGACGATCTGGAAGCAACCGGAATACCCACTCAAAAGGAGGGTAAAGGCGCAGTATTCTTATTAGACTCAGAAATGATTGGGGAGACAGAACCGATGGTTAATATTTTCATGAATAAAATGAAAAATGAAGGTTTTAGAAGAATGTTTGATGAGGATTTTGCCCGTTATACGGATGCCTGTATAGACGATTTTTTACATGGAGACGCGAGATCTTTATTTAAAAATGTCAAAGACCTCTCTAAAGTTGTTTTGAAGCATTTTAAACCAATGATACCAAAGTCATTTCATCAACTTTGGAAACAAGGAATTGACACAAATGATTATTATTTAAAGCTTTGTGGTTCAGGCGGTGGAGGTTATATATTAGGTTTTACTGAAGATTTTGAAAAAGCAAAACAAGCACTTCGAGATTATAAATTAGAGTTGGTGTACAGATTTTAATTTCATCTGTAATATTATGGATTTAGTTGAAATGTCTAAACAAAACACTCCGCAAAAACCAAAAAAGCATTCCATATTTTTTATATTTTTAAGTCTGCTTTCTGTAGTACGGGGTTACAATATTGTAATCGTTGTCATTGCCCAGTATCTGGCGGTGATTTTTATTTTTTCTCCTGAAAAGTCTTTAAAAGATATCTTATTTAATCTTGATCTATACCTCATTGTTTTAACTACTACCTGTGTGATTGCGGCGGGTTATATTATCAATAATTTTTATGATGCTGATAAAGATGCTGTTAACAAGCCTGTAAAGAGCAAGATTGATAATATTGTAGACCAACAAACGAAATTAAATATTTACTTCCTACTTAATTTCATTGGAGTGACTTTTGCTTTTTTCGTTTCCTGGAGGGCAGCATTATTTTTTTCCGTTTACATTTTTTTGATCTGGTTATACTCACATAAACTCAAAAAATATCCGCTAACGAGATTGTTTTCGGCTTCAATTCTGGCCATACTACCTCTGTTTGCTGTTTTTATATATTTTAAAAACTTCTCAACAATAGTTTTTACACATGCTGCATTTTTATTCCTTATTCTAATGATTAGAGAGCTTGTGAAGGATTTAGAAAATATTAAGGGTGATGTAGTGCAAAACAATTTAACCATTCCGCTCAAATATGGAGATCATTTTACAAAATTACTTATAACACTTCTTGTAATTTTCACGATTGATCCGATATACTTTTTGTGGAAATACCCAGAAATTGGAATGATGAAATACTATTTTTACTTTGTTGGTGTGGTATTCGTTATTTTCTTATTCTTACTCTGGAAGGCCAAAACTAAAATGGATTATCTAATTCTGCACAACATTACAAAGATGATTATTGTTGTGGGTGTACTTAGTTTGATGCTTATCGATACATCGGTTATTATTCAAAGAATATTGAATGCTAAAATTTAAGGTTGCATTAACATCTTGATATATAATTGATTTCGTATTTTTGCAAAAAATTTACATAATGACTGCAAAACAAATCTCGTCGGGAGGACGACAAAGCAAAAAAGGGAATTCAAAAAAGAGAACCACTCCTTCCCAATCAACAAAGAGTTCAAAGGACAAAAACTTCAGAATTCATCCACACAAATTAAAAACCTATAAAATTAAATCTTCCTCTTCTAAATTGAAAGTTGATGGTGATGAAATTCGATTGAATAAGTACATAGCCAATTCCGGGATCTGTTCACGCAGAGAGGCGGATAAATATATTAAATCGGGCAGCGCCACCGTAAACGGAAAGATTATAACTGAAATGGGACATAAAGTTACTCTTGATGATGAAGTGAGGTTTGATGGAGCTTTAATATCACCGGAAGCCAAAAGATATGTACTACTCAATAAGCCTAAAAATTATATTACTACCATGGATGACGAGAGGGGAAGAAAAACGGTGATGGAATTGGTTCAAACGGCTTCAAAAGAGCGCATTTATCCGGTTGGGAGATTAGATAGAGGTACAACAGGCTTGCTGTTATTTACTAATGACGGAGAAATGGCTAAAAAATTGACACACCCCAAATACCAGATAAAAAAATTATACCAGGTAACCTTGGACAAAAATTTGTCAATGAGTGATTTACAAAAAATTGATTCTAATTTTGTATTGGATGAGAAGATGGTGTTCGTTGATAAATATCTTATATTGAAAATAAACCTAAGAGCGAGATCGGTATTGAGATTCATTCGGGGAGAAACAGAATTGTGAGAAGGATCTTTGAAAATTTCGGATATAAAGTGATAAAATTAGATCGGGTGATTTTTGCCGGGCTGAATAAAAAGAATTTGTCCAGAGGGGTTTGGAGGCATCTAACCCAATTGGAGATTAGCAATTTAAAAATGCTTTAACCCTCCTTCTCCGTCGTTGGCGGATTCGGCAGACGAGAAGACTTGGTTTAACTATAGAATACAGGCAGGCCTGCGTCGAGTTTGTTTATTCCCGATGGAATAGTGCTTTCTTCATCGCCTTTGCTTTAAGTAAACACTCTTCATATTCATTTTTGATAATTGATTGAGAAGTTATGGCTCCCCCAACAGAAAATGAAACATATTCATTATTTGAACTATATAATATACTTCTAATTACTACATTAAAATCGAAGTCATTGTCAGGGGTAAAGTAACCAACCGCTCCGGAGTACAGACTTCTTTTGGTTTCCTCTTGTTCTTCAATTATTTTCATTGCTGAGATCTTTGGGGCACCAGTCATACTACCCATGGGAAATAAACTTTTAATTACATCAATTGCACTGGTTTGTTTATCAATAGTTGAGACTAATGTAGAAATAAGTTGATGCACTTGCTGAAAAGAATATACCTCGCATAGTTCTTCAACAGTTACACTTCCTCTTAATGCAGTTTTTGACAAATCATTTCGAACCAGATCTACGATCATTATGTTTTCCGCTCTTTCCTTAGGGTCCCGGCTCAACTCATTCGCAATTTTTTGGTCTTCTATATCATCTGATGTTCGTCGTGCAGTTCCCTTTATGGGTTGTGAAATTATTCGATTGCCTTGTTTTTTTACAAATCTTTCCGGTGATGCAGATAATAGGAATTGATTATTTATTTTCAGAAATGTAGCAAAGGGAGGGCTTGAAATCTCATTTAATCTTTGATAAACATTTATTGGGTTGATAATTGTATTTTCCGCATAAAATTCTTGACAAAAGTTGACTTCATAAATATCTCCTCTATGAATATGTTCCAATATTTCATTCAATTTTTTAAAATATTGTTTTTTTGAGACCCTTTCCTTTATATGGATTGGATTTTGAAGTTTATGTAGAGTGACTTCACAGTTTTTTATTTCTTCCAGGTCTTTCTCAATTTCGTTTCTATATTCGTTTAAGTAAGCAATTTCAATCGTATTATTGCGAATGAAAAAAATCTTTTTTGGTTGGTAAAAGTAAATATCCGAAAAATTCAATCCATCAAAATTGGTTGATTTCAACTCCTCAATATCATTTTTCAGATCATAGCCCAAATATCCGAATATATAATCTTTTGTGCTGTTATGAAATGATTTCAATTTATTAAATGCATCCTTGTAATTAGATTGTAATTTTTTTTCTGCACCAACAGCAAGAACCACATCAAATTTTGAATATTTTTGGGAGGCATTGGGGAACTCCGTATTAGAATCCAGCCAAATAACTTCTTCAAATTGTTGTGCCCATAACAGCAGCTTATCCTTGAATTTACTCGTTTCTTGTATATGAATTATTTTTGATCGTCTTTTCACTGCCTCAAAGGTATCAAACAAGCTATGAATTATAATAAATAATTTGGCCTTGTTTAAAATAGGGTAGTTTTATTTTAGAGATTATTAAAATTGAAATTCAACAAACCTTATTGGCAAGAATGTCGCAGTTGATCTGCTAATGTTTAGGAGAATATGATTAATCTATTCACTAGATAAAAATATCCAGAAACAAGGTGATCAAATATATTAGGATAGTATACACGTTATAAAAGATTAATTAGTTATTTAATTAAGTTTGATAGTATAAAATTAGTCAATGTGCCTTAGACTAATAATAAATTCAAGTTAATGTTTGTTAATGTTTGTTAAGGAGTTTGTGACAGTTTGCGATATTAGATATGACTCCAATTAAAATTACTTTTGAGATTTAGTAATTGCCAAATACTTTGCAGTATTACTAATGAAGACAATTGCTTATAATTATTAAAACAATAAAAAAATTATCCTAAAAGCTTCTTCGTAATTTAAATTTAGTGAATTTATTAACTGTGAATTGCTCTTCCATCAACAGCCAAACAAGCTTCCTTTATTGCTTCTGTAAAAGTGGGATGTGCATGAGATATACGAGCTACGTCTTCACTAGAAGCTCTAAATTCCATAGCAACAACGGCTTCGGCGATCATATCAGCTGCCCTGGCTCCAATCATATGGACTCCTAATATTTCGTCTGTTTTCGCATCGGCCAAAACCTTAACCTGACCTTCAATATCCATACTAGCCCTCGCTCTGCCTAAAGCACGCATGGGAAAACTACCCACTTTATAGTCGGTCCCGGATTCTTTCAATTCCGTTTCGGTTTTACCAACGGCGGCAACTTCCGGCCAGGTATAAACTACTCCCGGGATCAAATTGTAATCAATATGAGGTTTTTGGCCTGCTATAATTTCGGCAGCCATCGTGCCTTCTTCTTCCGCCTTATGGGCTAACATGGCACCTGTAATAACATCGCCGATGGCATAAATGTTCGAAATATTGGTCTGCAAATGATCATTAGTTTCAATTTGTCCATTTTGGTTAACTTTTACACCGGCATTTTCTAAGGCCAAACCATCTGTGTAGGGTCTTCTTCCAACAGATACCAGGCAGTAATCTCCTGAAAATGTTACGGGATTTCCTTTTTTATCATCGGCTATAACAGTGACTTCTTTTGATGTTTTATTTACAGAAGTTACTTTATGGCCTGTAAAGAATTTAACTCCCTGCTTTTTTAAAGCCTTTTGTAATTCTTTGGCCAACATGTCATCCATGATAGGTATAATCTTAGGCATATATTCAATAACGGAGACTTCCGCACCTAATCTTTTATAAACCGAACCCAATTCTAAACCAATGACTCCACCTCCAATAACAATCATATGTTTAGGAATTTCGTCTAAACTTAGCGCCTCTGTTGATGTGATAATCCGTTTTTTATCTATTTTGATAAAAGGAAGAGTCGAGGGTTTTGAACCCGTTGCAATGATAGTTTGCTTTGCTTCTACAGTTTCAGCTTCACCCTCTGTGCTGGTGATATTGATATGTTTGGCATCTTTAAAAGAAGCGAACCCTTGAAAAGTATCTACTTTATTCTTATTCATTAAAAAATTAATACCTCCAGAAGTTTGAGCCACTACTTCATCTTTTCTATCTATCATTTGTTTGAAATTAACTTTTAACCCATCTATGTCGATGCCGTGTTTCTCAAAATGATGTACAGCGTCATGGTAGTGATGTGATGAATCTAACAATGCCTTTGAAGGGATACATCCTACATTTAAACAAGTTCCGCCAAGCGCAGGGTATTTTTCTATTATTGCGGTTTTCAATCCTAATTGAGCACAACGAATTGCAGCAACATAACCCCCTGGACCTGAACCAATAACGACTACATCATAACTTTTCATACGTTTTTTAATTTTATAAATGGTTTACAAAAGTAAGGAATAATTATCTCTACTTGATCTAGCATTGTGAGTACCAAAAGTGAAAGTATTATTATAGAATTTATGTCAACAGACCGGCTCTTTTCAATAGGGCATCTGAATTTGGTTCTTTTCCTCTAAATTTTTTATACAGGGTCATTGGTTTTTCAGTGCCTCCTTTACTTAAAATATTTTCTTTGAATTTGGCTGCCGTTTCTTTGTTGAAAACACCATTTTCTTTGAAGGCCTCAAAGGCATCGGCATCTAAAACTTCTGCCCATTTGTAGCTATAGTACCCCGAGGAATAGCCACCTTGAAATATATGGGAAAACGCCGTGCTCATACAATTTTGAGCAACATCAGGATAGAGTTGGGTATTATCAAATGCTTTATTTTCAAATTCTTTTACATCCAAAATACTACTAGGATCTTTACCATGCCATGCCATATCCAGCATACCAAAACTCAATTGACGTAAAGTGGCGATTCCTTCTAAGAAATTGGCAGATTCCTTTATTTTTTTAACAAGATTCATCGGGATGATTTCATCGGTTTCAAAATGCCTGGCAAAAAGATTTAAGGCATCTTTTTCAAAACACCAGTTTTCAAATATCTGACTTGGCAGTTCAACAAAATCCCAGTACACATTTGTTCCTGAAATGCTTGGATATGTTGTATTCGCCAACATACCATGAAGCGCATGTCCGAACTCGTGAAACAAGGTTGTCACCTCATTAAAAGTTAATAAAGATGGTTTTGTGTCCGTTGGTTTGGTAAAATTACATACAATAGAAATATGAGGTCTTGAATTTTTATGTTCAAGCTTCCATTGGTCTTTATAAGAAGTCATCCAGGCACCATTTCTTTTTCCTTTCCTTGGAAAGAAATCAGCATAAAAAACAGCTACAAATTCATCATTTTTTTGAGTAACGATGTAGGTCTTAACATCCTTGTTGTATTTGTCGATATCGAAAACTTCTATAAAATTCAGATCGTATAATTTATTAGCTATCTTAAACACGCCATCAATAACATTTTCTAATTTGAAATATGGTTTTAATTGCTCATCATCAAAATCAAATAATTTCTTTTTAAGTTTTTCAGAATAATAAGCCCCATCCCACTTTTGCATTTTGTCAACGCCATCTTCTCTCGCCATATCTTCTATTTGCGTAAGTTCGTTTAAGGCAGCAGGTTTGGCCTTTATCAATAGTTCCTCTAAAAACTTCTTCACTTTACCCGGGTTTTCAGCCATCCGTTCTTCTAAAACAAAACTGGCATGCGTTTTATACCCTAACAAATTTGCGCGCTCATGACGCAATTTAACAATTTCCAAGACTGTTTTTTGATTGTCATTTTCATTGTTTTGGAACCCTCTGGCACCAAATGCATTGGAAAGTTTTTCTCTTAAATTTCTGCCTGCTGCATAGGTCATAAATGGTACGTAACTTGGATAATCCAGGCTAATTAGCCAGCCTTTTTTATCTTTTTCCGAAGCGAGCAATTTTGCCGCTTCTATTGCACCCTCCGGCAAACCTTCTAAATCATTTTTATCGGTGATCAAATATTCAAAAGCATTGGTCTCTGCCAGTATGTTTTCGCCAAATTGTAAACTTAATTTAGAAAGTTTCTTGTCCAGCTCTCTAAGTTTAACTTTTCCTGTAGCATCCAGATTTGCACCGTTTCGAACAAACATTTTATACTGATTGGTAATTAATGTGTCTTGTTCTATACTTAAGTTTAAACTTTCTTTTTTGTCAAAAATAATTTTAACCCGATCAAAAAGATCCTGATTTAAACGAATGTCATTGGCAAATTCAGACAGCATCGGTGAAACCTCTTGTGCTATTTTTTGAATCTCGTCATTGGTTTCAGCAGAATTTAAATTGAAGAAAACACTGGATGCCCTTTTGAGTGTCATTCCACTAAACTCCAACTCCTCCATGGTATTTTGGAAGGTGGGCTTTTCGGTATTCGAACAAATTTCATCAATTTCTTTTTTGGCAGATAGGATGGCAGTTTCAAATGCAGGTTTGAAATGGGTATTGTTTATTTTTGAAAATGGAGCTGTATTATATTTTGTATTAAAATTTTTTAATAATGGATTGTTCATTTAGTAAATGGATATAGATTATTATAAATATGATATTATCAAGGAAAAAAAGAAATCAGGGTTAGGTTTTAAGGCCAGACCCTGATCATAAATATTTTTTGAGCATTTATTTTTTTATGTTCTCGGCTGCTTTTATCACCTTTTGTTTTAAACTTTCTTTATAAAAGATTACCTTATCAAGTACACATTTATCTGAGGAGCCAATTATTTGTGCAGCTAATATTCCTGCATTCTTTGCTCCATCAAGTGCTACCGTTGCAACCGGTACACCACCAGGCATCTGTAAAATTGATAATACAGAATCCCATCCATCTATGGAATTTCTTGATTTTACCGGTACCCCAATAACAGGTAACGGACTCATGGAAGCCACCATTCCGGGAAGGTGAGCGGCTCCCCCGGCTCCGGCAATAATAACATTAAATCCATTCAAATGCGCATTTTTTGCATATTCGAAAAGTTTGTCCGGCGTTCTATGTGCGGAGACAATATCCACTTCAGTTTCAATATCAAAGCCATGCAACACATCAATCGCCTCTTGCATTATTGGCAAATCTGAATCGCTTCCCATTATTATTCCAACTTTAGACATAGGGTAATTTTTTAATAGTTAATTGCAAATAATCTAAAAATAATATTTTTTTCATTATTTTTAGGGACTAAAGATAAAAAAAAACTAATAGTCCTCTATGCAAATTCCATTATTTAATACCGTTCTGTCTTGGATTTTAAAAAAGCGCAAATATCAAATTGATATGTTTATCGATTATCCAATTGAAACACAAAAAGAAGTTCTTTTTAACATATTAAATAGTGCTAAAGATACTGAGCTGGGTAAAAAATATGGATTTGACACTATAGACGATTACAAAGTATTTACTGAGCGTGTTCCAATTTTACAATATGAAGAGATTGAACCCTTCATAGAGAGGTCCAGAAAAGGAGAGAATAATATTTTTTGGCCGACCAAAATTGATTGGTTTGCTAAATCGAGTGGTACTACCAATGCGAAAAGTAAGTTCATACCGGTAAGTAATGAGGCGCTGGAAGATTGTCATCTTAAAGCGGGCAAGGATATGCTCTGTTTGTATATCAATAACAATGAGGATACTGAAATTTTTAAGGGTAAAGGATTGAGATTAGGTGGATCTAGTGCAGTTTATGAGGATAATGACACGAATTTTGGAGATTTATCAGCCATAATTATTGAGAATTTACCATTTTGGGCAGATCTCGGCAGCGCTCCCAGTCAAAGAACAGCATTGATGGGAGAATGGGAAAGTAAGATGGAAGCAATTATTCAAGAAACTATTAATGAAGATATAACGAGTTTAGTTGGTGTACCATCCTGGATGTTGGTTCTGTTAAACAGAGTTCTTGATATTACAGGTAAAGATAATATTTTAGAAGTTTGGCCAAATCTGGAAGTATTTTTTCATGGAGGGGTTAATTTCAATCCATACAGAAAGCAATATAAAAAATTGATACCTAGTGAAAAGTTTAAGTATTATGAAACCTATAATGCATCTGAGGGATTTTTTGCAATTCAGGATATAAATAATTCAAATGAGCTCCTGTTAATGCTGGACTATGGTATTTTTTATGAGTTTATACCCATGCAAGATTTTGATCAAGACAAATGGAAAGCGATACCCTTGCAAAATGTAAAGTTAGACCAAAACTATGCCATGGTTATAAGTACGAATTCAGGTTTATGGAGATATATGATCGGAGATACGATTAAATTCACCTCTCTAAATCCTCACAGAATTAAGATAACCGGAAGAACTAAACATTTTATTAATGTTTTTGGCGAAGAATTAATTATAGAAAATGCTGAAGAGGCTTTAAAAAAAGCATGCCTGGAAACGAATTCGCTTCTTACTGATTACACTGTCGCTCCAATATTTATGAACGGAAATAAAAGCGGTTCCCACGAATGGATGATAGAATTCAAAACTTCTCCCGAAGATTTAACTGAATTTACTACGATATTAGATGACAGTCTAAAAACGTTAAATTCTGATTATGAGGCGAAAAGGTATAAAGATATGACATTGAGCCTGCCTAAGATCCATCAAGCGGAGAAGGGGTTATTCTATAAATGGCTGAAGAAAAATAAAAAATTGGGAGGACAACATAAAGTACCACGGATGTCAAATGGCAGAGATTTCATGGAGGAACTGCTGGAATTATCTTTGATCCCTACCGATTGAAATAATTATTTTTAGTTTAAAAAGATCTTCTGATTTTTGAGCTGGGATCCCGCTGTAAAAGTGGGATTAGCCCGCCTTTGCCGGATAGGCGGGGTCAACTATCTATTTTGAATGTATGGCTGCACAAATTTCAAAACAGAGTTTCACTAAAATAAAATTGCAATTAATGAATAAAAAAGAAAAAGAAGTTTCCTATATCATTTCAAATACTTATACCACCTTAAATTCATTGACTAATAACACTAAGAATATTTGGTTGGTTTGCCATGGCATAGGGTATTTGAGTAGATATTTTTTAAAATATTTTGATGAATTAGATCCGGGAAAAAATTATATAATTGCACCACAGGCACAGAGTAAATACTATCTGGGTTCAAAATATACGCATGTAGGTGCGAGCTGGTTAACTAAGGAGAACACCACTGAAGAAATTAGCAATGTACTTCGTTATTTGGATGCTGTATTAAACGCGGAAGAGTTTCCAAATAATATTAATTTTATCGTTCTGGGATATTCTCAGGGCGTCTCCGTGGTTAGTAGGTATATCGCCAGTCGAAAATTGAAATGTGACCATTTAGTATTGATGTCGGGTGGAATTCCTAAGGAACTCGATCCTGAGGATTTTGTATTTTTCAATGGAGAAACAAAGGTGTCTATGTATTATGGTAATGAGGATGAGTATTTGAATGATGAACGTTTGAACTATGAAAAACAACGATTCAAGAAATTATTTGGTGACTCGGCAAAGATCATATCGTTTAAAGGTAAGCATGAATTAAAAAAAGAATGTTTGGTCACAATTATTGAATGAACTGGATTTCTAACCTATCTAGATAGGTTTCTAGATATTGATATCTTCTGTTACCCAGGCTTCACATAAAATTTTGAAATCTGATTCGGTATCCAATACTTCCTTGAATGCCTTGTAATCTATCCATACAAAACCATTATTTCCCCAATTGACACCCCAGGAATTAACTACTTTGAAGGCATTTTTAGTATCATCATAACCCACAACCAACATGGCGTGTGCCCCATCAACTTTTTCAAAATTTCTGTATACTGAATCACCATTCCCTTCAAAAACGCCAAAGAAATTATTGTCAATAGAGATTGCAATTACAACGGGCTTGTTATTTAATAAAAATGCTCTGGTCTGTTCAAATAGAACATCTCCATTTAAATAAGAAAAAGAATTGATTTTATTTTCCATTGCCAATATATTTTGATTCGCCGTGGGTAGAATGCTACACTCATTGGCATTATAGGGCATTTCCTCCCAGCTAACGATACCGGTATTTAGAATTAGATCAAGCGCATCCGGAATTTGAGAACCGCTGTCGCAGGATCCAATTTTAATTTGGTTATATACAAAAGCCGGACTCATGGCATTGTTTAAGATAAATTCTCCATTATTTTGGTCTTCTAAATTTTCTTGAAAACTTTTTAAATAGTATCCTGCTGCCCATGCCACGCATGATCCTTGATGGCCTTGTGAACCAACTCTTGGCAATAATGAGGACAGATCGTGAGATTCAGGAAATTGTATGTCAATATCGATTTCTGCAACACTGCGATTCTCCGGAGTGCTAAATCCATAGCAATAGGAATCGGAAAGTCCATAAGATTCCGGAGGCGCTACATTTTCATCAAATGGGTCGGGAGCAGGTACATTATTTTCCGGAGTAGGAAAATCAAAATAACTATCACAACTTATAAAGAATATTAAAAAAAATAAAAGAAATAATTTTTTCATTAGGCTAAATTAATTGACCAGAACCTAATAATAAGCAAAAGTTATGCCAAGATAAGAACCTATTTTTCTCTCTCAATTACATAATTAACCAAAGTGATTAAGGAACTTTTATATTTAGAATCAGGGTAAGTACTTAAAATATCAAGAGCTCGTTCCTGGTATTCTTTCATTTTTTTGATCGTATATTCTATACCTCCGCTCTTTTTTACAAAAGAGATAACATCTTTCACCCTCTTTTTATCTTTATTGTATCTTTTTACAGAATTGATTAACCACTTTTTTTCTTTTGTTGTGCAATGATTTAATACATAGATCAGTGGTAAAGTCATTTTTTGCTCTTTGATATCAATACCCGTAGGCTTCCCTATTTTTTCATCGGTATAATCAAATAAATCATCTTTAATTTGAAAAGCTATACCAATGAGCTGACCAAACTTCCTCATATTTTCAATATCGTCTTTATCTGCGTCAACCGAGGCGGCTCCTATACCACAACATGCTGCAATTAAAGTAGCAGTTTTTTGTCTGATTATATCAAAATACACCTCCTCCGTAATATCTAATCTCCGTGCCTTTTCTATCTGTAACAATTCACCTTCACTCATTTCTCTAACTGCAGTGGAAATTATTTTTAATATATCAAAATCATCATTGTCAATTGAAAGAAGTAATCCTTTCGATAGTAAGAAATCACCTACCAGAACTGCAATTTTATTCTTCCACAAGGCATTTAGTGAGAAAAACCCCCTTCGTCTGTTACTGTCATCCACAATATCGTCATGGACTAAGGTAGCCGTATGTATAAGCTCAATGACGGCCGCTCCCCTGTATGTTTTTTCTTTAAAATTTCCGTTAGAAACCATTTTAGCCACCAAAAAAACAAACATAGGTCGCATCTGTTTTCCTTTTCTTCTAACTATATAATGGGTAATTCTGTTAAGTAAAGAAACCTTAGAAACCATTGAAGCTTTGAATTTTAGTTCAAAGAACTCCATTTCATCTTGAATGGGCAGCTTTATTTTTTCAACAGGTTTCAGAAAATTGGGTATTTAATTATATTTATCTTTTTTGTTCTATTTTAGCCCATGAGTCCCTTAATGGCACGGTTCTGTTAAAAATTAATTTGTTGGAGGTCGTGTCATTATCAACATTAAAATACCCCAAGCGCTGAAATTGAAATTGATCACCAATTTTTGCATCTTTTAAGCTTGGCTCAACAAATGCACTTTTTACAATTTTTAATGAGTTGGGATTGATAAACTCCTTGAAGTCTTTCTCTTTATGGGAATCTGGTGCCTCATCAGTGAAAAGCCTGTCGTATAATCTTACTTCTGCTTGTATCGCATGTCTAGTAGATACCCAATGTATGGTTCCTTTAACTTTTCGCTTACTGGCTTCTGTACCACTACCACTTCTGGAATCTTCATCGTAGGTGCAATGTATTTCAATGATATCTCCTTCGTCGTTTTTTACCACTGAATTTGCCTTAATTATATAGGCATTTTTTAATCGGACTTCTTTGTCTAATTTAAGTCGAAAAAATTTCTTATTAGCCTGTTCTCTAAAGTCTTCCCTTTCAATAAAAATTTCTCTAGAAAAAGGGATTTCTCTGGATCCCGCATTTTCGTCTTCCGGGTTATTTTCAGCGATCAGAATCTCCTCTTTATCTTCAGGATAATTAGTGATTACGACCTTAACCGGATCTAAAACAGCCATAACTCGTGGCGCTGTTTTGTTTAACTCACTTTTAATATGAAATTCCAAAAGTGCCAGGTCCGTAATATTATCACGTTTAGCAATGCCCGCTTTTTCACTAAAATCACGAATAGATCTGGCTGTATACCCTCGTCGTCTTAGTCCGGAGATAGTTGGCATTCTCGGATCATCCCAACCACTTACAATCTCTTCCTCTACCAACTGTAAAAGCTTGCGCTTGCTCATTACGGTATAGCTTAAATTTCTTCTTGCAAATTCTCGCTGCTTTGGGCGAAGCGTATTTTTATCATAGACCTGGTCCAAAAACCAGTCGTACAGTTCGCGATGATTTTTAAATTCTAAAGTGCATATGGAATGAGAAATTTGTTCTATATAGTCAGATTCGCCATGTGTCCAGTCATACATAGGATAGATATTCCAGTCCGTTCCCGTTCGTTGATGAGATTTTTTTAGAACTCTGTATATCACAGGGTCTCTCATGTGCATATTTGCAGAGGACATGTCGATCTTTGCACGAAGCACATGTGAACCTTCTTCGAATTCTCCATTCTTCATTTTTTCAAAAAGCGTCAAATTCTCTTCAACAGATCTGTTTCGAAAAGGACTATTTGTTCCTTCTTTTGTTGGAGTTCCTTTTTGAGAAGCTATAGTTTCTGATGATTGGTCGTCAACATATGCTTTGTTTTTTTTAATTAATAAAATCGCCCAGTCATATAATTGTTGAAAATAATCCGATGAATATAATTCTTTATCCCATTCAAATCCTAACCACTTGATGTCCTTTTTAATAGAATCAACATATTCTTGCTCTTCTTTTGCGGGATTAGTATCGTCAAAACGTAAATTTACCGGTGCACTATATGTTAAGCCTAATCCAAAGTTTAAACAAATAGAGGCGGCATGACCAATATGCAGATAACCATTTGGTTCCGGAGGAAATCGAAATCTAAGTTCCGATCTATCCAATCCCTTCCTTAGATCCTCTTCTATAATCTGCTCAATGAAATTGAGTGAAATTTTTTCTTCGTTCATAGTAAAAAAATGAAAGACAAAATTATCGATTTTTTCTGCAATACGATTAAAAAACAAGTTCTAATTAGTATTTTGGTAAAAACCAGAATATATGAACGAGTTACAGTTAAATTATACCTGTTCTAAATGCAAGAATAGGACATATACTATTGGACAAATGAGGGCCACCGGTGGAATATTATCGAAAATATTTGACGTTCAAACAGAAAAATTCACTAGTGTTACCTGTGATAAATGTAAGTATACTGAATTTTATAAGGCCTCAACAAAAGCGATGAGTAATATTTTTGATTTTTTCACCAATTGAGACATAAAATTAAGAGTTAGCTTTTGATCTAAAAACCAAGCATCAATTTTGCAATAAAGAAGAAAATAAATATTCCGAAGATGTCATTGCTGGTAGTTATAAATGGTCCAGTAGCAACCGCGGGGTCAATTCCTTTTTTATCCAAAATTAACGGAACAAAAGTACCTACTAAGGATGAAATTATTATGACTACTATTAATGAAATAGCTATTGTAAGACTTATATTAATATCAAATTCTTGATAAAGCCCAAAGAGTAGAACGATCAAGGCTAATATTACACCATTGATCAAGCTTAAACCCACTTCCTTTGCCAATCGGTTCCACATGCTACCTTTAATATTATTATTTGCCAATCCTTGAACAATGATGGCGGAGGACTGTACACCAACATTTCCTGCCATTGCAGCAATCAGAGGGGTGAAAAAGAATAAGACAGGAAAACTATTCAAAGCTTCCTCAAAGCCTCCCATAATTTTAGCAGCAGCCAAACCACCGAACAATCCTAATACCAGCCAGGGTAATCTTGCTTTAATCAATTGGAATATACTATCGCTTGCCTCAACATCCTCTGTAATACCTGCGGCCATTTGATAATCTTTCTCCGCTTCTTCTTTTATGAAATCAACAATATCATCAATAGTTATTCTCCCTAATAATCGTTTTTCATCATCTACAACTGGTATCGCCTCAAGATCGTATTTTTGCATTATTAATGCAACATCCTCTCCTTTGTCTTTTACATTTGCAAAATCGACCTTTGGGATATAAATATCAGATATATGTGCTTTTGTTGAGGAAACCAGAAGATCTTTTAAAGACAATCTTCCTTTCAAAACATTTTTGTTGTCAACGACGTATATCGAATGAACTCTGGAAACTTCGCTAGCCTGAGTTCTCATTTCCTTAATGCACTTTGGAATATTCCAATTTTCATTAACCTTAACCAATTCCTTCGCCATCAGACCCCCGGCTGAATTTTCGTCATATCTAAGGAGTTCCTGTATATCGGCTTTATGTTCTTCATCTTCAATCTCTAACAATACCTTTTCCTGACGTTCTTCAGGAAGTTCAGCAATTATATCAGCTGCATCATCTGTTTCTAATTCGTCTATTTCTTCGGCAATTTCCTGAGCGGATAGATTTTTAAGAATTTTTTCCCGGTCCCCATCGTCAATCTCCATTAAGGCATCTGCTGTTTTCTCGCTGTCCAATATTTTGAATAAGTAGGTTGCCCTATTCAAATGAAGTTGATCGATAATTTCTGCTATATCCGCGGGATGCTCTTCTGCCAAAAGTAAAAGTAAAACATCATCGTTTTTTGAGTCGATGAGCACTTCAATGTCTGATAAAAGCTCTTTATTAATTATTAAAGCCATCTTTTTCAATACTTTTGGTTAATTCTATAAACTGTTGAACTGATAATTGTTCAGGACGTTGGGCAAATATAGTATCTTCTCTTAATTTATCCGATAGATCAAATGTTTTTAAACTGTTGCGGATCGTTTTTCTTCTTTGATTAAAAGCAGTTTTAACAACTTTAAAAAATAAGGATCGATCAACGGGAAGCGTAAAATTTTGTTTTCTGACAAGTCTTAATACTCCCGATTCTACCTTTGGAGGAGGATTGAAAACTTCCGGTGGTACAGTAAAAAGATATTCTGCATCATAAAAGGCCTGAGTTAGAACAGAGATAATGCCATAAGTTTTGTTGCCGGCAGGTTGTGTAATTCTTTTTGCTACTTCCTTTTGGAACATGCCACATAATTCTGGAATTTGTGCTCTGTACTCTATCGCTTTAAAGACAATTTGAGAAGAGATGTTATACGGGAAATTACCTATAATTGCAAATTGTTTTCCGCCGAATATTTTGGAAATATCAATTTTTAAAAAATCATCGTTGATAATATTCAATGAATATTTTAAAAAATGAGTTTGAAGATAACTCACAGATTCTGAATCAATTTCAATAACGTAAGTAGTAAATTCTTTTTTTAACAGATACTTTGTCAAAACACCCATACCCGGACCAATTTCCAGAACATGATCATATCCCTGTTCGGTAAGTGAACCAGCTATTTTTTGAGCAATGGTTTCATCATTTAAGAAGTGTTGTCCAAGATGTTTTTTTGCTCTAACGGTCATAATATTCTACACAATTACTTGGTCCCAAATTAGAAGATTATCTAAATCTCAAGTTCCTTAACTATTTTCATCACTGTGGTAAAAGTACCAAATTTATTTTCGAATAATTTCCTCACTTTATTTTGCATTTTTTGATCATCTTCGAGAAAATATTTTTCAAGTTTTTCTTTGGAATCACATGTAAATTGAACCGAGTAGGTGATGCCACCCAATTCTTCTTTTACCATGACTTTGGATATCAATGCTTTATGAAAATTTCCGGTAGCCAGGATATCCGGGATATGAGTATCTTTCATCCAATTGAGCCATTCAAGATGTATGGACTCATCAACATTAGTGGTAATATTGTAGATAAACATAAAATGAATTAATTTTAATCCTCCTTCGCGTACGCTTCGGCGGACGAGAAGATAAGGTTTAATTCCCAGACCCTTGGGTCGGAAAATCTGGTTGTTTGCATAGCAAACTCAATTTAATACCTCGTATGCCTGCCTACCGCAGGAAGGCTTGCGTCGAGGTAGTTTATTACAGACAAATTTAAATAAAGCATTGATGAATCTGAGTTTTATTTTTTTTGCCACAATGTCGATTGGAGAACTTAGAAGAAAGACCCAACCAAAATATCAAGTATTCCTACATTTTACGGAATTTTGTCACCTCTCAAAACTCTAAATTTTTTTCTTGCATCCACTAAATAGATGCTCGATGGATATTCAAATATAATCTTTTGGTACATCTCCTTAGCTTTTTCAGAATCGCCCAAATGTACAGCATATAATTCTGCAAGCATGTAATAGGAGTCGTCTACCAAAACTCCAAGAGCATCAATTTCAATAATCTTTAAATAATTAGCTTCAGCATTTGAATAATTTTGATTTGCAGTATACAGTTCTGCTTGTTTAAATAAGGCCTCATCCTCAATAGGATGACCTTTATATTTAGTTAATAGAACACCTAAAGTATCAATAGCTTTACTTGTGTTTTTCTGGTAAGCCAATAATTCTGCTGCCGCATAATTTTTTAAGGCATCCTGAACACTATCATTTTCTATATTATTTGTTATTAGTAAATTCAGGTCCAGTGCATCATTTGCAATTAACTGTGAAGTAGACGATTTTAAAACTTTCAGCTGCGTTTGAGCCCACTTAAAATCACCTTTAAAATAGGATGTCTGCGCCACTTTAAATCGAGCAGTCTGTGCTATAGTGCTATTCTTAAGTGAGCTTTGTATTTGAGAATATAATATTAAAGCCTGGTTAAATTGATTGGTGTAGACTAATATATCCGCTAGTTTTATCTGGATCTTACCTTTTTGAAATTTTGAGTTGGCCATAGTAATAGTTTCATTCAATAGATCAATAGCCTTTTCCGGTTCATGATAACTAAAAGCTAAAAAGTCAGCATAGGCAATTTGTAAATTTATTGTTGCACTGTTCTTACCGTAATTCTCAAACAATGATTGAAAATTTTTATCAATTTCGTTCAATTCCTTTTTATCCGTTGCTCTGTCGAGAGCGATCTGTAACAGATAAATTTGAGCTTGTAAAACAATGCCAGGATCTTTTGTATTGTTTAAAATGAAATTGAAGGCATTATATGAAGTCTCCAAATCCTTATTTTCGAAAGAAACAACTCCAACTTCTATTATTCTATCTAAACTTTCATGTTTTCTTTTATATAAGGATTTTTCCTGAACTAAAGACTTGCTATATTCCCTTTGCTGCATATATAGCCAGCTTAATAATATATTCCATGAATCATTTGGGTTATTTTGAGCTCTTTTTAAAAGTAGTTTTTTAAAGAGCAGATTAGTTTCATTATCCGGGTCTTCAGTAATATAGGTAGCTATATATCTTTGAATTGAAGGATAGTATTTCTCATCTCTTTCTATAAGATCCAGATAAGAACTGAACATATTTTTTAGATCACTCTTTTCACCATAGATTTGAGCTTCGCTAATTTCAGTGTTCAATTTGGGATCTTGGGTTTTCGCTATTTTATATCCGTTTAAGGCGTAATCCAAAAGATAATTTTTTTTAAATACCTGGCAAATAGCAAAAACAAATTTTGGATTTTGTTCAATATATTTAAGAGCGATGTCATAATATATCTTTGCTTTCTCTTCTTGCCCTTGCAGGTCATAATTGTAGCCTAACTCAATATTTAATACGACCTGGTTTGGGAATCTCTTCATTTGACTTCTGATAAGATCATTAGCCATACCAAATTCCTCCGTTTGTTGATAACTGATTAAGAGGTTCTTAAAATAGACCCTCTGAAATGGTTCTTTATTCAGTAATGGTTTATAAATCATAATTGCCTTTTCATATTCCCCGTTTTTAAAATACGAAAGTGCCAATTCTGAATTTTGCGTAAATGCAAAATGACTTACAAATAAGACAAGCAGGAATAATTTTTTTTTAATAAAATAAAACATGATTTTTTCTACGACTATTTAAGTCAAATTATAAGCTCCCAAAAATTACACTAACTTGAGTATGTTGAGATTTAAATAATATTAGAAACAAAGATAAAAAACAATAGGACTTAATTTTCGATTAAGAATTTATATAGGTTTAAAATATTTTGTCAATTGTATTCTGTAAAAAAAATGAATTATCATTTACCAATATTTATCGACGAATATCATATTGAAAAAATCAGCATCGACTTATTACAGATATCATAATAAATTAAGTCTAAAAACAGTAAATAATGAATATGTTAAATATTTTATAAAATATAATTAATAATGTAACGTTATTTAAAAAGTGAAGTCTTAATAGTATATAACAATAACTCAAAAAATTTAAGTCATGAACGAATTAAAGAAATTTTACGAAAAAGCAAAAACAAACGCAAAAGAGCATATGCAAAAAGGGCAACTAAATTTGTATTTGAACGATTTGATTTTGATGAATAACTATAAACGTCAAATGGAATCAGCTTAGATTTCTCAATTTATCAAACTAATTGATTAATTCAAACCCTGTATACTTTACCAAAACATCTGGTATTTTAATACCATCCTTCGTTTGAAAATTTTCTAATAGGGCCGCCAAAACTCTGGGTAAAGCTAAAGAGCTACCGTTAAGGGTATGTGCCAGTTCACTTTTACCATCTTTGTTTTTAAAGCGTAATTTTAATCGATTAGCTTGAAAGGATTCAAAATTTGAAACCGAACTTATCTCTAACCATCTGTCCTGAGCAGTTGAAAATACTTCAAAGTCATAGGTCAGAGCCGAAGTAAAGCCCAAATCACCACCGCATAAGCGCAAAATTCGATAAGGCATTCCCAATTCCTGCAAAATACCCTTTATATGATCCACCATAAGCTCAAGGGCTTCATACGATTTATCCGGATGTTCAATTCTTACAATTTCTACTTTGTCAAACTGATGCAGTCTGTTTAGTCCTCTTACGTGTGCTCCGTAAGAGCCCGCTTCTCTTCTAAAGCAAGGTGTATAAGCCGTATTACAAATGGGAAAATCATTTTCCTTTAATAAAACATCACGATATATGTTCGTTAGTGGTACCTCTGAGGTAGGGATTAGATAAAGATCATCATTTCCTATATGATACATTTGACCTTCTTTATCGGGTAACTGACCTGTTCCAAATCCAGATTCTTCATTTACAAGAAGTGGAGGTTGGATCTCTGTATATCCCGCATCACTGTTCTTATCTAAAAAGTAGGCAATGAGTGCTCGTTGTAATTTGGCTCCTTTTCCCTTATAAACCGGAAAACCTGCTCCGGTTATTTTAGTACCTAGCTCAAAATCAATAATATCATACTTCTTTGCCAATTCCCAGTGTGGCAAGGCACCTTCAAATAAATTTGGAATTGTCCCTTCTTCAAAAGTTGTTATATTATCTTCTTCAGAATTTCCTTTAGGAACTAATTGATTCGGAATATTAGGAATTTGATACAATAATTCAGTAAGTTCCTCTTCTAGAACAGATAATTTCTCCGACTGAGATTTAGTAATAACTTTAAGCTGACCGGTTTTCTCTTTTACAATATTTGCTTTTTTTTACTTCCCCGGACTTAAAAAGGAATCCTATTTCCTTCGATAGTTTATTACTTTCCGCGAGGGCATTGTCAAGTTCAGTCTGTGTACTTCTACGTAACACATCCTTGTCAATGACTTCATTGATAATTTTTTCGGCATTCGCAAAATTTCGAATAGCCAATCTCTCTAGAACAAGATCTTTATTTTCTCTTATAAAAGCAACTAACAACATATATTTTGAATTTCAAGAGTGCAAAGATAATGAATGAAATGTGAACTGAGAATTGTAAATTTAGATTAATTTTTGGCCAGTTGGTTTATCCAATCTCTTGCAATCTCTTCATCTTTCTTAATTTGCTCGGTTAATGATTCCATGGAATCAAATTTTTTCTCATTACGCAACCTCTTTAATACCTTAATTTGTATTTCTTTACCATATAGGTCACCATGAAAATCTAAAAGATGAATTTCTATGGTTTGATGTTTTCCATCTATTGTAGGACGAAAACCAATGTTCATAATTCCGAAAACGACTCTGGCTTCAATCTCAGTTTTTACAATATAAACACCAATTTTTGGGATCAGTTTGTACCCTTCCTCAATATATAAGTTTATCGTCGGGTAATTTATTCTTCTCCCAATTCCTTCACCTTTTATAATTTTGCCGTTGAGTAAGTACGAATAACCTAAATAAGTATTCGCTTTTTCGATATCCCCTTCCTCAATCGATTTTCTGATTTTTGTTGAACTAACAGAAACATTTTTAATTTCCTGGGCCGGAATCTCTTCAACATCAAAATGATAGATCTCACCATACTCTTTTAACTGTTCAAAATTACCCTCCCGGTTCTTTCCAAATTGATGATCATAACCAATTACTAATTTATTTATATGCAATTGGTTGACAAGAATATCTCTTACAAAGTCCAAGGCAGTTAATCTGGAAAATTCTTTTGTAAATGGTTCAATGATCAAATGATCTAATCCAAATTTGTTCAATAACTGAATTTTTTCTTCAATAGTATTTAACATTTTGAAATCATCTCCAAAATTCAAAACACTTCTGGGATGCGGAAAAAAGGTAAGAATGACCGAATTATTATCTTCTCCCGTTTTAATTTGGTTCAAACGATTTATAATTTTTTGATGTCCAATATGAACGCCGTCAAAAGTGCCAATAGTTAAAACGGAAGTAAACTCTAAATTTTTAAAATTTTGGATGGAGTGATGAACTTTCACGAATGCTATTTTGTGGTTTCAAAAATAGTTAAAACATTCCACTTAGGAAACTCTTAATTTTATCTTAGGTGCTCAAAATTCAGTAATGGAATAATCAATGTTCAACAGGCTTATTTGTTAATATTTTATCGTTTCAGTCACTTTTGTAATAATTTGGGGTACTTTATTAACCTTAAAAGTTAAATCTATATTTAAGTTTCCATTCACATTAAAAAGATATAGAATTCCTTCATTAACTTTAAAATACCCCATAGCGTCTCTACAAAAACAAATTCTTCCAAAGAGCATTTTTACCTTCTGTAGCTCATTGTCTTTTAACATTAATTGAGGTTCATATTCATTCACTTCTAAGTAAACAAATTCTGAATAATTTGCATCCATTACGTTTTCGGGGACTATTTTTTTATAGTGAAATTTAATTACAACCTTGTTTCCGGGTATCACTTCAGGATAAAGTTTCCCGAATTCATCAGTTCTAATATTTAAATTTGAATTTCTTAAAACTTCAAATTCGCAGTTCCCACTATCAGGACAACTAATTTCTTTTAAATAAGCTCCGCTTTCTTCGGAAGTATTCTTATTTGTTTTACAGCCCAGAAAGAGAAATAATATAAAGATGATATAGAGATATTTCATTTATGCAGTTTGCGTAAAGGTAGTTATTTGTCAAAATTGTTCAAATTATTTTCTTAGATTTGTTCATTACTATGATAAAAAACTACTTTAATCTTTTTCTTATTTTTCTTCTGTTCCTGGCAAATGTTTCTTTTGCACAAAAGAGGGAATTGTGGAATAAAGTAGGGGAGTCAGATGTTAATTTTAATCGAATTCAAAAAAATATTACCCTTGAAAAATATCAAACTTTCCAACTGAAATTAGCAGATTTTAAAAAGGATATGCGTAACGCACCTCTTGAATCGACTGATAATGCTGCAGCAAGGTTAAAAATGGAATTTCCTGATGAAAATGGTAAATTAATTTCGTTTTGGGTGAAGGAAGCTCCGGTTATGGATGTTGATTTGGCACAAAAACATCCTGATGATAAATCTTACATTGGTTATGGTGTTGAGGATAATAGCCTGAAGATAAGGTTTAGCGTTAACATTTTAGGACTCCATGCCATGATCATCAACGGGAACAGGGAGGTTCAATATATAAATCCTATTAGTCAGGATCGAAATTACTATAAAATTTTTAATCGTAAAGATATAAGTACGGAAGAGAATTATTTTCAATGCTTCGTTGAAAATTCCACTGCCTTAAAAAAAACGGCTTTAGATAATAATTTTATTTACCCTAACGACTTAAAATTAAGAACCTATCGTCTGGCATTAGCCGGTACCGGAGAATATTCACAATTTCAATTGGATTTAAGTGGAATAGATCAAAGCACAGCTACGGATGAAGAAAAAAAGGCAGTTGTATTGGCTGCAATGACAACTGCGATTACAAGAATAAACGCTCTTTATGAAAATGATATGGCAATAACTTTAAAAATTGTTTCCAATAATGATAATATAATTTATTTAGACCCGGATACCGACCCTTATACAAATGGTGATTTAGGGGCTATGTTAGATCAAAATCAAGCTGCTTGTGACAATAATATTGGCATAACAGGATACGATATTGGACACGTTTTTGGTACCAGTTCAGTTGGAATTGACGGAAGCGCTTATTTGGGTGTTGTTTGCAATAACGGGAGTAAAGCAGGGGGGGCTACGAGTTCAAGTATTCCAACTGGTGATAGTTTTTATTTTGATGTTGTAGCTCATGAATTGGGGCATCAATTTGGTGCTAAGCACTGTTTCAATGGAGATTCACAAAGCTGTGCCGGGACTAGAAGTAACGAAGTAGCTTATGAGCCGGGCAGTGGTTCTACATTGATGGCCTATGCCGGTCTTTGTTCTCCTCAAAACGTACAAGAACACAGTGACCTCTATTTTCATGCCACGAGTATAAATGAAATGTGGAGCTATGTTAAAATCGGTGCCGGTTCTTGTGCTGCAGAAAGCAGTTTAACCAATAATTTATATGTGCCAACTGTCAATGCAGGTAGTGATTTTACAATACCAAAATCGACAGCGTATAAATTAATTGGTCAGGGTTCTGATGGGGATGGAGATCCAATTACTTTTTGTTGGGAACAATTGGACAATGAAATTAATTCGGTACCCCCAAGTGAAACTGATACAGATGGAACTATGTACAGGTCTTTAAATCCTTCCTCAGAAAACTCGAGATATCTGCCTAAACTAAGTACCGTGAATAGTGGTGTACTATCATCAACTTGGGAAGTAACACCCAGTGTAGGACGTACAATGAATTTCAACCTAACTATTAGAGACAATAATAAAGAAGCAGGTCAAATAGCAATGGATGCTATGGTTATCACCGTTTCAGATGTTGCAGGACCCTTTATGGTTACTTCGCAAAATACAAATGGCATTGTATGGACTTCCGGAACATCGGAAACTGTAACCTGGGATGTGGCTGGGACAAATGCGAACGGAATAAACACAACTAATTTGAACATATTGTTGTCTACCGACGGAGGTAAAACCTACCCTACCATTTTGGCTTCAAATACGGCTAATGATGGATCTCAAAATATAACGGTTCCGGATATCTCAGCTCCCAATTGCAAAATTATGGTGGAAGCGGTTGGAAATTTGTATTATGCGCTAAACAGTAATTTTTTCTCCATTGGTGAATTTACAACTGAATGTGATAATTATATGGCGACGGATACACCAATTGATATCCCCGATAATGATCCGAATGGAATAATTTCTACCATTAATGTTACTGTAGATAATTCCATTGTGGATGTTAATGTTGGAGTGATTATAACACATACATGGATCGCAGATCTCACAGTGATCCTGGAAAGCCCGGAAGGAACAAGAGTGGAATTGCTCAGTGGTGCTTGTGGTGGTACCGATCATCATGATATTGACGTTATTTTTGACGATGATGGGACGGACCTGTCATGTAAAAATCTTGCGCCGGCAATAAGTGGTACGATAAAACCTAAGGGAGCCTTGTCAAGATTTAAAGATGAAAGCTCCATTGGGATTTGGAAGCTTATAGTTAAGGATAATCTAGAGGTAGATGTTGGAACATTGGATAGCTGGAGTCTTGAATTATGCACCTCACAACCTTTGGGAGTTGAACTTGGAGAATTGGCAAATTTCAAAATCTATCCGAATCCTTCTCGTGGAGAGATCAATGTTTCCTTTACTAAAGATGCGAACGAAGTGGAACTTACCCTCTATGATCTGTTGGGAAGAAAAATTGCGGAGAAATACTACATTGATCCAATTCAATATTTTAACGAATCCATTGACCTGTCGCCCCTGGCGAAAGGTATTTATATTTTACGAATTAAAAATGGTAATCATTTTTCTTCTAAGAAAATACAATTGCATTAGTCTTATTTAATTGTATAAAAAACCACTACTTAATTTAGATTTTAACAATTTAACGTCAAATATTTATCAAAATAGCAAAAAATTTGTATTTTCCCCCATCTAAACAATTCAAAATTAAATTATGAAGAAAAAATTACTGGTTGTAATTACCCTATTTTTGGGTGTAATTACAATTGCACAAACTACTGTATCCGGTTCTGTAATAGATGGAAATTCGAACGAACCATTGCCCGGTGTTAATCTCAAAATTGTTGGTACCTCGGTTGGAACGTCAACCGATTTTGATGGACTTTTTACAATAGAGACGAATGAAAGCTTACCATTTTCTATTGAAATAACCTATGTGGGTTATGATAGAAAAACGATAGAAATTACTGAGTCTATTAAGGATTTAAGATTGACAATTTTCGAAAATCAAACCTCTTTGGATGAGGTTGTATTATCTGCTTCCAGAACTCCTGAACGAATTTTTGAATCACCGGTAACGGTTGAAAGGTATGATCTAAAGGATATAAAAAATACTGCTTCTGCAGATTTTTATGACGGACTGGAAAATATAAAAGGAGTTGACATTAACGTTAATAGTTTAACGTTTAAGTCTGTAAATACCAGAGGGTTTGCAACTTTTGCAAATGATAGATTTGTTCAGTTAGTAGATGGTATGTATAATTCTGCACCGGCACTGAATTTTCCTTTAGGTAATTTATTGGGGATGGCAGAGACCGATGTTTTAAGTATTGAATTACTTCCGGGAGCATCATCTGCATTATATGGAGCAAATGCATTTAACGGAATCCTTTTTATGCAAAGTAAGAGCCCATTTGAACATCATGGGGTAAGCGGCTATGCAAAGTATGGTTTGACATCACAGGATGCGGCAGGAAACAAGGCATATATTGATGCAGGGGTTAGGGCAGCTTTTAAATTTAGTGAGAAAGTTGCTTTTAAGATAAATCTTTCTTATCTGAAAGGGACGGATTGGTTTGCTGTTGATATTAATGATAGATTTCATAGAGACGTAACAAGGGCTGATCCTGACTATGATGGTACCAATGTCTATGGAGATGAAGTAAGAACGAATATAAGGGCATCCTCAGGGGGTCTTGGTATAGTGCCTAATGTTTTTGTGAGTAGAACAGGTTATGACGAAAGAGATCTGACAGATTATAATGCCGAAAGTTTAAAGAGTGATTGGGGAATTTATTATAGACCTTGGGCCAACGATATTGAGTTCTCCTATGTAGGGAAAGTGGCTTCGGGATCGACTATCTATCAAGGCACAAATAGATATGCTATTGATAATTTCTTCTTGCAACAGCATAAAATAGAAGTAAAAAGTGATAATTTCTTAGTGCGAGGGTATATGACCGGTGATGATGCTGGCGATTCCTATGATATGGTGTTTACCGGAATTCATATTCTTAACAAATGGAAAAGTCATACCGAATGGTTCGGGGAATATATTAATACCTATGTAGGAGCTACTTTAGGTGGTGCTACGGATGACGAGGCACATACAATAGCAAGGGCCGTTGCCGAAACAGGACGTTATGAGCCAGGCTCTCCTCAGTTTAAAGAAGCTTTTGAAGAGGTGATCAATGATCCTGATCTAACAACAGGTTCAAAATTTCAGGACCAATCAAAAATATACCATGCAGATGCAAATTACAACTTTAATCATTTAATAGAAAAGGCAGATATTCAAGTAGGAGGGTCTTTTAGGCAATATGTATTAAACTCTTTTGGAACAATATATACGGATGAAGATGGGCCAATTCGATATTCAGAAGTTGGCTTTTACGCACAGTATCAACAGAAGTTTTTAGACGAAAGGTTTAAACTGACAGCTTCTATACGATATGATAAGTCAGAGCTTTTTGATGGAAATTTATCTCCCAGATTGTCTCTAGGTTATACACTTGGCGAAAGGAGAGACCACAATATAAGGCTTTCCTATCAAACAGGGTTTAGAAATCCAACCACACAGGATCTGTTTATTGGCTTAAATGCAGGTTCTTCCATATTGGTAGGGTCAGCTGAAGAAAATTTAGACAGAGATATTAGAACATTTCCGGTTTCTCAAAGTGGTCAAAATTTAGGACAACCGGCTACATCAACTATTTTAGGTCGGGCGGCATATGAAAACTCATTTTCTGAAATTTCGGTTTTTACATTTTTGGAAACAGGTGATGTAAGCGATTTGGAAATTGCCAATCCTGATATTGTAAAACCTGAAGAGGTATCTACGATAGAACTGGGTTATAGGGGTAAAATAAGTATTCTTACTATTGATTTTAGTACCTATTACAGTAAGTATAAAAATTTCATTTCAAATGAAAGAGTGGAAGTTCCATTATATGGAGATGTTGGAACACCTCTAGCGGTGGCAGCAATGCAATTTGGTGATTTTGAGACTTATCAGACTTATACTAACTCGGATGTAGATATTTCTTCTTATGGAGCTTCTATCGCGGTCTCTTTAAAGATTGCAAGGAGCTATGATCTTTCGGCCAATTATACATATATAGAAGAAGATTATGACAGAGAAGCCAATCCTGATTTTGTAACAAACTTTAACACACCTAATAATAAAGTAAAAATTTCTTTTGGAAATGTTAATGCCTTCAAAAATTTCGGATTTAATGTGGCATGGAGATGGAGTGAAAGCTATTTGTGGCAGGCTACTTTTGGAGACGGGATTATTCCTTCTTACAATACTGTAGATGCTCAGGTTAACTATAGAGTTCCTAAAATATTATCGACATTCAAATTAGGTGCGGCCAATATCTTAGGAACGGAGTATTATACAGCATTTGGAACAGGACATGTTGGTTCTCAATATTATATTTCCTGGACAATAAATAACCTGTAGAATTAATTATTAAACTATTAAAAAAACGATCATGAGTATAAAATATATATATCTAATTTTAATTGTGTTTGGCTTTACGGCGTGTTCAGATGACAATATTACCGATCCAATACCACCGCCACCGGAGCTGGAAGCGGGTACGGCAAATTTTTCCAATTATGTTGCCATAGGAGATTCACAAACGTCAGGTTTTACTGACGGTGCATTATTTATGGCAGCGCAAGAAAATTCTATGCCAAACATTTTGTCTAATAACATGGCTACTGTTGGCGGTGGTGAGTTTACTCAGCCAATGACAAGTGATAACATAGGTGGACTATTGTTCGCAGGGAACGTTATTACATCGTTAACCAACAGATTTTATTTTGACCTTGCCACATTTCTACCGGCAATTTTACAAGGAACTCCGACGACCGATGTTATTCCGGGGTTAAGTGGTCAATTTAATAATATGGGTGTTCCGGGTGCTAAAAGCTTTCATTTACTGGCACCTGGATATGGTAATGCAGCCGGTGTTCCGGTTGGATTAGCAAATCCATATTATGCGCGTTTCGCTTCTGGCCCTACCGCAACAATATTTGGAGATGCAATGGCTCAGGGGCCGTCATTCTTTACATTTTGGGCAGGAAGTCTTGATGTAACAAGTTATGCGCTTGCCGGAGGAGCAGGAGTGAATCAGGCAGGTAATTTTGATCCTTCTACCTATGGATCATCCGATATTACTGACCCCGTGGTATTTGGACAAGCGATTGGTGGTATGCTGGCTGGCTTGAACTCTATAGGAGCACAGGGCGTCGTAGCGAATATAGCAAACCCATTATTACTACCTTATTTTTTAGTGGTTCCATATAACCCGGTTCCACTGGATGCAGGGACCGCTGCACTTCTCAACCAAGGATTTGCTCCATATAACGGAGGCTTGTTACAAATGGAAGCCTTTGGATTAATTACCACAGCGGAAAGAATATTAAGAACAATTAATTTTGTAGAAGGAGAAAATGCCGTAACATTGATAGATGAATATCTCACCGATCTAAGCGGATTTGGACTTCCTTCTTATCGTCAAGCAACGGAGATCGATTTATTACCACTTACTTCTCAGTTCATTATAGGTACAACAGTAGGAGGAAATCCTCTTCTTATTAATGGGGTTAGTGTTCCATTGGATGATCAGTGGGTATTGACTCCACAGGAACAGGCTGAAGTGGAAACAGCAACAGCAACCTTTAATGCTATTATTAGGGAGGCAACAACTCAAAATGGATATGGATTTGTAGATATTGAAAGTTTAATGACTCAATTAGCAACAATTGGTGTGCCTAGTGGTGATTTCAGACCCACATCAGAGTATGTTCTTGGTGGTGCTGTGTCATTAGATGGCGTTCATACTAACGCAAGAGGAAATGCTTTGATCGCAAATGAATTCTTGAAGGCAATTGATGCTACTTATGGATCTAACTTTGTAGAAGCTGAGGCCTTGAATGATATCGGAAATTATCCAACAAATTATTCCTCACAGCTACAATAAAAATAGTATAGACTACATCAGATTGTAGTATATTTTACTCAATTATTCTGCATAAGGATATAGTATTTTCAAAACCTCTTTTAATTCGTTAGAAGAGGTTTTATTGTGATTTGTTTGGTGCAATTTTGTGATTTGTTTTGACTTTAAAGAAATAATTTCTGTTCTATAAAAAAAGGAATAATAATTCTTTCAATTTATTATTAAAAAAGTATCTTTGCACCTCGAAATCAAAACACTCCAAAAAAGGTAATATTGATTTATTAATAGTTTTTGGAGAATCAATAAAATAAACAAAAATAATGGCAAAAGTTATAGGTAAAGTTGCTCAAATTATGGGTCCGGTTATCGATGTTTCATTTTCATCTGAAAGTGAACTTCCTAAAATTTATGATTCACTTGAAATATCAAGAAAGGATGGTTCCACATTAGTACTTGAAGTTCAGCAACATATAGGAGAAGATATTGTTCGTTGCGTTGCAATGGATTCTACGGATGGATTGAGCAGAGGCTATGATGTATTGGCAACGGGTAATCCGATTAAAATGCCAATAGGTGGGGAAATTTACGGAAGATTATTCAATGTCACTGGAGATCCTATTGATGGTTTGAAAGCGCTTCCAAAGGATGGTGAAAACGGTTTGCCTATACACAGAAAAGCACCATTATTTGAAGATTTATCAACTGCTACAGAAGTTTTGTTTACAGGTATTAAAGTTATTGACCTGATTGAGCCTTACTCTAAAGGTGGAAAAATTGGATTATTCGGTGGTGCAGGTGTTGGTAAAACGGTATTGATCCAGGAATTGATTAATAATATTGCCAAAGCACACGGTGGGTTATCAGTTTTTGCGGGAGTGGGAGAACGTACGCGTGAAGGGAATGATTTACTTCGTGAAATGTTAGAGTCAGGAATTATTAAATACGGTGAAGAATTTGATAAGTCAATGGAAGAAGGAGGATGGGATCTTGATAAGGTTGATATGACTGGATTGAAAGAATCAAAACTTACATTTGTATTTGGTCAAATGAATGAGCCTCCCGGAGCACGTGCACGAGTGGCATTATCCGGTTTGGCAATCGCGGAATACTTTAGAGATGGAGCTGGAGATGGACAAGGAAAAGATATACTTTTCTTTATTGATAACATATTTAGATTTACTCAGGCAGGTTCCGAGGTTTCTGCACTTTTGGGTCGTATGCCATCTGCTGTGGGTTATCAACCTACTTTAGCTACTGAAATGGGTACTATGCAAGAAAGAATTACTTCTACAAAAAATGGTTCTATCACTTCAGTACAAGCAGTATATGTACCTGCAGATGATTTAACTGATCCTGCACCGGCAACAACCTTTGCTCATTTGGATGCAACAACGGTACTTTCTCGTAAAATTGCTGAGTTGGGTATTTATCCGGCTGTTGATCCGTTAGATTCTACTTCGAGAATATTGAATAGAGAAATTCTTGGGGATGAGCACTATGATACTGCACAAAGAGTAAAAGAAATGCTGCAAAAATATAAAGAGTTGCAAGACATTATTGCAATTTTAGGGATGGAAGAGCTAAGTGAAGAGGATAAATTGGTAGTACACAGAGCTCGTAGAGTACAACGTTTCTTATCACAACCATTTCATGTTGCTGAACAATTTACCGGTATACCAGGAGTATTGGTTGATATTAAGGATACCATCAAAGGATTTAATATGATCATTGACGGAGAACTTGATAAGTATCCTGAGACAGCATTTAACCTTAGAGGTAGCATACAGGACGCTATTGAAGCGGGTGAAAAAATGCTTGTTGAAGTATAGTCAGTCTTGAGAATAGTTTTTATTTTATAGCTGTTATTAGAGCAAAAAAATCTTAGAGCTTAAAACTTAAATATATGTTTTTAGAAATAGTAACCCCGGAATCAAGCATCTTTCAAGGCGATGTTGAGACGGTAACTGTTCCAGGTGTTGATGGGGAATTTCAAATGCTGAACAATCACGCACCAATAGTTTCTCTATTACAGGAAGGCAAAGTTAAATTTAGCGGAGAAATATCCATTGATGAAGCTTTTCAAAATAAATTTACCAAAGGAGAGAAGAACAGTTTTGAATTATTAATTACAAGTGGAACAATCGAATTGAATGATAATAAAATCATTATTTTGGTAGACTAATAATTTATCATTACCATTATTAGAGCTCCATTCATTTGTTTTATGAGTGGAGTTTTTTATTTTACCTCAGAAAGTTCGATCTCAAAAATTAAAACAGACCCTCCCGGAATGCCTCTTGTATCTGAGGACCCATAAGCTAACCTCGAAGGTACCAAAAGTAGTCCTTTTCCACCTTCCTTAAAATACGTGATTCCCTCTGTCCAACCTGCAATAACTTGTTGTAAGTTAAATGTTATTTCCTCTCCGTCACTTTCGTCAAAAATATTTCCATTAGTATAATACCCCTTATAGATGACCGTAACATTTGAGTTAACGGTAGGGCGAGCCCCATCACCTTGTTGTTGGATGACATAGTACAGTCCTGAATTGCTTTTTTGAGCGTCTAAATTATTATCATTAATATAATTGATTATTTCATTTTCATTTTGTTCCGTAAAGTCCTTGATGATATTTTCACCTTCATCTGTTTGACAAGAGCTTATAAAAATTACACTAAATACTATTAACAAATATTTCATGATTGATATTTTTAATTTTTATAATTGTCCGGTTAGCCATTTGTAAATGTCATTGCCATTAGCAAAAAGCAGTAATGCCATTAAAATAATAAATCCGGTAACCTGAGCATATTCCAGGAATTTATCACTGGGTTTTCTACCTGTAATCATTTCGTAAAGAACAAAAACAACATGGCCACCGTCCAAAGCAGGTATTGGTAACAGATTCATAAATGCGAGCATTATTGACAAGAAGGCTGTTATGCTCCAAAATGCAGGCCAACTCCAGGTAGATGGGAAAATACTACCGATAGCAATAAAACCACCCAGGCTGGTAGCTCCCTTTTTTGTGAATACATATTTGAATTGACCGATATAATCATTTAATTTCCAAAAAGCTTTGGTCATTCCAAGGCTTATACTTTCTCCAAAAGAATATTCTTTGTGGCTGACAATCATGTCTTCATCAGTGTATCCTTTTAAGAAGACACCTATCGTTTGATCGGATCCCGGCATAACTGTTAAAACTTTGGTTTCACCATTTCTGTCTATTTTAATTTCCATAACAGCGTCCTCAGGGTTTGCTTTTACAGCATTTGTAAATTCATCCCAATAGAGAACACTATTATTATTAACTGCAATAATCTTATCCTCTCTTTCAAAGCCTGCCAGATTTGCCGGAGACTCGGGTATGATACTATCCAATATTGCATGAAATCTTGGCGTAAAAGGTTCCATGGTACCTGATTGCCACATAGTGAACCCAATATTTTCGGGAACATCAATTATTTCATTATTTCCTGCACTGTGCTCAACTTCAATCGTTTTTACACTTCTTAAAAACAAATGTTTATTAATATCGAGAACATTAAATGGTTCAATACCATTTACTTTCAATATTTTATCGCCATCCTGAAAACCTAGATCCTTAAACTCATTCGTTACAGAAAAACCATTTTTCACATCATTTGGCTTTACATAATCTTCTCCCCATGCAGTAAACATCATTACATAAATAAATATCCCAAGCAAAAAGTTTACGGTAACGCCTCCCAACATTATAATTAATCTTTGCCATGCCGGTTTAGAGCGAAATTCCCATGGTTTAGGAGGTTGTAGCATTTGCTCTTTATCCATACTCTCATCGATCATTCCTGCTATCTTAACGTACCCTCCGAGTGGAATCCAACCGATACCATAGGTCGTTTCGCCGATTTTCTTTTTGAATAAGGAAAATTTATAATCAAAAAATAAATAGAACTTTTCTACTTTGGTTTTAAATATTTTAGCAGGAATAAAATGGCCTAACTCATGAAGAATGATCAACAAAGATAAACTTAATAGGAACTGCGCAATTTTTATATATGTATCCATTAATTTTTTTCTGAAATTTTAAATCGTGCAAATGTAAGGTTAATGATTATTAATAAGAAATAAGAAATACTAAAATCTATGTTAAAAAAAGCTATTTTTTTAGCAAGGTCTTGTGAATAGAACCTTTATCCGTATCAATTTTTATGAGAAATATTCCAAAATTCAATTTATTTAATGAAATTTTTGAGGTGGGATTATTCTCTTCCATAACAATTCTGCCAAGGACGTCGTAAATAGTTATTTTTTTGATCATTACATAGCTATTATTAGCTATCGATAAGGAACTTTGTACGGGGTTAGGATAAATGGTAATATCATTTTGCAATTTCTCAATATCAACCCCTAAAGTGACATTGTTATTCTTGCTGATCAACTGTGTTTCAGGATCAATCTCTATCGAAACGATTTCAAAAGGAATTTCAGTGTTAAATGTTTGTGCATTTTCTGAAACTTCCAAACGAACGATCTCAGATTCTCCACCGGCACCATTCACACGTACCGGCAACGGCATTTCAAAAAATGAGACTGAGGAATGTGATTGGGATTGATTAACATTAAATCTAACAATATTATTTGTAGCATTTTGATGCCAATTCACATCATAAGATGGATACCCTTCACCGTAAAACCAATCGCTAAAGAATTCTGACAGATCCATTCCGCTTACTGATTCTAAATGCATGATCAAATCATTGGTTTTGGCATAGCCAAAGGCTAAGTTCTTATCTGAGAGATAATTTTTAACTGCCTGAAAAAAGTCCTCATCTCCAAGTTTATATCGGAGCATATTCAAGATCATCGCTCCTTTTCGATAGGTCAATCTACCTGAAAAGATTCTGTTAACACTTGTTGTATCATCAACAAAAGTAGATCCACCATTTTGTGATGTTATATTAGAAACCAGATTTTCTTTCCAACTGTGAAATGCATTATCTCCATCGAAGTTTTCCACAACCAATCCGTCTAAATAGGTAGCAAAACCTTCATTTAACCAGATGTCTTCCCAACTCCCACAAGTTATTTTATTTCCAAACCATTGATGTGCCAGTTCATGAGCAATTAAACTACGACTCCAACCTCCCATAAAGGTCATGGTGGTATGTTCCATACCTCCGTTCCAGCCAAATTGGGCATGACCATATTTTTCATCGGAATAAGGATAGAGCTCAAAGAGGCTTCCATATAAATCCATAATTTGAGGAGTTATTGCCGTTCCCGCTTTTGCATCGTTTAAACTTTCCGGATAAACATAATTGATAACGTCAAAATTTCCATTAGATACGTGGTCTTTATAAACCGTATAATTGGTCACCGCAATTGCGATTAGATAAGCAGGTATTGGATACCTGTGTTTCCAATGTGTGGTACTCTGTAAACCATTTAAAGTTTCTGACAACAATAAGCCATTGGAAGCGGCCTTATAAATTTTCGGATGTTTAATATAAACGTCTATTGAATCAATTTTATCAATCAGATCTTGTTTGCATGGCCACCAGCCTTTCGCCCCGTAAGGTTCCGACAGCGTCCATAGAATGGGAGTGTTTGACGGACCATGAACATTTGTTTCAAAAGAACCAAACCCTGAGCTTATGGGGTTCCCGGCATACGTTATTGTCAATGAATCTAATACTCCATTCTGTTGAACGGAGGGTAAATTGATCACGAGTTCATCATCTGTGTTTTGAGAAAATGAGAGCTCAACTCCTCGCTGTATCACTTTTGAAACCACCATATTATTGGATAAGTCAAAAGTGACCGTGTTTAAGTTTGCTTTTGCAACAAAATAAGAGGTAACATTTCCTTCAATTTTGTCGACAGATGGATCAACGGTCCATTCTAATCGATGATATTTTAGATCGTAGTTCGTAGTATTAGGATTAGCCTTAAAATTGATCTTTTTTGCTGCCCCGGTTTTTTCAAAATGAACAACCTTATTCAAAAAATCAAAGGGAATCTCCTCCTTTTTTTGACCAAATGACAGACAATAAAATAAAACAAAAAATGAGAGTATTAAATTCCTCATATACACTAAATTTGTAATTGTTTATAGCAATTTTTTGTAAGAGCTTACAAATATAGGTATAATGTATTTAATAGATTTTTTTAAGAAGTCGAAGTCGACTTTAATATTTATTTTCTTTTTTACCTTGATAGTCTTTCCGGTAATTTATTTTATGACAATACCTAAAAGTAAGTTGCCAGTTTATAATCCTGTTGATGTAAACCCCCGTTTGGTAGACGATGCCGTTCGCCATAGAAGCAGAGATCATAAAGTTGGTAATTTTGCTTTGACCAACCAAAATGGGCTAACCGTGACCCAGGATGATTTTGAAGATATAATATATATAGCTGATTTTTTCTTTACCAGATGCCAAACAATTTGTCCAATTATGGCCTTAAATATGGCAGATTTACAAGAGTATTATTTGGATGATAGTGAAGTAAAATTCTTGTCTCATTCCGTTACACCTGTAATGGATAGCGTTCCTGTTTTAAGAGCTTATGCTGATAAAAATGGTGCAATTGATGGGAAATGGGAGATTACAACCGGGGATAAAAAGCAGATTTATGGATTGGCCAGAAAATCGTATTTTGCTGTTTTGGATGAGGGCGACGGTGGAGATCAGGATTTTATTCATACAGAACAGTTTATTCTGATCGATAAAAAGGGGCAGATTAGAGGATTTTATGATGGAACGGATAAAGCCGAAATGAATAGGATTTATAAGGATATTGGAATTTTAAAGAAAGAGGATTAAATTATTTTCCTTTCTCAATAAATCTGAGTGTTTAAAGTTCTATCCTCCATAAGAAAGACGGATAAATTATATCATTATTGATTTTTATCATATTTTTCAAATTAATATTATGTAATTTCGCAGAGTATTTATAATAAATCTAAATAAAAATTGGATAGCACAATAGCTGATTTGGCGGTAGGAGAACAAGGAGTGATAAAGGAAATTTCTCTTGAAAGTATTCCTTTGGCATTGTTGGAAATGGGATGCTTACCCGGAGAAGATGTTGAACTAATTCAAATTGCACCTCTTAATGATCCACTCTATATACGTGTAAATGGAAGCCACCTTGCGATAAGAAAGAGTACAGCCAGTCAAATTTTGATTACAAAAAAATAGATCGAATGTCGGGTTTTGAAGCAATAAAAGTGGCTTTGGTTGGTAATCCAAATACCGGAAAAACTTCAATATTTAATGAGCTTACAGGGTTAAACCAAAAAGTTGGTAATTATCCTGGTATTACTGTTGAGAAAAAAGTTGGGACAGCCCATCTTGCCAATGGTAAAAGTGCCACAATAATTGACCTGCCAGGCACCTATAGTATCAATCCAAATTCTTTAGATGAGAATATAGTTTTAGACACACTGTTAAACAGTGGTCGCAACGATTTTCCAGAAGTAGTGGTCGTGGTTGCAGAAATAGAAAATATTAAAAGAAATTTGTTGCTTTTTTCCCAAGTGAAAGATTTAGGTATTCCTACTATACTGGTTATCAACATGGTAGATGTAATGGAGAAAAGAGGAATAAGATTAGACATTGACCTGTTAAAGAAGGAATTGGATGCCGAAGTAATATTAGTGAGTGCTCGTAAAAGACATGGGATCGATGAAATAAAAAATGCAATATTAAATTATAAAAATTTAAACACTAAGTCTTTAGCAAATATTGCAAATAGAATTGATAAGGAATATTTTAAGCAAATTAAAGATACCTTTCCTAATTTACCACTATACCGGGTTTGGTTGTATATTACTCAGGCTGAAAATTTTGATAATCTGGATAGATCTCAGATAGATGCGATCAATAGATATAGAAAAGACGAAGAAAAATTAAAAAAATATAAGCTCAAAGAGACCATTTACCGATATCAACAAATTAATAGTATTTTAAAAAAAACATACCAGGTAGATGTTGAGAAGGCAACTGATTTGCGCAGTAAATTGGATAAAGTATTAACCCATAGAATTTATGGTTATTTAATTTTTGCACTGATTTTAATGCTGATTTTTCAGTCAATTTTTGATTGGGCAAGTGTGCCAATGGATCTGATTGATGAGTTCTTTGCAAATCTCAGTTCAAAAACTAAACAAGTTTTACCTCCCGGGATGTTTACCAATTTGATAAGTGAAGGTGTTATTCCCGGTATTGGAGGTATTGTAATATTCATACCTCAAATTGCCATATTGTTTTTATTCGTTGCTATTTTAGAAGAAACTGGATATATGAGTCGCGTGGTTTTTTTAATGGATAAGGTTATGCGTCGTTTTGGAATGAGCGGAAAGAGTGTTGTGCCATTGATTTCTGGTACGGCATGTGCAATTCCAGCAATTATGGCTGCTAGAAACATAAGTGGCTGGAAAGATCGTCTGATTACTATATTAGTTGTACCATTTACAACTTGCTCCGCCAGATTGCCTGTTTACGCAATAATAATAGCATTGATAATTCCTCAGGAACGAGTGCTTGGTATTTTTAGTTTACAAGGATTAACCTTGTTAGCCCTGTATTTGTTAGGCTTTGGATCGGCATTGCTTTCAGGTTACTTGTTACATCATGTTTTAAAAGATAAGAGTAAGACTTTCTTTGTTATTGAAATGCCAAACTATAAAATACCTTCCTTTAAAAATGTTATTTATACGGTTATTGAAAAAACAAAGGCCTTTGTTTTTGGTGCAGGAAAAATTATATTGGCAATCTCAATTATTCTTTGGTTTTTAGCATCCAATGGACCAAGTGATTTTAAAAATTCCGAGGAAATATTTGAGAACCAAACAAGATCTGTAAATTTAAATGAGGGAGAATATGATGAACAACTAGCTTCTTTTAAATTAGAGCAATCCTATATAGGTATTATGGGAAAATCTATTGAGCCTGCCATAAAACCTTTGGGCTATGATTGGAAAATTGGTATTGCTTTGATCGCCTCATTTGCAGCGAGGGAAGTTTTTGTAGGAACTTTGGCAACTATTTACAGTGTTGGTAATGATGATGAGAATAATACGACTATAAAACAGAGAATGGGAGCGGAGATCAATCAGGATACAGGTGAAAAGTTGTTTAATTTTCCTGTGGGTATGTCCTTATTGGTTTTTTATGCTTTTGCAATGCAATGTATTAGTACACTGGCAATTGTAAAACGTGAAACTAATAGTTGGAAATGGCCGATTTTACAATTATTGGGTATGGGGGCTTTGGCTTATATAGCTGCTTTTATCACGTTTTCAATATTAAACTAATTGTAAAATGCAAGAAAATTTTGTATATATCGCATTATTTTTAGCCCTTTTCTTCTTGATCAGGAAATATTTTTTCAAAAAAAAAGAAAAATACAAATTGTGATGATGATTGTAAATGTTGAAGAATTTATTCTTTGTTCTTGCTGTCAATTATTATCGTTACCGGTCCATCATTGATTAGTTCAACTTTCATATCGGCTCCAAATACACCGGTACCAACTTTTTTGTTCAGATCAGCCTCCATTTGTTTTATAAATATTTCGTAAAGCGGAATGGCAAACTCCGGCCTTGCTGCCTTTATATATGACGGACGATTACCTTTTTTTGTACTTGCCATTAAGGTGAATTGACTGACAACAATAACATCACCGTTAATATCAATAAGTGATTTGTTCATTACTTCATTTTCATCATTAAATATTCGGAGATTGGCGATTTTATTTGATAACCAAAGAATATCCTCATTCGCATCATTATCTGAAATGCCTAATAATACTAAGACACCATCCGAAATTTGACTGGTGATTGCACCATTTATTAGAACGGAAGCTTTGCTCACTCTTTGCACTACAGCTTTCATTTAATTGATAAATCTATAAAATTTGACAAAATTTATAATTTTATTGGTTACTATTCAAATACACTAAGTCTATAATTCTCATCTTCACCGGCTAAAAGTTGTAAATAACTTTTATATCTTGAAGGAGCGATTTCACCTTTTTCCAGGGCACTTTTTACAGCACATTTTGGTTCTTTAACATGCAAACAATTATTAAATTTACATTCGTGCTTTAGCGCAAAAAATTCTCTAAAGAAATCACCGATCTCGTTTTGCTCAAAATCCACAACACCAAATCCTTTAATTCCAGGAGTGTCAATTATGTAGCCTCCAAACGGAAGTGCAAACATTTCGGCAAAAGTGGTTGTGTGTTGCCCTTGTTTATGTTGTGAAGAAATCTCGGCGATCTTTAAATTTAAATCGGATGCAATTATATTTATTAAAGAGGATTTACCAACACCGGAATGACCGGAGAAGATATTCACTTTGTTTTTCATTAAATTCTCAACTTCTGAAATATTGATTTTTTCTGATACTGAAATTTCAACGCATTGGTAACCAATTTTAGTGTAAATATCTATAAGATCATTTTTTTTAATATTGAGTTTTTCGTCATATAAATCAATCTTATTGAACAGTAAAACAACTTCAATATGATAGGCTTCCGTTGTTGCTAAAAAACGATCTATAAAAGACGTGAAGGTAGGAGGATGATCCATGGTGACCAGTAAGAAGGCCTGATCAATATTTGCGGCAAGTATATGAGTTTGTTTGGAGAGATTTACGGATTTTCTGATGATATAGTTTTTTCTCTCGTGAATATTGGTAATAATGCCAGTATTACTATCTTGCTCCAATTCAAAATCAACATGATCACCAACCGTCACCGGATTGGTGCTTTTTATTCCTTTAATTCGGAATTTACCCCTTATGCGGCACTCATAACGTTTGGAATTCTCACCTCTTACGATATACCAGCTCCCGGTTGATTTTGTGACAACTCCAGTCATTAATTTTCATTAGGTAATGTAGTATATTGTTTTGCATATTCTAACATCTGAATTGCAAAGGATTCGGGTTGTATAACCGTAATATCAATAATTTCTCCATTTTCATTTGTTAACGGTACTAATACAGGATTTATAAATCCACTATAGGCCGCCGATTTAAATTTGCTGTTTCTTTCTAAAACTTCCTTGTGGATATCCTGATCTACTATAACTCCATAATTTTCAACCAATGCCTTCCCTGCTTCAAAGTCTCCTTCTGATTTTATTCTTTGTATCTCACGTAATAAATCACCAAATAAAACTCTTAACTGATCATAATCATTGATTACAAAATAGGTTTTTCCATCTTTGGTGACTTTTTCGATCACTTTGTCATTTTCACCCTTTTCCAATGCCCAAGCTGCTACTAACTGACGATTCCGCATATGAGCTTCCTCAATATCGTCCCCCAAATTTAATCGAATTAACTGAACCATTAATCCATTTCTAATATAACCATCAAAAGTGGCTTTTCCTATACCTTTTGCATCAGGAGAAATCCCTATTTCAACTAATTTCTCATCTGGTGCATAATACAAGCCTACAAGATCTGCCCGAGCTTCTTCCAGTGTTGACTTATAGTTTTTTAAACTTTCTTTAGGAGTTCCTACTCCTTCATTAATCTGTCCGCTGGCATGACCAATTACTTCATGCAAAGCGGTATGTAATTTGTCGGCTGTTTGGCCATATTTTTCTTCGTATTCTATTTCCTCATCATTATATGCAAATTCAGCGAATCTGCCACTTCCGGAAGCATTATTATACGCTTCAATAATATTTCCTAATGAAACTGATTTTGATCCATGTTGTTCTCTAATCCAGTTATTATTGGGTAAATTAACACCAATTGGGGTGGAGGGAGAGGAATCTCCTGCCTCACCCGCAACATTAATGGTGTTATAAGTAACACCAACAACATTTTTCTTTTTGTGTTCTTCCATTAAGGTAGAGTTATCTTCAAACCATTGGGCATTATTAGCTAAGGCTGCCATTTTCTTGGACATATCGAAATCTTTGATCTGCACAACAGATTCATAAGAACCTTTGTAGCCTTTGGGGTCATTATACACTTCGATAAAACCATTGATATAGTCAATGTCTCCATCCGTAGATTTTGCCCAAACGATATTGTATTCATCCCAAACTTTTAAATCTCCGGTCTTGTAATATTTTATTAATAATTCCAGTCCTTTTGTTTGTTCTTTATTTTCCGAAACTTTTTTGGCTTTGTCCAACCAATAAATTATTTTATCAATGGAAGCACCATACATGCCACCACTTTTCCAAACTTTTTCCTTAAGGATACCATTTTCTTTTAATAATTTGGAATTCAGTCCTAATTCTATTGGTGTTTTTTTATCCACCTCAAATTTCGAATAATAGTCATCAACATCCTTAACAGTAATATTAGACCCGTAAAAATTAATTGCTGATCCTTTTATCAATCCGGTTTCAGAATTTAAATTTACTTTTTTGGATTCTGCATCGTTAAAAATAACCTCATATGCTTCACCATTTAATTTAGTATCCGTTTCACTCAGTAAACCATTTAAGTAATCCTGTGAAAATTTAGGCTTGAATTTGCCACTAGAATAATGATGATGAATTCCATTTGCAAACCAGATTTGTTTTAAATAGGTTTCAAAATTATTCCAGTCCTCGTTATTTTTATCTCCTTGATAATTTTGATATACATTCTCCAGGGCTCTTCGTATTATTAGATTATAACGATAATTTTGATCATATATAATATCACGTCCTGCCAATCCCGCCTGAGTCAAATAATAAACATATTTTTTTTGTTGTAACGAAAGCTGATCAAAACCGGGAATTTGGTAGCGTAATATCTTAATGTCGGCAAACTGTTCGGCTACATAATCAAATTCATTTTGAACTTCTATGACCTCAGTTACATCAGAAGTTTCTTTTTTCGATTCTGTACATGAATGTAATAGAATGCTAATTAATATAACACTTAATATAAGTTTGAATTTCATGTGAAATTTATTTTTAATTGAAGATCAAAATTAACCAAAAACATCATGCCGGCCAAGTGTTACGTTCATTTAAAATAGGGTTTAACAAATGAGTTTATATTTATTATTTACTTATATTTGATAGGTATAATCAAAAACCGACTCACGATGAAAACCTTAAAATATGTATTTTTAATTATATTAATTGGTATCGTTGCTGGAGCTGTTCACTTAGCCACTTTAGAAGGGGATTTTGATGTGAAACGATCCAGAGTGATTTCGGCCGATCCCACGGTAGTTTTTAACGATTTAAATGACTATAAGAATTGGAAAGACTGGGGGCCGTGGTATGAAGAGGATTCAACTTTAGTTGCAATTTACCCGGAGAATACTGTTGGAGTAGGAGGCTCCTATTCCTGGACAAGTGAGCAGGATGGAGATGGCTCTATGACAACGTTAAAAGTGGTAAGTCCCGAAAGTTTGGATCAGGAAATAGTATTTATTACCCCTTTCGGGGATATGAAATCTGATGTGTATTGGAAGTTGGAAAAGGTAGATGATGGAACCAAAGTAACCTGGGGGATGAAGGGCAGCATGAGTTTCTTTTTTCGGTATATGACGGAAGATATGAAGAAGGACCTGGGAGCTATGCAGGACAGGGGATTAGAACTCTTAGAAGAAAGTATTCAAAGAAAAATTGATGTATATAGTATTGCAATTGATGGTATCGTAGATTATAGTGGTGGGTTTTATTTGTATACAACAACTTCTACAAAAATAAGTGAAATGAACACTAAATTTCCTGAAATGATGGCAAAAACAGGAGAATTTATAAGATCAAATAATATTCGGACCTCTGGAAGTCCCTTTACATTGTACCATAAATATGATGAGGAAAATGGAACCACAATGTTCTCTGTTTGTTATCCAATTCCCGAAAGGATTATAACACCAAAGGGGAGTGGTATCCTTACCGGATTTATGGAACGGGGAACTTACTTTAAAACCACGTTGACAGGAAGTTATAAAAACTCGAATAAAGCCTGGGAAAAAGCGATGATTGAAGTTGAAAATCTAATGGATTATGTTAGCTTTGAAAATAGCGAACCCTTTGAAGTATATGTGAATAACAGTTTGACAACACCAAACCCTGCTGAATTAATCACAGAAATTTATATACCTGTAGTCAGAGTTCCACTTAAGTAAAACCCAGATTACAGCTCCTGATGTCTGAAACAGTTTGTAATATGGTCATTAACCATACCGGTAGCTTGCATATGTGCATAAATAACAGTAGAACCAACAAATTTAAAACCACGTTTTTTTAGGTCTTTTGATAGTTTATCAGAGAGTTCTGTAGTGGCAGGAATTTCGTCCATGCTTTTCCATTTGTTGTTAATAGGTTTATGGTTTACAAAGCCCCAAATATATTTTGAAAAAGAACCAAACTCTTTTTGAATGTCCATAAATACTTGCGCATTACTGATCGTTGCCCTTATTTTTAATTTATTTCTGATAATTCCTGCATTATTTATGAGTTCTTCAAATTTGTTTTCGTCATAATTGACTATTTTTTTATAATCAAAATTGTCTAAAGCCTTTCTGAAATTTTCTCTTTTTCGTAAAACTGTTATCCAACTCAGACCGGCCTGAAAAGTTTCCAGAATAAGAAACTCAAAGAGTTTATCATCTTCATAAACAGGTACTCCCCATTCTGAATCGTGATATTCAATATATAAGGGGTCTTTTGTGCTCCAGTCACATCTTTTTTTATCCATTTTTAATAGTTGATTCTTTAATATAGTTTATGTTTCTATCCTTTAAATAATTGATCACAAATTGAAAACATGCTTCGTGCTTACCAACCAATTCAGGAGGAAAAACACCTTTTTCGATAAATATGTTTTCAATAATAAGGTTTGCCGCAGCAGTTGCCGTATAACCTGTTGTTCTGGCCATAGAAGATGTTTGGGTTGTCTCATCATACACGTCGTAGAGGCAGTAAATTATTTCCACTGTTTTTTCGTCAGAATCAACACCTAAAATAGATATTCTCATGATGGTTAGTTCTTCTTCGGTTTCTCCTAGGCGCCATTCATTGAATAAAATTTTACTGGTAAATTCTAACGGAGAAAGAGAGATACCATTTATTTCTATGCTTTTTTGATCAAAAAAACCACTTTCTTTCAGTACTCGAATGTATTCTACATGGCCCGGATATCGCAAGGTTTTCTCTTTCATATTTGGTATATGAGGCATGGTGAAAATTAAGGATCGCAAACCATCTGAATTAAAAGATTCTAGAGTGCCAACTTTATCAAATTCTATTAATTCGACATCACTTAGAGCTTCACGTATGATCACTTTTCCATTTTCAATATATCTCGCCGGACGTGTATATTCTTCAATGACATCAACTGGTGAAAACGGTGCTTTATAACTAAAGGGCCATTTCCTGGTTTTTGGTAAACCCCCAACCAGGCATTCAAAATCTGTAATATTAAACTGCTCGTTATAATAGCCCAAAATGATATTTCCCATTCCAGGAGCAACTCCACAATCTACAATGGCCGTAACATTATTTTGTTTTGCCAATTCGTGCAACTCTAAGGCGTTTTCAGGAAAAAATGAAATATCAACTACATTCTTTTTTGCTTCTATAATTGTTCTTAATGTCTTATATCCAAGAAATCCGGGAACGGCACACAAAACGAGATCAAACGGATCGATTGCATTTTTTAATTCAATTTCATTGGTAACATCAAGACAAAGTATACTCAATTCTTTGTTTTTTTCTTGCAATTTAATTAGTGTATTATTACTGATATCGGAAACGGTAACATGGTGGTCTTTAGATAAGTCTATGGCCATCGCGCTGCCCACCATTCCACTTCCAAGAACTATTATATTTTTCACTTGTTTAAATTTTAAAAATTATATATTGAGAGGTCGCTCCCCTGGACTTATCTTTTTGAACAAACAATTCGCCCAATTTGGATTAGCGTCTTTGCATTTAATTTTTAATGGTCTCTGAGAGGAGATCTATTCTAATTAATCCGAAAAGTACAAAATAATTTAGAGTATTTTTGAAACCCTTTTATTAAACTATGGATCAGATTAAGAAAGAATTAATTATAGCATGTAAGAAATTTGTTGATGACAAATTTCAAACTGTGGAAACGATAATGATGTCAAATCAGGTTGCATTGCAATCGGAAACTAAAAGTTCGGCAGGAGATAAACACGAAACCGGCAGAGCTATGTTGCAATTGGAAATGGAAAAGGCTTCGTTACAATTGGAGTCTGTGAATAAAATGAAAGAGACTCTGGGCAAAATAAATTTTCATTCAATTTCTGATATTTCAAGGTTGGGAAGTTTGGTTATCACTTCTTCAGGTAATTTCTTCTTAGCAATTAGTGTTGGGGAGATTGAAATAGCAAAAAAAGTATATTATGCAGTTTCATTGTCCTCACCTATAGGAAAGCAATTGTTGGGAACAAAGGAAGGCGACGAAATTCGCCTTAATGGAAAACTATTCATGATAAAAAAGGTTTGTTAAGGATACTGTTTAAGAAAAAAATATAATCATGGGGTTTTGGTTATTATCACTATTTTTGATTGAAGTATTTAAATGAAAAAAATGAAAAATAAACTATTTCTTTTGCTAATTTTCTTTTCTATTATATATGAACCGGTCCATTCTCAGGATGATGTTAATTTATTTAATTACTGGAAATTTTATTCAGATGCGCAGAATTCTCAGTACAAAACTTCTAGTTCGATAGCTTTTAAACAAATTAATGAACGAAAGGAATTGATATCACAGTTGCATTCAAAAGGTGATTATATTCAACGGCAAGAAGAAGTTAAGAAGAAATTATTACGTCTTATGGGATCTTTTCCTAATAAAACACCATTGAATGCAAGTGTTACTGGAGTAATCAAGAAAAAGGATTATCGTGTGGAAAAAGTGATCTATGAATCTATTCCCGGATACTATATTACCGCTTCCTTATTTTTGCCTAAAAACCGAAAGGGTAAAACACCAGCTGTAATATATGCCAGTGGACATACCACAAACGGATTTCGTAGCGAAACCTATCAACATATAATTATTAATCTGGTAAAAAAAGGGTTTATTGTTTTAGCTTTCGATCCTGTTGGACAGGGAGAAAGATTACAATATTATAGTAAAAAAGAAGGTAAATCTCCTTTCGGTCCAACTATTGAGCATTCTTACCCGGGATCACAATGCTATATTTCCGGTTATTCTCCTACGAAATATTTTGTTTGGGATGCAATTCGAAGTGTTGATTATTTACTTTCAAGGAAAGAAGTGGATCCTAATAGAATTGGGATGACAGGAAGGTCTGGAGGAGGTACGCAAACGGCCTATGCTGCCGCAATAGATGACAGGATATTAGCAGCTGCACCCGAATGTTTTATCACAAGTATGGAATATATATTGAAATCAATTGGGCCGCAGGATGCTGAACAAAATCTTTTTCATATGATTAGTGAAGGTATTGATCATGCAGATCTTTTGGAAGTCAGGGCACCTAAGCCGGGATTAATGATCACTACGACCCGTGATTTTTTTAGTATTCAGGGAGCCAGAGAAACCTACAATGAAATTAAGCAATTCTATAAAGGTCTGGGAGGTGAAGAGTATATAAATATGGTTGAAGATGATGATGTTCATAAGTCAACAAAGAAGAACAGAGAAGCGATGTACGCTTTTTTTCAAAAGTATCTTAATAATCCGGGAAGTTCAATTGATCTCGACGTGGAAATTATTGCAGAGAAGGAATTATGGGCTACGGAGACCGGGCAATTGGCTAATACTTTGAATAGTGAGACACTCTATTCTTTAAACAAAAAAGTTGTAGAAAACCAAATATCAAGATTAGATTCCTTAAGATCAATTGAAGATTTTGAAGGACGCTCTGTTACCGTAATTGAAGAAGCCAAACGATTGTCAGGGTTTGAGTACCCAAAAATTTTCGGATACCCAATATTTTCAGGTCGTTTTCTAAAAAAAGATCATACACTTGATAAGTACTTAATTCCAGGAAGCGGTGATTATGTTCTCCCCGTGGCCGTCTTAAGGCCACTTGAGAAAAAGAATAATAAAGTGGTACTCCTATTGGATGAACAAGGAATGCAACATGCGGCGAATGAAAATGAATTGATGCAGTCATTGTTGAGTCAGGGTTTTAGTGTATTGCTTTTTGACGTTCGAGGCATTGGTAGTTTGGGCCCGGGTTATTTGAAAGGAGATGCCTATATTGATAATACATCATTTAATCAGTGGTTTACAGGAATTATAACAAATAAGTCAATTGTTGCAATGCGAGCTGAAGATATTATGAGAGTTGTAAATTTTGCTCAAACCGAAATTGAAGAAATAGAAGCCATCTCTGCAATCGCCATTGGTGCAGTTGGTAGTGAGATGCTGCATGCAGCAGTTTTTGAAGATACTATTGAAGAAGTATGCTTGATACAACCATTTTTAAGTTTTTCAGATATTGCACTTAGCAATGAGTATAGAGCAGCTTTTATTCCATCTACCGTTGCCGGGGCAATTGAGAAATATGACCTTTCGGATCTCCTGGCAGCACTTTGCCCAAGAAAAATACTCATTGTTAACCCATTATCAGCCAAAGGAGAATTCGAAAATAAAGAAATAAGTTATTTAACTTATCCAATGAATGTATTTTCAAAAGAAGGTGTTAAGGAGAATTTCAAGTACTTTATGGAAAATGAAGGTCGATCTGTTAATGAAGAAATTATACAATGGTTGAATAATTAATATTTAGAACCCGATCAGTTCTTTAGTTTTGTAGAACTACTTTTTTAATAGTTGTATTCAGGTCTTCATACCCCATATTATAAAGAATAAAACTGAAAATGTCCGTATATAGATCAATAGTTTTTGAAACAGGAGTTCCGGCTCCGTGACCCGCATTTGTTTCAATCCGAATTAAAACAGGGTTATCGCCGGTCTGTTTCGCTTGCAACTCAGCAGCATATTTAAATGAATGTGCGGGAACTACTCGATCGTCATGATCACCTGTTGTAATCAAAGTTGCAGGGTAATGTACACCTTCTTTTACGTTATGCAGAGGGGAATAGCTCTTTAAATAATCAAACATTTCTTTACTTTGCTCCGAAGTGCCGTAGTCATAGGCCCAACCGGCTCCAGAAGTAAACTTATGGTATCTTAACATATCTAATACCCCTACAGCAGGAATTGCAACTTTCGCTAAATCCGGTCTTTGAGTCATCGTAGCGCCTACCAATAACCCTCCATTTGATCCTCCAAAAATTGCTAAATTATCACTTGAAGTATATTTTTTTTCTATTAAATATTCTCCGGCAGCTATAAAATCATCAAAAACATTTTGTTTTTTCATTTGTGTTCCTGCGTCATGCCATTCCTTGCCATATTCTCCTCCTCCTCTTAAATTTGCAACTGCATAAATTCCACCTTGCTCCATCCAAATAGCTTTTATTATGCTAAAAGAAGGGGTTAAGCTAACATTAAACCCACCATATCCATATAAAATTGTAGGAGTTTTTCCGTTTAACTCCATTCCTTTTTTATAGCTGATGAACATAGGAACTTTTGTCCCATCTTTAGAAGTGAAAAAGACCTGTTTGGTTTGGTAATCCTCAGAATCAAAATCAATCTTGGATTTTTTATAAAGTACTTTTGAACCTTTTTTTTGGATTAAAACTATAAATACTTGAAGGGGTTGTGTAGTTAGAGAATGTGAAATACAATTTTTCATCTTCTCTTCTTCCACTAAAACCGCTTGCAGTTCCAATACCCGGAAGTTCTATTTCACGAATCAACTTACCCTTTTTGTCATACTGTTTAACCTGTGAAATGGCATCTATCATATAATCCGCAAAGAAGAAATTCGATCCGGTTGTAATGCTTAAAACATTTTCTGTCTCAGGAATAAAATCTACCCAATACTCAGGTTTTAAATTATTAATATCAACGGTTATAACTTTCTTATTTGGAGCATTTAAATCAGTAGAAATATATAGTAAATTATCATCAGCATCAATAATGGAATTATCACTGTCAAAATTATCCATAATTGTTTTTAATTCACTATTTAAAATTGACAAGTCTTTTATATACAGTTCATTACCTGCTGATGAGCTTGCAGCACTAATTACTAAAAATTTTTGATTTTCGGTGACATAACCATCTACATAGCGTCGTTTTTTTTCTAAACCAAAAATAACTTTATCTTCTTTTTGATTTGTTCCTAGATGATGATAATATAATTTATGCAGATCTGTTTTGGCAGAGAGTACACTTCCTTTTGGTTTATCATAGCTTGAATAATAAAAACCTTCATTTTTATACCAGGATATGGTACTAAATTTCACATCTTTTATAGTATCCTCTAATATTTCTTTACTGATTGCATCCAAGATGATAATTTTTCTCCAATCTGAACCGGCTTCTGAGATGGAATAAGCAACTTTAGTACCATTCTTACTAAATGAAACAGCCCCAAGTGAAGTTGTACCACTCTTAGAAAAATTATTAGGATCTAAAAATATCTTCGGGGCTTCATTTCCCTTTTGTCTATACAAAACAGATTGATCCTGTAAGCCATCATTCTTATAAAAATAGGTGTATTCACCTCTAATAAAGGGAGCGGAGTACTTCTCGTAGTTCCATAATTCTGTTAGTCTATTTTTGAATTTATCTCTAAAGGGTATTTGCTCTAAATAATTAAAAGTAACATCATTTTCACTTTTAACCCATTGTTCGGTTTCTTCAGATCTATCATCTTCGAGCCATCGATAAGGGTCTTTTATGTCGGTATTAAAATAGGAATCAACAGTGTCAACTTTTTTTGTTTCAGGATATTTTATGTTCATTTCTGAGTTTTGGGCATTTACCTGTAGAAGAATAAATAATGCGATCAGATAAATTATATTAATTGGGGATACTTTGTTCATGAATTTATTATTTAGCAAAAACAACATGTTTTTGTTTCAGAATTCACTTTTAATTTTAGTTTAACGCATTTACACTTCCTATTTTTCCCGGTAAAAAATGCTTTAAAGTCGCCTCAATTCCATTTTTTAAAGTCATGGTTGATGAAGGGCATCCATTGCAAGCGCCTTGTAAAATAACATTTACTTCTTTTGTGTCTTTTATGTAAGATAGAAACTGAATATTTCCACCATCACCGGCTACAGCAGGTTTGATATGCTCTTCCAGAATGGCAATTATTTGTTTGGAGATATCATCATTAGTTTGTTGATACTCTTTTGAATTGTTAGTGTTCACTACTTTATGCTTGTAATTTTCTGAAACAACTCTTCTGTTACTTTGTAAATATTCTTTAATAAAGTCCCTAATTTCTGTATTGATTTCAAGCCAATCTACATTTTCAGTTTTCATAATAGAGATATAGTTGTCTGAAATAAAAACCTCTTTCACAAAAGGAAACTCAAAAAGTTCTACAGCAATAGGAACGTCTCTGGCATCTTGACGACTCAATACCTCTATGTTTTGTGCACTAAGTAATTTGTTTGTAACATATTTTTGAACATTCGGGTTAGGGGTACTTTCTGCATATACTTCGATTACAGGTGTTTTGGTTTCTATATCGAAAATAGATTCATTGGTGCTGGTATAAATCACTAGCATTTCTTTTATTTCCTCTTGCACATCTTCCCATTCTAAAGTATCAAATTTTTCAATTGCAATAAAATTTGCTGTAATAAATACTTTTTTTACAAATGGAAAATGAAACAATTGCTGTACCAGATTTGAATTACTGGCATCATCGATTGAATTGTATTCAAAACTATTTTGGGTGATTATTTTTTCAAAAATAAATTTAATAATAGCTTCATTACCGGTGTTCTCAATTCTAATTTCTGACATTGTAAATGATTTATTTTTTGGCAAATTTACGAAAGAATATTGTCTATTTTTGAATTTAATAATAAATATAAATACGAAGTATGATGATCATTAGAGAATTAAATGGAATAAAACCACAGTTTGGCAAGGAATGTTTTCTAGCGGAAAATGTTGTTGTTGTTGGAGAGGTTACAATGGGAAATGAATGTAGTATTTGGTATAATGCAGTTATAAGAGGAGATGTCCATTATATTAAAATGGGAAATAAAGTAAATGTACAGGACGGAGCAATAATACATGCAACCTATAAAACCTCTCCTACTAATATTGGGAATAATGTTTCTATCGGCCATAATGCAATTGTTCATGGATGTACAATACATGATAATGTACTTATAGGAATGGGGGCTATTATTATGGATGATTGTGTCGTAGAGAGCAACAGTATTATCGCGGCGGGTGCTGTAGTGACGAAAAACACGATCGTAAAATCAGGCTCTGTTTTTGCCGGTACACCTGCTAAAAAATTGAAAGATATAAGCGAAGAGCTGATTTCCGGTGAAATTGAAAGAATTGCTAATAATTATGTAAAATATGCAAACTGGTATAGATAATTTTTTTCAATTTACCTTATAAAAAAAACCAATCCGAATAAGATTGGTTTTTTATGAGAGATAAAATTGTTCTATTTATTGTAGACCAAGTTTCGCTTTTACAGCAACTAATAAATCTTCACCTTCAAATACGATCAGCCCTTTCCCTGGTGATGAATCCATAACATATTGGATGCCCTTTTCCGCTGCCACATCTTTTACCGCTTGTTGTGCCTTTTCAACAATTGGTTTTAATAGATCGAATTGCTTTTTTTTGAATTTCTTGCTGTGCAGTTTGACCATACTTTTCAATTTTTTGTTGTAAGCTTTGAACTTCCTGTTGTCTTTCCTGATTTTTTATATCAGTTTGCGTTGGCGCTTCAGCATCATATTTTTTTAATTTTGCCTGTAGTGCAGCCATTTGCCCATTATATTCATCTGCATAAGTCTGTTGTACTTTCTTCAGTTCATCTTCCATTGCCTTTGTTTCCGGCATCGCTAATAATAACTGCTCACTGTCAATATGTGCAATTTTTTGAGCTTGTATTGTATTGAAAGCTGAAAATAGTATGATTGCTACGAATAATTTTCTTAATGATTTCATTTTCTTAATAATTTGTTTAAATAATTTTTTTGTTTTTACTCTCTATTAGTTGTTATTTTCTATCTTTTCTTCCCTTGCTTTTTTACGTTCTTCTATTTCCTTTAATTTTGCTGTTCTTTCATCATTAGCCACTTTTCTTAAGGAATCTCTAACGCGAATTCTCGCTTCTTGTTGTGCCTTAATTTTTGCTTTAAGAGCTTCTCTTTTTGCGAATCGATCATCTATTTTTTGTTGTTCTTTAGTTTTTTGTTCCGAAACAGGTTCTTCCTCTGATTCCACATTCTCTTCAACGGCTTCGGTCGAATCTATATTTTGGGATTCCGGATCCTCGGGTTCTGTTCCATCTACTGCTGCTAAGCGTTCGATCTTCCTGTCCTCTACCGCTTTTCTTTTTCTATTCTTAACAATACTATTTAAAACTAGCTCACTAATATCGTACTTCTTATTAGTGTATAACATAATTAAATCAGATGATTTATCAAAAACGATATCAAACCTTTTATTGGCACTGATGGTCTGTATTGAGTTGTACACCTGATCCTGTATGGGTTTAGCCAACTGCTTTCTCATTTGAAACAAGTCGCCAGTTGGTCCAAAAAAAGCCATTTGTAATCTTTTTAACTCTTTTTCTTTGATCAAAATGTCTTCTTCACGCTCTTGAATTAATTCATTTGTGAGCAATGGTTTTTCGTTACTTAAATCTGTTTTAAGTGTATTTATTTCATTGGTGAGAACATCTAATTTTAATTGCCAACCTTTAACTTTTGAATCTAGTCTTGATTGAGCTGCCACATATTCCGGTATGTTTTCAAGAATATAATTCATATCAACATAAGCAATTCTTTGTCCTTTTTGAGCAAAAGAATTACAACTGATAAAAATTAATATTACTATTAGAACTTTCTTCATTTTTTCATCACCCATTGTTAAAAAATCACCTCAACATAATTTTGGGACAAATATACTAATTTAGCTTAGAATTGTTGCCCAATTATAAAATGGGTTTGCCATCCAGAAATTTGATTAGTTCCTGGTATTGTGTCAAATCCATATCCAAAGTCAACTCCCAATAAGCCAAACGCAGGCATAAAAACTCTCGCCCCAACTCCTGCCGCTCTTTTTAGATCGAAAGGGTTATAATTTTGAAATTCCTTCCAGGAATTACCTCCTTCTACAAAGGTCAGAGCATAAATAGATGCCGTAGGTTTTAAGGAGATAGGATATCGTAACTCAAAAGAAACTTTATTATATATTGTACCTCCCGTAATTGGCGATAAACTTGAATTAGGATACCCTCTAAGGGCAATTACCGTCCTGCCATCAAATTGACCATTTGCCAATCCATCACCTCCTACATAGAACCGTTCAAAAGGAGGAGCACCAATGTCATCATTATAAGCTCCTAAATAGCCCATTTCACCCAATGTCATTAATGTTAATTTGCCAATAACAGAAGTGTACCATTTACCAGAAAAATTAACTTTATAGAACTCGAGCCATTCATATTTCTCCTCATCCGGTATATTAGTATAATCCTTATCATTAAAATAAGAATAAGGTGGAGTAAATTTAAGTCCAATACTGAACTGAGAGCCTTGTTGAGGAAAAATTGGATTCGGCCCTGCACTGCTTCTTCCTAGAATAACGGAAAAATTAAAGTTATTGGAAGTACCATTACTAAATCTGAATGAAGGTAAAAAATAATTTTTCAAGTTGAATTGTTGGTAATTCAATGATGTGGTTAAGGTAAAGAAATCGTCGGGCCATTTAAGTCTCTGGCTCAGACCTACCGATGCACCAATCACATTCAATCGTTGATCTTTATCAACATCTCTGGTTAGATAATTATAACGAAATTGACTCGAATAGTAAATGGAAAAATTAAATCCTTTTGGCTTTTTTCCACCCATCCAGGGTTCTGCAAAATTGATACTGTAAGTTTTTGAATATTTACTCACCTGTAGTCGCAATCCAACTGTTTGCCCGTCACCTCTCGGAACTGGTTTGTATTCATCGAATTTAAAGAGGTTTCTAACAGAAAAGTTATTGAATGACAGTCCTAAAGTACCAATAAATGTTCCCCCTCCATAACCTCCTTGAAGTTCAATTTGACTGGATCCTTTTTCTGCCAAACTATATTCTATATCAACAGTTTTATCCGTGTGATTTGGTCTTACATCTGGTACAATTGCTTCGGGGTCAATATATCCTAACTGACCTAGTTCACGAATTGTACGTACAATATCTTGTTTGCTGAATAATTCTCCCGGCTTGGTTCTGATTTCTCTGAAAATTACATGATCATTCGTAACATCATTCCCAACCACAGTAATTTTTCTAAAAGTTGCCGGTTCATCTTCTACAATTCTTATTTCCAAATCAATGATATTATTATCTGTACTGGTCTCGACAAGATTTACGGAAGAAAATAGGTATCCATTATTATAATAAACGTTCGATATGTCCTCTGAATCAGGTGAGCCATCACCATTTACTCTTTCATTTAATAGCTTTCCGTTATAAGTTACTCCTTCTTCAATTCTCAAAATATTCTGCAACTGTTGATCTGTAAAAACAGCATTACCTAAGAAACTAATTGTGCCAAATTTATAACGTTCACCTTCATTTACGGTAATGTCTAAATTAATTGTATTGTCGTCATTCCAGGAGATGGAATCCTTTACTATAAGTGCATCTCTAAAACCTTTTTCTTGAAATTTTTCAACAACTCCTTTAAGCTCTTCTTCGTATACATCCTTTACAAATTTTGAAGAGGTGAACATACTCAGTATTCCTTTTTTTGTAATAGATTTCTCTTTCGTTTTCTTCAGAACCTTTTTTAATTTTTTATCAGTTAGGGCCTTATTATTATGAAAAGTTATGTTCTTGATCTTTATTTTATTTCCTTTATCTATTAAGATCAGTGCATCCTGGGTATTTACTTGAGAGGTGTCTTTTTTAGTGGAAATAGTAACTTTGGTTTTCAAAAACCCTTTCTCTCTATATTTGTTAACTATTTGATTCCTGGTGGTAGTAATTAGATTTTCTGTAAGCATCGATCCGCTCTGAAATTCTATTTCTTTTTCAATTTCTTCAATTTTCGATTTTTTAACACCCTTAATTGTCAAGGTGCCAACACGATCTAATTCGGTTACGCTGATCTCTAGATAGATAGTATCTCCATCAATTTTTGTCACATAAACCTCGACATTGCTAAAGAGCTTTGAGCCCCATAATTTTTTGATAGCTGCTGATAATTTATCTCCTGGAATTTTTATTAATTGTCCGGTGTTTAAACCTGAAAATATCAATATGGACTGCTCTGAAATTGTTCTTATTCCATCGACAGTAATTCCTCCTAAAACGTATTTTTTATTTTTTTCAATCTTTATAGGTTCTGATACTTTGGTACTTTCCGGAATTGTATCCATTACTTTAACAACCGGTGGCAAAGTATCTTGATATTTTTCATTTTTTGGAGTTGAAATCATATCCTGATTTACGGGAAATATCGTATCTGTTTTCTGAGCATTTTTTGGGATGGTATCGGATACCTGATTTGTTGAATATATCGAATCCTTGACAGTCTCATCTTGGGGTGCTGCAAACATATCTCGATTTACCTGAAATATAGTATCTGCAACTTTACTATCGCTAGGAACAGTGTCTTTAACCCTTTGTACACTGGTAGAATCTTGATTTTTTGTATCTTCAGAAGTGATTTTCTGAGCATTTCCGGTTACAAAAGACAAGACTAAAATTAGGGGTAAAATACAGATTTTCAGCTTATTGAATATCGTTATCAATTTGTTCACTTGTTTTTCCAAATCGTCTTTCTCTTCTTTGATAATTTAATATCGCTTCGTAAAAATCTTCTCTTCTAAAATCGGGCCACAATACATCAGTAAAGTATAATTCGGCATAAGCAATTTGCCATAATAAGAAATTACTGATACGTTTTTCACCACTCGTTCGTATCAAAAAATCAACGACGGGCAAAGTAAATGTATATAAATGACTATTTATAATTTTTTCATCGATTTCTTCGATTTTGAATTCATTATTAACAATTTTTTTAGAAATAATCTTAACGGCATTAACAATTTCTTCTTTGGCACCATAATTTACTGCTAAAGTCAGTGTTAATCCGCTATTGTTAATTGTATTTTCTATAACTTCTTTGAGTTCTCTCCGGGCTTTTGCCGGAAGGCCTTCGATATTTCCAATTGCCTGTAGTTTGACATTGTTTTTTTGAAGAGTTTTTAATTCTCCTTTCAGAGACTTTACGAGTAAACTCATTAGAACATTTACCTCAGATTTTGGTCTGTTCCAATTTTCTGTAGAAAAAGTATATAAGGTTAGAGCATCGATACCTATCTCGGCTGCCGCTTCAACCGTTTCTCTTACCGCCTTAACTCCATTTTTATGACCGTTAATTCTTGACAAGCCCCTTTTTTTCGCCCATCTGCCATTGCCATCCATAATTATGGCAACATGCTTGGGCAAGCAATTGGTTTTTATTTTGGCTTTTAAATTCATTGATTTATCAAAATTTCCCGGTATAACATCCTTCTCTTCCAAATGCAAAGACCAATGTTATTCCGGTAAATACATACCAATCATTATCGTTAGGGTTTATTTGAATATTATCGCTGTTTTCATCATATGGATATCCGTCAATATCATCTTTAAATGTATATCTGAAAGAAGTTTCAAACCCAATCCCAATATTTTGCGCTAATTTCATTTTATAACCTACACCAAAAGGCATGGTAAAATTATAGGTCCGACCTGAAACAAAAGTACCATAATTAACTACACCTGCCTCCAATAAAATGTAGGGTGTGTTTGTATAACCAATTTTGGATAGATTATATTTAAAGAAATTAAATTCAATTCCAACCACCAGTTCATGAATGCTATTTGAAAAACTTAGATCTCTGTATTTTCTAAATGAATTATTAGATTGAGCATCATCACCAACAATTTTGGAATAGGTGTAATTTGCTCTGATGGAATATCTGGGGTGCATATTCCATTTGTAAACAGCTCCAACCGCATAACTATTAGGGTATATCCAGTTTGTTCGCCCAATATCACCAATATAATTGCTGCCTCCTAAGAACACACCAACTTCATTGATTTGACCAATCGCAACACTTGTAAATAAAATAAATGTTATTACGAATAACTTTTTTTTCATCATAAAAAATAATTTGCAAATATAAAAAAAATACACCCTCATTCAATTGAATTGAATGTCCTTTTTTGATTAACAGATTTTTAAGTGTAAAATTGTGCTATTCAGAGTATATTTAATTGCGTTTATCCTCACCCCAAAACAATTTTTCTCGAAGTGTTTTTATAAATGACTGGTCGTTCAACTGAACAGTTTTAATCGTGAAATTGCATTTATCAATATAAATTTCATCATCGTTAGATACTGTGGTTTGCCTGGAGTCTAACGAGAGAAGTGCCTCATGCTCTCGACTATCCACTTTTAATACAATTTTAGTTTCATCGGGAATAACCAAGGGACGAGCAATTAAACTATGCGGTGCAATAGGCGTAATTACAAGATTTTTTGAAGATGGAGATATTACCGGCCCTCCGCAACTTAATGAGTATCCTGTTGACCCTGTTGGTGTTGAGATAATTAATCCATCTGCAAAATATGTTGTAAGATATTCCTCATCCAGGAAGGTGGTAATCGCAATCATAGAAGCAGTATTCTTTCTGAGAACTGTTATTTCATTCAAAGCAAAGTTCAACTCCTCCAGATCCTTATTTTTATTTTTGGTCGTTGCACTGAGAAGTGTACGCTCTTTAATGATATATTGCTTATTTAAAATTAATTCTATTGAGTCGGATAATTTTTCTTTTGGAATTGTTGCTAAAAACCCCAATCTTCCGGTATTTATTCCAATCATTGGAATGTTTGAGTCACGAACAAAAGAAATAGATCGCAAAAAAGTACCATCTCCACCTACACTAAAGAACAAGTCATATGAACTATCTAAATCTTTATAAGAATCAAAAGTATTGTACTTTATTTTTGGATTAGATTCAATATAAAAATCAAAAAACTTTTTTTCAAAGACAATGGTCACTTTATTTTTGATTAATAAATCAGCCAATAAATCGATATATTTTTTCGTAGTCTCATTATTAGACTGTCCATATACTCCAACCTTCATATTAAAAGTTCAAAATCTTAAATGTTTAGGTATTTTTGCAAATAGTTTGACCGATCATTCAATTCTTCCAAATATTTGTCTTTCTCAAATTCGTTCAAAATGTTATAGTTATATCTTCTAAATGAGTTCAGTGTATTATTAATATCATGAGGACTTAATTTTAAAGTTATTTGAACAACATCATTTTCAATTTTTGACACAAATGCACCAAACAATGTAGCTTTATTTGATTCAATTATTTGAGAGAGTTCACTAAACGAATACTCATTAATATTTTTTGATACTACAAAAATAATACCTTCTTCATGTATAAATGGGGTACATTTAAAAATACTTAAAAAATCGTCTAACTCATAATATCCAAGATATCTTTTCCTGGCATTCAAAACTGGAATCAAATTTGTATTGTACGTTGCAAAATATTCTAAAACTTCAAACCAGTTTACTGATTCTGACGTGTAAAATGGTTGTAATTGATTTTTAAAATTATTTAATGTCTTATTTTCAAGTTCCACGTATTCAATATCTTGTCTTGCTATAGATCCGCAAAAAATATTATTATCAAAAACAGGAAGGTGAGAATGTGGGCATTTTGAGAAAATGGTTTTAACATGAGAAATCTTATCTTCCAACCTCAAGGGTTTAACGTCATTAGATATGTAATCAATGGTTTGCATAAAACTGTTTAACAAAGATAAATTAAAGCCATAAAACCGTAATTTTGTTGCCTGACGTTAATTATCTTTTTGTAAAGATATAATATCTTTTTTATAATTTTTAGATTGAATAAATCCATTTATATAAAAAACTAATACAACTATTTAGGATGGCAAAATTAAGTGTAAATATAAATAAAATAGCGACTCTGAGAAACGCAAGAGGGGGTAATACTCCAAATTTAATACAAGTGGCAATAGATATCCAAGAATATGGTGCTCAGGGAATTACAATTCATCCCCGACCGGATGAAAGACATATTAGATATCAAGATGCATTTGATCTTAAGCCAAATGTAAAAACTGAATATAATATCGAAGGAAATCCGATTCAGAAATTTGTGGATCTAGTGATTAAAATTAAACCAACCCAGGTAACTTTAGTACCCGATGCAATTGATGCCATAACTTCCAATGCGGGATGGGATGCAGAGAAAAATCAAAGTTACCTGAAAGAAATGGTGGAGGAATTTCATCGTCATGAAATTAGAACATCTATTTTTATGGATCCTAATTTGCAACAAATAGAGCATGCCGCAAATACCGGTACGGATAGAATAGAGTTATATACTGAGGACTATGCAATTCAATATGGCCTTGGAAATAAAAAATGTGCTGAACCCTATATTAATGCTGCGAAATTGGCTCATAAACTGGGGCTTGGTATAAATGCGGGTCATGATCTAAGTTTAGATAATTTGAAATATTTTGCGAATGAAGTTCCAAATTTATTAGAAGTGTCCATTGGACATGCGCTAATTTGCGAATCTCTTTATTTTGGATTAGAGAATGTGGTAAACATGTATTTGCAAAAATTGGAATAATGGAAATATTACATTCTTTAATTTTAGGTAAGGGAGAACCTCTAATAATATTACATGGCTATCTTGGAATGGGCGACAATTGGAAAACTCTTGCGAATAGATTTTCTGTTGATTATGAAGTCCACCTTATTGACCAAAGAAATCATGGAAGAAGTTTCCATACCTATGATTTTAGTTATGATCTGATGGTGGAGGATCTGATGGTTTATCTGCGCCATCATGGATTGAAAAAAATTTTCATTTTAGGGCATTCTATGGGCGGTAAAACAGCGATGTTATTTGCGGTTAACTTTCCGGAAATGATCGGTAAATTAATCGTTGCGGATATTGCACCGAGATATTACCCACCCCATCATGAGCTAATTTTAAAGGCGCTCAATTCCGTAGATCTTTCAGTGGTGAAATCAAGAGATGATATTGGCAAAATTTTAGAGAATTTTATTCCGGAGGATAGTATTAGGCAGTTCTTGATGAAAAATGTTTATCGCAGATCAAAGAATGAATTCGCTTTTAGAATTAACCTTGAAAGCTTGACCGATCATAATGATGAGATTGGTGATGGTTTACCAAATTTCAGTCAATTTTCGGGAAATACTTTATTTCTAAAGGGTGAAAACTCTGGCTATATTTCGATCAATGATAATAACCTCATTAGATCTCATTTCCCTAATAGTAAAATAGTTACAATACCTAATGCCGGTCATTGGCTTCATGCTGAAAATCCGACTGAATTTTATAGAAGTGTTGTAGAATTTCTTAGAAAAGATTAACTTGGCTTTAAAATATATAAATTAATTATTATGAAATTTATTTTAAGAATGCTCCTCAGTGCCGCTGCTGTTCTATTAATTGGAAATTTTCTTGGCGGTGTACATGTTGAAAGTTATACCGTTGCGATACTTGTTGCACTGGTATTAGGATTTTTATTTGCTTTTTTAAAACCAATATTAGTTGTACTGACCCTTCCAATAACTGTTGTTACTTTGGGCTTGTTTCTGTTAGTGATCAATACTTTTCTTATTTTACTGGCAGACAAGGTGGTTTCCGGATTTAGCGTAGATGGATTTTGGATCGCTATGTTGTTTGGTGTTTTATTGTCAATCGCTCAATCATTATTATACTCATTAATGGATGAAAATTAGAGACTTTACGATGTTTATAAACATGATTTAAGTTTTATCTGACTAATTTTAACAAATATTAACTTCGTTATGAGATGATTTGGTATAATGATTGTTATTATGTGATACAAAATTATTAATTTTGCACCCTTATTTTTTTTTAAAAGTTAAATTACAAATAATGAAAATTTCAAAAAAAGACATTGATTCCCTTAATTCGGTTGTTACGATTGACATCAAAGCTGAAGATTATCAAAATAAGGTTGATACTGAACTAAATAATTATCGAAAGAAGGCTAATATTCCTGGCTTTAGACGGGGTCACGTCCCAATGAGTTTGGTTAAAAAACAGTATGGAAAATCTGTGATGATTGATGAAGTAAATAAACTAATTCAAGAATCTTTAAATAATTTTTTAATCGAAGAGAAATTAGATGTATTAGGTAATCCATTGCCAAAGCCAAAGGAAAATTTCTCATGGGAAACTGATGAGTTCACGTTTGAATTTGAAATTGGACTTGCTCCTGAGTTCGAAGTTAATTTAAATCCTAAAAAGGCTATCATATCCTATAAAATTACTGCTGACGCTAAAATGTTAGCTGATCAGATAGGGAATATTAGAGAACAATATGGTAAGATAATTACTCAAGATGTTATCGATGACGAATCTAATATTACAGGGGTTTTCATGAATGAAGAAAAAGAGATTGACAAAAAATCTACTTTTAAGCTGAGTAAGATTAATGGGAAATCTAATATTAAAAAGTTTATAGGTAAAAAAGCCGGAGATGTTATCGAGTTGAAATCCAAGAAATTGTTTATGGATGATCACTTATTGATGAATATTTTGGGAATTTCCCATGATGAAGTACATGATTTTGAAGCTCCTTTAAAATTTACAATTGAAGAAGTGTCGAAAACGGAACTGGCAGAAATGAATCAGGAATTTTATGACAAAATTTTCGGAAAGGATGTTATAAAGAATGAAGAAGAACTTAGAGAGAAGCTTAGGGAAGATGCAGAAAAACAATTTGCCACTCAATCAGATCAGCAACTAATGAATGCAGTTACTGAGAGTTTAATTAAAAATACGAAATTTGACCTGCCGGCTGAATTCCTACAAAAATGGCTGGAAGTAGCAGGTGAAAAACCATTGACGTCTGAGCAGGCAATAGAGGAGTATAAGCGATCTGAAAAAGGATTGCGTTATCAATTAATTGAAAGTAAAATAAGCAAAGAGAACGATATTAAAGTGAGTTATGAGGATTTAAATACATTTGCGAAAAGTTTTATTAAAACTCAAATGGCGCAATATGGCAATCCGAATCCGGAAGAAAAAGAATTGGATGAAATAGCAAATCGTGTGCTGGCCAATCAAGAAGAAGCTAAAAGACTTTCGGATCAATTGATGAACGAAAAATTGTTGACTTTCTTTAAGGAAAATATGAAGCTGAAAGAAAAGAAGATTACCTATGATGAATTTGTAAAAGAGGTATATAAATAAAACAAATTCAGATTTAGAAAATGATAAGCCTCGTTAATTTTTGATAATTGATGAGGTTTTTTCGAACATGAGAACGTCTAGAACCTGGGCATTGTTGAATTCTTGGCCCCTAAAATATAGTATATAATAAATTAAAAATAAGTATATTTACAAACTTAATCATAAAACTTTTTTCATGAATCACCTCAATGAATTTAAAAAATTCGCTGTTAAAGATCAGGGTATTAGCAGTGTCTATGTTGATAAGATAATTAGCAGTGTAACACCATATATTATCGAAGAGCGTCAGTTAAACGTTGCCCAAATGGATGTATTCTCACGTTTGATGATGGATAGAATAATTTTTTTAGGGACAGGTATAAATGATGATGTAGCTAATATAATTCAAGCACAATTATTGTTTTTAGAAAGTGTTGACTCTTCTAAGGATATTTCGATCTATATCAATTCACCAGGTGGAGGTGTTTATGCCGGTTTGGGAATATACGATACCATGCAATTTATAAAACCGGAAATTGCGACCATCTGTACAGGTATGGCAGCCTCAATGGGAGCGGTGCTGATGTGTGCCGGTCAAAAAGGAAAACGTTCTGCTTTACCACATTCACGGATAATGATACATCAACCGATGGGTGGAACTCAAGGCCAAGCATCCGATATCGAAATAACCGCAAGGGAAATACTAAAGTTAAAAGATGAATTGTACGAAATTATTGCCAAACATTCAGGGCAGAAGGTAGCGAAGGTGAATAATGATTCTGATAGGGATTATTGGATGAAAGCAGATGAAGCGTTGAAATATGGAATGATTGATGAAATATTGGTAAGAAAATAACTAGGGATCGGATAGCAATTATTAATAAAATAATATTGGACTGGTCTATACATTATTTGAAATATTCATTTTAAATCGCTATCTTTGAGTGATTTAAATTATTTTGACCAAATTAAATTAGAAGTTATGTCAAAAAAAGAGGAGTTAGAATGCTCATTTTGTAAAAGGAAGAAAGAAGAAACTAATTTATTAATTGCCGGTGTAGATGCACATATTTGTGATAAGTGCATTGAACAAGCACATGGTATTGTTATAGAAGAGACTATCAGTGAACGAAATGAGATCGCCGCATCCGAATTTTTGGTTAAAAAACCCATTGAAATAAAAGATTTCTTAGATGAATATATTATTGGTCAAAATCATGCTAAGAGAGTTATGGCTGTTGCCGTTTATAATCACTATAAACGATTATTACAAAGCCCTAGTACCAAGGAAACAGATATAGAAATCGAGAAAAGTAATATTATTTTAGTTGGTGAAACCGGTACGGGAAAGACATTGATAGCACGGACCATTGCTAAAATGTTGAATGTACCATTTGCCATTGTTGATGCCACCGTACTTACAGAGGCGGGGTATGTTGGTGAAGATGTGGAAACAATATTAACAAGGTTGTTGCAAGCCGCAGATTACAAAGTTGATAAAGCGGAAAAAGGTATTGTTTTTATTGATGAAATAGATAAAATTGCTCGAAAAAGCGATAATCCATCAATAACTCGTGATGTGTCAGGTGAAGGGGTACAGCAAGCTTTATTGAAATTGTTAGAAGGTACTGTGGTTAACGTTCCACCAAAAGGGGGAAGAAAACATCCCGATCAAAAATTTGTTGAAGTTGATACAACAAATATATTGTTTATAGCAGGGGGAGCTTTTAGCGGTATTGACAAAGTGATAAGTAAGAGATTAAATATGCAGGCGGTTGGTTATAGCGCATCTATATCGGATGATAAGATTGATGAAGAAAATTTATTACAATATATCCTTCCAACAGATCTAAAAACATTTGGTTTGATACCTGAAATAATCGGTAGGCTTCCAGCGCTGACCTTTATGAAACCTTTGGATAAAAAAACCTTGCGTTCGATTCTTACAGAACCAAAAAATGCCATCATCAAGCAATATAAAAAATTGTTTGAAATGGATGGAATCGATTTCACTATAGATAACAAGGCTTTAGACTTTATAGTTGATAAAGCCACTGAATACAGGTTAGGAGCTCGTGGATTACGATCTCTTTGTGAAGAGATATTGAATGATGCCATGTTTGAAATGCCTAGTAGTGATGAAACTAAATTAAGAGTATCAAAGAAATATGCTGAAGAAAAGCTTACAAAATCTACCATAAAAAAATTGAAAGCTGTATCCTAATTGGTCGAGAAAAATCAGAGGGAATAATTCGGATTACACAATCGTATTCTAAAAATTAATTTTATTTTATTTTCCTTACAGGGAAATATTCAAATTCCAAAGGAGCCAATGATTTCACGGGAAACAATCGATAAAGTTTTTGAAACTGTACGTGTTGAGGAAGTCATAGGTGATTATGTCAACTTGAAAAAAGCAGGTGCAAACTTTAAAGGATTGAGCCCTTTTGCCGATGAGAAAACACCTTCATTCATGGTATCACCGGTTAAGCAGATTTGGAAAGATTTTAGTTCAGGAAAAGGTGGAAATGCAATTACCTTTTTAATGGAGCATGAACATTATTCTTACCCCGAAGCAATTCGATTTCTAGCTAAAAAGTACAATATTGAAATTGAAGAAACCCAACAAACAGACGAACAAAAAGAGCAAGCTAATGAGAGAGAGAGTATGTATTTGGTTTCGGAATTTGCAAAGAATTATTTTCATGACATCCTTTTAAACTCGCAAAAAGGAAAAGCAATTGGCCTATCCTATTTCTATGAAAGAGGATTTACCGATGAAACTATCAAAAAATTTGAATTGGGATACTCTCTTGATCAGTGGCGTGCATTTACCGATGCTGCTTTAGATAAAAAGTATGCACTTGAATATCTTGAAAAAACAGGACTTACTATTGTTAAGCATTCAGGCCAAGGAGAGAAAAAGGAAACTAAATTTGATCGTTTCAAAGGTCGTATCATGTTTCCCATTCACAGTATGAGTGGAAGGGTTTTAGGTTTTGGAGGAAGAACTTTACTTACCGATAAAAAGGTAGCGAAATATGTAAATTCTCCGGAAAGCGAAATATACCACAAGAGTAAAGTTCTGTATGGCCTCTACCAGGCAAAACAGGATATAGCAAAAGAAGATAATTGTTATTTGGTTGAAGGCTACACTGATGTAATCTCAATGGTTCAGGCCGGAGTTAAGAATGTTGTGGCCTCTTCTGGCACTGCCTTAACATCGGATCAAATAAGACTGATAAATAGACTAACTCCAAACATTACTGTTCTATTTGATGGCGATGCAGCTGGTATCAGAGCTTCTATCCGAGGAATTGATTTAATTTTAGAGCAAGGATTGAATGTAAAGGTAGTTGCCTTTCCGGCAGGTGATGATCCGGATAGTTTTTCCAAAAATAAATCTCATGATGAGATATTGAATTATCTTAAAGAAAACGCCAAGGATTTTATTCAGTTTAAAACTTCTCTCTTATTGGAAGAAACCAAAAATGATCCAATAAAAAAGGCGGAGTTGATCAGAAATATTGTTTTTAGTATTTCTAAAATACCAAATAATATCCAACGAGAAATATACATTCAGGAATGCGCCGTGTTGATGGGCATATCTGAGGAAGTATTATTTAACGAACTCTCACAAAACAGAAAAAAGGAACAACGTGAATCTGCTAGAAATCAGAATGCGTCAAGAACTTCTTTTACCGGGGTTAAAAAGGAAACCAAATTAGTTGAAAAAGTTGATCAATTGTTTACGCTTGAAAAAAAATTAATTGAAATCCTGTTATTGTATGGAAATCAAGAAGTTGATTTTGAGGATTATACTAGCATTGTTGATGAAGAGGGAAATAAAACGATGCAGAAAGACAATTATAGCAGCTTAATTTCCAATGAGATTTATATTCATCTGCAGGATGATGAAATAGAATTTACAAATCCAATATTCTTAAAAATTTATAATGAAATTATACATTATTTAAATCAGGATCAAAATATCAATATTGAATCCTTTACAAACCATCAAAACATTGAAATCGCTACGGCTGTCACAAATATTTTGATGGATGAGGATAAACATATTTTGAGCAATTGGGAACGAAAGAACATCATAGTTAAACCGAAGGATAGGTATTTGTCAAAACTCGTTACTGATGTAATATACAATTTAAGAAGATACCTTATTGAACAGAAGATCGCATCCTTATTGAAAGATTTAAACCCGTCAAACTCAAATGTTGAATTTAATGAAGAACTACGTCAATCTAATATGGAAATGGTTGTAAATTATACCGCATTAAAAAAACTACTGTTTGAAAAATTAAATAGAGTTTTATAAGGACTTTCTTTTTTTTGCGATAACAACCAAATTTAGTTTATAGTTTTTGAAATGAAAAACTATACCAAACAGTGAGATCATCGCTGTGATAATAGAGAATATCAAGCCAATTGTTACTGCAACGGAACTGTCTATTTCCAATAATAGAGAAGCTTCATAAAATATATATTCTCGTATTCCAATTCCTGAAAAAGAAAATATAGAAAGTACAGATGAAATTAAAAAAATTAATATATAGTTTATATAATTTCCATGATTGTCTAAACTCATAATAATAAAAACAACAGAAGCAATTTGTAACAGCTGGACCAAAATAGATATTATTAGGGTCCTGGAATACACATTTAGAAATTTTGGAAGAAAATGTTTTAGGATAATAAAGGAGGTACCAATGATAATAACTATAGAAATAGGAATCAGCCAAAACAATGATCTGTAGGGTAAACTATTATAAGCTAGCAGACTAATTAAAATTCCAATGGCCGTTAAGCCTATAAACCTATCTACGAATACTGCAGACGTTAATGTTTTGACTTCCCACTTGAATTTTTTATTTAGAATAAATACTTTGTATGCATCACCTCCAATTCCTCCAGGAATAAAAAAGTTATAGAACATTCCTATTAAATAAAGATTGTTATTCGATTCTTTAGATAGGTTAAAACCAACTTCATGAAATATAATTAAAAGCCTTTTGGCCGATATCCATTGAGATAATAAAAAACAAATGATTGATAGGATTAAAAAATATGGGTTGACACCTCTTATTGTTTCTAAAATTTCACCAATCGAAATCTTCGTAAAAACAAAGTATAATAGAAAAATACTGATTGCTATTTTAATAAATGTAGATAGTAATTTTTTCCTATTCGTTTTCAATGCTGGTTATTTTTCTTATGTTATAGGGTTTTTTATCCTGAGATTCATAGTAGGTCCTCATTAATAAATCAGCCACAATTCCGATAGTAAATAACTGAATACCTACTAATATTAACAACATTCCAAGAATGAGCAATGGCCTGCTTCCTATATCATTACCCAGTATTTTTAAGATAAACAAGTAGATGTTTATTAGAATTCCCAATACAAAAAATAAGATACCTATATTCCCAAACAGATAAATAGGTTTTTGAAGGTATTTTCGATGAAATAGTATTAATAACAGATCATTAATAACCTTAAATGTTCTACCCAAACCATATTTTGATACGCCGAATTTTCTGGAATGATGCTTTACTTTAACTTCGGTTATTCTGGCCCCGTCGATATGGGCAATAAGCGTAATGAATCTATGTAATTCACCATACAAATTCAGTTCTTTTGCTGTTTCTCGGGTAAATATCTTCAAGGCACAACCATGATCCTGAATCTCTAATTTTGTTGTTTTACGAATAATATAATTGGCAATTTTTGAAGGAAAAGTTCTAATCAAAGAATCCTTTCTTTTTTGCCTAATACCCGTAACAACATCCCAATCCCCTCCAATTAACAAATTTAACATCATTGGAATATCGCTTGGATCGTTTTGCATATCCCCATCCATAGTTATGATATAATCTCCCTTTGCATATTCTATTCCTGCTTGTAAGGCTGAACTTTGTCCATAATTTTTCTTCATTTCGATCAAAACCACCTTTGGATTTTTCATCTCCTTGATTTCATTTCTGGTGTTATCATTGGAATAATCATCAATAAAAATGATTTCATATTTGTATTCCTTAAGTGCGTCTTCAATGGCTTTTGTAAGCAGATCGACATTGCCTTGCTCGTTGTAAACAGGAACAATAATAGAAAGTAATTTGGAAAAATTCATATGTTTAAATAAATTCCAAAATTAGTGTAATTATTTAAATTATAAATTTTATAATATTAAATAAAGTATTTTTACCTAAAATAAAGGAGCCCGTTCAATATTTAAATCTTATATGGAATTATTTTTATCAAAAAAGAATCTATTTTTTTTGTATGCACTTCTTGCTTTAGTCTATGTATCTGGCTTATTTATCCCTTTAATGGAGCATGATTCAGCAGCACACGCCATTATAGCTATGCGTATGTATTTGGAAAATGATTTTATTCATCTCTATAAAGGTGTTGAAGAATATTTGGATAAACCACATATGCATTTTTGGCTCTCGGCCATATCGTATAAAATTTTCGGATTAACACCTTGGGCTTATCGAATACCTGCTTTGCTCTTTACTTTAATTGGAGCATATTCATGTTATAATTTAGCTAAGGAATTATACGGTTCAACAGCAGGTCATATATCTTCATTGATTTTTCTTTCGGCGCAAGCCATTATTTTAGCGAATCACGATGTTCGAACTGATGCTGTTTTAACTGGAGCAAGTATCTATGCAATTTGGCAATTGGTAAAATATATAAATAACGAAAAACTATTGAATGCTGTGCTCGGATCTATAGGATTGGGAGTGGCTTTTAGCACCAAAGGACAACTTGCAATTCTTATGATTGGAAGTGCACTGTTATGTTATGTTATGTATAGTAGAAAATGGAAAGTGGTATGGAATTGGAAAGTACTTGTAGGGATAATTGCTTTTTTAATTGCCTCAACGCCTATGCTTTATGCATACTATCTTCAGTTTGATCTATATCCGGAGAAGATGGTATATGGTCAGAAAAATGTTTCTGGAATAAAATTCATTTTTTGGGATCAAAGCTTCAATAGATTAACAGGCGATGGATTTAATAGCAACAATACTGACTATTTTTTCTTTTTCCACACCTTACTGTGGGCCTTCTTGCCCTGGGCATTTATAACCTATATTGCCATTTTTGACAGATCTAAAGAGCTTATTATAATTAGATTTAAGTATAAAAAAGGAGTAGAATTTTTAACCGTTGGTGGATTTTGGATGGTTATGATCATAATTAATTTGTCAAAATCGAAATTGCCCCATTATATGAATAGTTTGTTTCCCGTTTTGGCTGTTTTATTGTCGGGTTATCTTGTTTATTTATATGAAACTTCAAAATTTAAAAAACTAAGTATTTTATTATATGTACAATATTTTATAATTGGGGTAGGTAGTATCTTGATAATTGTGCTAGTGACCTACGTTTTCCCCGCATCCTATTTAAAGCTTTTATTGTATGCAATTCTATTTTTTACCTTAGTATATTATTTATTCAGGAAAATGGAATTAGCACCAAAAATTGTAGTTGTGTCAGTACTATTTTCAGTATTTGTAAATTTTAGTTTGAACACGCAGTTTTACCCTAGTTTGTTGAGACATCAAGCTGGAATTAATATGATCGATATTATTGATAAGGAAAACATTAACGTAAACGATATTTATATTTTTGAAAAAAGAAATAGTTGGTCTCTTAATTTTTATACTCAAAGACATACGCCTGAATTGGATCTCTCTGAATTGGATAAATATAAAGGAAAATGGCTTTTTGTTTATGATCAAGACATAGATACATTAAGATCCAATAATGTAACTTGGGACATGAGTTATGTCGTACCTCACTATAGAATTACCATGTTAAAATTACCTTTTTTAAATCCTGAAACCAGAAATAAAGCACTAACTAAGGCGTATTTGTTACACTTGAATTAAGATTAGTTTTTGATATTCTCCGGTACTGGACAAATAGGAATTTCAACCATTTTATGTTTATTTGCAAGGTGCAGCCTATTGTAGATTTCAAAAACTTCGCGTTTACGGCCAGTGAAATCATTCGCTGATTTTCCTTTATCACTTTTTTGCATAGCCCATTCTAATTCAGGATAAGAGGCCCCAATTTGATCTTCATCCGTTCTGTCATCGCCCCATAGCCCATCTGTGGGAGGAGCAACAAGAATATCACCATTTATATTTAGATATTTGGCAAGTTCATAAACCTCTGTTTTTAATAGATCGGCAATTGGACTTAAATCTACCCCACCATCACCATATTTTGTGTAAAAACCAACGCCAAAATCTTCAACTTTATTTCCCGTTCCAACTACCAAATATCCATTTAGCGCTGCGAAATAATACAATGAGGTCATTCGCAGCCTTGCTCTTGAATTAGCCAATGACATATATCGGTCTTCTTCATTTTCAACGTCCGGAAATGTCATGACCAAACTATCAAACACCGAAGTTAGATCAACCTTCGTCATAGAGACATTTGAATAGGTTTTTTTTAACCATTGTACGTGGTTTAATGCTCTACTCACCTGACTATCAGCTTGGTGAATTGGCATTTCTAAACATAGAGTTGGCAAATCTGTCTTGGCACATAGTGTAGAAGTAAGTGCAGAATCGATACCGCCGGAAACACCAATAACAAATCCTCTTACCTTAGCCTGTATGGCATAGTTTTTTAACCACTCAACAATGTGATTTGTTACTCTTTCTGCATTCATATTGAAACTAATTTTTTAAATTTGTCTGCCACAAAAATATTAAAATTAAATCGAAAATAATTGTTTAACACAACATTGTAATTAATAATAAATGAAATTTGCTATTCTTAACATTTTGTCTATCTTGATTGTACTCAGTTGTTCAAAAGAGAAAAAATCATTCGTTGATTTAAGTGATATAAAAACAGAGGCAATTGTAAAACGGTTTGATCAGAAATTCTATACTACTTCGTCAGAAAATTTAGACGACTTAAAAGCTGAATTTCCTTATCTGTTTCCTGAGTCAAATCCGGATTCCATTTGGGTCAACAAAATGAATAATAAGGACGAACTTGCTCTTTTTGAAGAATCTGAAAAAGTATATTCTGATTTTACGAGGGAGCAGGATCAATTGAATAGGTTATTTAAACACATAAAGTATTACTACCCTCAATTTAATGAACCTGAAATAATTACTATACTGACAAATGTAGATTATGAGAATAAAATCGTTCTGGCAGATAGTTTGTTATTTATTTCTTTAGACATTTTTTTAGGAAAGGACAATGAGATATATAGTGATTTCCCTAATTATGTGAAGCAAAATTACACCAAAGAACACTTAATAGTTGCCGTAGCGGAAAAATTTGCAGAACGTTATATTCCTCCTTCTTCAAATAGTAATTTGATTGCTAGGATGGTGCAGGAAGGAAAAAAATTAGCGCTAACGCAAAGCTTTCTTCCAGGTATTGAAGAACATGAAATAATTGGATATACCAAAGACCAAATCTATTGGGCGGAGATAAGTGAGACCGAAATTTGGAAATATTTTGTACAAAATGAAATGCTATATGATTCAGATGCCGAATTGGCAGAGCGTTTTATTGATGATGCCCCATTTTCCAAGTTCTTTTTGGAAATTGATCAGGAATCACCGGGTAGAATAGGTGTATGGTTTGGTTGGCAAATCGTTCAATCCTACCTCAGGAACAACAAAGTTCCAATACAAAAAGTTATGCTTATGGATAATGAAGAAGTCTTTAATAGTTCGAAATATAAACCAAAAAAATAGAAAGATCAGAATAAGGCTCTCACACTTTTTTTTAAAGGAGCCGCTATTTTAAAATTTGAGTTTCTTATCTACTGATTTTATAACAATCAAAAATTTATAATATGGCAATCAAACATAATTCTAAGATTAAAATTGAAGTCGGGCTGGATGAAAATAGAATCCCCGAAATGATGAAATGGTCGGCGGACGATGGAGGAATAAGTAATAAGGAATCCAAGGCTCTTTTACTTTCTGTTTGGGATAGTAAAGAAAAAGAAACCTATAAGATAAATTTATGGACTAAAGACATGCCTGTGGATGAGATGAAACAATTTTTTCATCAAACCTTGGTGTCTATGTCAGATTCTTTTCAATTAGCTACAAATGATGATAAAATGAGTGCCACAATGCGTGATTTTTGTGACTACTTTGCCGAAAAGTTAGAATTGAAAGGATAATATGATTGATTGGACTATTTTAACTTCATAAATACCTAATTCTTGCTTTTGAATTCCAAAATAGTGTTGATAATAGTTTGATAGTCAGCATTATTGTGGACAAAATCTAATTCGGATACATCAATAATTAAAGTATTCAATTGCTCTCTGGTCTTGATAAAATTGAGATAACCTTTATGAATTTTATCTAAATATTCCGGTTGGATATTTTGTTCATATTCACGGCCACGGCTTTTAATATTTTGTAATAATCTATCGGTATTTTGATAGAGATAAACATAAATATCAGGTTTAGAGATCTCTTTATATAATATGTCGAACATTTTTCGATACAAATTATATTCCTCTTTTGGTAGTGTAACTTGTGCAAAAATGAGAGATTTAAATATGAAATAATCAGACACTATAAAGTTCTTAAATAGATCGAATTGGGCAATCCCATCTGAAAGTTGATGATACCTATCAGCTAAAAAGCTCATTTCCAAGGTGAATGCATAACGCTCTTTATCTTCATAAAATTTTGGTAAGAACGCGTTGTCTGCAAATCGCTCTAAAACTAATTTTGCGTTAAAATCATCTCCAATTTTCCTCGCAAGTGAAGTTTTTCCAGATCCGATATTTCCTTCAATTGCGATATAATTAAACCTTTCAACTAAAGATATGGGCCTTTTTATTTTCAAGTTGGTCAGTTCGATATTTCCGGAATCATTGCATTCTTTTAGACAAACGGAGATGCTTTTTCTGGCAATGGGGTGAATAATTAAAGGTGCTATTTCATCCAGAGGAACCAAAACAAATTTCCTCTCCAACATTTTTGGATGAGGCACTTTAAGATCATTGTAAAAAATTATTTCATCATCAAATAACAGGATATCTATATCAATTTTTCGATCTTCATAGTTATTTGAATTTTTTCTTATTCTGCCCAATTGCTTCTCAATTTCCAATACTTTTTTTAACAGACTTTCGGGGTTCAAGTTTGTATTTAATCTAATACAGATATTCAAAAAATCTTCACTTTCAAAACCCCAGGATTTGGTTAGATAAACAGAGGAAATAGATTTTATATGTCCAATTTTCTCTCCAATTAAATCCACTGCTTTTTGCAAGTTAAATTGCCTTTCCCCAGCATTAGTTCCTAAGGATAAATATGTAGATCTTACTATTCTCATCAATAGATACAAAGAAAATAAAACAAAAGGATAAAAGTTTATATTTATTCCGCTATTTTTATAAATTGCAACAATTATATTATATGTACGTCAAATCAGAAAATATATTTATATGACATTTTTAAGAGAATTATTGGCAGTTATTTTAGGTGTTTTCATCTCGTTTTTCATCATGTTTATGGTGATGATCGCTATTGGAACTGCAATAGGATCTTCATTTGGTGAAGGGGAAGATATAAAAGTAAAGAAGAACACGATCCTGACGTTTAAATTGGATGAAATAATAAAGGACTATGCTCCAAAAAGCAATGACCCCTTTGAAGCGATTCTTGGGATTGGTGATAAAAAAATGGGATTAAACAGAATAATAAATGCCATTGAAAATGCAAAATATGATGACAATATTATCGGAATTAGTATTGAAATTGAACAAATTAATTCTGGAATTGCTCAAACCCAATCTATACGAGACAAATTGTATGAGTTCAAGGAGTCCGGTAAGTTTATTACAGCTTATGCCGATTATTTTGACCAAAAAAACTATTACTTGAGTTCGGTAGCCGATTCAATATATCTAAATCCTGTGGGTGGTATAGATCTGAGAGGCCTGAGAGCAGAAATGTTATTTTTTAAGGATTTTCAGGATAAGTATGGGGTAAAAATGGAAGTTATTCGTCATGGAAAATATAAAAGTGCCGTAGAACCATTTATAAGCAATAAAATGAGTGAGGCAAATAGAGAACAAACAATGGAATTTATAAACTCTATTTGGGGAGAATTAGTTGATGATATGGCGGAGAGCAGAAATAAAACAAATTTTGAAATTAATGCGATTGCCGATAATCTCTTGGCTAGAAATCCTGATTTGGCAATAGATAACCAAATGATAACAAATAAGTTATTTAGAGATCAATATGAAAAAGTCCTCAAGGATCTGTCAGGAATATTAAATGATGGAAAACTAAATACTATAAAACTAAAAGATTATATAAGTTCAGGGAAGGGGAGAATTCGTTCCACGTCAAAAAATAGAATAGCTGTTGTTTATGCACAAGGTGAAATAAGATATGGTAAAGGAGATGAAGAATATATAGGACAAGAACTTATCATAAAAGCATTAAGAAAAGCGAGAAGCTCAAGCAATGTAAAAGCAATTGTTTTTAGAGTCAACTCTCCCGGGGGTAGTGCATTGGCTTCTGATCTAATTTGGCGTGAGGTAGAATTGACAAAGGAAGAAAAACCAGTTGTGGTCTCTATGGGGAATATGGCGACCTCTGGAGGATATTATATTTCCTGTAGTGCGGATAGAATTATTGCAGAGCCAACAACAATTACAGGTAGTATAGGTGTATTTGGAATGTTATTGAATTTTAATGAACTATCCAATAGAATTGGCATTAATTCAGAACAAATAGGTACAAACAAACAATCGATAGGATATACTCCCTTTGAACCCTTGACAGATGAGTATTATGCTGTTGTCAAGGAAGGTGTGGAAACGGTTTACACAACATTTGTAAATAGGGTTGCTAAAGGAAGAGATATGACTTTTGCAATGGTTGACAGCATTGCACAAGGAAGGGTATGGACCGGAAAAGAAGCGATCGAAAATGGTTTGGTAGATGAACTTGGTAATTTGGAGGACGCAATAAGGACCGCGGCAGAAATGGCTGATGTTGAAAATTATAGAGTGAGTAACTATCCTGAATATGAAAAGGATTTTGCAGACATGTTCAAATCATCATCTTTTATCAATGCAAAAAAAGAAAGCTTATTAAAAGAAGAATTGGGTGAGACTAATTATAATATATACTCTAATTTGAAACAGTTATATCATTTTAAAGGTGTTCAAGCCAGATTGCCTTATCAAATTGAGATCAAATAAAATAGAGAATAGAAACAAAATATTCCCGATTAATTTATTTGGGCTAATAGGTTTTATGACGAAATAGTTTATGTGTATAGGAGTTCAAGATCTTATTGAACGAGAAGCTGTTTAACTTCATTTCGATATTTTAAGGGACTTTTTCCGGTAAATTTTTTAAATAGTTTACTAAAATGTGAAAAGTTATTGAATCCGCTTTTATGGCAAACATCAGTTATGTTCGAGTGCGTTTCCAATAAAAGCTTTGTTGAATGAACTATTCTGAACTCATTAACAAATTGTGTAAATGTTTTTCCTGTAACTTTTTTGTAATATCTACAAAATGCCGGTACGGTCATACTTACGCTATCAGAGACTTCCTCCAATGCGATAGGTCGATAAAAATTTTCTCTCACAAGTTTAAAAATAATGTCAATTCGTTCATTATCTTGCTGTTTAACTTCAAAAGCATAACCATCAACATTTAATAAAGTATAGTCTTCTGCTATGGATAATTCTTTTAAGATATCAAGAAATTGAGTGATACGGTCAATTCCTTCTGATTTAACAAGATTTTTAATTTTAGAACCCAATAAAAGTTTGGTTTCTTTGCCAAATAAAATTCCCATTTTAGCTCTGATAAATAAATTTTTAATAAGTGACATTTCGGGAATATCAATAAAACTTTCTCCTAGAAAATCTTCTTTAAACTGAATAACTGTTTCAGTTCCATTCGATGTAAATCTATCTACAAATCCATTATGGGGTAAATTTGCACCAATTAAAATTAATTGACTATTATTAAAATAAGATAGATGATTGCCAATATGCCTCTTACCCTTTGCTTTATTTACATATACCAGTTCTATTTCAGGATGAAAATGCCAGAAGGGAAGTTTTTCTTCTACCTGCCCATCATGCCTGCTTATAGATATTGAACTCCCAAATTCGGGTAAAACCTTTTCAAATATAGGTTTGCTTCCAGTCATTTGTATGTGTGATTATTTTATTTAAATTTGAGAATGAAGAGCAAAAATATATCATATTAACCGAACAAAACATAAAATAACGAATTATTGTTAATGTAACATATAAAAATAATTTAATGTACATTAACCTTTATTAATTAAGAGGGGAAAAAGTTATTTTTATTCAGATCATATGCATTTATGACAAATTTATGATTTTTAGTTTTTTACTCCTATCTTTTCGTAGGTAACAAAACTATAGTCATATTTATTTATATCATCTGCCTTAAAATCTTCTCGAGATTTCTCCTCCCAGATGGAGGGGTCAATTTCTGGAAAAAAAGTATCTGCTTTAAACTCATGATGAATAATGGTTAGATCTAATTTGTCAGCAATTGGCATTGCTAAATTGTATATTTCGGCGCCACCAAGAATATATGGATTTGAGTCACTGTTAGCATTTTTCAGGGCCTCATTGAGGGAATTTACCACTAGACAATTCTCGGCTTTATAGTTTTTATTTCGAGTTATTATGATAGATGTTCTATTAGGCAGGGGTTTGCCCAATGATTCAAAGGTCTTTCTGCCCATAATTACGTGATGCCCATTTGTAACTCTTTTAAATCGTTTTAAATCTTCGGGAAGATGCCAAATCAATTTGTTGTCCATGCCAAGCGCGTTATTGTTGGCAATTGCCGCAATAATTGTAATCATTAAATTAAGAATTAAGATCTTCCTCAGAATTATGTGGGTTGAGGGTGCCGCTCTCTTTCAGGCTTTTTTCTAGATTGCCCAATTTCACCTGATGTTTCTCAATCAACTTTTCTGTCTGAATTCTAGCCCATTCTTTACCGAAGAATCGATTCATAACAAAAACGTTAATAAAGTGAATTATAAGAATAAATAACCAAATAAAAATAGCCCAGACAAACCAATCATGTTCGGGTCTATATTTAATAATTTTGTTTAGAATAACAAAAAATACAGATCCAACCAAAAAAAGTATAAAATGAAAATATAACCGTTTTTTTTGATTAGTATGCTTTCTGGCTTTATCGTAAACTTCGTATTGTTCGCTATCTTTCAATACATATGGAATTAATGGTTATCCAAAATTATATATTATTATTTGGTAAAAATAATTATTTACTAAATTAAAGTCTTTAGGTTTAAAATCAAAGGATTTTTTTTAATCAGTCTTTCAAATTAATAAATGGTTAAGTAATAGATATTCTGCTGATTAACTTTTTTCTACTGCGAATATTATTGGAATTGTATACCTTACATTAACAACTTTATCTCTTTGCATTCCTGGAATAGAATATTTCGGAACCAAATTAACAAGTCTTACTGCTTCATTTACAAATGGGGAATAATCACTTCCTTTTGTCGCAATATTTGTCACTTTACCATGTTTGTCAACAATAAAAATTACTGTCACCTCATAATTTCCCTCTTCTAGATCAGTATTTTTTGAAACAGAAGTGTTGAAATTTTGATCAATATGTTCCATTAATTTTTTATTCGAACATTTATTTTTGCTAGAATTTGATTTGTACCCTTCACACCCCTTGTAAACAGGAGGATTTTGGACCATTATAAATTCCACAGGTTTTTCCATACTCGAATTAACCTTTTCCTGAGAAAATGCCAATGTAACGATCAAAAATAAGGCTATGGATAGTAGAATTTTCATACGTTTAAAATTTTGTAATTACTTAATATTAAATTAATTAAAACCTGCCCGTCCACAGGCGGGTTTATTCATGTTCGTTTCATTTGTTAAATCTTAATTGAGAATCCCTGGTATTTGGATATCCCTGACCGCTTCTTACAGACATTTCATTCACATATAGAAAAATTAAACGGATACTAATCCTTTAATGTGAGGGTGCGGATTATAATCGATCAGTTCAAAATCATCAAAATCAAATTCAAAAATATTCTTAACTGAAGGGTTTAGTTTCATTTTTGGCAAATGTCTTGGTTCCCTGGATAATTGTAAATCAATTTGATCCATATGATTATTATATATGTGAGCATCTCCAAAAGTATGAACAAAATCACCATATTCGAGTCCTGTAACCTGGGCAATCATCATAGTCAGTAAGGCATATGATGCGATATTAAAAGGCACTCCTAAAAATATGTCAGCACTTCGCTGGTACAATTGACAGGATAATTTTCCTTCAGCTACATAAAATTGAAAAAAAGCATGGCAGGGAGGAAGAGCAGCCTTATTATTTTTAACATTTTCTGCAAAAGAAATGGAAGTATCAGGAAGTACACTCGGATTCCATGCTGAAACCAACATACGTCTGCTATCTGGATTTGATCTTAATGTTTCAATAAGTTCAGAAATTTGATCAATTTCATCTCCATTCCAATTTCTCCATTGATAACCATAAACCGGACCTAGGTCTCCATTTCCATCCGCCCAGGCATCCCATATTTTCACACCATTTTCTTTTAGATAAGCGATGTTAGTTTCACCTTTTAGGAACCAGAGGAGCTCATATATGATAGATTTCAGATGCAGTTTTTTTGTGGTTACCATTGGAAAACCATCCGCTAGATTAAATCTCATCTGATAGCCAAAGACGCTTTTGGTACCTGTTCCAGTTCTATCGGTTTTTTCTATTCCGGTATCTCGGACTTGTTTTATTAAATCTAAATATTGTTTCATTCTTAAGTTAAAGTTTTCTAGAAATGGTTAAAGATTAGATATACTAATATTCTTTAATGAAGAAATCATTCTTTGTAATGGTCATGTTTTTTCTGAAGCCAAAGATAATTTATTATCCAATAAATAATAAAAAAGACCTATTAATAATTAAGAAGTTATTAACCTTAGTGGGGACAAAATCATTGACAAATCAACCAATAATCATTCCTGCAATTGTAGCTGATAGGAGGGAAGCAATAGATCCCCCAATCAAAGCCTTAATTCCAAACTCAGACAGTGTTTTTCTCTGCCCCGGAGCCAGAGAGCCAATCCCGCCAATTTGAATTCCGATAGATGCAAAATTAGCGAAACCACATAGCATATAGGTGGCCATTATGATTGATTTTTCATAAGACAAATGAATGCTGTTTGTTATATTTTTTAATTCGGCAAGTTGAATATAACCAACAAATTCACTTGCCGCCAATTTAATTCCCAATAGCTGACCCATGAGCATCATATCTTCCTTTGCCACACCAATTAACCACATTAAAGGCGCGAATATAGTGCCCAAAATGGATTCTAATGTAAGTTTTGGATAAGGAGTATTTGTGGCCATCCATTCGTTAAAGTATGTTATATCTCCAACCCATCCTAAGATTCCATTTATCATAGCAATAAATGCTACAAAAACTAACAGCATAGCGCCAACATTGACCGCCAATTTCAGTCCTTCAGTAGTACCATTGGAGATTGCATCCAATATATTTGTTCCAATTTTTTCGGAAGAAACGGTTACCTCAGTATTCACTTTTTCAGTTTGAGGGTATAATATTTTAGAGATTACAATTGCCCCCGGAGCCGCCATAACTGATGCGGCTAAAAGATGCTTTGCAAATTTTAATCTAAGAACTGGATCATCACCTCCAAGAAATCCAATATATGCCGCGAGTACTGCACCTGCAACAGTTGCCATACCTCCAATCATAACCAGAAGCATTTCGGACTTATTCATTTTTTCCAGATAAGCTTTAATAAGTAATGGCGCTTCCGTTTGTCCCAAAAATATATTTCCAGCCACACTCAAACTCTCAGCACCTGAAATTTTAAGAGTTTTGGATAATAACCACGCCATTCCTTTTACAATTTTTTGTATGAGCCCCAAGTAGAACAAAACCGAGGTTAAAGCTGAAAAAAATATGATCGTTGGTAATACCTGAAATGCAAAAATAAATCCAAAAGTATCCATATCAACTACCAGCCCTTCAAAAAGAAACTTACTCCCCGCTCTGGTATAATCCAGCACGCTGACAAATATTTTACCTACTGCTTCAAATGCTGCTTGTATGAAGGAAATTTTAAGAACACCAATTGCTATTATTAGTTGAAAACCAAGTCCGATCCCAGCTGTTTTCCAGTTAATGGCTTTTTTATTAGCGCTAAAAAGATATGCAATAAAGACGAGTACGATCATTCCTAAAATACCTCTCCAAATAGAGGTAAATGATGAACCTTCACTTAATATAATTTCATTAGTAATTTCTTGTGCTTGTCCAGAGAAGTAATTAAAAAATAAAAAAGCTACCAGAATTAGTTTTTTCATTTCAATTAGTGTTTTCTCTTTTTGAGATTTCATCTCTCAATTTGGCGGCTAATTCGTAGTCTTCATTTGCAACCGCTTTTTCCAATTTATTTTGTAATTCTTCTAATGATTCATTTTTATAGGTGGTCGTTTCTTCCACTACATCTGATACTAAATCTTCCATTTTAAATTTGGATTGCACCAATTTTGTTTCATCCTTTATTTTAAGGATAACTCCGGCCTTGTCTAAAATATTTTCAAAGGTAAAAATGGGTGCGTTAAATCTTGTGGCCAGTGCAATGGCATCGGAAGTTCTGGCATCTATAATTTCTTCAATTTTATCGCATTCACATATCAAACTAGAATAGAATACACCATCCACCAGTTTATGAATGATTACCTGTTTCACAATGATGTTAAATCTGTCAGCAAAACTTTTGAATAAATCGTGGGTCAGAGGACGTGGTGGTTTAATCTCTTTTTCCAAAGCAATTGCAATTGATTGCGCTTCAAAGGCTCCGATTATAATTGGCAATGTTCGTTCTCCGTCTACTTCGCTTAAAACTAGCGCATAAGCCCCACTTTGTGTTTGACTATAGGAAATGCCTTTAATGTTTAATCGTATTAAACTCACTTTCTAAGTTACAATTAGTTTATAATTTTTTATAGTAATAATAAAGATAAGCAAATAGAAATAAAATCTTATCAAAAAAGGCTTCCAAAATTAAGGACTATTCCCATCCAAAAAATCAGATGCCTTTACCTGGCACAATTTAATAAAATTAAGTGGTTTTATTGATTACTTTTAAATTCTTTTAATTTTTCCGTTAATGCCGGAACAACTTCAAAGGCATCTCCCACAACACCGTAATCCGCTGCTTTAAAAAATGGTGCCTCCGGGTCAATATTGATAACAACCTTAACTTTTGATGCATTTACACCGGCCAAATGTTGGATAGCTCCTGATATTCCTATAGCAAGATATAAGTTGGAGGAAACTGGTTTTCCTGTTTGTCCTACATGTTCACTATGTGGTCTCCATTCCATATCCGAAACTGGTTTAGAACAGGCTGTAGCAGCTCCTAGAACTTCAGCAAGATCTTCAATGATGCCCCAATTCTCAGGTCCCTTCAATCCTCTTCCACCAGATACTACAATATCAGCGTCGGCAATAGTAACCTTGCCCGTAGATTTATCAATTGAATTAGATTTGACCCCACTTTGAATCAAGGATGGAGAAAATTCTTCAATATTTCCGTCCACCTTAGTTTCTCTTAAACCAAAGGAGTTTTTAGCTAGTCCAACTACTTTCAGTTCGGTCTTTATTTCTGTAAAATTAAATCCTTTGCTTGAAAATGCATTTCGTTTCACGATGAATGGGCTATTGTCATCAGGCAGGTCCACAACGTTTGAAGCATATCCGGCATTTAAATAAACCGCCACCAGTGGGGCTATACTCAAGCCATCAGCGCTAGAGTCTATAACCACTACAGATGCATTTTCCTTAGCAGAAGCTTGTTTGATTATATTGGCTATAATTTTTGGATTTAAACTTTTGATAGATTCGTTATTGACTGCTAAAATCTTCTCAGCTCCATATAAAAATAGTTCTGAGGAATCAACTGCATTCAGTGTTAGAACAACGAGATTTGTTTCTAATTGTTCCGCTAATTTTTTCCCGTAGGAGGTAACTTCTAAGGCAACTTTTTTAAATTTTCCTTCTGAGGATTCTGCATATACTAAAACTGACATAAAAATTTTTTTATTTTTTTCCTGAAGTTGTTTCAGGAACTGTTTAATGTTGTGATCCTGAATTTATATCAGGATTCGTTAAATTTTATTCTTTTAAGGATTCCGAACGAAATTTTGAACGATCCAGTCTCAGACTAAATCACTTTTGCTTCATTGTGTAGCAAGGAGATTAATTCATCCAAGTTATCTTTATCTATTATTTTACAAGTACCTTTAGGTACTGGCTTTTCGAATTTCATGGATTCAGTAGTTGGCTCAAAATCGATTGGCTGAACAACTTCTAATGGTTTCTTACGAGCCATCATGATTCCTCTCATATTTGGTATTCGTAAATCTTTTTCCTCCACTATTCCCTTTTGACCTCCAATAACCAGAGGGAGTTCTGCGGATAAAACTTCTTTACCCCCATCAATTTCTCGAATTATCGTTGCGGATGTACCCTCAATCTCAAGTCCAACACAGGCATTGACAAAATTATAATCTAAGATTGCCGAAATCATTCCAGGTACCATACCTCCATTATAATCAATCGATTCTTTTCCCGCCAAAATTAAATCATAATTGCCATTTTTAGCAATTTGAGCTATTTGTTGAGCAACATAAAAACCATCAATCGGATCAGCATCAATCCTAATGGCATCATCTGCTCCAATAGCTAAAGTTTTGCGAAGTGTTGTCTCGGTAGAAATATTCCCTACGTTAACAACGGTAACCGTTGCACCTTGTTTTTCTTTAAACCACATGGCACGAGTCAGCGCAAATTCGTCGTAAGGATTGATTACGAATTGAACCCCGTTTGTGTCAAATTTACTGTCATTATCCTTGAAATTAATTTTTGAAGTGGTGTCCGGAACATGACTAATACAAACTAAAATCTTCATTTTTATAAGTTAATTTAGTTAATCTATTTTATGCATGCGAAGTTAATAAATAAATTCAATATACTATGCATGCATAGTAAAATATTTCCTTAATTGAATTATTTATAAAAGAAGCTTGGCAAATATATTTAACTTAGATTAAAATAGTCTAAAAAATGTATTATATCTATAATATGAAATCCAAGTAAAATATTTATTTTTGCATACTTTACAAATTTAGATATGAAAGTTATACAATTTAGAGAAGCAATAGCCGAAGCGATGAGCGAAGAGATGCGCAGAGACGAGACTGTATTCTTAATGGGAGAGGAAGTTGCTGAGTACAACGGTGCTTATAAAGCGTCTAAAGGAATGCTGGATGAATTTGGAGCTAAACGCATTATTGATACTCCAATTTCAGAATTAGGATTTTCCGGTATTGCCGTTGGTTCTGCCATGAATGGAAATAGGCCTATAGTTGAATATATGACATTCAATTTTTCATTGGTTGGTATTGATCAAATTATTAATAATGCGGCGAAAATTCGTCAAATGTCAGGTGGCCAATTTAATTGCCCGATTGTATTTAGAGGTCCTACAGGTTCTGCCGGTCAATTAGGTGCAACGCATTCACAGGCTTTTGAAAGTTGGTTTGCGAATACCCCTGGTTTAAAGGTAATTGTTCCATCGAACCCGTATGATGCCAAAGGTCTACTTAAGGCAGCCATAAGGGATGATGACCCCGTTATCTTTATGGAGTCGGAACAAATGTATGGTGATAAAGGTGAAGTGCCTGAAGGTGAATATATTCTACCAATTGGTGTAGCCGACGTCAAGCGAGAGGGTACCGACGTTACTGTAGTTTCTTTCGGAAAAATTATAAAGGAGGCATATAAGGCGGCCGATATTTTAGAAAAGGAAGGAATATCTATAGAAATAATTGATCTGCGAACGGTAAAACCAATGGATCATGAGGCGATATTAACCTCGGTTAAAAAAACTAACAGACTTGTTATTTTAGAAGAAGCATGGCCTTTTGGCAGTGTGGCCTCAGAAATAACCTACCAAGTTCAGGATCATGCTTTTGATTATTTAGATGCGCCAATTCAGAGAATTACTACCGCTGACACACCTGCGCCATTTTCGCCGGTCTTATTGGAAGAATGGTTGCCCAATGCAAATGACGTTGTGAATGCAGTTAAAAAAGTTATGTATATTTAATAATATTAAAATATTTCGAATATATAAAGAGTCGGATGATATTTTCAATCGACTTTTTTTTATGGAAAATTGTTATTTTTCGATTAATTATATTAAACATATCGACAAAAATATTTTACAAAAGCAAAATTAAAGACTTATATTTACAAATTAAGTGAGTATAAATAACCAGTTTAAGATGAAAATGTACTAATAATGTTCTTAGTGATATGAAAAAAAATGTCGATAAAAATTGGCAGCAGGAAACTACTATAGAGGATGGGTTTATTATCTTGAAGTGTTATAACCAGACGGAAGAAACAAAAAGTGTTATAAGAGAAATTAGCAGAAATTATATACAGTTGCACTTTTGTATCAAAAACTCAATCGAACTTTTTTTTAATAAAAGAGGATATGCAATAAATGTTTCTGAAAATAATTCCTTGTTACTTTATAATCCTAAACAAGAATTACCAATACATATTGAGATTGCTCCAAAAAGTAAATGGATAAGCCTGCTGATAAGCATTGAAAAATTTCATACATTTTTCACTAGAGAGGCCGGATTAATTCATTTTTTAAAGGATGAGAATATTGATAAAAAATATTATTATGATAAACTTTTAGTGCCGTCTGATCATCGTATTGAATCAAATGTTTAATTATGGATTACACTCCTCTTTAGAAATATTGTATACGAAAGGAAAGGTTTATGAATTGCTAAGTTTGTATTTTCATAAAAGTGACAATGATAATGTCCAGAATTGTCCATTTTTGGAAGATGAAGAAAATGTTGAAAAAATAAGAGAATCAAAAAATTTTCTTATCGATAATATGACCGATCCACCTTCTTTAAATGAATTAGCGAACCAGGTAAAACTTCCTTTACAACATTTAAAGGATGGATTTAAGCAAATATACGGAGAAACGGTGTTTACATTTTTGTTCAATTATAAAATGGAATTTGCCCGTAAATTATTGGCTTCTAAAAAGTACAATGTCACCGAGGTTAGTTTTGAGGTTGGATATAGTACGCCAAGCCATTTTATAGCTGCCTTCAAGAAAAAATATGGAGCTACGCCTAAAAAATACTTAAGTATTTTTTAATTTTTAAAAAGTTCTATTAAATCAAAAGTAATAAATTTGCACCACCATAATATCTCTTATATCTAGAAAGAGCTATTTGTATTTTTTAAATATGCTGAAAAAACTACTACTTACCATAATTTTATTTTTTTGTTTGTTATACCTGAGTGCTCAGGTAAAGGTTAGTGGTATCGTGGTTGATAGTGATAACAAGCCAATTCCCTTCTCAAATATTGTGTTTAAAGGATCTACACTAGGAACGATCTCAGATGAAAATGGTAAATTTTACCTTCAGTCAGATGTTTCATATAAACAACTTGAAGTGTCATTTGTGGGGTATGAAATAAATGTAGTACTATTAAAAAAGGAAAATTATGATTTAACGATTTTGCTTAAAGAAACAACTGATCAGTTGGGTGAAATAGTTGTTTATTCAGGACGAATAAAGAAAAAAGGAAATCCGGCAATTGCCATCTTGAAAAAAATATGGAAAAATAAAAGGAAGAATGGGGTGAACATGTATGATAAATACCAATATGATAAGTATGAAAAAATTGAATTCGATCTGAATAATGTCGATGAACAAATATTGGAATCAAAGATCTTTGAAGGTATGGAATTTGCTTTCGCTCAAATAGATACTTCTGAAATTACCGGGAAGGTATATCTGCCTGTTTTTATAAATGAATCAGTTTCTAAGATTTATGGTAAAAATATCAACCCAAAAACTGAGAACACCAAATTACTGGCCAATAAAAATTCGGGTTATTCCAATAATCAAAGAATTATTTCTTTTATAAAACAGCTATATGTTGAATACAATATATACGATAATAATCTATTTTTTTTCGATAAAAAATTTGCCAGTCCCCTGTCAAGATTTGGCCCTGAAATATATAACTATGTACTAACCGACAGTGCATTCATAGATAACAAATGGTGTTTTAATATTTTGTTTTATCCGAGGAGAAAGAATGAATTGACCTTTAAAGGCGATTTCTGGGTGAATGACACAACATTTGCCATTAAAGAAATTCAGATGTATGCCACCAAGGGGGCCAACATAAATTGGGTCAAGGATATATATATTGAGCAAGAATTCAATGTGTTGAATGATTCTGTTTTTTTACTTAAAAAGGATTATCTAATGACAGATTTTTCATGGAATAGAAAAGATAAATCGAAGGGTATTTATGGAAGGCGTACCACACTTTTCGATAACTATGTCTTTAATTTGGACCAACCGGACATTGTGTATAAAAAGACGATACATGAAGACGATATAGTCTATAAACGACCGGAAGAATATTGGCTCAAAAACCGACAAGAACCATTGTCTGAAAATGAGCTTGGGATATATGAAATGTTAGATTCTTTGCAAGAAGTAAAAAGATTTAAACAAATTAATAGACTGGGAGAAATGCTGGCATCCGGATATTGGAATTTCACACCTGGGTTCTCGTTTGGGCATCTGTCTTCAACATTTGGTTACAATGATGTAGAAGGGTTCAGATTAAGGCTAGGTGCAAGAACTTTTTATACGAATGATGACAAATGGCGGGTAAGCGGCTATATCGCCTATGGATTTATGGATCATAAATTTAAACATGGGATTGAAGGAAAATGGTTGCTGAAGAAAGAAAACCGACTAGTTTTATCTGCCGGAACGAGAAAAGATATTGAACAGTTAGGAGTTAGCCTCACAACGGCAAATGATGTTTTGGAGAGAAGTTTTGCAACAACTTCTATATTTACTTATGGCGATAATACAAAGTTAACTAACATAAACCTTACCAATGTCAAGGTAACTCTTGAGCCTGTTAAAAATTTAAATTTTAGAGTTAGTTCAGCTTATAAAATACTGGAATCGACCAATCCGGAAGTTTTTAACGTTGACTATTTTGATGAAAATGGAGATATTCAGTCGGTAATCAATCAGGTTGATGCCAGTTTCGCCATTATGTATAATTATAATAAAGATATTTCCGGACTGGGTGTGGAACGAAGAATAGGAAATAAAGGTAGATATTCTACTTTATTCTTTAGCTATACAAAAGGAATAAAGAATCTGTTTAATAGTGATTTTGATTACCACAAGTTCCAATTTTTCTATCAGCAACCTATACCAATTGGTGGATTGGGCAGATTAACAACTACTCTTGAAATTGGAAAAACAATTAATCCGGTACCTCTTTTGTTGCTAAATATTGTGCCTGGAAATCAAACCGTTTTTACATCGAAAAAATTATTTGATTTATTGGCTTATTATGAATTTGTCACGGATCAATACATTGCCCTGCATTTGGAACATAATTTTAATGGGAGGATATTCTCAAGAATACCACTAATACGAAAGCTTCAATGGCGAGAAATTATTGGAATCAGAGGGGTTGTAGGTAGTATCTCACAGGAAAACATTCTTTTAAATGCCCCGTCAAATGTCCCTCTAAATGCTCCTGAAGAGTTATATTGGGAATATCACTTTGGGATTGGTAATATTTTTAAATTTATCAGAATTGATTTTGAATATAGAGGTAGTTATAGAGATGTACCCAATGCCACTAAATTTGCTGTAAAAGGGGGATTTGGATTTTATTTCTAAATCTTAAAAATCAAAATACCAGTTGAATACTTCCGATCTTACCCCTATCGTAAACCAGGTAGTATTTTTCATTGGATCAACACTGGTCTGTTGGATTTGGTCGAAACTACGATATGTGAAACCTGCAAAGAGCTGTAAATTTGTGGTTGGATTCACAACATACCCCCCTTGTAAATCTGTTATAAATATATTCGTAGTGTTTCCTTGTCCAATTTCATTACCATAATTGGAAGGTCTATTACTATCCGAAAGATAAATATCTCCGCCATAGCTTATATCTGAACCATCGTAATCAAACCCCTTTTCACCAATAACAAATTTAGCACTTCCAAACCAGCGATTTTTGTTATATCGAGCTATAAATACAGCCTCCCAAAAATTACCACCCCAAAGGTGACTTAAAGGTTGATTAAAATGTCCATAGTTTAGACTCACAGTATTATGGGAATTAGTATATGGCCTAATTCGATTGAATTCCGCTTGGAGCATCAAATTATTCACTTTAAAAGCATTAAAATATTTAACACCAAGTTGAAAACCAAATTTATTACCCCAATAACCATCTCCTGAAAATACTTCTCCTACAGTCATCTCATCTATCAAGATTTGGTCGTAAATAAATAGATTATCGGTTAATTGATATTTCATATCAAGACCTATCAGTGCGTTACCCGCATTTGAACCGTTACTGAATTCAATTGCCCGATAGAATATAATTGGATTAAAGAATTCAATATTAAATCCATCCTTGCTTGTATTATCGGTAATAACTGCCTCAAAAAATCCTAGATTGAATCTTTTGGTTACATTCCAACTCAGATGGTGAATGGCAATATATTTTTGCAAGGTATTGCCATTCTCATCTACTTCAGGTCGAACATCTTTTGCCCACATCCAAAGATTGGTATATTTTATTTTCCAAAAATTAGTAGAAATTTTCAAGTAGGTAGAAGGAGAAGTTACATCGGATAAAAATAAGGACCGATAACCATCACCTATAAAATTTTTTCCATGGCCAAATTGAAAATTGAAAAATTCATTTGGCGTATAACTGATATACCCTTCCGCAATGGGATAATCAAATCCATTGTCGTTAAATTGTTTGGCCCTTCCCCTTCCTGGAACAACAGCATATGCCCCAATTCCATTTGGTTCACGTGAAATGGCATACCTGTTTACATAATCCGCAAATCTGCCCTGCTTTCTATGAAAGTCAGGGCAGATTTGCGGA